>Ga0154020_10011552_pt1 | contig 10062 bp, 9 predicted proteins | sample Klosneuvirus_201_FD_109709 | JGI IMG/M metagenome (GOLD analysis project Ga0154020, IMG submission 109709) | Active sludge microbial communities from wastewater, Klosterneuburg, Austria - Klosneuvirus_20160825_MG | ecosystem: Engineered > WWTP > Aerobic digester > Activated sludge | place... | reverse complement strand
GGGCGTGCCCGTCAATTGAGGCAACCGGTAGCCGCGTCATCATCATGACGAATTCTTTGAGCGTGCGCGCCGAACTGCCGATAGGATTCCCATTGCAGGTAAAGACGAACGCGTGGTGCTCCAACATCGGAACTTCCAGATACTTCGACCGATGCCGGACGTGCGGCGTCATGCGTCCCGCGACGTTGAACCGCTGGAGCCTGCGTTCCGGGGCATCGACCCTCGGCAGCAAAGCGGCCTCGTCTATGGTCAAGCCATTGAGCAACGATTCCCATTCGGCTTCCTCGCCGGTCCGGCCGTACATGGTCGTCAGGGCGTGTGCCTCACGCGGATCAGTAATCTGCGTCACGATGATTGACTCGACCTCCTTGAGCAGATCGGGAGGAAGATTGGAGACCCGGTGCGTCACCAGCATGTAGCCCGCAAGTTCGATGTCCACGCGTTGCCTGAAGTCCGGCTCTTTCAGAAAGTAGTGAGCTTCATCAACCACGATCCAATGCGGCTGTCCGGTGTTGCGCCGCAATCCCGCAACCATCGGCAGGAGGGCGCTCAGGTAGTCCACCTTCTGCGCGTGCGTCGATTGGGAAAGATCGATGACCACACTGATGTCCGGGTAGCGCAACGCCCGCGCCACATCGCTCAATCGCGGCGCAGGTTCGTCGCCGCCAAACACCACCACTCCCGGCAATGCCTCCAGCGGACCGTAGTCGCCCTCCGGGTCTATCACGCACAGGCAGTAGCCCTGCAAAATAAGCTGCTCGCAAAACAGACCGGTGACCCACGACTTGCCGGAACGGGGATCGCCGGCGACGAGAATGATGCGACCGTGAACCGCCATCTCCAGTGGATGACCATCCGCCGTCTGTCCCAAAAGAACGCGCCGCCGATCCACACGATTGGGCGGCAACCTGGTGTTCTCAATGACCCCGCGAATATAATCCCCGACAGCCACCGGACCTTTGCCGGGCAAAACCTCGTCCGCAATTTCGAACAGCGACTTGCTTCCCCAGGCGACCGCGACACCAATCTCGGCCGCCTCCAGAAGCTGAAAGTCATTCTCCGCGTCTCCGATGGCGATGCAGTTGTGCAGCGACAAGCGGAGGTTGTCGAGCGCCGCGCGCAGGCCCGTGGCTTTGCTGATCCCTTGCGGCAACAACATCACCCGGCTGCGGTTGAACACCAGCACCAACGGAAGCTGCAGCTTTTGCACCGTTCCGAGAATCCGGGGCGCTGAGGATGCATCGGCTTCGAGCACGCAATCACCGACTGAGAACTCGACCTTGTGACGACATAACTCGTCCAACAGCGCCGATGGCGGCGGGCGGCCCAGCGCCCGAGTCTGGCCATTGGAAAACGCAAGCACTGCACCATTCTCAGCAACTACTGCGTCGAAGATCCTCAAATCACCGGCCACCTTCTTCAGGTCCGACAGGATGCGACCCGTCACAAGCACCACGACGATACCGCGCGCACGCGCCTCCTGGATGGCCTCCATGACGGCAGGATGAGGTGTGCCTTTTTCCGCAATCGTTCCGTCATAATCGAGTGCCAGAACGCAGAATTTCATGATTTGATGCCAGACCCGGTCAAACAATCAGCGAACGACCAGCACTGGGCAATGTGCATGACGCACCACCCGTTCCGCGACACTGCCGATCAGCAACCGCCTCAACCCGGTGCGACCCTGGCTGCCCATGATGATGAGGTCAGCCTTCCTCGCAATGGCAAAGGCCACGATGATATCCGTTGCCGGCCCGCTTCGTAGAAGCAGTTCTGTTCGTACTCCCGACTTAACAAGTTCACAGCTCAATGCTCGCAACTGTTTTGCCGCTTCGTCGCGCGCCGAGCTTTTGAGCTGGCGAAGCCGGGCGGAGTCAAGTCGTCCGGCGGCCAATAAGGGGTCGAGCACATGAAGAACCATTAGCGAACCTCCAAAATCTTGCGCGAGCGTGATGGCGTAGTTCAAGGCGGCACGAGAGCGCTCCGAAAAATCCACCGGCACAAGAATCGTGCGCAGCTTGAGTGATGGCGTGCGCTTCAACCCAGCCGGTCGGCCGGAGGTTGAAGGCTGCGCCTTGCGATGGGTCGAACCGCGCTTCCGGCTCGCAGCCGGCGATCGGGTTGTTGGTTTGGTTGTAGCCATACATTTAAGATTTGGAACGTTTTCCCAGCAGCACAGGTTTGCGCACAGTCAGCACCGGACATGGCGCTTGTCTCACCACTCGTTCGGCGGTGCTGCCGATTTCGCCGGACTGCGGGTCGGTGAATCCCCGAGTGGGCATGACGATCAAGTCGGCACCAAGTTCTTTCGCAGATTTGGCGATCTCATCGAACGCGCTGCCATTCCTGACCACGACTTTACAACTCAGCGCGGAATCTACATGCCGGCGACTCAGGACATGCAATCGCTGTTGCGCGTCCCGTATGAGCGTCTCGTTGGGCCGCCAACGACGCACCGGTCCGTAGCCGCAATCATAGATGTAAGTTATGGGTTCAACGACGTGGACCAGTGTGACGGCCGCGCCGTAGCGACTGGCCAATTGTACCGCCGACTTCAAGGCACGGGTGGATTCCGCCGAAAAGTCAATTGGCACAAGGATGTGCCTTGGTGGCGTGGTGAGAGCAGGCAAAAGGGCACGAGTGGCAGCCAAACGTGATTTCGAATGCGTTCGCGCGGATTGCCTTCGCGCACTGGCGGAAAGAGAACGTTTTTTGGCTCCATGCGCCTGCTTTGCGCGAGTTCTGAAGCTCGTTTTCATAATTTGGCTTGGTCCTTTCTGCTCAACAGTTGTTACTTTCCGGCTTCGGGAGGTCGAATCACCAAAACGGGACGCCGGCTGCGCGCCATCACGTCTTGCGAAACCGAACCTAGGATGGCTTTGGACAATCCCGAACGCCCGTGCGAGCTAATACAGATCAAATCAGCACCAAAGCGTTCCGCTGCCTGGCAAATGGCAGTTGCGACATTGGAGTGTTCCACCAACTCGACTTGGCTACTGATTCCGCGCGCTTCAGCCTCCGGCGAGATGAGCGCCTGCAATTGAGCGGACAGCCGATCGTTTCGCTCGGAGTGTTTTGCTTCGGGCGCTTGCGCTTTTTCCAGACTGCGGCCAGTGGCCTTGACCACGTGCAGCAGACACACCTGACCACCGCGTCGAAGGGTCGAGTAGGCAAACGGAATCGCCCGGTTGCCCAGTTTGGAGAAATCCGTGGTTACCAACACACGCTTGAACCGAGAGATGCTCCCACGATCTGCCGGCTCGGCTGCGGCGATCGGAATACACGCCACGTTGAGGGGAGCGTAATGCAGGACGGCCCGCGATACCGACCCCAACCTCGCGAGGCCACGGCGTTGGTTTGTCCCGACCACGATTAAGTCAGCTTTCTCGTCTGCGGCGATCTCAATCAGTTGCGGATCTGGCCGCCCCAAGCCTGCCGCCACGCGGAAGCGCAACTTTGTTTTTCCGAGAACCTCTTCGCATTTCTCCTGGAGGTCGCGCTTCAACAGCTTCTCGACTTCGGATGGGTAATACGGGTGCGCTTGATCATATCCCGCACCGAAACGCCCGCCCAGCTCCGGAGGCCAGGCCACGTACACGACCGTTATCCGGCAAGGCCCGATTTCGCTCAGGAACGAAGTCCAGCGCGCGGCGGCATCGCCACTCTCGCTGAAGTCGTATGCGACCACCACGTTCAACGGTCGTTGGCTACGCGCCCAGGCCTCCAACGGTTTTTGGTTTCGCACGACCAGGGTGGGGACGGACGCATTTTGCGCCGTGCGCTCGGCAACACTGCCGACGAACCAGCGGCTCGGCGCAATCTGTCCCAACGAGGAAACGACGATCAGGCGAGCGCCTGAATCCGTGGCCGCCTTGACCAGGCTGACAGCCGGTGAACCTTGGAGGAATAGTTCTTCAACCGTGGCGCCCTGCCGTCGCAACCGCTCGGCTTCCTTCTTCAGCTTGGTCTGCCGACTACTACACAAGTAGTCCATCAATTCCTTCGACGGCAACTCGTAGCGGCTGGTATCCATGACGTGGACCAGTGATAAGGTACCTTGGAGTCGCGCCGTCAACGCCGCCGCCGCGTTGGCCGCTTCACTTGCATGGATGGAGAAGTCAGTGCCACATGTGATTTTCATAGCTTTCTTCGGTTGAGTTCGCGCACAACCAGCACCGGACAACGCGCGTGACGAACGACACGTTCGGCGGTGCTGCCAAGCCAGACGCGCCTGAGCCCGGTGTAACCGTGAGTGGTCAGTGCGATTAGATCCGCACCCAGCCCTTGCGCCGCGCTGCAAATTTCTTCAAACGGCCTGCCATCGCGGACGACTGCCGACACCCTCAGCTCTGCGGATTTGATCATATTTGCGGCCATCCGTTTCAAGTCAGCCTCGCTCTGTTTCATTAACGGCGTAATCGCCTGGTTCATCAGTTCCCGGCCCATGAGGTAGTCGATGGGGAACTTTTCTACGACGTGCAGCAGAATCAGTTCGGCGTTGGATTCTGCGGCAAGTGATGCAGCCCAGGGCAAGGCGGTTTCAGAAGTTTTCGAGAAATCAATCGGGACTAGGATTCTCTTCAGGTCGAGTGGAGGCATCTTGCCCGTGCGCCTTTTAGTTGCGCGAGCCGGAACGGTGAGCACCGGACACGGCGCATGGCGCACCACTCGTTCGGCAGTGCTGCCCAGCAAGACGCGCTTGGCCCCGGTATAGCCATGAGTGGCTATGACAATAAGGTCCGCCGCGCGCTCGCGGGCAGTCGTTGCGATCCCGTAAAAGGAGTTACCGCTGCGTAGTATCGGGGTGAGGTTCAAATCACCTTTGCTCTCCCGCTTGGCAAGGGTCTTCAAGCGCACACGGGCTTGTTTCCCAATTTCAGAATCTTGCAGAGAGAGTGTGACGGTTCGCATGCCCGGCATTGGCGGCGGCGACGGGAATTCAACTACATGGAGCAGCGCGACGGCTGCGCCCACCTTTTCCGCCAGCGCCACGGCGTAGCGCACCCCGGCGAGGGACTCCTTGGAAAAGTCAGTCGTGGCCAGAATTTCATGGATTTTTGAGCGCGCCCGTGGAACCGAGTTATTGCGCCGAGCATTTGCGGATTTTTTCGAGGGCTTCGTTTTCATATTGTACCTTCCCATGTTTGTTTGGCCAGCAGGAACGGTCGTCACCCGTGGTTCAGTCAGGTGGGATCGTGTTCATAAGTTGTTGTTCGCCGTTCTTACTTGCCTTCAAAACCTCGAGTAAGATTTGCCTGCGACAATTCGATCTCGGCTTTGAGTTCGATTTCCGCCAGGAGCCAGTCGTCCAATTCATGGCCGGGCGACCCGCAACGGGTTTCGAAGATCTTGTAGGCGCGCTCCTGAATTTGTTCGTGTGTGGGCGCTGGCAACTGGGGCTTCGCCTCGCTTTCTTTTGATATGACACTGGTCTGCGTTTTTGCGTTCTGGTTTCGTCTTTTCATAAATGGCCTCGTTCGTTCGGTTGTTGTTGTTTCAGTTCTCATTCGTAACTTGTTCTCCAGATCACGGCGGCGCTCAGTAAGGTGAACTGCCGTTGCATTTGGCCCAGATCACGTAGCCAGCGAAGAAGAGAGCGGCAAAGCTCACGAAAACAAACATCCACAGTGCAACCATCTCCAAGTCCAAGCGATCGACTTTGTCGGTCCTTGGCTCCGCCTCGGGATTCAACTCCTCCAGTGGCGGCTCACAGGAACCTCGGGGCCGAGAGCTCTCCGTAAAATCAGTTGCGACTTCACGGCTTCGCTGATTGCGAACGGCTTCTCGGACCACGCTGGCGTTTCTAATGATCTGTTGATTGCTCATAAACACCTCGCTTCCTGTAAATCACCTGTGGTTCGCCTTCGGAGATTCATCGCGGCTGTCATGAACAAAGGACTCTTGCCGATACGTTGCAGCGTCTCGACAATCCTTCGCTCACTGCCCCAATCGCTCCACAACACTCCCCGGAGTTCCATCACCACCAATGAATCCAGCGCTTGTTGCAACAGGTTCGTGGAAAAGTTCACCGATGGGAGTGCGTCGTAGAGTGTGTCCAGAGCGCGCATTTCCTCGTCGGTGCCGATGTGGGGACGGAATTCCTCGAAGTGCGCCATCAGCGTCGGGAAGCAGCGCCATCCGAGTTGCCATAGCGTTGACCAACGCACGGCGATGACCATCGTGTTCCACAGTCCGCCAGTTCGCAGCAGATGTTGCGCTTCCCGCGTGTCGGGCTTTTCCCGAAAGCCGGCGACTTGATGGATCGCCTGTCCTTCAACGCTATCTACAGGACTGCCTGGTCGTATCCAACCATACTCCGTCTCGGCGGTGTCGGGGCGCACACCCAGGAGGACCAGCTTATCATGCTGGCGTTGGACAACCGCAACCGCCCGTTGGATCGCAGTCAGAAACGCTTCCTGCGGATGCACGAAGTGATCGGAAGGAAGGATGATTACCGTTGCCTCCGGATCGCGCGCCCCGATATGCGCCAGCGGCAAGAAGATTCCTGCCGCCGTATCACGGTTGCGGGGCTGCGCGATAATCGCTTCCTCGTGATGGGGAGCAAGCCGATCCCAAACCTGCGGCTCATGGTGGCTGGCAACGACGACCAACGTACGGTCAACACCCGTGAGGCGTTCAGCGCGATCCAGAGTGTGTCGCAGCATTGAGTGACTGCCGACAAATGTGCAATACTGCTTGGGACGATGAACACCCAGCCAGCGCGTGATCAACGGCCGGAGTCGCTCTCCTTCGCCACCTGCAAGCACTATCGTCCACACGTTCCGGGCCAGTTTGGCCGAATTGAGCGATTGAATGGATGTCCGGCGTGATCTAACCGCAACAGTCTTCAACTCCAGCGGAACATCATCGCACACTGATTTCTTTCCGCGCGCAGGCTCAAGTTCCATCCTTACCTTGCCGCGCACACGTCGGCATGGTGACTGTTCGCTGACCTTCCTGGTCTTATTTCGCAATTTTGTGCTCATGGCATTTTACTCCGGTTGATTGAATCACTCACGAACCACCAATACTGGACGGGTGCTGCGCCGCATCAGCGCCTCGGTTACTGAACCGAGCAATTGCTTCCTGATGCCGGAACGACCTCGCGAACCGATGCAGATCAGATCCGCCCCGCATCGTTCCGCGGTCTGATCAATCGCCACGGCAGGATGCTCGTGCTCCACAATCTCAACCTTGCTCCGAATCCCGCGACTCAACGCATCATCCGGAATCAAGGATTCCAGCCGGGCCGCCAGTTCCTGCTTACGCTTGGCGTTGGGTGCGTTTGCCGATTCAGTGCGTGGCTTAAGACCGCCGGTCGGCGGAATTACGTGAATGAGGCATACCTCTCCACCACGTGGCGACGCCCCGTAGGCGAAAGCAATGGCCCGATTGCCCAGTTTCGAGAAATCCGTCGGCACCAGGACCCGCCGGTAAGCTGGAATTGTTTCGGCGGCGGGATTCAGTTCATCCGCGGCCGGGACACAGGCCACATTCATCGAGGCGTTGTGTAAAACTCCGCGTGAAACAGAGCCGAGCCAAAAGCGGCTCAAACCATGCCGCTGATTGGTCCCGAGCACGATCAAGTCCGCCGCTTCGGCTTTCGCCAGTTCGATGAGCCTTTCTTCCACCGACCCCCAATGGGAAACGACGCGGAGCTTAGGCATTCCGATCCCGAAGGCACGCGCACATCGTTCCCTGAGATCACGTTCCAGCAGGGTCCGGACTTCGGCTACGTTCTCGGTCAGGGCCGCGTGATCACCGATGCCGAACCGCCAGGTTTCTCTTGGCGGCCAGGACAGGTAGCTGACAACTGTGCGGCAGGCTCCGATGTTCCGCAATGAAGCGACCCAATGCAGCGCCGCGTCCGCACTCGCGGAGAAATCGTAGCCCACGAACACTTTGAGCGTCCGCTTGCCTTGGGCCCAATCCAGCAGACTCTCATGATCGCACACGACTAATGTCGGCACCTTCGAAAGTTGGGCGGTTTTTTCGGCAACGCTCCCAACCAGCCACCGGCTTGGAGCGAATTGCCCGATGCTGGACACAATTATCAAGTCGGCCTTCGACGGCTGCGCTGCGTTGGCCAGCACTTCGTACGGTCTTCCGAGTGCGAGGCTTTCCATGACGTCCGCTCCCGTTTCCCGCAAACGATTCCCCTCAGCGACGAGTTTTCGCCGGAGCCTTTCACGTATGCGATCCACGTTTTCTTTTGAGAGGAACTCCACACTCGCCGGCGCGACACCATGGATCAATCGTAACGCCGTGTTGCTGCGTTTTGCGAGTGCGGCAGCTACTTTTGCTGCATTCGCCGCATGAACCGAGAAGTCTGTTCCACATACGATTCTCATCTCAGCCTCCGTTCTTGGTTAATGTTTCGTCCGATTTGAAGGCGCTACACTCACGCCTGGGACCGCGGGTAATCAATACCGGGCGCCCGCTGCGCGCCATCACCCCTTGCGAAACTGAACCATACATCGTCCCGAGCGGCCAGGGGCGCTTCCGAGTTGCCATGCAGATCAGGTCCGCATCGTACTGCTCGGCAACCTGACAAATAGCCACTGCCGGCTCATTGTGCTCCACGACCGCTGCGCGAGTCTTGATGCTGCCAGCATGGGCTGTTTTCGGAACAAGCGCTGCCATACGGTCTGAGAGTCGCCGCGAAGATTCGGAGTGACACTCCTTGATGTGAAGTGAATGTCCATTACGTCTCTCCGGCGGAACGACGTGGAGCAGGCGCACTTCCCCACCCGGGCGAACCGTGGCGCAAGCCAGCGCGACCGCTTGTTCAGCCGATTCAGAGAAGTCAATCGGCACCAGCACACGCTCAAACTGAGCCCGCCCTGCCGACTGCTTCTCGACGGCCATCGGCGCTGGCACGCAAGCCACGTTCATGTGGGCGTAATGCAATACCGCTCTTGAGATGGAGCCGAGGCGGGCCAGCCCCCGCCGCTGACTTGTGCCGACAACAATCAAATCAACCCGATTATCGCCCGCCACCTCGATGAGGTGCGAATCCGGACGGCCCCAGTCGGCCTTCACGCATATCTTCACCGCGTTCTCACCGAACACCGTTTCACATTTGTGCTTCAGTTCTTGCACCAGGAATTTCTTGAGTCCCGACGGGTAGTAAAGAGGGGACAAGGGTGGCGCAACGCGCAAGCGAGCCCGTTCGTTCACCGCCGAGGCCACATAGGTGACTGCAACATCGCAGGGCGCGACTTTTCGGAGCGCGGCAGTCCAATGCAGCGCAGCTTCTGCGCTGGCAGAGAAATCATACGCCACCAGCACATTGAGAGGACGCTTTTCGTAAGCCCACGCCTCGATAGCTGCCGGGTTTCTAATCACCATGGTTGGAATGGAGGAAGCCTGCGCGACCTGATCCGTCACACTCACCGCAAACCACTTGGTGGGCGCGATTTGTCCGTTCGCAGACACGACCAACAACTGCGAGCCGGCCTTCTTCGCGAATTCGGCGAGCTGTGTCGCCGGCGAGCCTTCCGCAAGGTGAGGCGCGACTTTTGCGGCCCTTCGACGGGCGCGGTCGGCCAAGGCTTCCAGCTTCTTGTGACGGCTGTCCCGCAGGTGGGCCAGCAGTTCCTTCGACGGTTTGGAATAGTGCCGGGTATCGAACACATGCACCAGCGAGAGAACGCCGCTCTGTCGTGCGGTCAAAGCCGCAGCCGCCAACACAGCTTTGTTGGCATGATCAGAAAAATCAGTTCCGCAAGTGATGTTCATAGCCTGTGCCTCTCGTGTGAGCGTTTTGTTTCTCTACATTCGCTTTCCGGCTGAACCATTCGATATTCCTTCGAGACTGCCCAGCCAGCCTCCATCCTGGTTCGGTTGGAGCGGTTGTGTGCCGCGAGCCTCCGGACTCCAACATCAGGGACAGCGTAGGTATCAGGCGGAGCACTCAGCCGGTTCTCTTTTCTTTTAGCTAGCAGCCCGTCAAAGAATGCCCCTTTTTCCAAATGGAGCGAATGAACTGAGCGATCTGGTTGGCCGCCACGAATACCAGCAGGCATCCGCCTGCGCCCCACAACCAAGTGACGACGGGGT
>Ga0154020_10011551_pt1 | contig 10062 bp, 9 predicted proteins | sample Klosneuvirus_201_FD_109709 | JGI IMG/M metagenome (GOLD analysis project Ga0154020, IMG submission 109709) | Active sludge microbial communities from wastewater, Klosterneuburg, Austria - Klosneuvirus_20160825_MG | ecosystem: Engineered > WWTP > Aerobic digester > Activated sludge | place... | reverse complement strand
TCGCCGCGAGCGTGCTGACCAGTGACGGCCGCATTTCTGCGCGCAGTTTCGTCCCGGATTTTTCCAAGGATGTGCTGCAAGTCACTGCCCGCGAAGCCGCGCGCCTGCTCGACATCGCGATGCGGTTCATGTTTCCCACGTGGCAGATACGCCTGATCTTCACGCACAGCCAGCTTTACACGCTGCGCCGCCAGGACGGCGCGGTGCTGAGCGTCTTCCTGCTCCGCGAAGGCAACGACACCGCCGGCGTGCAGCGTTTCTTCGAGGAATTCAAGCAGGTGCGCGCGGTGTGAAACGCGAAGCCTCATCGTTTGTCCCGGAGGGACATTTGATAATAGCCCGACGCTTCAGTGACGGGCTATTGTCACACATCCCTTCGCTACGTGATTGCAGAAATCGACCGGCAGCCTGTCGGATACTCAGAGCAAACCTCATCACTTCCCCGCCGCGTCCGCCGCCTTCTTCCGCTTCAGCAATTGATCCTTCAGATAATTGTCCGGCGGCGCGTGGTGCCATGCGGAATACCAGATATCGCCCAGCATCTGACCACCGACAATGAGACGCTGCGTCAGATATTTCTTTCCCTCCAGACCTTTCTCACCGTTGCCCGAAAGCGCGCCTGACTTGTCCATCTGATACAACGGCTCCACCTCCTTCACGGTCGCCTCCAGGTATCGCACGACGGCAGGCAGGATTTCCTCCGGGCCCGCCGCGTGGTCACCGAGTTGCACGAGTCGCGCCGTGCGGATATCAGCCTTTAACTCCGCGACCTTGGGCATTCCCACCTTGTTAAAATAACCGCCGTCAATCCACGAATGAATGGACTTTTTGGTGCTGTAGCCGTTCGGATTATCCCCCACCCAGCCGTGATGATGGATGGTCGCGTGCAAAGGTTGCGAACCATCACCAACATAGTGGCCCATCACGCCCATGATGTAGATGATGTTCGCCCGCGCATTCGCAATCTCCTCGGGCGTGCCGCCGAATTCCTCGTATGCCTTCAGATACGAAAAGCCGGATTTCAGCTTGCCGTAATTTTCCGTGATGGACCACGGCAGCAACCCGACCAAAGCGCGCGTGTGATCCTTGTCCTCCTCCGGATTGATCGCGTGAAACTTCTCCGGCTGCGCCGCCCGCTTGATGGCTAGTTGCCCGATGAAGTCATAGCGGAACACCGGCAGATCCGCGGACTTGATGCCGTAGTCCGTGAGTTCCTCCAGATCGATGTAGTGATCCGGCCCGTTGCAATGCTTGAGCGCAAGGTCGGGCGAGTTGCGCCAGCGATCGGGCTCGCCCGCGAGAAATGCTATGCGCTCCGCCGCATCCGTTGCCTTGACGAAAGCGGGGAAATTTGTCGGCAACGACGCCAGCGCGATCTGGTTGACGACCCGATGACCTTCGTAATCCCATGCGTGCGCGGCTACGGTGCACGCAAACAACAGAACAGCGGACAAGCTTTTCGTATTCATTCGCTGCGACTCTAAGCTAGCAAAACGAAAACGCAAAAAGCAAAATGTCGGCATGGCCAAAGCTCCAAATCTCAAGCTCCAAGCTCCAGTGAACATCCAAGTTTCAAGCTCCAAGAACGGCGCGCGGACATTGGATGTTGAGTGTTGGAGCTTCTCTGGTGCTTGGAGCTTTGAATTTGGAGCTTAATCCCGTCATGCACGTCATCACCGACCCGCTCTGCACCAGCTACGAAACACCCGGCCACCCGGAACGCCCCGCCCGCGTCCGCGACACCGTGGATTTGCTGAGGGATCAAACTGCACTTCCCATCACTTGGGCTACGCCTGCCGAGGCGCCCGAGCATGCCATCCACCGCGCCCACGTCACCCGCCACATCCGCCGAATCGAGCAGCCGCCGGACTTCGACGGCGACACCGCCTATCACCCCGGCATAGCCGAACGCGCCCGCGCTTCCGTCGGCGCCGCGCTCGGTGCGCTTGATCTCGCACTCGCCGGCAAAACCAACTTCAGCCTGATGCGCCCGCCCGGTCATCACGCCACTTCCACGCAAGCAATGGGCTTTTGTTACCTGAACAGCATCGCCATCGCCGCGCTCGAAGCCCACGCGCGCACCGGGAAGCGCGTCGCTGTGTTCGACTTCGACGTCCACCACGGCAACGGCACCGAGGAAATCCTGATGAACCGCCCTGGCGTCGCATTCTATTCCATCCATCAATCGCCCTGCTATCCCGGCACCGGCACGGCCCACGTCGGCCACAACTGCTTCAACTATCCCGTCGCCCCGATGACCCCGCGCGAGGACTATCGCCGCATCCTGCAACGCGCCCTCGACAAACTCGCCGAGTTCAAGCCCGACATCATCGGCGTCTCCGCCGGCTTCGACGCCTACGCGCAAGACCCCATCGCCCAAGAGACGCTGGAGCCGGAGGATTTTCACTGGCTCGGCCAGCGCCTGCGCGGGTTCGACCTGCCGCTGTTCAACGTGCTCGAAGGCGGCTACAGCAATGAACTGCCGGAACTCATTTTGGCTTACTTGAAGGGCCTCGCTGGTAGATAATCCCGACCGAGCTTTTCTATTTGGGATTCAGTAAATGATTTCAGAAAAAGAAACTAAGACTAGAAGATCGGTAGCCCAGCATAAGCGCGCCATCAAAGGTTGCAGAGTCGGCTTGGCTTTTAATGTCGTTTGGATGGCCGTTTCAATTGCGCTGTTTGTTTACATCCCGGCGCTTGGTTTCTTTGTATTGTTTCTGGTAGGACTTATCGGTTTTGCAGGAGTGTATTGTCAATTACTTCACCATAGGAAAATGATTGCACACCAGGCCGGAGACCCGAACGCTAATCCCTAGATAGGCCGAAATCCCTTCGCTGAGTTCCACATCAACAATATGTTCATCCAGTCGCTTCCGCGCATTACCCCGTTGGCCCACCGCTCGCGTGCAAAAAAACTGCGTGCGGCTGCACGGCCGCTCAGGTAACTCAACAGCGTGATTTCACACCGACCACTCCGGAACATCGCGCTTATTGGCTTCATGGGCGCGGGCAAGTCGTCGGTGGGCCGCGCCGTCGCGGAGCAGCTCGGCTTCGAGTTCGTGGACACGGACGAGATGATCGAGTCACGCACCGGCAAATCCATCACCCAGATCTTCGCCACGGACGGCGAGCCGCACTTCCGTGAACTGGAACACAAGGTCGTCGAGCAGTTGGAAAGCTCCACCGGCCGCGTCATCTCCACCGGCGGCGGCCTGCCGACCAACCAGGCCAACCTCGACAGCCTGAAGACGCACGCCCTCGTCGTCGCGCTCTGCGTTTCACCCGAGCGCATCTGGGAACGCGTCCGCCATCAATCGCACCGTCCGCTCCTGCAAACCCCCGATCCGCAGGCGAAGATCCGCGAGATGATGGCCGCGCGCGCGCCGTTCTACCGCCAGGCGGATGTGCTGTTGAACACCGACAACCGCTCGATGCGCCAGGTCGTCCAGCAGGTCGTGCAGCAGTTCAAGGCGGCGCAGAGCAAATCGAAATGAACCCGGAAGAGACAGTTCAACCACGGATGCACACGGATGCACACGGATGCAGAAAGGAACCTTTACGCGAATTACACGAATTGGCGCGAATGGGAAGCTCCTCACCCGGCCGGCCGGCCACCCTCTCCCCATCGGATGGGGAGAGGGACGGGGTGATGGGAATTGGCGGCAATTCACGCCATTCACGTAAAACCGGTTCCGGCATATCCGTGTCCATCCATGTCCATCCGTGGTTAAAGATTCCCCGCCCGTTTCACCTGCAGATTTTGCGATGAAAGAGCGCATCCGCCAGCGCGCCCGCGAACTGGGGTTTGACGATTGTCGTTTCACCAGTGCCACCGCACCGGAGTCCACACCACAACTTCAGCAATGGCTCGAACGCGGCGCACAGGGCGAAATGGCGTGGCTGGAGCGAAACGCCGCGAAACGGTGCAACCCGCAACTGGTGCTGAACAATGCACGCAGCCTCATCACGCTGGCGGTAAGCTACCACGGCGAAAACTCGAAACTCGAAACTCGAAACTCGAAACTTGGAACCATCGCACGTTATGCCCGTCACACCGATTACCACGATGTGCTGGCGGAACCGCTTAAGGCACTGACTCGATTCGTAGACGAACTCAGCGCGGGCGCACATTCGCTCTGGTATGTCGATACGGGACCGATACTTGAACGCGACTTTGCGCAGCGCAGCGGCATTGGATTCATCGGCAAACATACGAATGTCATCAGCCGCAAGTTCGGCAACTGGATTCTGCTCGCGGAGATTTTGACGACGCTGGAGCTGAAGCCGGATGCGCCGGAGAAGAACCGTTGCGGCACCTGCACCCGCTGCATCACCGCCTGCCCGACGAACGCCATCACCGCGCCCTTCCAGCTCGACGCGCGGCTGTGCATCTCTTACCTGACCATCGAACTCAAGGGTGCCATCCCGCTCGAACTGCGCCCCGCCATCGGCAACCGCATCTTCGGCTGCGACGACTGCCTCGCCGCGTGTCCGTGGAATCGTTTCGCGCGCGAGGGCCAATTGATGCGCCAGCACGCGCGGGCTGAATTGGCTTCGCCCGACTTGCTGGAGTTGCTCGCGCTGGATGACGCACAGTTCAAACATCGCTTTGCCGGAACGCCCATCCTGCGGACAAAGCGGCGCGGGTTGCTGCGCAACGTCTGCGTGGCGCTGGGAAATGTGGCAGACGCGGAAGCTTTGCCCGCTCTGAAGAAAGCGGCGACGGACGCGGAGCCGCTGATTGTGGAGCACGCGCGGTGGGCAATCGAGCGGATTGAAGCGAGATGTTGAAGGAGCGCGGACCGCCGAGTCCGCTGGACCATGAGGTGGATAAGGAACTGGCGGACTTGGCGGTCCGCGCTCCAACCACTACGGCACCTTCTGCAATTCGTCGCCGGTCCAAGGCTGGGTGCGGGCGGCGCTGGCGGCGCGGACGGCCTTCACTTCTTCCGCCGTGATCTTTGGCGCCTTGTTACCCCACGACGCGCGCATGTAGGTGAGCACGGCGGCGAGTTGATCGTCCGGCAACGCCGCACCCATCGCGGGCATCGCCAAATTCCACGCCTCACCCTTCACTTTGATGGGGCCACCCAAACCCTGCAACGGAATGCGAATCAACTGACCGGTCTTGTCGGTGATCACCCACTCGGAACCGGCGAACGGCGGCGCCTGCCCGGCCTTGCCCATGCCGTCCACGCCATGACAGAGTGCGCAGACCTGCTCGTAAACGCGTTTACCAAGTGCCATTCCGCCGTCATCTCCAACCGGCTGGAACATCTGCAATTCCTCCACGCTGCGATACGGCGCATAAACCTGCTGGCTGAACCACCCGCCCTTCGCATCGAAATAAATACCGCCCAGGAGAAAAATCACGAGCACCGCCATGATCAACCAGACGGGCATGTGCGCGTCACCGGCCTGCGGCTCGACGGCGGCGGATTGGGCTGACATCTTTTGGCTCATCTGGCTCATTTGGCGGGAGCGTTGGTGGCGCCAGTCGCGGGCGCAGCGGCCACAGACATCGGCGCTTCAAACAGCGGGGCGTCGGATTGGAGGCTTTGCAGATAGGCGACGAGCGCGCGGGCCTGCTCCGTCGGCACGATTTCAAAACCGGCCTCGGGCGCGGCAACACCGGTCAGCTTCAACGCCTCGGGTGACGGCTCGCGGCCAATCTTGCGCTTCTCAAACAGGAAACGATACGGCGGCATCGTCGAACCGGGGACGTCACTCGATGGCGCATAGAGATGTTTCAAATGCCAGTTCGCATCGGGGTTACGAGCGCCGATGTTGGCGAGGTCGGGTCCGAGGCGTTGCGAACCGAGGAACACCGGGCTGTCCTGCAAATAATCCTGACCGACCGTGCCGCGATGGCCCCAGCCGCGTTCAATATCCGGCCCGATTGGACGGACGCGGATTTCAATCTTGGCGCCCGTGTCTTTGAAAGCCTTCGCGGCTGCGTCGGCGGCGGATTTGTCGATGCCGCTCAATGCATCCTTGGGTAGCGCAGCCAGCGCGGCGTTATCCAGCTTGGAATTGATCGCCTTCAACGCCGCGACGACGGCGGGCTGGTTGGTTCCCACTTCGCCCAGCACGACATCAAACACCGTCCCGCTCTGGCGCACCTGCTGGCTGTGACAGGCCGCGCAGCCGTTCGCGCGATAAACCTGCGCGCCCTGTTCCGCGAGGCCGGGACGGCGCGACGGATAGAGGGCGGACGTAACGCTGTTGGTGGCCAGTTCCTGGCGACCCACCTGGAGTTGCGGCACCAGCACCATGCCGAGCCACGAACTGCTCAACGCAAGGAATCCCGCGAGAAAAATCAACGCACCGTAGTTCATGCTTTCACCTCCGCCGCAGGAATGGTGGTGACTTCGGTAGCAAAGGGCTTCACGCAAGAGCGCACGCACTGATAGACGACGGCGAAGACGTTGACTGCGAACAGCAGGCTGCCCAGCACCCAGAGGAGTTCACCCATCGAGGCCATGCGGATCGGCATCAAGTTGGATTTCGCCACGTCTACAAACGCAATCGTCGGCTGGTTGATCTTCCCGCCCTGCTGCCAGCCACCGAGGACATACGCCCCGGCAATCAACAGCACACCGAGCGTCGCCAGCCAGAAATGCGCGCGAACGAATCCCGCGAAGGGCCACTTGATATCGGCGACCTTGGGCAGCACATGATAGATGCCGCCCAGCGCGACCATGCCGAAGAAACCGGCGACGAGCAGTTGCGTCTGGCCGGCCTGGAAGAGCGTCAATCCAACGCGATAGCTGATGCCGGGCAGCACGCCGACGGCACCGGCCAGCAGCGCGAGGCCAAAGAACGTGACCGAAATCGAGAGGAACTTCGCCTCGGACTCGGGGGCTTTCCAACAGCAACTACGCCGCAGGTTGTCCATCACCGCCACCGCCGTGACCACGGAGAAAACTGCCGCGATGCTGCTCAGGGCGCTCATCCAGGCGGGCAGCGGAGTGCCGGGCTGAATGCCCACCCAGCTCCCGAAGCCGATCAGCGTGAAGAACGCGAAGAGTGCGAGATATTTGCTGTGCAAATTCTTGCCGGAGAGCTTGGGCAGAAAATAGAACGCGCCGCCGAGACCGAACAAGCCGAGCGTGACGAACTGCAGGTTGTTCAGATACCAGGTTTGCACCGCAACCTGCGCCACGCCGCGCACGGGCGAAACACCAAGCGTCAGCATCACCGTCGAGAGAATCCACGGGAACCAGAACAGCCCGGCGATGATGAACCACAGCGAGGGATAAAGCTCTTTTGCCGTGCGGTTGTGAATGGTGGTCAGCCCGACGAAGCCAAGGAGCAGCGAAGCGACAAACAGCATGAGCGCGGCGTATTGTGGAATCTCAAAGCCTTCGTAGCCCGTGCTCGCGCCGCAGAGAATCGCGAACGCGCCGATGAACACACCAAGGTGCCACAACTTGGCGGCTAACGACGCAGCAATGCCGCCGGCGAGCGTCGTGCGACCCAGTCGCGCCGCCAGCCAGAGTGCAAGACCGTAGCCAGCCGGGAGACAGAAGCCGTAGAGGAACGCCGTCTTCGCAAACGGCATGATGCGACCGTAGCTGAGCCACATCTTGTCCGCGAACATGTCGGGCTTGTGAAAACTCATCGAGGCGAGCAGCGTCGCGACGGCGGCGATGAGCAGCCAGAGCGCCGCGCCGGAAAAGAGCGCGAGCAACGGCAGCCGGCACGAAGCGTCAATCTCGCCTTGTGACGGAACCGGAACCGACGGGTTGGGGGGCAAACTGGAGTCGCTCATGCGGCACCGGTCACTCGAAGACGCTGGGTTTTTCGGGAGGTTTCGGCGGGACAAAGGTCGCCTTCTCAACGCGCTCGATCAAATCCTTGCGCGCGGATGCGAGGTCTTTTCCGCCATCCACCGTGAGTTCCACGGCGCGATCCACCGTGAGCCGGACAATGCCCTTGGGCTGGTCCACCCAGCCGTAGTTTTCCATGTCGTGCTTCTCAGCAGCGTGGAGTTCGGTCAGGTTCTTGGCGCGCTCCGCGGCACGTTGCGCGAGGATCGACGGCGGCGTGGTGTAATGCTTCATCGCCCAGACCAGGCCGGCGACGATGAGAAACGCGCCGAGCACGGCAACCATGTAGGACATGCGCATGCCGCAGCAGCGGGATTCGTCAGAGTTACAGTTGTTGCTCATCAATGGCCTCCTCTCGTCTGTTCCGCGGGTGAATCGAGCAGATCATCAGTCTGGTCCAGTTCGCCACCGGAAATCTGCGTGGGCACGGGGTGCATGTGGCCCATCGCCTCGATCAGGCGCGGATCCTTGAGCGGATATGGAGCGGCCTCCCTGTATTTCGCGAGGAAGACCTTCGCAATGATGCCGACCATCAGCGCGAGAATGCCGAGGTCGAGCCACACCCATTTCCAGGCGAACCCTTCGGGATGCAGAACGGGCATGATGTTGAAATTGAGATCGACGTAATGCATCAGCCACGCCCAGATCGCCAGCGGAATCACGAAACACGGGCTGCTCTTGATGTCGATGCGCAACAAGCTGAGGAACGGCAGGAAGAAATGGCCGAAGATGATGACCATGCTCACCCAGAACCACGTCCCCTTCTCGCGCGCCACATACCAGAAGGTTTCCTCCGGCATGTTCGCGTTCCAGATGATGAAATACTGCGAGAACGTCACATACGCGTAGAACACCGTGAACGCGAAGAACAGCGTGCCCATGAAATAGAACTGGTGGTCATGCAGCACATGCGTGATGACGCGCTGGCGGTTTAACACAGTCATGATCGCGTAGGCCGTGCCGAGCGTCACCCACACGCTGCCGGCGAAATACCACACGCCATACATCGTCGAGAACCATTGATGTTGGAGCGCTTTCATCCACATGATCGCGGCGAAGGTCGCGGTGATCGCGAAGGCGAAGATGCCCCAGTAGGAATAGCTGCGCATCTTGAACGTGCATTTTGCCTCGCCCGTTGCGTCCTGGGCGATGGACCATTTGCGCAGCCCACGCGACAGCACCCACCAGACAAGGAAGTTCACCGCCACGACGATGAAGAAACCCGCCGTCGTGAACAGCGGCATCTTGGCGTGGATCGCGTGATCCATATGCGCATCGCCGGTCATCCACGGGTAGATGGTTTTCGCCAGCAGCGCAATCGGGATGAACAGTATTGCCATCCACGGGAACAGCGCGGACGCGATGTGCTCAAGGAACCGGCGCGGCGGCACGGACCAGCCGGCGTCAAACAGATGATGCGCCAGCACGAGGAACAGCGACCCGAGGCAGATGCTCAGGGTGAACATGAACGCCACGAGCCACGAGTAGCCGAACTGGCGGAACTCTGTGCCGAGGTGGTGGTGCAGCTTGTAGTCGAGCGCCAGCCCGATGATCGCGAGCACAGCGCCGACACCGATGAGCTTGTTCGGAACGCCGGCCCACTTCGACAAGTCGAGCGGAGCGGATTTGCTGGAAGTTGAATGCGCGCTCATAGGTTATTTGGCAAGGGTTGCACGCTGCGGTTCGGGCACGTCGTCGATGCTGCCCAGTCGCGCGAGTTGCAGGGCGCGGACGTAGGCGACGATGGCCCAGCGGTCCTGGACGTCCACCTGCGAGGCGTAGGACTGCATCAGGTTGCGGCCATTCGAGATGACGTAAAAGATTTCGCCGTCGCCCATCTCAACGATGCGCTTGTCATGCAGATTGGCCACGACCGTCATGCCGTATTTCTTGGTGATGCCGTTGCCGTCCCCAAGCTGGCCGTGGCAGGGCGCGCAGTTGATCGTGTAACGCTGCTGGCCGCGTTTCAGCAGGTCCAGGTTGAGCGCGAGCGGGTTGAGTTCGACGAAATTCGTCGTGCCCGGCTTGCGACCGGTGTTCACCGGCGCGTCTTCATACGGCATCACCGGGCCCGCCGCCGTTTGCAGCGGCGTGCTGCGCGCGATGGTGCCGGGCACATGCGGCTGTGAACTCAGGCCGTTCGCGAAGAAACTGTTCGGCTGCATGGGGCGCAGCTTGAGCTGGCGGTCCATGTCCGGGAACACCTCAATGGGTGAGCGTCGTGACG
>Ga0154020_10011550_pt1 | contig 10063 bp, 4 predicted proteins | sample Klosneuvirus_201_FD_109709 | JGI IMG/M metagenome (GOLD analysis project Ga0154020, IMG submission 109709) | Active sludge microbial communities from wastewater, Klosterneuburg, Austria - Klosneuvirus_20160825_MG | ecosystem: Engineered > WWTP > Aerobic digester > Activated sludge | place... | reverse complement strand
TGGACCTATTTTTGCCGTTGGCCCGACCACGAGGGAGAAAGCGGCTTTTGGTTTGCCGTCGCGGTCGAAGAGGAGTGGATGAGCAGTGCGACCGTTGATGGGCCAATCGTTGAGCCAGGAATCGCCGTCTGTCACGCCCCAAAATGTCACGCGGCTGAGAGTGTTGGAATGTTTCCGATACACTTCGAATAGCTCGGCGTAGCGTCTGGCAAGAGCCTGTTGAACCTCGGCCGGCAGGCCGTTGGTGTAAGGATTGAAGGCGGGATCGGCCGCTATTCGCAATGACACGTCCGCGCTCTGGTTCAGCGTGTGTGAGGGCAGCACGTCCACGTCTAGTTCGGTGACCATGATCTTGATTCCGAGTTTTCCAAACGCAGTGAGCGTCTCGTCCACTTCCTGCGCCGTGGGCCAGTCCATCTTCGCATGGGTTTGGGTGCCGAGGCAGGTAATGTGTGCTCCGGAAGCCTGAAGTTTCTTTACGAGTTGAATGGCTCCGTTGCGCTTGGGCGCATTTTCCAGCGAAAAGTCATTGTAATAGAGTTCCGCCGCCGGATCCGCCGCGTGGGCGAACTCGAAAGCCTTCACCAGATAATCCTCGCCGATGATCTTCAGCCACGGCGATTGCCGCAGGGAACCGTCCTCATCGAGCGCCTCGTTCACCACGTCCCAGCCCTTGATGCGGCCTTTGTAGCGACCGACCACGGTATGGATGTGATTGCTCATGCGAGCGAGCAGCGTGTCGCGGTCAGCCGGTCCACCTTTGCCATCCTCAAACACCCATCGTGGCGTCTGTTCGTGCCAGACGAGCGTATGGCCGATGATGAACATCCCGTTGCTTTCGCCAAACCCCACGTAGCGGTCGGATGGGCCAAAGTCGAAGCGCTCCGATTCAGGATGGATCTCGGACCACTTCATCACATTCTCGGGCGTGATGGTGTTGAATTGTTCTTTGATGAGCGCTGCCTGCGCGGCGTTACGCTCGGTGAACTGGGATTCTTTCAAGGCGGAGCCGACGAGGAAATGCTCCTTGAAGGCGTCTTTGAGTGTGGTCTGTGCCATGGCGAAACTGGTTGCCACGATGAGTGTCATTGCGGTGATTGTTGCTTGATATGTTTTCATTATGATTCTCCATGGGCGTCACGTCGGCACGGTGTTCCGTCGACGCGACGCAAGTTCATCCGCCATTTCGATCGTGGTCCGTTTGTTGAGTTGGTAGCTGGCCAGCAAGGCGGTGCAGAGGGCAAATAGGATTCCCACCACGATGCTGGTGGTGGCGCGATAGCCGGCCACGGCATTGGTGGCGGCGGGCAACTGCGTGTCATAGTTGAAAAAACCAGCCATGATCCAAAGGAACATCGCCGAGCCCAGTGCCAGCCCGGATTTCAACGCGAAGCCAATCGTTGCGAAAACCATCCCGGTAAACCGCCGTCCGGTTTTAAGTTCTGAATAATCGGCCACATCGGCAAAAATCGCCCAGACGAGCGGAATGGTTGGCGCGTAAACAATGGAACCGAGAATCGTAAGTCCCAACATGCCGGTGACGTCCGTTGGCTTGAGGAAATAGAACGCAAAGGCATTCAGTGTCGAGAGGGCGAAGCCGCCAACGGCGACCGCCTTCTTGCCATAGCGCTGCGCGAGTGATGCGGACACAAAAATCACAACGATGGTCGTGGCCGTGCCGGCCATGTTGATGATGCTGTTGAAGACGTCGGCCACGTTGGAACTGCCGAGATCGTCACGCGTGCCATGCACGACATAGCCAAGCCATTCCAACAGCCCACCCGGCTTCGGCGCATCAGCGGCCAGCGCCGGCGCGGCAAGGCCGAGTTTCTCCACGAAGTCGAACATGGCCGCCTTGTCCGCGTAGTGGTGGTAGTAGTTGTAGAGCGCGCCGCCGCGGAACGAGAGGATGGCGAAATGGATGAGCGTCATCACCGCCATGACGCGCCATGGCACATTCTTCAGCAGATCGGCGAAATCCTGCTTCGGCGAGGCGCGCTTCTCTGTGACGGGCTTGATGCGCTCACGCGTGGTGAGGAAAGTAATCAGGAATAACACGAGGCACAGCGCGGCCCAGATGGTCATGGTCATGCGCCAGCCGTATTGGCGGTCGTGGCCGACGGCGAATTTGGCGACGAGCGGGAGCGTGAAGCCGCCGACGATGAATTGCGCGATGTTCACCGCGATAAAGCGGTAGGAATTCAGTTTCGCGCGCTCATGCAAATCCGCCGTCATCACGCCGCCCAATGCCGAATAGGGCATGTTGTTCATCGAGTAGAGGGTCATCAACAGCATGTTGGTGATGCCGGCATAAGCGATCATTGCGGCCATGCTCCAGCCTTTGGGCGTGGTGTAGGCGAGCACCATCACCACGGCCCAGGGAACCGCAGTCCACAGAATCCACGGGCGAAATTTCCCCCAGCGCGTTTCCGTGCGGTCCGCGAGGATGCCCATCACCGGGTCGAAGAAAGCATCCCATAACCGCGGCCACAGAAGGATGGCGCCGGCGGCGGCGGCCGTAAGCCCGAAGCCGTCAACATCCGTGTAGAAATTGAGCTGGAACAAGATCATCGTCATGAAGACGAAGTTCGCGGCGGCGTCGCCGGCGCTGTAGCCCGCCTTCTCGGAGAACGAAAGTTTTTGCGTCGGGTTGCTCATGTGGTGTGCCCCGTCATTTCCTCACCATCAATTTCACCCGCTGCAAGTCAGCGTCGCGGGAGGAGTTGCCAACCATGATCTCAAACTCGCCGGGTTCGACGGTGTAATTCATTTTCACGTCGTAGAACGCCAGCGATTCAGGCGTGATGTCGAGGGCGACGGTCTTCGTTTCGCCGGCTTGCAACGCAACTTTTTGAAATCCTTTCAACTCCTTCACCGGCCGCGTCACGGAACTGACGAGGTCGCGCACATAAATCTGGACGACCTCGGTGCCGGCGCGTTTGCCGGTGTTGGTCACGTCCACGAGAACCTGGGTCGAGCCTTGGCGCGAAATCACTTTGTTCTTGAGGCGAGCATTCTTGAACGCGAACAGGGTGTAGCTCAGGCCAAAGCCGAACGGGAAGAGCGGTGATACGTCGTCGAACAAGTAGCCGCGGCGGGCCGACGGTTTGTGGTTGTAGAAGATGGGCAACTGTCCAACCGAGCGGGGAATCGAAATGGGCAGCTTGCCGCCGGGATTGAAATCGCCGAACAACACCCCGGCGACGGCGTGCCCGCATTCCTGACCGAGATACCAGCATTCCAAAATCGCCGGAACTTTCTGCGCCACGTTGTTGATGGCGAGCGGACGACCATTGAACAGCAGCACCACGACCGGTTTACCGGTGCCGACCAGCGCGTCCACCAGTTCATCCTGGCGGCCAATCAAATCGAGGCTCGCGCGGTCGCCCAAATGCTTGAGGGACCATGCTTCGCGCGAGGTCTGCTCGTTGCCGCCGATCGCGAGCACAATCACGTCCGCCTGCTGCGCGACGGCGACGGCTTCGGCGATCTGCTTCCGGTCTTCGGCAGGATTACTCGCAACGACTTCGTCCTGCTGCCACGAGCCGCCAGCAGTAATCTTGCAGCCCTCGGCGTGGAGCACGCTGACCGAGTTGCCGAGCCGGGCCTTGATGCCGTCGAGCACAGTGACGTTGTGCTTCGGCGCACCGCTGTAACCGCCGAGCAAGGAGCGGTCCGCATTCGGCCCGATGACGGCAATGGTTTTGAGCTTCGCCGGATTGAGCGGCAGCAACTTGTTTTCATTCTTCAAAAGCGTGATGACTTCGCGGGCGGCCTGCCGGGCCAGCACGCGGTGTTCATCGCAGCCCACCACTCGTTCCGCCTCGGCGGGGCTGACGTAGGGATCGTCGAACAACCCCATCTTGAATTTCCACAGCAGCATCGGGGCGACCAGATCGTCAATTTGCTTTTCCTTGAGCACACCCTTGCGGACAAGTTCCGGGAGATGCAGATAGCAATCCGGTTCCGGCAGTTCGATGTTCACGCCCGCCTCGACGGCGAGTTTGCACGCTTCCTTCTTGTCGGCGGCGACGAAGTGGCCGTGCGTGTCGGGGCGATGGCTGAGTTCCCAGATCGAATAGTAGTCCGAGACGACAAATCCTTTGAAGCCCCATTCCTTGCGCAGCACATCACGAAGCAGCCACTTGCTGGCGTGCGACGGGACACCGTCAATTTCGTTGTAGCTCGCCATGACGCTGATGGCGCCGGCTTGTTGCAGGCAATCTTTGAATGGCTGCAAAAAGGTTTCGCGCAAGACGCGCTCGGAGACATTAACGGGCGCACAGTTCTGTCCGGACTCAGGCTGGCCATGCGCCGCGAAGTGTTTCAACGTGGCGATGACGCGTTTCTTGTCCTTGAAGGTCGCATCGCCCTGGAACCCGCGCACGGCGGCAATGCCGAGTTGCGTATTGAGGAATGGGTCCTCGCCATAGGTTTCCTCGACGCGACCCCAACGCGCATCGCGCGCCACGTCCACCACCGGAGTGAGCGCCTGATGCGTGCCGCGGATGCGAGCTTCATAGGCCGTCATCGTATAGATCGCTTCGACGAGGTCAGGATTGAAGGTCGCGCCCAGCCCGATGGGCTGCGGGAAGCTGGTGCCATCGCGAGCAGCGTGACCGTGAAGACATTCCTCGTGGAAGATGACTGGAATCCCGAGCCGCGATTCTTCGAGAAAGAATTTCTGAATGGCGTTGGTTAGTTCCGCCATCTGCTTCGCGGTGCGGCCCATCCAAGGTGCGGTAGCCGGCGCGCCTGCGTCGCTCGGCCGGCCCACCTGACCGAGGCCACGGCCCTGCTTGAAGGCGGCTTTGGCCTTCGTGTGATCAAAGTTGCCCTCCGCATCCAGGAGCTTCTGGGCCCTTTCCTGCCAGACGCACATCATCTGCGCGGCCTTTTCCTGCAAGGTCATGCGGGCGAGCAAATCCTTGACGCGCAATGCAGCCGCAGCGCGTGGGTTTTTGTAAGTTGGATTGGCCGAAATGGGTTTGGTCATGTCAATTGACCGAGTCGCTCGGGTAACTCTGCATTTGAATACGAAAGCTAACAGTCAGTTGCCGTTTACGATATACGACATATGGTGGATTGCCGATGTCGCAGCGACGAGGGCAAGGGAAACGGAGGGAGAGAGAAACATTTTGAGTGGGATGTGGGTCGAGAATGCCGCGATCGTCACTTGGGGGGACCGCGGTTAGATGTCATCAGGTGTGTTCGCACCGTGTCAGAGTTGATCGACAAGCGCATGCCGATTGTTCTGTTGGAAAGCCCCTTGGCCAGCAGGGCTAAGTTTTCCAACTCGCGCCTGGAGAGCTGCTTTTTAATGTTTGCATCGGGCTTGGCTAGATCAATCGACCGAGTTGTTCGGTGGGTTGGATCCGAATATGAACGGTAACAGTCAGCTGCTGTTTGTGACATCCGGCGTATGGTGGACGTCGTGTCAGCTCTGGCGAGGTAAACGGAGAGGAAAGAGAAGCGCTTTGAGCGGCGCGTTGACTGCCCCGTTTCGTTACTTGCGTGGTTTCACCGTTTCACAGGTGGGCAGCGGGCTTTCTTTCACTCGGGGGCATGGAGCGGTGGTATTTGGCCGCTGCCTCCGTGCGGCAACGCACATGAAGCTTCTCATAGATGTGCATCAGGTGAGTTCGCACGGTGGAAAAACTGATGTCCAAATTAGCCGCGATCTCTTTGTTGGAAAGACCTCGGGTCAGCAAAGCCAGAACCTCCGACTCACGCGCAGAAAGTTTGCCGGTTTCGTCCGGTGCGGTGGATTCTTCGATGAATGACCGCACCACCATGCGGGCGATTTCGCTGGTCATCGGGGCTCCCCCTGCGCGCACTTCAGCGATGGCCTTGAGGATCTCTGTCTCGTCCGAGCGCTTGAGGACGTAACCGCAAGCCCCCGCCTTTAGAGCTTTAAAAATCATGTTGGTGTCCTTGTAAACAGTCAGCATGATCACCTGAATGTTGGGGAGCTTTTCCCGGAGTCGCGCAGTGCAGATGATACCCGACTCGCCGGGTAGGTGAATGTCCATCAGCACCACGTCCGGCCGGAGGGGTGGGATTTTGATCAGTGCCTCTTCCGTCGAACCGCAGGCGCACACGCACCGATGCCCAGCGGTGCCGGCGATGAATTCAGAGAGATACTGCCGCAGGGTGGCGTTGTCTTCAACGATGGCAATTTTGGTGATCACATCGGCAGACTCCAGCGGACAAGGTTTTAACAGGCTGACTGACACAAAAGCTTAGGTCATTGAATCTCTTTTAACAACGCTTCTATTCCGGCGCGACTGCAACACTAGCACCAGATGGTCGCAGTGTAATCGGTCATATGTCGTATGGCCTCCCATGACAACCGGTGGTAACTGCTACGACTGCTTGCTCCAACTTGATGCCCCCCGACATCCTCGTCGCTCCCAGTAGCCGCCGCGTCTTTGACACCAGACTGGGGGCGGTCGGTGGAGCCGGCCTATTTGGCGGCAATACGCCAGAATCCTACGCCGGAGGCCGGGGGCGTCAGCGGAAAGGTTTTTTCTGTGCCATCTCCCATAACCGGAGCAACCGAGGCCGGTTGCCAACCTGTCTGGCTGGAGCTTTCTTCAAGCTGGTAGGAGATGCCGCTGACGGTTGGGAAGCGGATGGAAAGCGCGCCGTCGGACGCGACTTGTATGGTGCAGGGGAATGGTTCTGGCAGCGGATTATCCCATGAAATGCGATATCTGCCGGTAACATTGAGGAGGCCGAAGAGATATAAACACCCATCGTAGTAGCGGTATGTGCCGGTTGTTGGCGTTATGTTCCAAAATTCATTCACAAAATCCCAGGCGATCGATTCGTCCGAGATAAGCGCGGCGACGGCGTTCATCGCAACCAGGCCCGGGGAATGGTCCCCCTCGGATTGGGTGCCGTCGATGGCGAACTGATTTTTGTGGGTGGAAACCCCCAGCCCGTGGAAGAATCCGAGGTAATCATGCACCCAATTGGTGCGTTGCCACGGGTCAATGTTCCACCAGTAAGAATCAAGCGCGATGTTCTGCGCAACACGCCAGGCATCAAAGCGGAACTTGTCATGCGGCGGCTGCGTGGGGGCGCCCTGGAAGGTGCTGTAATCGGGCGCCAGTCCGGTGACCGGGTGGCAGGCGTTCCGGAAGAGCTGTCGGCTGGTCTGGGCCACTTCAAGCCAGTAAGCGTTGGAGACGCTGCCCCAGCGCGAAAACAGTTCGTAAAAATGCGGGAGGTGATAGGACGGGTCGGTGAAGGTGGCGGCCTGGCCGATGGGGGAGAAGACGATCTGTTTCTGGACGGGGTCTATCAGATTGGCGATGCCCGACCAGGCGGGAAGCCCCGCCAGCTCACGATGCCTTAACATGTGATCCAGGATGTAGTTCGCCTCGGCTTCGTAATTGTATATGCCGGTGCCGTTGCTCCAACGCTTCGAGGCCATGAGCAGCGCCATCGCAAAATACTCCTCCCCATCGGGAGCCGGAGCTTGATCCAGCACACTGCCGTTGGGGCGCACTTTCCAAGCAAAATACCCCATGAGTTCGCCCGACGGGTGCTGCATATAGGTCTTGGAATACTTCCAAAGCCGGTCGAATTCCGTTTTCATGTTTAGCTGGAGGCAAATCATCATGCCGTAGGACATGCCCTCGCTGCGCACGTCGTCGGTGTCGGCGGTGTAAATGTAGGCCATCTCGTCGTTGGTCGGGTAATAGATGCGCTGGGTGGCGGATCCGTAGAAGAGCTGCTGCACGACCGTGTTGACCTTGCTGTCAATCTCCGCATCGGTCTTGCCGATCTCTTTGAAGAGATTGCGGTATTGCCGTGACTGCCAGACGGGTGTTGCCGATGGGGACGGAGGCGGCGGAGGGGGCGGGGGCGTTCCCACGAAGGAGAGCGTGAAGACGTCTATGAAGACATCCCAGCTACCGTTATCAGACTCGACGACCAGTTTTAGAAGGCGGTTGCCGGGAACTCCGTCGGGAAGGGTGAACTGAAGCGAGCGGGTGGCCGGTGCGGTTCCTTGATACTGGACCTTGCCGATGGACGTGCCGCCAACATAAACGAAGAGTTCAGCCGTATTGTTGTTGTTGCCCGCGCCCGTCACCTCCAACCGGTAGATGCCCGGAATTGTTGCGAACGGGACATTGGTCTCGATGCGATCGGTGTTCGCATACAGTCCCACGCCGGCAAAGGGGTTCTGAATTGGGCCAGCATAAGGCCCGCCCCTCGGGGCCGCTTCAGCTTGGATGGTCAACGGCAAACCGCCTTGAGCAGGGCAATTGAGGGTAGCGAGGCCGATGGCCGCGAATGTGAGCAAGGGGAGCGCAAACATTCGCCACCGTGCGCGCTTGGGTAAATTAGTGCTTAACATTGATTATTGCTGGGCGGTTCGCTGCCGATGTCGCGATCTTGAGGCCGATACAATGGCCGGTTCATTGTGTTCACTTAACCGCGTCCGATTCGGTGCATGGCAGGATCTTACCACAGATAGTTCGGTGCGTAATCGGTCATATGTCGTATAGCCCGCAGTTGAACAGTCGTGCTAGATAGGGGGACGCACCGCCGTTTACTGCCCCTGCCATGACAAAATCGCCCGCGTTTCAGATCGTCCTTGGGTTTCTCCTTTGCGTTCGTGCTTGGGCGGGTGCGGTTGAACAGCCGGCCACAGTTTACACCAATCCTGTTCTTCCCGGCTTCCATGCCGATCCCAGCATCTGCCGCGCAGGCGACGACTATTACATGGTGCACAGCACGTTCGAATATTTCCCGGGCGTGCCGGTTTACCACAGCCGGGACCTGGTGAATTGGAAATTGATCGGGCACTGCCTCACGCGGAAGAGCCAGTTGAACCTGGACCAGGTGCGCAGTTCGATGGGCATCTTTGCGCCGACCATCCGGCATCACGCCGGGACATTCTACATGATCACCACGACGGTGGGTGCGGGCGGGAACTTTTATGTCACCGCCACCAACGCCGCCGGGCCGTGGTCGGAACCGGTGTGGGTGGATCGTGCAGGCATTGACCCATCGTTGTTCTTCGACGACGACGGCAAGGTGTATTACACGCGGCAGGTTGACGGTGAACGCGGCTACTCCGGCCAGCAACGGTTGAACCTCCAGACCGGCAAGCTCGAAGGTGAGATGAAGGAACTCTGGCGCGGCACCGGCGGCGTCTGGCCCGAAGGCCCGCATCTCTACAAGGTGAACGGCAAATACTATCTTATGATTTCTGAGGGTGGCACCAGTTACGATCACGCTATCACGGTTGCCCGCAGCGATTCGCCGTGGGGACCGTTCGAGGCAAATCCGAAGAACCCCGTCCTCACGCACCGCCATTTGCCGAAGCATCCGTTCCAAGCCCTTGGGCACGGTGATCTCGTGGAGACGCCGGATGGCTGGTGGGTGGTGTTCCTCGGGTTCCGCCCGCAAGGCGGGCGGCATCATCATCTCGGACGCGAAACATTCCTCGCCCCGGTGACCTGGGAGGATGGTTGGCCGGTCATCAACGGCGGACAACCTCTTTCGGCCACCTTGCCCGCGCCCAAGCTCCCGCCGCATCCGTGGCCGGCGGAACCTGCCCGCGATGAGTTTGACCGTGCCACGCTGCGCCCAGGCTGGAACTACGTCCGCAATCCCCACGAACAAAACTACTCGCTCACCGCGCGTCCCGGCTGGCTGCGCTTGAAAGGCTCCGCGGTGACTCTGAACGATGTGGCCTCGCCCACGTTTGTTGGCCGTCATCAGCCGGACCTCACCTGCCGAGCCACCGTCCGACTTTCCTTCCAGCCGCGACAGACCAATGAGGAGGCGGGCCTCGTCCTGCGCGGTAACGAACGTAATCACTGCGAAATCGTCGTCACGCAGCGCGACGGCAAACGGCGGGTCGCTTTGCGAAAAGTGCTCAATGGGAAGACGAGTGAGCCGTTGGTGTTTCACGAGATTCCCGACGGCCACGTGCTGCTCACGGTCAAGGCCACTTCATTGCGCTACGAGTTTTTCTGGGCCTCCGCAGGGGGCAAAGAACACAGCCTCGGCACGGTGCCGACGCGCGCCCTGTCCTCCG
>Ga0154020_10011548_pt1 | contig 10063 bp, 7 predicted proteins | sample Klosneuvirus_201_FD_109709 | JGI IMG/M metagenome (GOLD analysis project Ga0154020, IMG submission 109709) | Active sludge microbial communities from wastewater, Klosterneuburg, Austria - Klosneuvirus_20160825_MG | ecosystem: Engineered > WWTP > Aerobic digester > Activated sludge | place... | reverse complement strand
GCCCGCAAGACAAGGCGGGTCAACCGTCCACGGCGGCGTTCTCCCACATGGTCCCCAGCGTTTTGGGTGGCACGCGGGGGGCTGACCCTTTACGTTGCCAACCAATGCGCACCGTTGCCGAACCGCTGGTCCAGCCCAAGCTCATCCAGGACGCCCTGACCGAATGTGAACGTGCCATCAAAGGCAAACGCCAGGTCCTGGAGGCCGCGTTTTGCGCCGTGCTGGGCGGTGGCCACGTGCTGTTGGAGGACGTCCCTGGCGTGGGCAAGACCACCTTGTGCCGCGCCATGGCGCGCGTGCTGGGCTGCCGGTTCCGCCGCATCCAGTTCACCTCAGACCTGTTGCCGTCTGACGTGGTGGGCATCCAGGTGCTCAACCCCAAGGAGGGCACGTTGACCTTCCGGCCCGGGCCCATCTTTTCGCATCTGATCCTGGCGGATGAAATCAACCGCGCATCCCCCAAGACGCAAAGCGCACTTCTGGAAGCCATGAGTGACCGGCAGGTCACCGTGGACGATCAGACCCACCCGCTCCAGAGCCCGTTCACGGTGATGGCCACACAAAACCCGGTGGAACACCACGGCGCATACCCCTTGCCAGAAAGCCAGCTGGACCGTTTCATGGTGCGCCTGGAGATGGGCTACCCGGACGCCGCCACCGAACGCGCCATGTTGCTGTCCTCGGAAACGGGGGCTGAAACAGTGGACGCTCTCAAGGTCATCCTGGACCCGCAAAGTGTGGTGGTGCTCCAGGGCATGGCCCGGGCGGTCCACGTGGAGGACAACGTGGCGGGTTACCTGCTGGCGCTGTGCCGCCGCAGCCGCGAGCACCCCATGGTGGAGCTGGGCGTCTCCCCCCGCGGTGCGCAATCGTTCCTGCGCGCGGCGCAGTCCCGGGCGTTTCTTCTGGGCCGCGGGTTTGTCCTGCCGGATGACGTCAAGACGGTGGCCCAGTTCTGCATGTCCCACCGGCTGATGATGCGCGGTGGCGCAGAGGGACGGGAGGCGCGCGACTCGGCCCGCGCGGTGATTGAGGAGCTGTTGGAGACCGAGCCGGTTCCCGTCTGAGAAACGCGGAGGCACACACCACATGAGCCTGGGGCGCCACATTGATGCCACCGAGCCCAAAAAGGGCCTGCGGGGCAACCGCATCATGCAGGTGCTGCGGCTGATCATTGCCGCGCTGTGCCTGTTGGGGATCCTGGGGATCCTTCGGCGCACGGGGATCCCCACGCAGGTGACCGGCGCGGTGGTGGGCATGGCGGTGCTGGCGCTGTTTGGCCTGGTGGCCGGCATCTCCTTCTACGTGGCGCAGTACCCGCACAAGCTGGGACGTTTTTCCGGCCTCATCAAACGCATGGATCCCAACCGCCGCCTGCGTTTGACGCGGGACGGGCGGATCCTGGTGGGCATGACGCTGGCCGTGGGTGCGGCTGCGGTGAACACCGGCAACAACTTCCTCTACCTTTCATTAGGCCTGCTGCTGGCGCTGGTGAGTGTCTCCGGCGTCCTCAGCGAATGGGGCCTGCGGGACGTGCGCGTGTTGCTGGAGGAGGGCGGGGAACGTTTTGCCAATGGCGCCGGACTGGTGGCGTTCCACGTGTTCAACCAGAAGAAGATGCTCAACAGCATGTCCCTGGAAGTCACCGCACTGCTCCAGCCGCCGGCCGGTGGCGAGGGGGACGTGGTGCGGTTGCCGGGGCGTTTTTTCATCCGTCTTCCGCCGGACAGCCGGCAGCGTGGCGTGGCGCGCGCGTTGTTGCCGCAGCGTGGCGTCTGGAAGCTGTTGGGTTTTGAGGTGGCCACCGCGTACCCGTTTGGGTTCTTCCGCAAATGGAAACATGAGGTGCCGGAACCCAGTGAGCCGTGTGACGTCCTGGTCTACCCGCAGCCCGCGCCGGTGGCCGAAGCGTTGCGCCGCATCCGCCTGGTGGTGGGCCTGCGCGCCGGCCTGCGCGCGGGGCAGGGGGATGAGTTCTTCTCGTTGCGGGACCACAACGCGCAGGATGACGTGCGGCGCGTGGCCTGGAAACGCAGCGCGCGCATGGGCCGCCTGGTGGTGCGTGAAGACGAGGAACCGCGCGGCCGCAGGCTCACCCTGGTGGTTCCCGGGGCGGTGGAATCCCCCACGCCGCAACAGCGCGCGCTGCATGAAGCCACCATGCGCGTGGCCTGCGGCCTGGTGCTGGCGTTGCTGGACCGCGAAGAGGAGATTGGCCTTTGGGCCGGCGCACACCTGGTGTTGCCGCGGGCCGGTCACCTCAACCGCACGCTGCTGTTGGAGGCCCTGGCGCGCGCCACCCTGGAACAGCCCTTTGGGCCGGCCCCCGCCGAACGGTTGTTGGGGAGCGTGCTGGTCCTGGAAGGCCCCGGAGCGCTGCCGCCCGTTGCCAAGGTCCACGGCCGCATTCCCATCACCGCCGGACACGCTGTGGCACCCACCACACACCCGGAGGCCGCGTGACCCTGTTTGCCGGGCATGAGCTGGCCACCGCCATTGCCACCGCCGCGGCACTGCTGGCCGTCCTCACCGGCGGCCAGATGCACCCCTTGGCCTGGGCCACGCTGCTGGCCGTGCCCTTGGGCACGTTTCTCAAATCCACGCGAAGAGGTTTGTCCACCACCACCGGCGGCGCGCTGGCGTTGGTGGCCGTGCTGTTTGGCATTGGCTTCACCGCCACCCAGGGCCTCTCCAGCATCCTGTTGGGCGCGGGTTACGCGTTGTGCCTGCTGGTCACCGTGCGCCTGCTCAACCGGGAAACCCCGGCGCATGACCTTCAGCTCTACGCCCTGTCGTTGTTGCTGGTGCTGGATGCCGCCGCGCTCAACCTCAGCTGGGTCTATGCGCCGTGTTTCCTGGCGTACACCGTGGCCATTGTCTGGGGCCTCACCACGCGGGAGCTCAAACGCGCCGCGCAGGATGATCATGACCTGCGCCACGGCGAGGGTGAAGCTCCCTTGTGGCGCGAACGCGGCATGTTGCGCGGCCGTTTTTTCGCCGCCACCGGCGCGTTGGCCATTGTGGTGTTGCTGGGCACCCTGAGCCTGTTTGTGATCTTCCCGCGCGTGGGCCTGGGCGTGTTGCGCCTGGCGGGCAGCTCCAAGTCCGGGTTCTCCAACCAGGTGCGCCTGGGCGGCTCGGGCCTCATCAGCCAGGACACCAGCGTGGTGGTGCGGGTGACGGTGGTGGATGGCGGGGACGCCTTGCCGCGCAACCTGTACTTTCGCGGGGCCTCGTTTGACCTGTGGGACGGGGAAGGCTGGCGGCGCAGTGACAATGTGCCTGCCGCCGCCGGGGGGCCCGCCGCACGCATGCCCAAGCCACAGGGAGAGCCGCGCCGCATCCGCGTGAGCCAGGAGCCCCAGGGCACCCCATACCTGTTCTACCCGGGCCAGCCCTCGCGGGTGACGGTGGAACCCGGTCCACGCCTGTTTGCGGCCCCTCCAGTGCCTGCCCGGGACAGCCTGGGGGACCTTCGGCTGCCGTTTGCCCCGGATGAGTTGCTCAACTTTGAGCTGGAGACCTCCCTCAACGGCCTGGCCCCGCCGCCATCCCTCACCGAGGCCGGTTGGGACATCCCTGACGTGGTGGCCCAGCGCTATCTGGGCACCCAGGGCATCTCCAAACGCGCCACCGACCTGGCGGCACAGTGGACTGCCGGTGCCACGTCCAGTTGGGAGAAGGTGCTGCGCATCCAGGCTGGGCTGGGCGCCTACGCCTACACGTTGGAGGAATCCACGCCGCCGTTGGGGACTTCGCCGCTGGACCACTTCCTGTTCAACCGCAAAGCCGGCCACTGCGAGTATTTTGCCACCGCGCTGGCCATGCTCTCCCGCGCCATGGGCGTCCCCGCGCGCGTTGTGGGCGGCTACCAGGGCGGGGCGGTGCACCCCAACGGCGGCTACCTGGTGCTGCGCCAGTCTGATGCGCACGTCTGGACCGAGGTCTACGCCCCCGGGGAGGGCTGGTATCCCGTGGATGCCACCCCCGGATTCATCCTGGACCGCCCACCGCTCAGTCTTGCCGGTACCCTCACGGAAACACTGCAGAAAATATGGGAGCAATACGTCATAGATTTTTCGTTTGGCACGCAGATATCCGCGGCCCAGGGACTTGCCGGCCTGCTGGCGCGGCTGCGCAACTGGCGCCCGTCCTCCGGGGACGGTCTGGGTGTGCTGGTGGGCGGGCTGGCCGGTGGCCTGTTGCTGGCCATCCTGGCGTGGCTGGCGTGGCGTACGCGGGCGCGCTGGCTGGGCCGGCGGGTTCCGGGCGCGCGGCTGCGTTCCGCGTTGCAGGACGCAGTGCACCGCGTGGGCGGCCAGACGCCGCCGGCGGAAACCATCCGGGAGTGGATTGTGGGCGCTTCGCTGGCCGTGTCTGAGTCAGACCGGACCATCCTGGAAGCGGCCCGCGATGCGTTGGAGCACTGCCGCTACGGCGCAAAACCGCTGTCCTCACGCGAGGAGCAGCAGTTCATCCAACGCGTGGCGGCGGTGCGGCTCCCCCGCCAGTGACGGGGGAGTTGCGCTCACTTCTTGGCGGCAGCGGCAATGGCGGCCTTGCGGGCCACCTTCTGGCGCTCGCGGCGGTGCTTCAACTTCACTGCGCGAATGCTCTTCATGCGGGTGTGCTTGCTCTTGGTGCGCGTCATGTGTGCCTACCTGCCAATTGGTGTTGCCGCCCCCCAAAAAAGGATGCGGCGGTTGTTGGGGCGCGTCTTTCACCACCACTTGTGGTCAGAGTCAAGGCGGGGCCATGCGGCACCACGTTTCAGACGCGGGTTCCGGCACGCAGCAGCACCACGCCCTGGCCCTCCAGGACGGCCGCGCGCGGCATGTCCACGTTCTCCAGCCCGGCAATGGACGGTGCGGCCACCCAGGTCAGGGGGCCCTCAAACGCCAGCAGGTGGTCCGTTGAGATGCGCAGCGGGACGCCTTTTTGACACGGCACGGCGCGCACGCTGGATTGGGACCGCACCGCCACCACGCCCGTCCCGCTGAACCGCACCGCCGGAATGCGCGGCCCTTCCAGGTCCAACGTCAGCGAGATGTCCTCGCGCGCCAGCCCGGAGGAACAGCCGAACAAGGCACCCTCCAGCACCGTGGCCTCGCTGTGGTCCAGCTTGAGCACCGCCACACGGTCTGTCCCGGGGTCCAGGTGCACCTGGCCGCTCCCGGTGCACATCAGAAGCGGGTCAGCCTCCCCGCCCAGGTGTTTGCCCAGGCCTTCCTCCTGGCGCTGGCGGTGCGTGGGCTCGGTGTGCACGTCCCCCAACAACGCGGCCAACGTACGCGCGCGTATGAGCACCAGCCCGTCCACGGTGAGCCCCAGAAGCCCTGGCGCAATGGGCGCAAACGGCCGCGCGGGCGGCGGAATGCTCCGGCGCGCCAGCCATTCCCCGCCGGTCATGGCTTCATGGGTGAGCGCCACCACCATGGAGTCCGCCGTGGGGGAGGGCGTCCAGTCCGGCGTGGCGCCCTTGGCGTGGGTCACCCCGCGGCCGCCCTGGGATTCGCCGCCGGCTTCTCCGGCCACCGTGGAGAGGAACCGCGGCAAGGCCTGGCTGGCCGGTGAGACCGGCGCGTTGGGCGCGGGCGGCAGCGCGGGCAACGCCGCGCCAGCCGGCGCCACGTCATCGCCGTGGGCGGCCCCCGCCTGCGCCACTGCGGCGCGCAGGACGGCCGTGGCGGCGGCAGCGGCAAGTGCATTGGACGGCGCGGCAGGCTCACGTGCGGGAGGCTGCGGCGCCACGCGCACCGGATGTTCCACCCGGCGGGGCTCGGCCTGCGCGTGGACCGGCGCGGCGGATTCAGAGGTGTTTGGGGGCGGGTCCAGCGGCGGCAACGGCTGCAGGTCAGCGGGCGTGGGCTCGTCGGGGGCGTCGGTGGCTGGCGGGGGTGGGCGCACGGCAACAACCACCGCGGCTGGGGATTCGCCGGACTCCTCAGGCGATGCGTCCGGCAGCTGCGCGGGTTCCAGCGGCCAGCCCCTGGCCAGGAGCTTCTGCTCCATCTCCAACGCCAGCCGCGTGCTGCCGGCTTTCTGGAACGCCCAGCGCGCCAGGGCAAAATCTCCTTGCCGCGCATACACCAGGCCCAGATAGCTCAAGGTCTTCTGGTGCTCCGGGGACCGGCGGTAGTTGAGCTCCAGCTCCTTGCGCGCGTCCTCCACACGGTCCCGCTTGAGATGCACCAGGGCCAGGTTGAGCCGCAGGGTGGGCTCCTTGGGGTATTCCCGCGCCAACGCGCGGAACACGCGTTCGGCGGCATCCAACATCCCCATGCGAAAGTACGTCTGCCCCAACAGGTTGCGCGCCTTCTCGTTGTTGGGCCTCAGGCGCAGCGCCTGTTCCAGCGCATTGCGCGCGCTGGTGACGTCACCCACCTGGAGGTGGCGGCTGCCTTCCAGCAACGCGGCCTGGAACCCGGGGTCCTTTTCGGCCGCCGCGTCATCCCGCCACCGCTGTGGACCGTCCACGTTCATGGCGTCCCTTTTGCCGGGCCAGCGCGCATCAGCGCAAGGCCACCCGTTCCTGTTGCCGGTAGCCCCGGTAAAGGCTCAACACGCGCTTCACGTAGCCTTTGGTTTCCGGGATGTTGGGGACACGTTTCACCTTGGACACAATGTTTGGCCCGGCGTTGTACGCCGCCACCGCCAGCTTCACGTCCCCGTCAAAGTGGTTGATGAGGTAACGCAGGTAACGGGCCCCGCCCATGACGTTTTGTTCCGGGTCAAAGATGTCCTTCACCTGCATCTCCGCCGCGGTGCCGGGCATCAGTTGCATCAGGCCACACGCGCCGGCATGGCTTTGCGCGGCCGGGTTGAAGCCGCTCTCGGCCGCGGTGACCGCCTTCACCAGCGCCACCGGCAAACGGTAGCGCCGGGCGGCGCGGTTCATCAGGTCCTGGTAGCGGGCGGCTTTGTCGTTCTTGACCGACGCCGGCGTCCACATGCGCGGGGTGTTGGCGTAACGCACCTCGGCCTGGCCGCCAAAACCCAGCGCGTCCGCGTTGGGCTCATAGGCCTTGGCTCCGTTCACCGGCGCGTTGGTGAAGTGCACCACCCCTTCGGCGTCGGTGTATGTGAAGATGTCCGCGCGCGCCGTCACCGGCACCGCCAACACCGCCACCCACATGGCCGCAAGGAGCAGTCTGTTCATTGATGGGGCATCCTAGCCGCACCAACGCGTCTTCCCAAAACAACCGCCAACATGCAGGGGCGTGTCCTACCTGCTGGTCCCAAATGCCCCGCGAACATCCTCCCGGTTCACCGCCACGCTCCCCGTCAACTTGCGGCGCGTGCAATCCGGGTCCACCACCTCGTCATAGAGCAATTCCACGCCACCCACGCAGGACTGCACCTGCGCCACCTTGCGGCTGGCCACGCACGCCCCGTCCTCCAGCGGGCTTTGCGTCACGTCCACCACCACCACCTGCCGGCTGAAGTCCACCACCGGCATGGTCAGGTTGGCTTCCCCCCGGCGGCAATCCCGGCGGATGAAGTTCTCCAACGCCTCGTCACTCTCCAGGATGACCTGGTCTGACCCGTTGGAGGCAAAATCTGACTGCGCGTTGCACTGCAACCCCAGGTCCTGCCAATGGCTGCGAAGCACCGGACGGCACTCACACCCCGCGGCAAACACCGCCGTCAGGAGGCCAGCCGCAGCGCCTTGCCAGCCCGGTTTCACTTGGACAGCTCCGTGAGCCAGCGCTGTGCGCGTTCGGTGGTGGCGGGGTCCCGGTCCTCCCCCTTGGAGTCCAGGTAGCGCCGATAATACTGGACGGCGGTGCCCTTGTCCCCGCTGGCCCGGTACACCTCAGCCATCCCAAACCACGGGCTGGCCATGTCCTGCTTGAAGGTGAGCGCCTTGTTGTATTCCCCCACCGCCCGGCGGAAATCTTTGAGCAGGTAGAACGCGGTCCCGCGTGCCACATAGGCGTAGGCGTGGTCCTGCCGGTAGCGCAGCGCCTCATCAAACGCCGCCAGCGCGCCCACGTAGTCCTTTTGCACCATGAGCTGCTGCCCGCGGTTGTACGCCGCATCCGCCAGTTCAAAGCCCCCGCCACCACCGGGCTGTGGGGTGGCGCCGGTCAGCCGCCCACGCGCCTTGGTCAGGTTCTGCCGTGCTGCCGTGTTTTGCGGGTTGAGCGCCAGCACGCGTTCAAACGCGGCGGCCGCGCCCGCAAAGTCCTGGGTCATGGCGCTGGCCAGGCCCAGCTTGAAAAACGCTTCTTCACTGCGCGGGTCTGACGCCACCGCGGCCTTGTAGCTTTGCACCGCGCGCGCATGGTTCTTGGCGCCAAAATACGCGTCCCCGTCCAGCACGTACTTCTTGGCCGCGGCCAGTTCGGCCGCCGAAGGCGCGGCCTGTTGCGCGGGAACAGCCTTGGGCGCCGCCGGTTGCGGTCCGGGTTGTGGGGCCGGCTGCGCGGCCGGCTGGGCGGCCGGTTGCGGCGCGGGTTGCGCTGCGGGCTGTGGCGCGGGTTTGGGGGCCGCGGCCACCACTTGTGGCGTGGGCTGTGGGGCGGGTTGGGGCGCGGGCTGCGCGGCGGGCTGCGGGGCTGGTTTGGGCGCGGCGGCCACCGGCTGCGCGGCGGGTTGTGCCGGTGCCGCGGCCAGTTCTTTCTCCAACGCGGCAGAAGACTCCTTTGCCTTCTTCACCCATTCAGCCTCGGAGGGGCGCTTTTCAAGGTCCACGTAGCGTTTGTAGTCCGCCACCGCGTCCTTCTTGAGGCCCGCGTCACGTTCGGCCTCGGCCAGGCCAAAAAAACCGTCCGGGTCCTTGGGCTTGAACTGCACGTAGATCCGGTAGTGCTCCACCGCCTCGGTGTGACGTCCCGCCTTGCGCAGCGAATACGCGAGATTGTACCGCGCGCTGGCATCATTGGGCTTGATTTGTACCGCCGCGTTGAACGCATCTGCAGCGTCGGTGAACTTGTCCCCGTTGAACAGCGTTTCACCCAGCGCCATGGCCGCGTCAAAAAAGCCGGGGTCTGCCTTGAGCGCGTCCCGGTAGGCCGCAAGGGCGCCGTCGTTGTTGCCGGTGCGGGCCAGCCCGTCACCTTTGTCCTTGGCCGCCTGCGCCGCCGCGTTTTTGGACTGCGCATGCACCGCCGTCACACCCGTGACGCCGCCGCACCATGCCACCACCACGGCTGCCAACACCCATTGCCCACGCATGGCCTGCTCCCATCCACATTGCCCGGGCCCACCCCTTTGGGTTCCGGTTGGCGTATGAGACGCGCGTCTACCGGCCCACCGTCAAGGGCCCACCGCCTGATTTTCCGGTGGTGTCCGCCACCACCAGGTCCACGGTCTTGTCCAGCCGTTCGGCCAGGTTGCGCAGCACGCTGCCACGCAGCACCGTCCACAGCGCGTTGCGTTCACTGGCGCCCACCATGACCACCTTGCTGCCCAGCTTCTTGGCCGCGCTGGCAATGGACAGCCCGGCGTCATGGGACAGCCGCCACACCGGCACCGCCGCCAGGCCGTGGTCCTCCACGTATTGGCTGGACCGCGCCATGGTCCGGATGCTCTCCCCGCTGGGGCCCACCTTGGGCGGGTAGAACATTCCGGGGACCTCATCCACAAACAGCAGGTGCACGCTTGGGAAGCCCCGCTGGCGCGCCAGCGCCATGGCGGCGTCCAACAGCGCAGGCCGGAACCCACGCAGCGGCAGCAGGATCCCCGAGGGGTACACCGCCAACAGATCCTGGGCCTCCTGCAGCGAAAGGATCTTGCGCATGGCCGGGAGGCTTTCGGCCATGTGTTCGGCGGATTCCGCCGTCAAAAACGGGATGAGGTTGGTCTCCCCGTGCAGCCAGCCGCGCCGCACCGCCAGGGCCAGCCCCATGCCCACCGCCACCAGTGCCCCGCCCACCAACGTGACGTGCGGCTTGAAGACCAGGTGCACGCCCCAGCCCAGCCCCACCGCCAACGTGGTGAGGATCCCCAGGGCAATGTGGCCCAGCCCGCGCTTCTCCTTGATGGCCACCGCGTCCATGGCCAGTGACGAGATGGTGAACGCCCCCAACACACCAAAGGCGTAGAGATGCCCCAGCAG
>Ga0154020_10011547_pt1 | contig 10065 bp, 10 predicted proteins | sample Klosneuvirus_201_FD_109709 | JGI IMG/M metagenome (GOLD analysis project Ga0154020, IMG submission 109709) | Active sludge microbial communities from wastewater, Klosterneuburg, Austria - Klosneuvirus_20160825_MG | ecosystem: Engineered > WWTP > Aerobic digester > Activated sludge | place... | reverse complement strand
GTGAGCGCGTCGCTGAAGTGCGCGGTGACGCGCGGCAGCCAGCGCGTCCAGCCGTGGTGCCGCACGAAACGCCCGCGCGCGGCGCCGCGCAGGTAGCAGGTGATGACCTTGGCGCCGGACTGGCGGATAAGGAAGCCGGTGCCGTCGTAGACCTTCATGAGGCTACCGGTGAGCGTGATCCGGCCCTCGGCGAAGAGCACGAGCCGCCCGCCGGCCTGGAGGTGCTCGGCCATGGCACGCACGGCGTAGGGCGAGGCGTTGTCGACGGGAAAGGTGCGGCGGTTGACCATGACCCGGTGCAGGACCCAGCTTGTCCGGGCGGTCGTGCTCGAGGTGACGAATTTCCAGTCGTCGTCGAGGACCACGGCGAGGAAGAGCCAGTCGAGCCACGAGACGTGGTTGGGCACAAGCAACACCGGGCCTGGCGTGGACAAGACCTCCGGGTTGAAGGCCCGGAACCGGAAACAGACGCGGGTGAGGAGGCGGAGGAGCGTTTTCATGGGAGGAAGGCGCGGGAAAATTCGTAATATAATACGTTACAAGTTAGCGGAGGTGGCGGCGGATGGTTTGGCCGGGAATTTCATCCAGCCGGTGATGGCGGCGACGCCGAGAGCGAGGCCGAGGAAGATGCCGCTGGAGCTGAGACCGGCCTTGACGCCGGCAAACACGCCGGCGGCGGCGAGCAACATGCCGAGGTTGTCGAAGAGGTTCTGTGCGGCGATGGTCTTGCCGAGCTTCGTCGGGGCGGACTCGGCCTGGAGCGCGGCGTTGAGCGGGATGAGGAAAAGGCCGGCGGCAACGCCGGTGGCGACCAGCAGCGCCACGACCGGCACGACGAGGTGCAGCGGGCCGAGGTTGACCACCGGGCTGCGCCAGAAACCGAGCGACTCGACCGACCACAACAGCGCGAGCAGTCCGGCGAGCGCGCCGCCGTAGCGCCGGGTGCGGCTCAGGTCGCCGACCTGATGCCACTGGCCGGCGAGCAGGCTGCCGATCATCACGCCCACGCTGAGCCACAGGCCGAGGAGGGCGATCTGGGTGTTGTCCGGCAGGTGCAGCACCGCCAGCCCCCAGGGCTGGAAATTAATCTTCATCGCGGCGCCGCAGACCCAGAAGAGCGCGGTGCCGATGAGCACGCGGCTGAGGCGCGGCGAGTGCAGCAGGTCGCGCAGGTGGCCGGCGAATTCGCCCACGCTTTGGCCGAGGCGAACCTCGGGGCGGCCGACGGTGGGTGTTATGAGCAAGTTGAGCCAGGTCGCCACGGCGAAGATGCCACCCACCACGGCGAAAGAAACGAGCACGCGGTCCTTGCAGACATCGGCGAGCACGGAGCCGGCGATCGCGCCGCCGAGGATGGCGACCAGCGTGAGCAGCTCGACGGTGCCGTTGGCCTTCACCAGGCGCTCGCGCGGGAGTATCTCGGGGAGGATGCCGTATTTGGCCGGGCCGTAGAGGCAGGCGCCCACGCCGACGAGGAGGTAGCCCGCGCCCTGCCACACCGGCCCGAACCACACGCTCAGGGCGCACAGGCCGGTGCCGAGGAGCTTCAGCGCGTTGCCGCCGGTGAGCCACATGGTCTTTGCGTAGCGGTCGTTGAGGTAGCCGGCCAGCGGCGCGAGCAGCACGTAGGGCAGAAAGAGCAGGCTGGTGTAGAGCGTGTTGCTCGTGCGCAGTTCGGCGGCGGTGATGGCGCCGGCCTGGGCCTGGTAGGTGAGCTGGCCGACGATGACGGCGAGGATGGCGTTGTCGCCGAAGGCCCCGAGGAACTGGCCGGCGAGCAGCAGCGGGTAATTGCGGTCGGATTTCATGGGACGGCGGTCGCAGGCGTGGCCCGGAGAGGCGGGGAGATCGACAGAAAAACCGGCAAGGCGCACAAGCCGCCGAGCAGGTGCGCGAGGGCGGAGACCTGAATCGAACCGCCCTCAAAATGGCTGAAGATTGGCGTCGAGGAAAACGCGTCGGCGGCGATCTTGCCGGCGGTGAGCAGCAGCACGGCCAGCCACCCGTTGCGCTCTGCCGGTTGGGTCCGGAACTGGATCAGCGCGAGCAGGGTCACGAGACCCGTGGCGAGACCCGAGAGTCCGCCATAGGTGTGCATGGCCGGTGCGCCGACCACGAGTCCGAGGCTGATGAGCGGTGCGGCGATGAAGACATAGCGCCGAGTCGCGCCGGGTCGCAAGTGTTCCAACCAGGTGCCGGCACCGAGCAACACCGCGAGGTTCCAGGCCAGGTGCGAGAAGGAGAAATGCACCCAGTGGCCGGTCCAGAGGAGCCAGCCCTCGCCTTGCAGGATCGCGGCGCGATCATAGAGGAATGCAGTCGGAGCCAGCGCGAACAAGACGGCGGGCAGGACGAACAGCAGAAGCGTGTGGCGCAGGGCCTTCATTTGCGGGCGCGGGCGAAACGGGCGGCGGCGAGCAGGCCGAGCAACGCGGCGAACGAGGCGCCAAGAGCGCCGCCGCCGGTGTAGCCGGGGCGGTGTTCGATGCGGATGCTCTGCGGCTCCTCCTTGGCGCGCACCTTGAAGAGATCCAGCTCCTGCGCGAGGTTGGCGGTCATGTCTTTCGCTGCGGCGGCTAGACTGGCGGCGGAGTCGGCGCGCAACTGCTCGGAAGTGCGAATCGGGGTGGAGTGGCCGTCGGTGGTGTTCGTGCCCGGGGCGCGGAACAGCAGGCTGCGGCTGGCGATGTCGTAGACGACGGTTTCCATCAGGGTGCTGGTGTCGTTTTTCTGGCCGGGGACGACGTAGGCGCCGACGATGGTCCAGTAGGCGAGGCTCCAGGCGGTGTCGCCGGTGTTCTGGGCCTGATCATAGGCGACGAGGGCCACCACATCGATGCCCATTAGGGCGCGCAGTTGGTCAAGGTTGGCGAACCCGCCGCCCGGGCGCAGGTAGGTCGTGGGCACAATCTCGATGGATTCGACGAAGGGCAGCTCCCTGAACTGTTTCGCAATGCTGCGGAGCAGGTCGGCCTTCTGGGCCTCGCTGATGCGGCTGGGTGTGGCGTAGGCGCGGTCCGAAGCGGCGCCGGTTGGGACAAAGGCCACGCCGACGCGCAGCGGCAGGCGGAGGGTGGGAATCTGGGGCTGGATATAGGGCTGCTCCTTGCCCGGGTAGAGAAACTGGACGACACTGCTGGCTTCGTGGCGGCGGCGGTCGAAGCGCGAGAGGCAGCCGGTAAACAGGAAGGCGAACACAGGGGCGAGCAGCACGCAGGCGATGACACGGGGTGTGGGCGAGACGGACTTGGTTTCCATGGCCGCAGAAGATACCGGAAACCGCGCGCGGGCCGTTAATCGATAAACCTGATGCCGCCCATTGAGCCGGGCAATGGGGCCGAACGACATTGCCTCCGCCACCGGGTCTGGCAGCGTGGCGCGCACATGAACATCCACCACTTGGAACTGTTCTATTACGTGGCCCGCCACGGCGGCATCAGCCGCGCCGTGCGCAACATGCCCTACGGCATCCAGCAGCCGGCGGTCAGCAGCCAGATCCTGCTCCTCGAGGAGGACCTCGGCACCCGGCTCTTCGCGCGCCAGCCGTTCAAGCTCACCCGCGAGGGCGAGGAGCTCCAGGCTTTCATCCGCCCGTTCTTCGAGAACCTCGCGCCGATGGCGGCAAAGCTCCGCCAGCGGTCCGCGCCGTTGTTGCGCATCGGGGCGTCGGAACTCGTCCTGCGCGACTACCTGCCGGCCGTGGTCGGGCAACTGCGCCGCCACGAACCGAAGCTGCGGCTCGGCCTGCGCTCGGGCTTCCAGCACGAGGTGGAGCAGTGGCTGCTCGACCGGGAGATCGACCTCGCCATCGTGCCGCTGGAAAACCGGCCCCCGGCGCGCCTGCGCTGCCAGCGCCTGCTGCGGCTGCCGCTCGTGCTGCTGGTGCACAAGAAGTCCAGGCTCAAGTCCGCTGCCGCGCTGTGGATCCATGGCGAACCCACCGAGCCGCTCATCGGCCTGCCGCCGACGGAACCACTGATGAGGAATTTCCGACACGGGCTGCAGCAGCGGCAGGTGGACTGGCCGCACACAATCGAGGCGAGCTCGATGGGACTCGTGACCCGCTATGTGGCCAACGGCTACGGCGTGGGAGTCAGCCTCGGGGCCACCGAGGTGGTGAAGCATCCGGATGTGCGCGTGCTGCCGCTCGAGGGCTTCGCCCCGATCGAGATCGCCGCGCTGTGGTGCGGCGAGCCCCCGCCGCTCGTGCAGGTGGTGCTGGCGGAGGCGCGGCGCTTCGTGGCGAAAACCTGGCCGGGGCTGGCGGCGACGGAGTGAGCGCGGGCCCGGTCTCCGGCCTTGCCACGGCGCGGCGCGGCGCAAGGCTCCGGCCATGCCCGCTGTGGAAGGTATCCGCTCCCCCTACGACAAGCACGCCGGCGGCCTGCACCACCTCGGCCGCATGCTCGACAAGATGCGCCTGAAACTGGCCGGCCGCCTGCCGGAGGATTTCCAGCGCAACTACGGCCTGTCCTTCGGCCTCGACGGCCTGATCTGCGGCTTCCTCGGCGTCGAGTTCGCCGCGATCGAGACCCGGGTGGCGACGGGCGGCACGGACGCGGAGATCGCGGAATGGATCTTCACCCAGGGCCTGCGGCCGAACCGCGGCCAGACGCAGGTCTGGAACGAATACATCCGCAAGCTCGGCTGGAACGACCGGGGCACGGCGGTGATCACGAAGGTGAAGGAGCAGGCCGGACTCACCGCCCGCACCGACATTCAGACGATCTTCGACGGCATCGAGGTGCTCGAGGACCGCGCGCCCGCGGCGGCGCGCGGCTGAGCCGGCACCGGCAAGCCGGTGGGTGTCATTCAGGGCGGGAGTGTGCCGGGGGCGGGAGGATCTCACCGGAGCGAGAATTCGCTCGGCCTAAAGTCCAAATTTCCCGCCAAGACACTCGACGCCCTCGACTGGCCGGCGGCTGAACGCGAGGCCCGGCCGATCCGCGCGGTCGGATTTTTCCTGCCGAAGAGATCTTGAATGCCCAAGCTGCGCTTGCTTTCAGAAGCGGGAAAACTATCAGTTGATCCATGCCTTCCACTGTCGCATCCAAGCCCGCTCCACCCCGTGGTCACCGGTCGGCTGGGCGCAAACTTGCCGGGGCTGAGATCCGGGGCCGGCTGGAGCAAATTGAGCTGGCGACGGTCAGCGCGCTGCGGGCCTTGCAGATGGACATCGAGGGAGATGGGGGCATCCCGTCGGCCGAGGTCTTGCGCAGGGCTCGGGCCAGCCTGCGGTGAAGGTCAGTTTCAACCGGCTGGCAGAGCAGGAGTTGATCGCGGCGGCGCGCTACCTGCAGGCCGAGGCTGATCTCGGACGCGCCTTCCTCGACGAGTATGCGGCTTGGGAGACTCGCACCCGCCGGTTTCCCCTGTCCTGCCCGGAGATCGCGCCTGGCATCCGGTGCGGCTTCCTGAAGCGTTTCAAATTCCACGTCACCTACACCGTTCGGGGTGACAGCCTGCGGATTCTGTATCTTCGCTCTGCCCGGCGGGCCCCTCTGAAAGACTGGTCGCGAAGCTGAACCACCCGGCTTGACGCTGGATCGGGGGTCTGATCAGTTGCGGACACCCGCCATGCCCGCTGCGACGATCAAGTTGTTCCTGCCCACGGGCGATCCTCAGGGACTCAAGGTGGCGGAGCTTTCCAACTGGAATGGCAAGGCGCTCGCCGCGCCCCGCTCGGAATTGAAAGAATTGCTGGCGCGGGATGAGATGGGGCAGCCGGGCATCTATTGCCTGACCGGAACGGATGACGCCACCAACCGACCAACGGCGTATATCGGCGAAGCCGAGACTTTGGGTGATCGTTTACGGGCGCATCGGGAAAAGGACTTTTGGGTGCAGGCGAATGTATTTCTGAGCAAAGACGAAAATCTCACCAAGGCGCATACGCGATACCTTGAAGGGCGCCTGATCGACGAAGCCCTGAAGGCCGGCCGCTGGAAACTGGCGAATACCCAGAGCAGCGGGGCCAAGCTGCCGGAATCAGACCGGGCGGAAATGGAGGTCTTCTTTGGGAAGGTGGCGCAGCTGCTTCCGCTGCTGGGCTGTGATCTGTTCGGCACAGCGCGCGCGGCGGTAGAAATTCAACCGCTCGTCTGTTCCATCCATGACCTGAAGGCTTATGGCTATCGCACGCCAGCGGGGTTCATGGTTCTCAAGAATTCCGAAGCGGTGAAGGAGCTGCGGCCGTCGGCGGCCAGACATGCGCCGTGGATGGCGGCATTGCAGCGACAGATCATCCGCGACGGCAATCTGGTCGCCAGCGACGGCAAACTGGTTTTCGCGCGCGACACGGAATTTTCCAGTCCCAGTCGCGCGGCGGCAATCATTCGCGGCGGCAACGCCAACGGACAAACGGAGTGGCGGGATGCGATGGGGCGAACCCTTAAAGATCTTGAGGATTTAGGTTAGGCCGCGAGCCCGAGGATAAGCCCGACCAGCTTCTTGCTGGCGTAATACGCGCGAGTCGTGCTGCCGTGGCCACTGCCCTTGGTGCCTGGCTCGATGAAGTCACACAATGATCTCGATAGGGCCCCGAAGCCTTCGGTCCGAATGGTGTGCTGAATCAACTCATAGTCTGCTTTCACGTGGGCGAGCAGTTCAGCATCCGTGACATCAAAAGCAGTGACCTGAATGAGGCGTGAGCGCGGCTCCTCTTTGTTCACCCATTCGCGTCCGCAAACAATGGTCCTCTTAAGTTTGGCCCAGAGATGGCTCTCCTCGAATGGAACATCCACATCGCGAGTCGGGTTGATCATCGTAATCGCGAGGGTTTCCTTCGGGCGCCACTGATCATCACGCAGCACGAGCGAGGTGGTTTTCAATTCCCAGCCGAGGCCATTCGGCGCTGATTGGCTGTTGGGGTCGATGCTGATGCATTTTTCGAGCACTAACCCCGCCCAGCCCTTGTTCTTTTTCCCGTTCACGAAGACGGGCCGATCGAGCTTCACCGCCAGCTGCCGTAGATCCTGCCCAATGTATGGGCGAAGCAATTTCAAGGCTTCGAAGCGGGTGATCAGCACAAAGTGCCCCCCCCCCGATACTTACGAAAAATGTCGGAATGGGCTCCGCCCGCAGCCGCTTCTCGGCAAGTTGCACCCACCTCGCCTCCGCATCGAGCCCGACAAAACGCCGTGCCGAATTTAACGCCGCAAGGCCGGTCGTGCCGCTGCCCATGAAAGGATCAAGCACGAGGTCTCCGGGTGTGGTGGACGAAAGAATGATGCGCTCGAGGAGGGCGACGGGCTTCTGCGTCGGGTGTTTGCCGAGGAGTTTCTCGTCCGGCTTGGGTGCGGTGAAGGCCCAGACATCCTTCATCTGCTTGTTGCCGTTGGCCCGCTTCATGTCGGCGTAGTTGAAGCGGTGACGGCTCTGCTCGTTCTTGGCGGCCCAGAGGATGGTCTCGGTCGAATGAGTGAAGTAGCGGCAGGCGAGATTGGGCGGCGGGTTGGGCTTCTGCCACGTGACTTGGTTCAGCATCTTCATGCCGAGCTGCTGCATGGCGTAGCCGACTGAGAAGATGACATGGTGCGTGCCGCTGACCCACAGGGTGCCGTTGGGCTTGAGGAGGGCCTGGCAGCGGCGGAGCCACTCGCGGTTGAAGTTGTGATTCTCCTCCGGGCCGCGGGATTTGTCCCAGTCGCCCTTGTCAACTTTCACCATCCGGCCGTTTTGGCAGGTGATGCCGCCGTTGGAGAGGAAGTAGGGCGGGTCGGCGAAGATCAGGTCGAACACGCCGTGCGGGTATTTGGCCCGCAGGGTGTCCATGACTTCGAGGCAGTCGCCGTGGTAGAGCCAGAGGCCCCGGGCGTCGTCACGGTAGGCCAGCTTGCTGGGTTGCAGCACGGCGGGGCCCTCGGCGACGATGGCGTCCTCGGGGCGGAAGGTAGCGTCGTAGTCGGGATAGACGACTTTGGTCGGCTTGGCGGGGCGCTTCGGGCGGTTGGGGGCGACCGCCTTCACGGGTTTGGATTTCGCGGGCTGCTTCGGCACGCGTTGATCGGATCGATCCGCAAGGGAGCCGGGGCAAGGGAAATTTGCCTCCGCAGATACGCCGGCCGGCCGGGCTCAGGCAGTGAGCAACCGGTTCTGCGCTGTTTTCAGCAGGCAAAGGGCCTCCGCGACCGATCCACGCCGTGAAGAATTCAGCCACGCGCGCTGCACGCACCTGGCGGTGACCGAAATGGTAACTGCCTGGTGTGCGCCTCCATAATGGCGTCGGAGTGATAAATCTGCCATGGTGCGACCATGCCCGATCCGTTTGCCCCCGACCTCGACGCCTATTTCGCCCGCACCGGCTACACCGGTCCGCGCGAGCCGACCCTGGCTGTCCTGCACGCGGTGACGCTCCACCACGCGACCTCGATTCCCTTCGAGAACCTGGATGTGCTGCTCGGCCGCGGCATCAGCCTCGCGCCCGAGGCCATCTTCCAGAAACTGGTTCGCGACCGGCGGGGCGGCTACTGCTTCGAGCAGAACACCCTGCTGCTGCTCGTGCTGCGCGCCCTCGGCTACCGCGTGACACCCATCGGGGCGCGCGTGCGCTGGCAGAAGCCCCGGGACATCACGCCGGCGCGCACCCATCTCTTCCTGCGGGTGCATCTCGCGTCCGGCGACTGGCTGACGGACGTCGGCCTGGGCTCCGCCTCGCTGACCGGTGCCCTCCCGCTGGCGTTCGACCGCGAGCTGGCCACGCCGCACGAAAAGCGCCGTCTGGTGCGCGAAGACGGTCGCCTGTTCCACCAGTTGTGGACCGGAGCTGCGTGGGCCGACTGCTGTGAGTTCACGCTCGATGAGATGTTCCCCATCGACTGCGAGGTGGCCAACTGGTGGACGAGCACCAGCCCGGTCTCGCACTTCAAGGGTGGCGTCGTCACGGGCCTGGCCGGGCGCGACGGCACGCGCAAGGCGATCCGCGAGGGCGAGTTCACCCATCGCCGCGGCGCGGAGATCCTGGCGAAGGTCGCGATCACCTCCGCCCCGCAGTTGCTCGCGCTCCTCGCGGAGCACTTCGAGCTGCCCTTCCCGGCCGGCACGAGCTTCGGCCCGGCGTAGTTCCGGGCGCCGGGATTTCTGGTTTCCAACCCGCCCGTCTTGCCCCATGGGTGACGGCCCGTGACCGATCCCGTCCACCGCAAATCCGTCGGCCTGCTGCTGCTCACCGCGCTGGGGTGGAGCTTGGGCGGGGTGCTGCTGAAATCCGTGGACTGGCCGCCCTTCGCGGTCGGTGGCGGGCGCGGGCTCGTCGCCGCGCTTTTCCTGCTCGCCGTCGGCGGGCGCTCGCTGCGGTTCACCTGGTCGCCGTTGCAGCTCGCGACCGCCCTCGCCTACACCGGCTGCACGGTGCTCTTCGCCGCCGCCACCAAGCTCACCACGGCGGCCAACGCCATCCTGCTCCAATACACCGCGCCGGTCTGGGTCGCGCTGTTCGGTGCCTGGCTGTTGGGCGAGCCGGCCCGGCGGGCGGACTGGTGGACCATCGCCGCCAGCTTTGTCGGCATGGCGGTGTTCCTCTACGACGGGCTGCAGTTCCAGAGCCTGACCGGCATCCTACTCGCCATCGCCAGCGGCGTGGCCTTCGCCGCCATGATCATGCTCATGCGCAAACAGAAGGACGGCTCGACGCTCGAGGCCGTCATCCTCGGCAACCTGCTGGGTTTCCTCATCGGCCTGCCGGCGATGTGGTCCGCGCCACTGCCCGATACCCGCAGCCTGGTGGCGCTGCTGCTGCTGGGCGTCGTGCAACTCGGCATCCCGTATCTGCTCTACAGCCGCGCTATCCGGCACGTGACCGCGCTCGAGGGCGTGCTCATCCCGGTCATCGAGCCCATCCTCAATCCCATATGGGTGATGCTCGTCATCGGGGAGCATCCCAGCCCGCTGGCTCTGCTGGGTGGAGCCATCGTCCTCGGGACCGCCACGTGGCGCGCGGTGGCCGCGATCCGCGGGCGCGGCCGCTGAGACTCTCAGCCGGCCGGCGGCCGGGCCAGCGGCTTGAGCAGGATGAGCACATTGGCGGCCGTGATCAGCCCGCCGCCGGCGAGCAGGTGCCAGGTGACC
>Ga0154020_10011546_pt1 | contig 10066 bp, 5 predicted proteins | sample Klosneuvirus_201_FD_109709 | JGI IMG/M metagenome (GOLD analysis project Ga0154020, IMG submission 109709) | Active sludge microbial communities from wastewater, Klosterneuburg, Austria - Klosneuvirus_20160825_MG | ecosystem: Engineered > WWTP > Aerobic digester > Activated sludge | place... | reverse complement strand
GTGCATTCCAGCATCGCGGGCGGTTTGATGGCGCGCGGCTGGCGCAGTTCGACAAGCGCGGTGCGGTGAAGGGCGAGCAATTCCGGTTCAAGTTAAACAAGGACGGTGCTTTTTCAAAATCTGGCAACGAAGCAATGGCGGCAGGGGAATTTCCCGCATTGGTGGAGGAGACGGAGGCGAAGTTGCGCGAGATCGGCGAACGGATTTTCCTTGGTGAAGCGGCGGTGTCACCGTATCGGCTGAAGCAGCAGACGGCATGCGATCTCTGCGCGTATCGCGCGGTGTGCCGATTTGATCCGTGGACGATGCCGTTCCGGCGGTTGGATGCGGCGAAAGGAGGCGAGTGATTGTGGCGTTGACCTCTGCACAAGCTCAAGCCATCGCGGCGCGCGGCAACGTCATCGTCGTTGCCGGTGCGGGCACGGGCAAGACGAGCACGCTGGTGGAGCGTTGCGTGGCATTGCTGGGCGAAGGCTGTTCGGTCGAGAGCATCCTGATGGTGACGTTCACCGAGGCGGCGGCGGCGGAGATGCGACATCGGTTGCGCGGTAAACTGGCAGAGGCCGCCGGGCAGGCGCCGCCCGAGCGCGTTGACTGGTGGCAGGAGCAGCTGGCCTTGCTCGACACGGCACGCATCTGCACGTTGCACAGTTTTTGTCTGCAACTTATCCGAGAGAATTTCCATCTGCTGGGCATCGATCCGGCGGTGAAGATCCTCGACGAGCAACAAACGCGTCCGCTCATTGAGGCGGCTCTGGATGCGACGCTTGAACCGCACTATGCGGCCCCGGATGAAACTTCGGTTCGAGTTCGCGAACTCATCCAGCGCTATGGTCAAGGCGATGTGGAGCGCATCCGCGCACTGGTGCTCGCGCTGCATCGTTACGCGCAGAGTCTGGAATCGCCCGGTCGTTGGTTTGACTCACAACTGGCCGCGTTTGCGGAAACAGACCCGGCGGTTTGGCGTGGGTGGCTCCAGCGAGAAATCGAAGCGTGGACGGTGGCGTGGCTGCCGGAGTTGGAGCGGGCCGCGGACACGGCGGAGAATCTGGCGCGGTGCGCAAAAGTGCTGCGCATGAACTCCGTGGCAGACGGGCTTGCGGAAATCCTTGCCGCGGATGCGGCGGACTGGCCGAAGAAGTTGAAGACGAAGTTGCGGGCGCCTTTCGTGAAGTTCTTTGAGGAGGCGGAGTTTCTGGCGAGCCAGTTTGACGGTGATGGGTTGAGTGTTGATTGGGCTAATGTTCGCGGTTCAATGCGGGCGCTGCTGTCGTTGACGCGGGAGTTCAGCGCAAAGTTTGCGGCGGCGAAGCGGGAGCTGGGCGGGATTGATTTTGCGGACTTGGAGCAGTTCGCGTTGCAGTTGTTGTGGACGGACGATGGCAAGTTGACTGCAGTCGCGGAGGAATGGCGCGGAAGGTTTGAGCATGTGTTCGTGGATGAGTGCCAGGATATCAACGCGGCGCAGGATGCGATCTTGCGGGCGGTGAGTTGGGGGAAAGGGGAAATGGGAAAGCGGGAAAGCGGAAACATCGAAAATCGAACATCGAACACCGAACATCGAACTGGAGTTGGGGCACCCACCCCTGTCCCCTCCCAGGAGGGGAACCAGTGCGCGGGCAATCGCTTTCTGGTTGGTGATGTCAAGCAGAGCATTTATCAGTTCCGGCTGGCGAGACCGGCGTTGTTTCGGGGGTATGAGACAGAATGGGAGAAGGGGGAAGCAGGGCGGAGAATTTTGCTGGCGGAGAATTTCCGGAGTGAACCGCAGATCATCGGGTTTGTGAATGCGCTTTTCAAACCGCTGATGCGGGATGCGGTGGGCGGGGTGGAGTATGAGGCGCTGGTGGCGGGGCGCGTGGATGGGGAACCGGCTAAAGCCGGGACTACAAACGGGGAGCGGCGGGTGGAGTTTTGTCTGGTGCCGAAGGGTGAGGAGCAGGATAGGACGGAGGCGACTGATGGGACGGATGAGCCGGACGTGGAAGATTTGCTGGCGGTGGAGCGGGAGGCGCGGTTGGTGGCGGTGCGGTTGCGCGCGATGCGCGAGTCGGGGATGGAGATTTGGGACAAGGAGGCGAAGGTGCGGCGGCGGGTGGAGTGGAAGGACATGGCGGTGTTACTGCGCTCACCGCGGAGCCGCGTGGAGGCATTCGCACAGGAGTTCCACAAGTGCGGGGTGCCGTTGCAGGCGGCGCGCGGAGGGTTTTTGGAGAGCACGGAGATCGGTGATCTGCTGAGTCTGCTGCGGTTGCTGGATAATCCGTTACAGGACATTCCACTCCTGGCGGTGTTGCGGTCGCCGTTGGTGGCGCTGTCGTTGGATGAACTGGCGGAGGTGCGCGCGGCGAGCGGGGCAAAAAGATTTTGGGTGGCGCTGCGGGAGTTTCATCGTGTCACGGCGGACAGGCGGGATGCCTGTCCCACTACGGTGAGATCGGCTTGGGAGAAGGTGGAGTGGCTTTTACAGCGGTTCGGGATCTGGCGGGAGTTGTCGCGGCAGGTTTCGTTGTCGCAATGTTTGGAGACGGCGCTGCGGGATTCGCACTATGAGGCGGTGGTTGCGGCGGGCGAGCGGGGCGCGGAACGGGCGGCGAACATCCGCAAGTTCATCGCGACGGTGCGGCAATATGATCCTTATCAGCGGCAGGGGCTGTTCCGGTTTTTGAAGTTCGTGGATGCGCTGGAGGCGGCGGAGCAGGACATCGAACCCGCGCCTGCGCAATCGCAGGATGCGGTGCGGTTGATGAGCATCCATCAGAGCAAGGGCCTGGAATTTCCGGTCGTGGTGGTGGCGTGTCTGGGTGGGATGTTTAATGTGCGGGATTTGAGTTCGGACGTGCTGTTGGATGAGGAGTTCGGGTTGTGTGCGAAGGCCGTGCAGCCGGAGAACGGCGCGCGGCATCCAACGCTGGCGCATTGGCTGGCGGTGCGGCGGCAGCGGCGGCAGATGCTGGGCGAGGAACTGCGTTTGCTTTATGTCGCAATGACTCGGGCGCGGGATTTTCTGATGCTGACGGCGACGGCGACGAAGAAGGAATACGATGCGTGGGAGCCAGAGGAGCCGCGCGTGTTCACGAACTTGGAAATCTTGAAGGCGCGGTCGCCGCTGGACTGGCTGATGTTGTGGCTGCCGACGGTGACGCGAAAAGGGGACTGGCAGGATGATGGCGGGATCGGTGAACTGCTGGCATGGAAGATTTGTCGGGAGCAGGAGGTGGTGCCAGCCGACGCGGAGGAACTTGCCGGGTCGGGGACCGGCGCTCCAATTGCAGAGGATGCGGCGGAGTTGGTGAAGCGGCGGATTCAGTGGGTTTATCCACACGCAATCGCGGCGACGGTGGCGGCGAAGACGACGGTGACGGCGTTGCGACGGAAGGCGAGCGAACTGGCGGATGAGGATGCGAAGGTTTGGGTGTTTTCAAAGAGGACGCACGGGCGAGACGCGCGTGCCACTACGGGGCTTGGTGCGGCGGAAGTCGGGACACTGCATCATCGCTTCTTGCAGCGGATGTCGCTGGCGGGTGCGTTTGACGTGGCGGATTTGCAGGCGCAGGTTGATGAACTGACCCGGCGTGAGGTGTTCAGCGCAACGGAAGCGGCGGCACTTGATGTTGAAACGCTTGTGGCATTCTGGCGTGGCGTGGTGGGTGGTGAGATTCGGGCGCAGGTGGATTCAGTGAAACGGGAGCTGCCATTCACGGCGCGGTTCACGCCGAAGGAGTTGGAGCGATTGACGGGCGAGAAGGTATTGCCCGGGCTGGACGATGAGTTTGTTATCGTGCAGGGCGTGGCGGACCTGGTGGTGATGCGCGAGGCGGAAATCTGGCTGCTGGATTTCAAGACGGATCGTTTACGTCCGGGTGAACTGCCGGAAAAGGTGGCGGCGTATCGGCCGCAGCTCCAAATCTACGCGGCGGCACTGGCGGCGATTTATGGGAAGCCGGTGACGCGGCGCTGGCTGCACTTCCTCGCCGTGGGCGAGACGAGTGAGATTTAGAGCAGTGTCGGTTCTTCGGCGACGGGTGCGGTGGCGGGTTCGGCGACTGGATTCGATTCTTCAGCCTGAGGTGTTGCGAGGGCGACGAGGGCAGGGCGGATGAGCTGGCCGCGGAAGGTGTAGCCAGTGGCAATAGTTTCGCGAATGGTGGCGCCAAGGTCGGGTTTTCCGGCACCATTGACCTGATGTTTGGCAGCATCGAAGGATTCACCGGCGCTGGCGGAGAAGGGGGTGAGGCCAACGCGTCGGGCGGAATCGCGGAGGGCGTTTTGGAATTGCGTCAGCTGTTCCACGAGAGCGGTTTTGCCGGAGCGGGCGGCGGCTGTGTGCAACGCGAAGGTGTGGTCCAATATGCGGACGACGACTTGTATCCAGTCCATTTCGCTGCGACGAAGCTTTTCCACTTCGAGGCGCAGGGTGCCCTTCTCGGTGTCGTTGGCCTTCTGCATGAAGTCGGCGAAAGCTTTTGCTTCGCTGGTGATGCGATCACCGATTTCCTTGGCGGCGGTGACGGTTTTACCGGAGTGGGCCTGCACGGTCTGCCAGAGGCCGGTGGCGAGGTTGATTTGGGTGGCGATGTCCTCGAGATTCTTCATCTGCGCGACGGCGGTGGTCAGGCTTTCGGATTCGGCGAGCTTGACGTTGATGCGGTATTCCAAGATGAACGGGAGCACGGCGAGCAGAGCCCCCAGCGCAACACAGGCGCAGATGGCTCCGATGGCGAAGTGGGGGAGCGGATATTTGCTCTGGAAATAGACGAAGCAGGCGACGCCCAGCATGAAGGCATCGCTAATGAAGAAGGGCCATTTAGGGACCGTGGGCCGAGTTTGTTCGCTCATGGCGGGCATGGTGTAGAGGAAGCGGTGCGGGAGTGCAAGAGCGGGCGATGTTGGCGGGCTTTGGCCGGCCAGCAACGTGAAGCCCGCTGTTTGGAATGCGTAGAAGCCGCCGTTGTTCCCGGGTTTATTTTGACAAATAGAGGGGTTATGATAATCGGAGAAGGTCAGGTCAGCAGGGGCAGAAACCAAACACGTTTGAAGATGCAGATTTTCACAAGTTCTGTGCGTGACCAGCGCGTGGCCTTTACACTTACCGAGGTATTGGTGGCGGTGGGCGTGGTAGGCGTGCTGTTCGTGTCCTTGTATCTCGCTTTTTCAGCGGGGTTCTCGATGATCCGCGTCACCCGGGAGAATCTGGCAGCCACACAGATCATGACCCAAAGGGCGGAGACAATCCGGCTTTACACTTGGACACAATTGTTGGACCCGACGTTCTTTAAAACGAATTTTACCGAGGATGCCACGGCTTCTCTGGGCACGACCTATCATGGGAACATTGTATTGAGCGTGCCCACCTACCTCGGGTTCCCACCGCCCAGCTACTTGAACGATCTACGGACGGTCACCATTTCCGTGCGGTGGACTAACAGTTTCGGCAAACCAATGCCGCACTACCGGGAGATGCAGACGCAGGTGGCAAAACATGGGCTGGGAAACTACGCCTTTGGCAATTGAGAAAGACCATGACTCTGAAATCTACACAAAAAAATCTGGCCAGCCGTGGCAGCACGGTGGCGATGACCATGGTTGAACTCATGATCGGCATCGGCGTTGGTTCCATAGTGCTGGCCGTGGTGAGCATCCTGACAGTTTTTGGGGCGCGGAGTTTTGTGTCGCTGGGGAACTATTCGATTCTGGAACAGCAGAGCACCACGGGCATCGATCAAATCACGCGGGAGTTGCGTCAGGCCTCGCGGGTGGTGGCGTGGCAGACGAACTCGTTGCCGAAGTGGCTCATCGTTACAAATATGAATGGCTATACGGTGAAATACTCGTTGGACTCGGACCGTCAACTTGTCGTGCGAAAATCAAACGAGGGCGAAGACAAGGTTTTGCTCGAGGGGTGTGATAGTTGGAGTTTCGCCTTGTTGAATGGAGCCCCGCGGACCAACGGCTTTTTACTGGCTACGAACGCACTCGATTGCAAGCTGATCAGCATGACATGGACATGTTCCCGGTTCATAGGTGGGACGAATTCCGTGAACACGGAGGCGGTGCAGACTGCGCAAATCGTCCTGAGTAACAAGAAGTAGGCCGCGCATGAACCCACGTATCTCAAGTTCGACCGGACAGGGTGGCAGCGTGCTCATGGTGACGCTTTTCTCGGCGGTGCTGATCGGCACTGTGCTGGCGAGCTACCTGACCCTGATCCGGCATCAGGATATTGCGGTAGCGCGATCACAAGGTTGGAATGCCGCGCTGGCGATGGCCGAGGCGGGTGTGGAGGAAGCGCTGGCGCAGATAAACTCGGGCGATCTTTCGGCCAACGACTGGGGACCACCAGTCGGGGGGATCTATAGCCTCAAGTCGCGCACACTGTCAGCCGGAAGCTACGATGTGAAATATTTTGTCACCGGTCCCACAAACCCTCCGATTATCTATTCGACCGGTTACGTCACCATACCGGCTCTTTCGGTGACGGTGACCCGCAGCATCGTGGTTTCGACCAAGGCGGCTCCGGTGGTCAACATGGGTGTCGCGGTAGGCGCGCGGAATGGCATTACGTATACGAACATCGGCGGATTGGCGACGGATAGTTTCGATTCCGCGGACCCCGCCAATAATGGCCGTTATCCGACTGCCAACCCATCGAAGCAGTCAACAAACGGAGGTGTGGCAACCGTTTCCGGATCGATAAACTTTGGAGGTAATCTGAACATCAGGGGAGATTTATTTCTCGGGCCGACGGTGGGTATTCCCTCGGGCACGGTGAGTGGAAAGACCCATACGGATTTCAATGCCGATTATCCGGATATAAGTGCACCGGCGGGACTGCCCGGCCCTCCTTGGCGCCCGAGTGCACCCGATACACCCGGTCCCACTGGAAAGTATTTATTTCAGTCTAGTGGGAGTTACATCATCAGTGATGGTTTGGCGAAGATTGTTGTCGATCCCGGGGTCGATGTGGTGTTGTATGTGGACACCCCAACATTCAACCCTGCCGGAATTTCTGTCTTAACCAACAGCCTTGGTTCCGGAAAGTTGAAGATTTATCAACCGTCTGGAACCGCGACATTCCGGGGATCCGGATTCACGGCGGTTCAAAGTGAGCGGGCGGAACATTTCCAGTATTTCGGCATGGCGGGCGTGACCAGTGTCACTTACGAAGGTGGCTATAACTTCTACGGAGTGATTTACGCTCCTTCCGCAAAATTGGCTCTGAATGGTGGCTGGAACAGCGGCACTTACAACCGCATGAACTTCGTTGGCGCCGCCATCGGCAAGTCGATCGTGATGAATGGATATTACACATTCCATTTCGACGAGAATCTGCTCAGGCCGGGGGTGAGTGGTGGCGGTGGCACGACGAGCATCTCTTACGTGGCCAATTCTTGGAAAGAGGATCTTTAGCCCAATTGGCGACAGCACCAGCCTCTGCGGATCAAGGCTTCCACACTCGATAGAACCGTTGGCCGTGATTTGTCGCGCCAACATCGGTGTATTGATAATGCCCGGGGGGACTTTCTACTGCCTGACCCAGCGTCGTCCAGTTGGCGAGGGGCAGGGCAAGATTCGTAGTGGCAAGCACCGTGAAGTTTGCCCCCGCCGCGAAGTCGAAGCCAAGTTGGAACGAACCGTTCCCGAGCATCATGCGGACGTTTATGGTGGGTGCCTGGTCGCCGATCAAGACGGTGCGTGTGGCGGTCCCCACAAAGCCGAGAACATTGGTTGCGCGGTAGGTCAGGAGATAGCTGCCCGCCACGTTTGTGATGACGGTTCCACTCACGCCGATGATGAGATTGGTCGGCATGTTCAAGCCACCGGGTGTGTTGGTCAAAACAGAATCGGCGATTCCCCAGTAAACCAGCGAGCCATCCGCCTTCAAGGCAATGCTGTGGTTCACTCCGGCCGCAAGCGCGATCGAGTTGCTTGCGCTATCGGGGATGGTGCTCTGGCCATCGCTATCAGCACCCCAGCCGACAATCGAGCCATTGGCCTTCAAAGCGAGACTGTGCCGGTAGCCGGCGGCAATCGCGATAACGTTGGTGGTTCCATCGGGAATGGTGCTCTGGCCGTCGGAGTCGGAACCCCAGGCGATGACAGTGCCATCGGCCTGGAGTGCCAGGCTGTGGTCGCCGCTTGCCGCGATGGCGATGGAATTGGTGGCGCTGGGTGGAATGTCGATTTGCCCGTCCCAAGGGCTTCCCCATCCGGAAATGGTGCCGTCAGAGCGTAGGGCAAGACTATGAAAATTGCCTGCGGCGATGGCGATGACATTGGTCGCCCCGCTTGGAACTGTGGACTGACCCTCCCAATCAGCGCCCCACGCCACCACGGTGCCGTCAGATTTCAGTGCGAGACTGTGGTAGCCGCCAGCGGCAATGGCGATCACGTTATTCGTCGCACCATCCGGAATATTGATGGCTCCTTCGTTGGGGTCGCCCCAGCCAAATACCGAGCCATCGACTCGTAGTGCCAGGCTGTGGAGGTCACCCGCAGCAACGGCCACCACGTTTGTTGCGTCACTGGTGGGGGTGGATTGTCCATTGTCATTGAGCCCCCAGCCAATAACCCGGCCGTCTGCTTTCAACGCCAAGTTGTGCCGGAAACCGGCGGCAATGGCAAGTGGTGCGGCGGTCACGACTGCGCCGGGATCAGCAAAGTTGGTATTCAACGGATTCGACAGGGGGTTTGCTCCAAGCAGTGTCAATTTGGGCACGCCGAAGTAAACAGCGCTACTGCGGGTAATGCCCAGCGCGTTGCTCGCCGCCACGCGATAGTGATAGGTGACCCCGGGCGTCAGGCCTGATAGCTGGAAGCCCGTATTCAGAGCACTGGTGCCGGAGCCGAGGTTCGTCCGGGCGGTGGCGGAACTGAAAGCCTCGCCCGCACCCCACTCGAACCAGGCGGCTGTGGCCACGCCATTCGGATTTACCGCTCCACGCAAAGTGGCTGAGATGCTGGTGACATTCGAAGTTCCTAACGTCGTTACAAGCGGGGCACCAACTGCGGCGAGTTGAGTTGGCTTGACGAGGCCGACGACAATCATTGCTAAAGCAGTGAAGGCAAGCTGGTGGCGGATAGTCCTCATATTCATTCAAGAGTGTTAGGGGCAAGCAGTTGGCACGCCAGTGTCCCTCTGGTGACCAAGTCGCCGGGGTTTAAGTGCCAAAGCCTTTGCAGGATCGGGTGGAACAGTGATCCCCATATGGGAGTCAGCAAGGCGGAGGGTGGACCAAAGCAGATTCAGCGACATCTGTGATTGAAATCGGGACAGATGACGCCTTCGTCGGTCCTATCGCCCGGCGCGAGATCGAAGCGTTTGTCAAAGGGCTGCAACCGCTGCGCCGATAGCAACTCCGAGCTGTGACCCAATTTGGTCGATATCTGCTTTTTGCACGGGTGCCAGTTCTTGGTGGAGTGCCGTCACAGGATTCCAAGTGACGCATGCCGTCATCAATTCGCTTTGCAAGACCTGCATGATAACTTCGGAGCGGGTCGAACCCCCCGACAGATACACGCGTGAAACGGGCCTGTCCTGCTGGTGTTCAAAATAGTCCAGCGAGGCCCGGAGTTCACGCGCGAGGGACGCGATGAAAACTTCAATGGCCGAGCGCACTTCGTTCGGCATGCCAACTTTGATTCCATCCGCCTCGGCGTAACTGATTTTGAGTTCCTCTGCGATGGCCGAAGTGAGTCGGTCGCCGCCGATATTGACGACGCGGCTGAGCACCATCTCGCCCTGCTGGAGGATGAACACGGAGGAGGATTTAAATCCAATTTCGATGACCGCGACAATTTCGTCCCTGAACACCTCGGGCAAGGCCAGTTCAAACGCATTCGCCGGGCATATGAGGCCCGGGATGACATGAGTCAAGGTCAGACCAGCCGCTTTGGTGGTGGACATCAGTTCATCCAAGAATGGTCGCTTGGCACCCGAAACAAGTAGTCGTTGAACGTGCCCGACCGGACCTTTCTTGGCGGGATTCGGAAGCCCGACTGGCACGGCTTGATAGATCAGGTGGCAATCATACACATAGTTTGGCAAATCCTGCTGGAGGTAGTT
>Ga0154020_10011545_pt1 | contig 10066 bp, 4 predicted proteins | sample Klosneuvirus_201_FD_109709 | JGI IMG/M metagenome (GOLD analysis project Ga0154020, IMG submission 109709) | Active sludge microbial communities from wastewater, Klosterneuburg, Austria - Klosneuvirus_20160825_MG | ecosystem: Engineered > WWTP > Aerobic digester > Activated sludge | place... | reverse complement strand
AGTTTTTGGTTTTTCTTTGTGTTTAGGGACATCTTTATGGTGTCCCTTTTTCAATTTAAGAAATAGTGTAAATTTGGCAATACGCTAAAAACTTCCTATCTTTGTAAATTAAATAGAAGAAATGATAAAAACGAAAGGAGATTTTGTTTCAGAAATCCGCAACCACATAAAAGCTATAAATAAAGATGATTATATCCCTGCAAGATTCATTCTTTCAATAGCAGAATCTTATGTTTATTATTTAATAAATACAAGACCACTTTCAAGTACAATGAGAGCAATCAATCATTTCACTATGATTGAATGTATTGAAATGAAAAAGGTTAAAAGTCATAAATGCGATGTGGCTGAGTTTAGAGTGGCTGATGAAATAATGAAATCAAAAAAACCACTCCCTCAAATATACACAAATTCAAAAATAGGGTTTATAATAGAATCAATATTAAACATTGATTATGGAACAGAATACGCTCCACTAAGAACACCAAAAGATTTTAAAAACACAAAACAAAGACAATTTGGGAATAATAAGAAATATTATTATATATCAAATAACTATTTATATTTACTAAATTCAAACTCTGAAATAGTTACAATAAATGCAATGTTCCCAAATGAATTTGAAGCATTACAAATGTCAGATTGTAAAGAAGAATGTTATGAATGTAAATCAAAATTAGAAGAGAAATTTGTCTGCCCTGAAGAGTTTTTAAGCACGGTTAGAGACCAAACATTACAACTTATATTAGGTGCAAATAAAAGCATAACAGAAGACGAAAACCCAGATTTAGATAACAATCAAAAAGGAAGAACACAATAATGGCTAAGAATCTAAACAGTTATGTAGAATTTAAAGTGTTGAATAAAAAAGCACTTTGGGACAGATTTAAAAAAGAAAACCCAAAGTATAAAGATGTGCGTAGTGTTGAAATGAAAAAGAACATCGATTTATTCTTTAATGAAGCAGCAAACCTAATAACAGAAAAACAAGATGGAATAATATTAAATATGTTAGGATATTTTGCAAACCCAGCTTATCAAAAAAGAATGTTTACAGATGGGTATAATGAACAAACAGCGAATACAGATGCTATATTGACACAAGGACTTATATACAAATCAATGTTCTTTCCAACAGTTTTCACACACAATAAATTAAACCAATGGCTTTTTTCAATAACACGCCATAAAGCTAGAAAAATGGCAAGAGAGGTAATTGATAATGGTGTTAGATATAGATGTCATTCAAATTTTTTAAAAACGATTGTAAAAGATAGAAAATACTTATTTACGGACAATGAATAAAGAATATAAACACATAGACGGACTAATAGCCGAAATAAAATCAGAACAATTTTTCAAAGACAACCCTCATTTATTAGATGAAGCGTCTATATACAGGTGGGTGGCATTAGCTTTAAGGAACTTTGGGACAAACGTAATGGAGTTGAAAGGACGTGTTGTGGAAATAAAGAATTTCAAACATTGTTTAGATAATGATTTTGGTAGGCTTGCTTTGGCAGCGTGGTGTAAGAAAGACGAAGATTGTACGAAAAAAGAGCCAAGAGATGTTGTATTAAAAACACATATTTATGGAACAAAAGACGAAATAAAATATATAGTTGGGACGGACAATATTTGTGAAAAAGAAACAACAAAAATTGTAGAGACAATAGGAATGCACTATGGAGAAGAAGAGAATTGTAATTATTCAAATCTTAGATATGTAAGGCTTGGTAGAGGTGTAGAAACAAATCTTCTTTCAAATAATTGCATAAATAAAAGCGTAATTGATAGTCCCTATTCAATAAATATTACAGGACAAACAATAAATGCTAATTTTAAAAACGGACATATCTATTTAGAATATTATGCAATCCCGACAGACGAAAACAACGTTCCTTTAATACCAATAACAGAAGGAGGGTATTTAGAAGAATACTTAGAATATCTAATAAAAAGAAAAATATTAGAACAAGCACAATGGAGTAAAGACGCAGGAAACCTACAAGGTATATTTCAATTTACATTTCAAAGAGAAGATGAATTGAAAACGAAAGCTATGAAAGATGTTAGTCCTATAACAATGGCAAGTATGTGGAGAGCAATAAGTAAGAGGAGAATGGACTTAGCGAAATACGATATTAATATGGGGAGTAGAGATTATTTAAGAAATAAAACAAGCAGAGGATAATGGCTCGTAAAAACACAGAAGTAACCAATAGTAAGAAGGGTATGAATAAAGATGCCCATATTTCTACAATTTCAGAACAAGAATATTCACACGCAGTTAATACAAACACAGAAGATGGGGTTGGGCAAGGAATGGTTATGTTACAAAACGAACCCTCTAATATTCTGTGTAAAAATCTTCCAACAGGTTTTAGAGTTATTGGACATAAGGTTGATGCAACGTCAAATAAAACATATTTCTTCTTAGTAAATCCAACAACAGGGTGCTCTGAAATAGGAGAAATTCCAAACATAAACAATGTAATAAATGTAGATGATGTATTTCAAGAATGTGGATGTGATATAAATCAAATATTAGCCACCCCATTAGAAACTCAAACACAAATAGAAAGTTGTACATACGAAACAATACTAAGTGATTGTGAATGCGAAAATGAAGAAGGAAACAAATGTTTAGGTTTTGATGTAAATTTTCCAATGTCTGTCGTATTAAAAGACGAGAAATGTGGAAAGGTTCTATATTTCACAGATGATAATAACCCAAGAAGAAGAGTAGAACTTGGAAACACATCGCAATATTATAAAGAAACAATTATATGTGAAGAATGTGATTGTGGAACAGAAGAAATAGACGTTTGTATAAATTGTGAAAAACTATTAGTGCAACCAAACTTCTCAGTGCCAGAGATAGAATACGAAGAGGTTATAGGAGGGAACTTAAAACAAGGGATATATTCTTTCTATGTAAGCTATACAGATGCTATTGGGAATGAAATGACAAGGTATATGGCAGTCACGCCAGAAATACCTATAAAAGACCCAAGTAAAAACATCTACCAACAACCAGAGTTAGATGGAGAAACGAATTTTAGCATACGTTTAAAAATACTTAATTTAGATTCAAGATTTGACTATTATAAAATTGCAATAAGACAAAGAACAGCCGTAGACGGTGCTGTGGGGTATTTTGAGACAGAAGCTATACCAACAGGTCAAAATATATATATCTACGCTAATAGTGAGGGTAAAAAGCGTAGCAGCGCAGAATTAATAGGACTTGATTATCCAATATATAAAACCGCCAAAACAAATGAATCAACAAACAATAAATTATTCTATACAGACCTGACAACACAAGAGGAGATAAACCTACAACCAGTTGTTAATTTTATAGGGCAATTTATGAAATGGAGAACAGTTGCGGCAGAAGAAGATTTATTTATAAAACCAAAATACGCAGCTAAGTATAAGCAGTTTATGCGTGATGAAACAGTGCCACTTTCATTAAGGTTTTTTACAGATAATGGATACTATACAGCAAACCTTCCTTTAATAAGTAGAATAGCAACACCAAATGATTTATTCTTTGATAGTTTTACAGATTTACCAACACAACAACAATATATAGACGCAATAGAATCTCCCTCTGAAAATTGGGAGAAAGATGTGTTCTCCGTATTAAAATATGCTAAAAATTGTAGTGTGGAGGAAAGGTATCAAAAATGGCAATTCTATAATACAGCGAGCGTAACAAAAACAGAATTGTTTGAAGATTGTGGAATAGAAATACCATTCGATGTAAAACTTGTCCCAGTGCAAAGAAGTTGCTTCTCTGATATAGAAGAATTTGAAGCTCTAAACACCTCAGAGTTTATATTATTAGAAGATTTTGAAACAGGAGAGCAATTCACAACATTACAAGAATGGATTGACTATGATAGAGAAAACAGGCTTCAAATATTACAAGATTTTCCAGAGTTCAACCCAAATACATACGCAAGTGAATTTGATTGTGCAGATAGTTGTGAATTAGATGAATTATTTCCTTGTGAAACAGGAGATTGTTGCGATGTAAATCCAATTCCCACAACAACAATGGAATTTATAGGGCTTGAAGAGTTTGACAACAATGTTGAAAAAACAGAAAAAGATTGTGCAGACTATAAAACAAAAGAAGCACCTTCATATTGTAACGCTTATAAGATTGGGGGTGCGGGAGATATAACAAATATAAATGCTTGTAGTGATGATACAGATAATACCACTCAAAATGATAAACTCTCTTATGAATTTTATGGGTGGGTTGGTAAAGCAAATAGTTCAGGAGTAAACACAGAAAAGAAAAATCTTGTTTTCGCAAGAGAAGATAGTATTTCAGGAAGTGTAGATGAACAAAATCCTTATGTAATTGCATTAAATACACCGAGTTATGTTTCTGCTCACTTATCGCCACTTTTCCCTACATTATCCTACGAAGAACCTGCTAACCCCCCAGCAGTAGGGACAACTGTGGATATGGTTGCTAATTATGCATCTTACCCAACAGAAGTTATAGATACGGATGATTTATACACAGAGTTCTATACAACAAATGTGTTTACAAAAGACTTAAAAAGACTTAAAGAAAAGTTTTGTGCGAGTGGAATAGAATTTAAGAATAATAACGCATCGGGAGATGTTGTAAACAAGGCATTTATAGATACAGAGTATAGAGTTCATAACAATGTTTTGTGGTATGAAATCGACACGTCAAACGAAGATAGTGGGGTGGTTATTAATTTTTCAAAAACAACAGAAGTAAGTGGAGATAAAGGTAGGTTAGATTGTCTAATGTACCCAGAAGAATATAGAATTACGATATATAAAGATACGCCAACAACAGATGATACAAACCACATATTAACACAAGCAATTAGTATGCAAGGAGAAGTTATTTGTATTGATAAAGCAATTGTATCCACAGCAGCAAAGATTATAATAGCTGTTGACACCCCAATAGCTATTATAAAAAACACTGCCACAGACACTGTTAAACAAGGAGTGGAAGAAGCTGTTTATGTAACAGGTAGTAGAGGTTGCTTTACAATAACAGCACAAAGACCTGACATAGTTTCAATAAAATATTTTGGAGAAACAAAGATAAGACTTAGACAAGAGTGTGAGTACACGGCTGTATGTTCGTACAAAGTATTTGATGAAATAAAATGTGACCCAATCCCTTGGGAAGAAGGGAAGTTTGCATATTGGGAAAGCACAGAAAAATATCCAGATAACAATTTTTTATATGATAGTAGCGGATTAACAATAGACCAATCTGACCTACCATCAAGTATAAAAACAGAGTTTAACAGCATATTTTTGACAAATGGCGAGTTGAATGAGAATAGCGTTTTTAAATGCAAACCTATAAGACATTTTAAGTTTCCTGATAACCTAATATGCCCAATACACGATGGAGTAGCAGAGAAAAGCAATATAAATCAATCATTTAAATCAAATAAAATATACCCATTAGGAATACACATAGATAACGATGTTATAAACGCTTTCTTAAAAATCGCCGCTAAAAACAATTTAATAACACAAGAATTTAGAGAAAGTATCAAAGGATATGAAGTGTTTAAAGGGGACATAAGATTAAATACAAGTGTAATTGCAAAAGGAGCAATGTACGATATGTACAAATATGAAGAGAATGGAAAGAAACAATGGTTTTCTAATTTCCCTTATAACGATTTAGGGGCAAATGAATTACTATTTAAAGACGAAAGCAGAAAGGATTATATTCCACATCCATACAACGGGTTTGAAAATATAAAATTCACATTCCATTCCCCCGAAACAAGTTTCGACAAACCAAATCTTCCATTTGAAATGAAAGTGGAGGGATATTATTTAGGGAATAGTAGAGGGCGTTTTTCAGAAGTGGAGAACCACCCAACAATGGTTGTACTTGGAGGAAAAGCATATCAATTTGCAACAGGACTTGGAACAGCAGAAGCAACTCTTTCATTATTGTTAAAAATATCACAATCATTATTAGATACATCTCAAACAATGTTTGCAGGAACAAGTAGTGTAAGTTATGGTGTTGCAACAGCGTGGGTGGCATTTGCTCTAACAACAGCACAAGCAACTGTTTATTTCTCAACGGTTGATATATTTATGAAACGTTATGAGTGGTTAAAAATATTCGATGAAAATGGAACACCCTATAATTTTGCTTCCTACTACTCTTCAGTGGGGTATTATAATTCTCTTTCAACAAAAATTGAAGAAGGGCAACAATTAAGAGGAATTAAGGATAAAAAGTATTTAGGAAGCTCAATTTACTCATTTAGAGAACAATTTGAAGATGTTAGAATAAATCAATTGAAAAGAGAATCTTCTGTATATTTATCTTTAGGTGAAGATGAGGGGACAAATTTCCCACTAAAACATTCACAAAGTTATTACACTTATGATAATAGTAGAACATTTACAGGACAAACAGGACTTTGTAACGCATCTGATACAAATAAAACATTAACGGACGAATTTGATACGAGGCTATATGCACCTTATGTTTCACTAAAAGCATACATACCAAACCAGCATTCAACAATAAATAGTGTACAATGGCTCACAACACATTACACAGGATATTTAGACACAGACAACTCTTGTGATGTTATTATGGGGGGAGATGTATTTCTTTCAAGGTTTGCATTTAAAAGAAAATTCCCTTTCTTCTTAAACGCTATGATTAATGAAAGTGGAGCTATGGCAGATTTTTCCCCTTTTAATTATACAACACAAAGAAATGTAGGGTTTCCAAGATTCTTTTTAGATTATAAGTCTGATATGTCAAAAGATTTTGGGGTTTTTGAAATGCCTGATATAAAAAGCGAATATAATTTCGATTGTCGATATGAGAAAGGTCTTTATTTCAGACCCCCAAGCAAATTCTACCTATGGTACTATGGAATACCATCATTTATAGTTGAATCAAGAATAAACTTAAATTACAGATATGGTACAAACAACAAGGAAGGAGATTTCTATCCAAACCAAGCAGACTATATAGCGTGGACACAAGAAACTAAAGTTCCAATAAGAGAAGATAATCAATATCATTATAGAAACTTATATTCTTCTGATAATGAGTTGTATGGATATAGAACACTTCCAGCAAACTATGATAAAGATGTATGGGATTGTAAATCAGACCATTGGGACAGAACAATTTATTCAGAACAAGATAATAATGAACAAGATGTAACAGACGCTTTTAGAGTTTTTAGAGCAAATAATTATTACGATTTCGGCAACAGATTTGGGAAAGTGTATATGTTAAAAAACATAGAGAGTGAAAGAGTTATAGGATTGTTTGAAAATGGAGCAGTTATATTTAATAGTTTCAATACATTAGAAGGAAGTGTAGAGAATATACAAATAGGTAGTGGTAATTTATTTAAAACAAGACCAACAGAGTTCTTTAAAAGTGATTTAGGGTATGCAGGAACACAACACAGACAATTTGTAAGTTGTGAATATGGGCATTATTGGGTTGATGCCAAGAGAGGAAGAGTACACGCAGTATCGCCAAACGGAGAAAGACTTGACGAGATTTCAAGAAATGGAATGCGAAATTGGTTTAGAGAAAATCTACCATTCAACATAATAAAAGATTTTCCAAATGTAGATATAGACAATCCCTACAAAAACATAGGAATTGCTATGGGGTGGGACAGTAGATATAATAGAGTTTTTATAACCAAAAAAGACTTTAAACTTCTTCCAAAATGGAAAGGTCAAATAGAACTAATTGATAATGATTTTATATTAACAGCAACAGAAGAAGTGATAGATGTAACAAATGGAGAATATTTTGAAGATTGTTCTTGGACAGCTGCTTATAACCCCTTGTTAAAATCTTGGATTAGTTTCTATACATTTACACCAAACTATTATATTTCACATAACAATTATTTTCAAACAGGAATTAATGGGGAAAATTCTTCATTGTGGTCGCACTTATTGACAAATAGAAGTTATCAAGTTTTTTATGGGAAGAAAGAAAAGTGGGAAATAGAAATCCCGCTTAAAAACAGCCCTATAAAGAAATGGTATGAAAGTATAGAATATAAATTAGATGTGAGAAGATTTAGTAATGAGTTTGATTATAATTATAGAGAGTCTAACTTTAACAAGGCTATCGTGTATAACAATAGAGAAAGTACAGGAGAAATGAATTTGGTTACAGGGGTGGCAAACAATATGCAACAATATATAAACTTCCCAAAGGTTAATAGTAATTCTTGGGATATTTTAGCACATAATGAAGACCAAACTTGGAACTTTAATACATTATTTGATTTAGTGAAAGATAACCATCAACAACCATTATTTTATAACACACCAAGTAATGCGGACAAAACTATAAACAATAATGCTTTTAATTATAGTCCAAGAATTAAAAACAGACTTAGAGGAGAATATGCAAGTGTAATATTAACACAAGATAAGGAAACAAGGTTGAAATATATATTTGAATATTTAACAAACACACACAATCAATATTAAAGCTAATGAATAATATAGAAACATTCGCAAGAGAAAAAGGGTATTCAGGAAACTTAGAAAATCTAATGCAAAACTCAATATTCCAAAGAAACTATCAAAAGTGGGCAAAAGAAAATGTGCCACAAACATATAGGGTTTCTTTGGAAGACGATGTGAGTGCAATGGGGTATAAAGACAACTCTCCATACAAAAACGCAGAAGAATTAAAAATAAATTCTCCAAGTGGTAGGATAACAATGAAAGGTGTTTCACAACCTATACACGCAACTTCAAATTTAGGAGAAGAAGTTGTTATGCAACCTAATAAAGAATATCAATTCCAAGGAACAGAGATAACAGAAAAACCTATAATGCAAAATGGGGGACAACGCCCACCAATATATGTTTCTGACCAAAATGATAAGAGATTACAGATGTATAATGATAGTTCGCTACTGTTTACGCTTTCAAATACTCAAATGTTAAAAGGCACAAATAATAAAGAAAATCTGTTACTTAACAAATCAGGTAGTGACGTACTAACAAGCGAAGAAAGAGAATGGTACAGAAAAACAAAAGAACAATTAAAGAATAAGAGTTATCCTAACTCTTATGTTAATGTATTGGTTCAAGGGTCGAGAGACAGTGATAACCCTAATTCATTAGAAAATGATTATAACAATGATGAATACTTCCATCCAGACATAAAACCTATAGGAGGGTATAATTGGAGCAGTGAAAAAGGGTTTAAACGCTTAGTGGAAAGTAATGATAACTTTTTGTATAAAAAACCAGTACAACCAATAATATATAAACCTACTGCACCAACTACTTCTGCTCCTATAGCAGTTCATCCACCTAAAATACCACCTATTCCAACACAAAGACCAAAAGAAGAACTATTAACAATAGAAAAAAGAGAATATACCCCAATAGAACAAGAAAGAAAAATAATAACAAATCCTTATGAAAATCAAGGAACATTCAGAAGACCAAGACAACAACAAGAATCAGGAAGAGAACAAATAGAGGATTATTTCGACAAAACAACAGGAAAATACGTTGGAAGTTTTGATGTTAAGAATAATAAAATCACCCCACAAAGAATGCAAAATGGTGGGGTATATTCAAACGAAGAATATGAAATGTATGAAATACCCTCATTAAACGAAGTTGTAATAGAGAGAGAAGGGTCTGAGTTATTAAAATTAAGAAGAGAGTATGAAGCTAAAAACAATATAGACCAATATATTGAAAACAGGATAAAAAACCCTAAAGGTAGGGAAGCAATAAAGCTTATAGATGAAAAAGGATATAGAGAAGAACTAAGAAACGAATATTTTAAAAATAGAGATGACGAAGTTGCCAAAGAATTGATGAGCCTCACTAAAGGGCACAGAAACAACTTAGAAGGTAGACTTGGTAGATATAATTCATATACAGATAGAGAAAGAGAAGTTATACAAAACAGTAAATACGCAAATCAATTTCTTCCAGCAGAAAGAGCTTATAGAGAAAATCAAAGTAACGAAGCTCAAAAACTTCCATT
>Ga0154020_10011544_pt1 | contig 10066 bp, 8 predicted proteins | sample Klosneuvirus_201_FD_109709 | JGI IMG/M metagenome (GOLD analysis project Ga0154020, IMG submission 109709) | Active sludge microbial communities from wastewater, Klosterneuburg, Austria - Klosneuvirus_20160825_MG | ecosystem: Engineered > WWTP > Aerobic digester > Activated sludge | place... | reverse complement strand
GGTGCGAAGCGATGGACGCGCCCGATGACGGGTCGATTCCTATCGTCGTCGTCGACGGGACGCGCACCCTCGTCCACGCCGAGAAGTAACGCCGGCCCTCGCATCGGCCTCGCAAACGCGGTTCAATTAGCCCATGCGAGGCAAGGCCGCCACGCTCGGGTCGGTGGACATCCTCGTCCGTGCCGTGCTCGAGGAGTTTCCGGAGCTCGACGGAGCTCGCGTGCGTGCAGCGGTCGAGCGCGGTGTCGCGCGAGCTGCGAGTGCGTCGCTCGACACGGAGGGCTACCGCGTCGTCGATCTGCACCTCGCGAAGGTGGAAGCGACCGAAGAGAGCACCGAGCGAGCGAAGATCCTGCGCGATCTGTCCGCGACGCTCGAAGAGCGCGACGATGCCGACCGCGCCCTCGTGGTGCGGCTGTCCGCGTTCGGCGAAGCCGCTGAAGCCGGCGACGTCCCCGTGCTGTTGCGCCTCGCGCGGATCACCGATCGCTACGACGAGCTGCCGCTCGACACGATGAACGCGCTGATCGACATCCAAGAGGACGGCGCGGCGAACAAGCTGACCGCGATGGCGGCCGCGTGGCAGAAGGTCGGCCGCCCGTACTACGCGGCGGACTGCCTCGAGCGCGTGCTGCTCGTGAAGCCCGACGACGATCACGCGCACGAGACGCTCGAGCTGTTCTATCGCTCGACGAGCGAGTGGCCGGTGCTCGTGGACTTGCTGCATCGGCGCGCGGTGCACGTGCACTCCGACAAGCAGCGCGCCGAGCTGTTCCGCGAGATCGGCGTGATCTACGATCGCGAGCTCAACGATCCGGGCGGCGCGCTCGATGCCTATCGCGAGGCAGACAAGCTCGCGCCGGGCAACGCGGAGACGCTGTCGGCGATGGCGCGGCTCAGCGTCGGCGAGGGTGCGCCCGAGGAGGAAGCGCTCGAAGCGCTGGAGCGACTCGCGAAGGTCACCGCGGACACGAAGCAGCGCGCGGACGTCCTGCGCCGCGCGGCCGAGCTCGCGAAGCTCTCGGACTGGGATCGCGCGCAGCGGTTGTTCCAAGAGTCGCGTGCGTGCGATCCAGATCTCCCGAAGACCGTCGACAGCTTCGCGTCGCTGATGCGCGATCAAGGTCGAGAGAAGGAGATGATCGCGCTGCTCCTCGAAGCGGCCGCCCGTCCGGCGATGGCGAGCGAGCGCTCGCGCTGGCTGACGGACGCCGCGGACTCCACGGTCGGCCTCGGCGACACGAACGGCGCGGTGCAGCTCTACCACCAAGCGCGCAAGGCGGACCCGGAGAACCACAAGGCGGGCATCGCGCTCGTCGAGCTGTGCCTCGACACGGGTGCGCTCGTCGATCTCGCGCCGATCCTCGACGAGATCATCCGCACGACCGACGATCCCGCGCGCCTGCGGCGCTATCTGATGACGCGGTCGAAGATCGCGATGGAGCTCGGCGACAAGACCGGCGCGCGATCTGCGCTCAGCCGCGCGGTGGATCTCGATCCGGCCGACACCGGCGCGCGCAAAGAGCTCGCCGACATGCTGTTCGAAGCGAACCAGTGGGCGAAGGCACGCCCGATGCTCGAGAGCTTGCTCGAGGACGAAGACCTCCTGTCGCCCGCGCGACGCGTCGAAGTGCACTACCGCATCGCGAAGTGCGCGTCCGAGGTCGGAGACAAGGACAGCGCCGGCAAGCACCTCGACATCGCGCTCGCGATCGATCCGTCGCATCGCGAGTCGCTGCAGCTCAAGACCGAGCTCGCATCCGCGGACCCGTTCGCGTACGCGGCGTCGCAGCTCGCGCTCGCGAACCTCGCGCCGCCCGAGGAGAAAGCGCAGCGGTTCGCGGATCTCGGTGATCGCTACACGGAACTCGGCGACAACGCGACCGCGCGCGAGATGTATCGCGAGGCGCTCGCGCACCGGCCCGGCGATCACCTACTGCTCACGAAGTTCCTCGGCCTCGTCACGAGCGACGGCGATTGGAGCTACTCGCTCGACGTGATCCAGCGCCTCGTCGATACGGAGAAGGAACCGAAAGTGCGCGCGCGCTATCGCCACCTCGCCGCGATGATCGCCCGCGACGAGCTCGACGATCACGAGCAAGCGGTCGCGCTGTTCCAGGACGCGCTGCACGACGATCCGCTCGCATTCCAGGTCGCCGACGAGCTCGAGCAGCTCCTCGCGTCCTCGGCGGATGTCGAGCCGCTCGTTCGCTTCTACTACAAGCGCCTCAAAGACGTGCAGACCGAGGAGGGTCGCCCGAACGAGCGCTTGCGCCTGTGGGATCAGCTCGGCGAGCTGTGCCTGCAGAGCGATCGCAACGACGACGCGGTCACGGCCTTCGAGGTGGCGCTCACGCTCGCGCCCGACGATCAGGATCGTCGACAACGCCTCGCGGACATGTACTTCGGAAACACGAAGTACGATCAGAAGGCGATCGCGCAGCACCAAGCCGTGCTCCGCGGCGACAAGCGACGCATCGAATCGTACAAGGCGCTGCACGATCTCTACGCGCGGACGAAGCAGTCCGAGAAGGCGCGCGCCGTCGAGGAAGCGCTCGAGCTCGTCGGCGATGCTTCCGACAAGCTGGACAAGTTGTTCGCGGGTGCGTCGCAGAGCCTCACCGCAGCGCAGGTGAAGCGACAGCCGCTGACGAACGAGGACTTCCAGGCGATCTCGCGCATCGATGCCGACCTCGCGCTGACCGCGCTGTTCGCGGTCGTCGCGCCGCCGTTCGGTGTCGAGCGCGCGCGCATGCGTCCGCCCGCACCGGTGCCGTCGAAGGAGCACGAGCCGCCCGCCCCGGCCGCCGCGGTCCTCGCGCGCGTGGTCACCGCGCTCGGCGTGAAGCGCCCCCCGGTGTACGTCGATCGCGATCTCGCGGCGCCGTGCACGATGGCGATGCGCGCCCGCGATGGCGTGCTGACCCCGGTGCTCACGCTCGGTCGCCCCGCGGTCGACAAGGCGGTCGACGAAGCGGAGCTCGCGTTCCATGTCTCGCGCGCGCTCGCGGATCTCCGCAACGAGCGCATCGCTCGCCTGCTCGTGCCGCGCGCCGGCGAGCTCGCGCAGATCATCGAGCTCGCGCAGGCGACGCCATCGGACGCGTCGTCGCACGCGAACCGCTGGCTCGCGACGTCGCTACACCCGGTCGAGCTCGCGCAAGCGCAAGCGATCGGCGCGCGCCTCAAGGAGCGCAGCGTTCACCCGATGACCGCAGCCCTCGGTTGGCTCGCGGCGACGGACCGCGCCGCGGACCGCATCGCGTTCGCGGTCGTGGGCGACCTCGGCCTGTGCGCGCGCATTCTCGAGAAGGAGCCGATCGCGAGCGGGACCGATGTGAACCGCACTCTCGAGCTCGCGTGGTCGAGCATCACCGAGGAGATGCTCCAGGTCCGCGGGCGCATCGAGGGCTGGCTCGCGCCGGTCGGGGAGCCCCGCCGCAAGACCACGACCTTCGGCGCGGTCGATCCCCGCTAGCCCCCGCTAGTCCCGCTGGGCCCTGGTAGGCCCCGTGACCGCAAATGCGTCCCGGCCCGACCTTTTTGCGACCAAAACGCCGCAAATCCCCTTGCGTGAGAGGGACCTGGAGGACGAAAACCACGACACTTATGAAGCGCGTCGCCGCAAGTGTCCTGGCCTTGGTCGCAGCCCCGTCGCTCGCCCTCGCCGAAGTCGAGGTCGGCGGCATCGCCGGCCTTCACGTATTCAGCGAAAAGAGCGACCTCGGTGTCCCCGATGGCGCGAATGCCGAGGACATCGAGAGCCTGAAAAACTCCGCGATCTTCGGTCTCCGCCTGGGCGTGTACTTCGCGAAGGACTCGATCGGTGTCGAGGCCGAAGCCGGCATCATCCCGACCGAGCCGCGCATGCTCGTGTTCGATGTCTACTCGATCGCGTACCGCGGCAGCTTGGTCTACCAGCTTCGCGCTGCCGACCCGACGAACCGCATCCTCCCGTTCGTCCTCGCGGGCGCGGGTCAGATCACCATCTTCAACTCGCTCAACAAGGACGTCGTCGAAGAGAGCGGCGTCCTCGCGATCCACGCGGGCGTCGGCGCGAAGTACCGCGCGGCGAACGATTGGGGCGTTCGCCTCGACTTCCGCGGCCTGCTCGTCCCGAAGGTCGGCAGCGGCCAGGCGTTCGACGCCGAAGCCATCGTCTCCGTCTACAAGGAGTTCGGTCGCAAGAAGAAGACGATCGCCGCGATCGTCGAGCCGCCCGTGAAGGTCGACGACGATCCGGACCAGGACTCGATCCTCGGTGCGAACGACAAGTGCCCGACCGAGGCCGAGGACAAGGACGGCTTCCAGGACGACGACGGCTGCCCGGATCCAGACAACGACGGTGACGGCGTGGCCGACGGCGCGGACAAGTGCGTCGCCGAGCCCGAGGACAAGGACAGCTTCCAGGACGACGACGGCTGCCCCGATCCGGACAACGACGGTGACGGCGTGCCCGATGCGGCCGACAAGTGCGGCGATCAGCCCGAGACCAAGAACGGCTTCCAGGACGACGACGGTTGCCCGGACGAGATCCCGGCGCAGCTGAAGCAGTTCACGGGTGTCATCCAGGGCATCACGTTCAAGACCGGCGATGCGACGCTCCTCCCCGCGTCGAACAAGGCGCTCGACAAGGCCGTCGCGGTCCTCGCCGAGTTCAAGGACGTCAAGCTCGAGATCCAGGGCCACACCGACGACGTCGCGCTCAAGCCCAAGACCGGCGCGAAGTACCAGGACAACCTCTCGCTCTCGCAAGGCCGCGCCGACGCCGTGAAGTCGTACTTCCAGGCGAAGGGCATCGAGGAGTCTCGCCTGATCGCGAAGGGCTACGGCGACACGATGCCGGCCGAGAGCCCGACGGGCCTCAAGGGCGGCAAGCTCAACGCCGCACGCGCGAAGAACCGCCGCGTCGAGTTCAAGCTGGTCACCGGTAGCGAAGGCGCGCCGGTGGATCCGCCGAAGACCGAGCCGGCTCCGGCTCCCGCCCCCGAGGCGCCGCCGGCCGAGAAGAAGTAACTCGCTTCTCGATTCGTCGAGATGACGGGCTCGCTTCGGCGGGCCCGTTTTCGTTTCGGCCAGCGTTCGCTTCGGCCGACACGGAGCCCGTCCCGCGGATCAGTCGTCCGAGCCGGTGCGACGAACCGAGTGGTCTCCCGGCGGAGACTCGAGCTCGACGCGCTTGAGCTCGTCGACGCTACGACGCCATCCGAGAAAGCGAGCGAGGCCGTTCCAGTTCACCGTCACTTCGGTGGTGGTGGGAACGTCCTTCTTGCTCTCGTCGCTCATGCGTAGTCAGGCTTTGTTCAGCTCGTCGCGCAATCGATACAACCGAGACAGGCCGACACCGAAAGCTTGGGCCCACCGTCCGAGGATGTCAATCATCTCCTCGGCGCGGCTCCCCTCGACGGGGACGACCTTGGTTCCCCACGTGAAGCACAGCGCACCGATGGGCTTGAACCGGCGCCGCAAGAGCACGACCGCGATTCCTTCGGCGGGCCGCTTCGCCATCGGGTTCGGCAGGAACCACGGATGCGCGTGCAGGCCCTCCGCGACCAAGTACACGTCCTGTTCGTGTCGTGTCGACGGCAAGTCGGGGATCTCCGCACCAGCCGCCAGGTTCGCGACCATGCCGCCGCCCACCGTCGCCGCGGTGACCACGCGCTGGCGGAACGACTGCTGCTGCGGCGGTGTGGTCGCCGCGCAGATGAACCATTCGCCGTTCTCGTCGTCGAGCGCCCACAAGCTCGCCTGATCCACCGCGCGCGGCAGCAGCGACAGGTTCACCGCGAGCTGCAACATGCTGCCGAGCCCCTCGCTGAGATCCGCGAGCGTCTTCGCGCGACTCGCGCGCTCGGCTGCCTCGACGACCGGCGCGCTCAGCACGGCGATGCGCAGATCCGACATCTCGCGCAGCGCGGCGCTCGTCTCTGTCCGCGTCTGCGCCGAGCGAAACACGGCGAGCACGCCGCCGACATTCGTCGCCGCGAGCAGCGTGATCGGGATCCACACGTCGGCACCTGCCCCGTTCGCGGCGAACGCGGCGTAGAGCAGCGCGCCGAGCATCGCCGTGGTCCACGTGACCGTCAGCGACGCGGCGGCCGTCAGCCACGCGATCCGCGTCGCGTTGTGGCGATGCGCTGCGGGGAGCGATCCGAAGAACAGACACGCGATCGCCGACGCGATGCTCGCGCCCGCCGCGAGCCCCAACCCCTGAATGCCGAGCACCGCGGCACCCACGAGCAGCAGTCCACCGACGACCACGCTCCACGCTTGTGGCCGGATGCCATCACGCTTGCTCACCGTGGGATTTTACGAGGCCGGTCTGACTCGGCCGGCCCCGACGGGATCGCTCTCGATCGCGTATCGTCCGCTCGTGCCGCAGATCTCGGATGCCTTCGCGCGGGAGCTCGCGACCGAATGGGTCGCCGCATGGAATAGCCACGATCTCGAGCGCATCTTCAGCCACTACGTCGACGACTTCGAGATGCGCTCGCCGCTGATCGCCGAGCGCGGCTTCTCGCCGGAAGGCGCGCTGCGTGGCAAGGACGCGATCCGCCCGTATTGGACCGCCGGGCTCGCCGCGACGCCGCCGATCCGCTTCGAGCTCGTGGATGTCTACGCGGGCGTGAATCAGATCGCGATTCACTACCGCAGCGTGGGACGCAAGTTCGTCGTCGAGGTGATCGAGCTCGACGACCACCGCCGCATCGTGCGCGGTAGCGCGTGCTACGGCGCTCCGGCCGCGTAGCAGCGACGACATCGCGTCGACATCGTTCCGTCACGTCGTGATCGGAACGTGCACCGTGCGCTGGCTCTTCCTCGTCATCGTCGCGTGTGGCGACAACCTCGTCGGCACGCGCGATGCGCCCGCCTCGCCGGACGACGCTGCAAGTGACGCGGTGACCGATGTGGCCACCGACGCGACGCCCGATGCGCCCGATGCGATGACCGATGCGCTCGCCGACGCACCGGACGACGCGAGACCGTCGAGCGTCGTCGTCGTCCCCTGCACCTCGTTCGTCGCGGTCGTCGAGACCACTGCAGCGAGCTTCACGCCTACCGCGATCTCCATCCACGTCGGGGACGTGATTCGCTTCGCACCCTCGAGCCCGCACGACGTGCGCTCGGGTACGCCGGCGTCCCCCGAGGATCGCTTCACCGTCGATGGCGGTGCGCCGCGGTGCCTCCGCTTCGACGAAGCCGGCACGTTTCCCTTCTATTGCCAGGTTCATCCGACGATGACCGGGAGCGTCCTCGTCGCGCCGTGAGAGCCGCTCTCATTCTTCTCTCATCGTCTGGTTCGTACCCTGAGCGAGATGCGTGGAGTGCGGTCGCTGATCATCACCGCTGCGCTCGCGACCACAGCGGCGGCGGAACCGGACGCCGACGCGCAGTTCCGTGTCGGGCGCGAGATGATCGCGGCCGGGCGGCTCGCCGACGCGTGCGACGCCTTCGCCGCGAGCCAACAGGCCCGGCCACGCGTGGCCACGCTCCTCAACCTCGCTGATTGTCAGGAGCAGCGGGGCCTGTTCGCCGACGCGCACGAGACGTTCGTGAAAGCGCAACGCTTGGCGCGCGAGCGTGGCGATCAACGCCGAGAGGCCGAAGCGTCGCGCCGGATCCTCGCGCTCGAGCCGCGACTGGCGCCTCCACCCGTCGTGGCGGTCGTGCCGCCTTCCGTCGTGACGAGTCTGCCCGCGACGACGGCTCCGGCGGAGCCTGCCGCGGTTCGAGCGGTGAGTCCCCACGCCTCTCGCACGTTCGCGATCGGTGCGCTCGTCGGCATGAACGTGCAGCGCGAGAGCTTGCTCGGCGGCATCCGTGTCGTCGGTGCGATGGACGCGCCACGGGGTGAGATTCGTGCGATCGGCACCGTCCAGTTCTCGCAGTACAACGACGAGCCATCACAGCCCGCGTACGTCACGCGCACGTACTCGGTCAGCGGCAGCGTGGACTATCTATGGATGCCACGGCCGACGTTGTTACTCGGCGGTGGCCTCGGAATCGGCGCGGACTACGACTCCGTGAGCCCGATGATCGAGTCGTCCGATTCCGACGTGCAACGTCTCAGCGACGTCGGCTCGTTCTTCACGGTTCGCCTGACGCCGATCGCGCTGCGCCTGCGCGACGGCGCCATGGAGATCGGGTTGCACCTCGCGACGCAGGTGGCCTCCGACGAGGTGACCTTCACCGCGCTCTTCGCCGCGGATTGGTACCTGTGGTGAACGCCGGTGACATCCTCGGTGCACACCGCATCGTGTCGCTCTTGGGCTCGGGCGGAATGGGCAACGTGTGGGTCGCGGAGCATCTGCTGATCGGCAGGCGCGTTGCTATCAAGGTTCTGCGGCCGGACTTGTCCGAGCGTGAAGACGTCGTCGAGCGATTCTTCGACGAGGCCCGTGCAGCCGCGCAGATCGCCGATCCGGGCATCGTCGCGGTCCACGACTTCGGTCGCCACGCCGAGAGCGCGTACATCGTGATGGAGCTCCTCGTCGGCGAGACCCTCTCCGCGCGACTCGCGCGGATCTCGCGGTTGCCCCCCGTGGTCGCGGCGCGCCTCGCGATGCACGTCGCGATGACCATGGCTGTCACACACGGGCACGGGATCGTCCATCGCGATCTCAAGCCCGAGAACCTGTTCCTCGTCTCCGATGCCGCCGTCGCGGGAGGCGAGCGCCTGAAGATCCTCGACTTCGGGATCGCGAAGCTGCTCGCGGAGCACGACGCCGCATCGCGCACGCAGACCGGCGCGATTCTCGGCACGCCGATGTACATGTCGCCCGAGCAGTGCCGCAACGCGGGTGGGGTCGATCACCGGACGGATGTCTACGCCCTCGGGTGCGTGCTGTTCCACATGCTGTGCGGCGTGCCCCCGTTCCGCGGATCTTCGTCGGGCGATCTGATCGCTGCGCATCTCGTGGACACGGCGCCATCTCCGAGCTCGCTCGTGCCGTCGGTGTCGCCTGCGCTCGACGCCATCGTCGCGCGCTGTTTGTGCAAGGCGTCCGACGAGCGGTTTGCATCGATGAGCGAGCTCGCGCGTGCGCTCGCACCGTGTGCGAACGTCGCGATCGATATCGCGACGATCGTGCCGCTCGGCACGGGCCACGGCCGGCGCAGCGCACCTGCGACGCCCGCTTCGCCGACACCCGAGATCGGCCTACTCACCACGCTCGCGACCGGCGCGGGCGAAGCGAGCGACGGCCCGACTCGTAGACCGCGACGCGCGAGGTCGTTCGCGATCGCGGGTGCGATCGTCGCAGCGATCGTCGGCATCGCGGCGATCCGACACTCGAGCGAACCGCACGACGACGGGTCGCCCCTCCCTCTGGAACCAGCAGGAGCCCCCCGCTCCGCGACAACGGCAACACCGACGACGCCGAGTGCCCTCCCAGCGACGACGGCCCCTGCGACGACAGCCCCAGCGACCACAGCGACGACCGCTCCAGTGACGACAACCAAGGCGACGCCAACGAGGTCATCGGCAGGCTCGCGCCATCCCCGGCCCCAGCGGTCCGTCCGGCCGATCAAGCCGTCGCACTCGTCACCGCCGGCCGCGACGACAACGGACGCAAACCCGCGTGACGAGGGCGCCTACGAGCTCGACGAGTGACCTCTCCTCCAAGGCACGGTGAGGCGTTCACGCGCCGGGGACGAACGACGTGATCGTCTTCACGGTGTCCGCCGACTCGCCGATGCCGGGGATGTACAACTTGGGTTCCTCGTCCGCGCAGCTCTCGAGTGGGTTCGTGTCCATGATCATGACCACGTCGTCGTGCGTCACCCCGTCGAACGCCAGGCTCTCGGTCGTGCTCGCGATCCGTCCCATGTCTCGTGCCACGCCCGGTGCATTCTCCTGGAAGTAGGCGTCACCCACCGATGGTGCACTCGGCATGATCACGCCGGGCATCGCATCCCCCTCGCCGGCTCTCCACGAACCGTCGTGATTCGCGACGACACCGTTCTCGTAGAACGAGACGTCCTCCCCGAAGTAGCAGACCGTGCCGTCGGCGGCCTCCACGTAGAAGTTGCGCGCGACCTCGTACAGCGCGCCATCGACAAACTC
>Ga0154020_10011543_pt1 | contig 10067 bp, 11 predicted proteins | sample Klosneuvirus_201_FD_109709 | JGI IMG/M metagenome (GOLD analysis project Ga0154020, IMG submission 109709) | Active sludge microbial communities from wastewater, Klosterneuburg, Austria - Klosneuvirus_20160825_MG | ecosystem: Engineered > WWTP > Aerobic digester > Activated sludge | place... | reverse complement strand
GCACAACAGAAGCTCAAGGCTTCTCAAGAGCAAGTCAACCAGTCGTTCGCTGACGGCCGTAAGATGCTCGAAGACTATACCAAGGCACTACAACAATTGGCTGAGACGGCAAACGCCGCGGCTGGGACTGCAACCGGTCGGTTCAGTCAGGATCAAGCTAATGAATTCCTTCGTAATGCTGGAGAGCTATCGGCTGGTGGTGGTTTGGCTGGCCGTGTGCAAACACTATTCAGCAGATTAATACCTAGAGGTCTCGAAGTCAAAGAAAGAGACCAAGTACGGGGGCGTTTCGCTGAACTCGAAGAAGAAGCCAAGAAGTTACAAAGCGAAGTTGCTGAGCTATTCAAGAAAACGATCAAGGTGAATGGGGCTGATGTCCTTGATCCTGAATCGTTCCAACAAGGTCTCCAAAAGCTGCGTGAGTTCTACGGAACTCGAATCCCTGATGCGATCAAAGGTGCTGCCAAGGATGCTGGGTTCAAGGGTGCTATTGATCCTAATCAATTCTTATTCGGAGACCAAACTCTCGCCCAACTGAATAAGGGGATTAATGAACTGTTCAATCGGTTCTCGGATGCTCGAAGGCAGTTCGACGCCGGTAATCAACTATTCGGTCAGGCTCAGAACGGGCTAACCGAGATCAATAGACTATCTGGTGATTTGGCTAAGAACTTCGAAGCAGCGGGTCAAGCTCAACAAGCGTTGTTCGGTGGGATCGCTCAACAAGCGGCTCCAGCGATTAGTGTTTTCGACCAACTGTTGCTCCGTGTCCAGCAATACAACGCAGAGTTGTCTAAGATTCCTTCCGCCCAACAGCTACAGGAAGGCAGAGGCAACGCGGCTGGTGGTATTCTAGGCGGTGCAGCGGGTCAGGGTTTCCAATTCGGAGGTAAGATTCACTTCGCAGACGGTGGCCCTATCGGTTCGGATAATCGGATGATCTACGCTCAGGATGGTGAGTTCATGGTTAACGCCGGTGCAACTCGCCGATTCTATTCTCAGATTGTTTCGATGAACAACGTGACCCGTATCCCGGATACGTTATCTGGAGATACGACTAACTTTGGTGGTGTTAATTTCACAATCAATGAGTCGCGAAGCCCGCAAATCACGGCTCATGAAGTTCATAATCGTCTTCGGCGGGCGAAGCGTATGGGGAGACTGTAATGGATTTGCTCAAGATGGCTAGTGGTTTCGGTTTGACTCGGGTGTTCCGGGGGTTGCGTCGGGCGTATGACAATTATACCGGTGTCGGTGATCAACTGCTGCCGGCCGGTTCTTTCGATGTCGAGATCTACGACGGCGTAACTGGTGCCCTCAAACACAAGGAACGGATCAAGAATACGGTAGTGAACCAAGGCAAGAACGACATGCTGAATGTCTACTTTGCTGATGGTACGCCGACTGCTCTTTCGTCTTGGTTCATGGGTCTGATTTCGAGCAGTGGTTACACTGCGATTTCGGCCAGTGATACTGCGGCCAGTCACTCTGGTTGGACGGAATTCACCGGTTACTCGCAATCTAACCGAGTTGCTTGGGGTCAAACTGGTCCTAGCACGGGCGTAACTACCATCACGAACTCTAGCCCGGCTACCTTCGATATTACTAGCTCTGGTACTCTCAAGGGTGGTTTCATCATCACTAACAACACCAAGGGTGGGACCAGCGGTAAGCTGTGGGCGGCTGCCCTGTTCTCCGCTGACGTTCCTGTGAACAACGGCGATCAAATGAAATTGACTTACAACCTGAGCACGTAATGTACGATCTGTTCGACCTAATCTTATTGACCGATACGATTACGTCGAACCCGACAATCCTGACTTTCGAGGACACTATCAGTTTTTCTGATAGTGTCCTTTCGAGTCCGTTTTCCATTGCTTTCCGCGACCGGATAACGATCAGCGACTCAATAGTGGGGAATGTCGTAATTTCTCGTACAGTCGCGGATAGTGTTACGTGGACGGAATCAATTCATCCGCGTTCTACTGTCGTCGGGTTCGAAGACCACTTGCCGTTGGTTGACTGGTTTGAGAAGATTCCACATAACTTGTACGACACCTTAGTACTCGAAGATACTATGGTCACGGATAAGAGTGGATTTTTCGACCACTTGGCCTTCACTGAGACGTTCGAGACAGACCTAACACGGATCTATGCGATGAACGACGTGTTGGGTTTGGTCGATGGTATGCCGTATTACTTCTTAGACCCGTGGAGGATGTGATGTTCACACTCTACCTAACTCCGTCATTTCAGAGAACCATCCCTGACCCGGAGCTAGGGGATGTGGCTACCACTTCTCTGGATCGGGTGAATCGTCGCACGCGGGGTAACGATTTGATTATCCGGAATGTCGGGCATCGTAATCGTTACCTCCGTCGGTATACTTGGAAAAACCTTTGCGATCCGGATTTCGAGTGGTTAAGGGAATTCGTAAGACGAGCACCTGGGGAAGAAGCTACTCTCACGGATCATTACTCGAATTCATTTTCTGCGGTCTTACTGAACCCGGAGGCTGAGATCTCCCAGAACAGTATCAACGAGCGTACAGTAACCCTCGACTTCTTGGTGACGCAATGAGAACACTATCTCCAGATATCGCACGGTTACTAGGACAAGATTTCGGGGTCGAAACTAGCGTTCTGGTCAAGGTCTACTGGTCTGAATCTGATTCCAAATACTATGCCGACAAGGGTAATACGTCTGAGAACGTAGAAGGGCGTATTCTCGAATTATCACCGCTCGAATCAGTTATATCTCTCGATATTTCTTCTGCCTCTAGTATCTCGGTCAAGTTTGACGACAGCGATTCGTACTTCCGAGATAAGTATAACAACATCGATATCCATAAGATCAAGGCAGACGTGCTGCTATGGAATCCAAAACTTCCCACGCACACGGCTACCCTGCTATTCAGCGGATTCCTGAATACTCCGTTCATCTGGTCTGAGGGCGAACGCACGTTCGGTTGTTCGATTGTTAGTCAGCTAGAGTCTTACGAAATCGGATATTCCATCGACATGGGGTATAGTCGATGGATTCCACAAAATCTATACGGCCGTCCGTTTCCGATGGTCTTCGGGACGGTGAGCAGTTATCCGTTGATGATGTTAACCGAATCTCCGCATATGATCATCAAGCGGGGTATTGGTTTTGCGTTCGAAGACGGGTGGGACAGCGAAATCGCAGACCTGCTAGTCCAAGCGACTGACCTATTCAACAAATCTCGTGATGCGTTTCTCGAAGCCGAAGCTACCGCTGCTGCCGCTTCTGGGTATAATGACGGTGATTCGACGTTCACACCGCCTGATGATTTTGGGACTTATCAGTCGTTGATGCAGGCTGCTAACGAGCTATTCCGCCAATCTGGTGTATACGCAGCGGAACGGTTGAACATCTTATATAAGATCTCCCAACTAGAACAAGAAAAAGACGAACTAGTAGGGTTATACGGGCCGTCAGGGAGTCAAACCGTACCATTCTATTCTGAGAATATCTACATCCCGGCCGCCGGACTTACCGAAGACGAAGACCCGAACGGTGTGTTGCAAACGGCTTTCACAGCGACGTATGAAGCGGGAAACGAACAGTTTGTGGCGACCGTAGTGGATCAGTCTATTACGAACATTCGACATGTAGAAACTCGGAATATCAAGAAGCCTAAGCCGTTCTTCCAGAATATCACACAAGGCGAAGTAGTCAAGAGGACGACTTCTAACGATACAGGTGCGACTCAAAAGTTCATCTGGATCGACGGAGGCACGACTATTCGAGTCGTTAGCCTCCCGATTACGTATGTAGTAGGAGTTGGGAACTGTACGGTCCATCGTGTCTACAGTCGCAAGAATGGTGTGCCGGTAACAGTCCCTAGTTCTTTGTACACGATGACTCAGATCACTGTCCGTAATCCGGACGGTAATCAAATCGGTGTCGTGACGTGTATCCAGACTTCGGGTCTGTTATCAGCCCTGAGGGATTCGCAAGGTGAGAAACTGTATGACTCGGACGAAGTGTGGGCAGACGTGACTGGTCCCGTGTCCGGAAATTTCACGGATATCGTGGGTCACATCGTATCAACGTATACTGACCTCACGCTTTCTTCGGATTTCGTGACCAACTGCACTCCCGCGAATCTCTACCCTATGGGATTCGTGTACGAGTCGAACGAAGATGCATTGACTTTCCTCAAGAAGCTGTCCTACCAAGCCCGTGTATCGTTGTGGATAGCGAACGGTGTGGTTAAGGGTCGTTATCTACCATCCGTTCCTACTCCGGTGATGACCCTAACTCCTGACCATGTGCTCGAAAAGACCTTGGAACTCGGGTGTACGTCTACTGACCAGATCGTGACTAAGTACATCGCAGAGTGGAGGCCGGATGCCAACAAAGGTGAAGTCAATCGATATGTGATCCGGCACAATCTCAAGAAATATGGTCTGTCCGAGCAAACGTATAACTTCTTCGCATACACAGCACCGGGGGCAGTCGAAAAGATTGCAACATACTGGGCAGTGCAACATGCAACGGTCTACAAGACTGTAAGCTTTCAGTGTCCACTAGAGGTTATCAGTCTTGAGGCTCAAGATGCTGTCGAGCTTTCTGGATTCGAAAATATTATCGGGTGTACGGATACGGTGATCGGTATAGTCCAAGGGTCTGTCTACAACTCGGCTGACCAAACTATCGAAGTGGTGGTCAAGTTGCCTGTTCGATTGGGTGAGTCGTGTCCTTATGACTTTGCCTACCCTGCTGAGACGTTGCGATTATATAGAGATACTGCTAGTGTAGAATATGAGACAGGTAATCCATTCGAACAAAGCCGTAATGATTACTTCAACGTGGCCAATGGGTTCCTCTTCATTAGTCGCGGCCCTTCTCCACCTGCATGGTCTGGTAATCCTACGGATATCTCGGATAATTTCAACGATTCGGATTCACCAATTAAGCCGCCATTAACTACAACTGTGCGTCCGGATATTCCGTCGTTCAATACTGTTCGTCCGACGTTCATTGATAATGTGAACGAGACGAGCAAGTATGAGGTTGTAGCGATCGCTAAGCCGACGATTCCAACTAGTACTAAGTCTTCCGATGTTAAGATGGGTATCGTCATTGGTCTACTGGAAGGCACGGTCTATAACGTTCAGTTCTTGGGTGCCGCGGATATCGTTCCAGTTACCCAAGTTCTAATCAATCCTGACTATCAGGTTCCCGAGGGGACACCAGTCATCTGCGTCAAACAAGGTGATGGGTACGTGATGCAGTCGCCTGTCTGGGCTAGGAGAGCGTAATGACAAATAACTACAATATGTTATCTGATGGGAGATTGGTGTATGATCAACCATTCCAAAATCGTAGTAGCTACTATACGACAGACTCTAATGATCCACGGATCGTAATTCCTAAGGTTCCCGTTTGTCGAGATCGACGGATTGAACTTAGGACGTTGAGTTGTGGGCGAGTTCGCGGTGACTGGAAATGTACTCAATATGGATCGGTCTCTCCGAAGGTGTGTAACCAATGCCAGACCGCAACGCAGGATTAGGAACACCTCAGGTAAGCGAGTATGAAGGCAGACCGCTGACTAACAACCAAGACAACAACCAAATGTTTTTCGTTGCTAGTCAGTTTGTCTTAGAGGACGGGGGTCAGATATTTGAACTAGACGGTCGCTCCTGTCCAGGTGATTCGCCTATTCACATTCCTGTCGTTTTCCGGTTGTTATACTCATATCCTGATCAAGACGAGTATAATGACGATAACCAAGATACTGAACAGGATGATTGCGGTGGTGGCGGTGACGATTGTGAAGGGGGTAACAAATCTTGCACATGGGTTCTGGAAGCTACGGAGATTCTCAAAGCTGTAGTACCCAGAGGTGGACCGTACTGGTATTATAATGGACCTGACACTGGAGCATTCGGTAGTACATGGAGCGGAGTTCCATTTTCTTCCGAGTCTAGTTATACTTATACCTACGTAACAGTTCGTAGTTGGTTAGACGGAGTAGTATTCAGTGGTCCGTTAATAGGTGAACCACCTGCCGAATACTTCATAGCTAATTACAAAACTCTGTTCTATTGGGGTAAGTATTGTAACGGTGTGCGGTCTAGTGGCTTCACAACTAGTCGTTCTAGTAGTGGGATCTCTGATACTTCTCCTAGATGTCCAGGCGATTATCCTTCCTATGGTACTGGTTGTGTACCTAGTGGAGACGATCCGTGTGGTCGGGGAAGTGGAACACCAGATGGAACTACCCCGGGTGATGGATGTTAGAGATGTCCCAAATTGGCGAAGAACTGAAAGCTCAGTTCCCTAAGGATCAATTCGCTCATCAGTCATTCGGTGACGACAATTTCCTTACTTCTGTAACCGTGCCGTCCGACATTGAAGATTTCTTCGGTACTTATACCTACAATATCTTCGTAGTCCAGAAACCGTATGGGTGGGAGCGAACGGAAGGGAGTAGACGACGATTCAACTGGCCGCCCTTAGGCTTGATGAGCACTCTGGCCAGATACAATGAGGTCGCACCGAAGTTCGCGAGCATTATTACGGTATTCTATATCGACATATGGAGTGCAGAACAGTTCGTCGCAGAGAACCCAGGGTCAGACCTAGTGAACATGCTGCGACGAACTGGGCAAGAAATCGAACTGATGTGCCAGGGAAATGAGTATCTGTATTTCGGTGGGTATCTAGAGTCAGCGGTTGGCTCCGAATTCTTCTATGAAGCCGTTGCCAACCACTTTGGTAATCCTAGTTATCGCATACCCTGAGCCGGAACGTAATCCTTAACCATGTGATGATAGCACTCGACAAGAGCCTTACAATTCGCGGGAACGGAATTCCGTCCCAACAACGTCACCCCACTTCGCGTCACTAGTTGGCCGAACGTGGGGTGTTTGTATGGAACCTCTTCACCGAAGTAGGCATGACGATCATTCCACCAGTTCAGTAGACTCATACAGTCACGGTAGTTCTCATGGATGTGGTGTTCGAAACCGAAGTCACCCATCCAGTTCTTGAGCCAAGGCCGTACCGTTTCGTAGTTCCAGACGAGTGGCATAATCTTCTTATACTGCTTCATCTGCAACGTATCAGTGAACCACCGCTCGAACATTTCGAACCCGCGTGCTGAATCGAATATAGACATCTTATGTTCGTCAAGCACTTCTTGCGAAACTTGAGCGTACTTCTTATCGACCGGCCACACTGGTCGGAATTTCAGGTGGAACATCGAAAAGTCTTTGGAAATCTGGAACGAGTGATTGACCGGGAGGAAGCAGATTTCCAACAAGTCAGCCCGCTCCGGATTCACACCGCCCGTTCGAACGTCAATCGCACAGATGACGTGGTTGTTACAGTGAATCGGTCCCCAACGAGTATTAGCTGCCACGGATCGTCTCCAGTTGGTAGGGGCAATCGAAGTATTGAAGCTTACTACCCGATGTCACTTCGAGTAGATGAGTATTGCTCTCAGGATGATAATTGTGGAGTGTGAGCTTACCCGTCTTACCCCCGGGCATTCGTACCGTATCACCTTCCTTGACCCATACGAACTGATGAGAATAATGCTTACGAACCCATAATTTCCACTTAGCCCAAGAGCGAGCAAACTCGACAGTTATTTGACCTTGTACAACAGGCGTCTTCATGCTTTTCGTTCTCCTTCTTTTGGGAAATTATATGTCCCAAATTCTCCATTAATTAACATGCCTGTAGTTACCTGGTTTGCACTCACCAGAGCGATATTTCATGAGTTGAGGAACGACGACACGATCCGCGAAATCACGGACCTTCACGTTGAAATCACCGATTGTGCCGTCGTTTTCGATAGTCTCAGACCACCGATCATCGGGCATATCATACAAATCCTTATCGCTGAACAGTTCGCTCCGCGGTTTCCCTGGGACGCGGATTCGTAATCGGAAAATACCGTTCGCCTCACAATACTCAAACTCATTCACCTTTCGCAGATCATTGATCAGCTTGAGGTGGGCACTCTTATCCATAACGTTGGCGTTGAGCCAAGCTGCGGGATCGAATACCCTCACAGCTTCCGCCACACCGATGAGCAAATCGACCGGAGTCTTACCCAGCAGTGGGAGGACTTCGGTTTTTGCTTTTCGGTTCCGGAGATAGTATTCTCGACTCTGGAACCCGGCCCAACCGTAGATCTTTTGGCACGTATCATACACGGGATCAGCGAATCCACGACGGACAATCTCCAACCCCTTCATGAGATTCTGTCGTCGCAGATCATCGATGAGCAATGAACAGAACAGGTCTTTTCCAACACCAGATTCGTGCCCAATAGCGACAATCATAGGTCTTCGACCTTCGTAGTATGAGGAACACCCAACTTCTCGTTGTAGAACTCTTGCTCAAGATTCGGAGAGATCATGGGAATATTAGGCACACGAAATCCCTTGATTCCATCGGTATCCCATTCCATTTCTGCGTCGATGGACTTGAGGATTAATCCTTCGGCTGTCCGGATTCCGGGTTCGAAGAAGACCCGCCACTTGCCGTTGGTGAGTCGGATTTTCGCACTAGGCAGGATGCTCCCCATCTCTTGGGAAATTATACCGCCCTGATTCACCGTGGAAGATTCTAGCAAACTTGTCATAAGCTTCTGCTGCCTCTATAATGTCGTCAAATGATCCAACGTAGAAAGGCTTACCTCTGAACTCTATATGTACCTGGAATCTGGTTTCTTTGTACCGGCTTACGCCTTTGTACCCTGTCTTATTTTGTGGGCGTTTTCTTGTGTTATGAGCGTTTGAAGATTTTGTCCCTAGTCTTAGGTTGTCTCTCAAGTTATTGAACGGGTTCAAATCGATATGGTCTACCAAGCCATCTGTACAGAGGATGAACGATCCTAACGTTTGTGAAGAAGTGGTACACCTTATCGTCTTGTACTTCTTATTGACTAGAGTGTACCACTTCTTTGTCGTTATCCTCTCAACGTCTCGCTTATCAGCTAAGAACATGTCTCCACTTGTCGTTCTTAGACAGCATACATTCTCAGTTACACGGTACTCCCGTCCGTTAATAATTTGCGTTTCAAATACAGTCCTACTTTGTTCCATTTTGGAGCCTGTGGAGTATCTGCCTTCAAAGAAATATTACCTAGATATTTCAAGAGGTTCTTCTTTTCTGAGATCCGCCCTTGTTGGATATCTTGTGGTACGGACCTCAAAAATTTGGACTTCGACCATTGCATCGCCTCATCTGGGTTGTCCAACCAAGTTATGAATGCTTGGTATACATCTTCTTGAGATTCGCTGGCCCCGTTAATCCTATGGACACATTCTTTGAAGAACTGCTCGACCGGATTCATTGCAGAATACTCAGCAGCTTCAGCATCCACGGTCTTCACGACTGGTAACATCAAACGGTCTCGGGAATCAGGAATCTCCGTACTTAATAGGGCAGCTAGGAAGTCAGGGGCTTCTTTCTGTAGCCGCTGCCACAATTCACGTTTCGGAATCTTATCGGTCTCACTTAGGTGGTCTACATACAGAACGCAGATTCGAGTGTCACCCGGGAATTTCGGGATGAAATCTCGGTCGTTGACGGCTTGGACCCAATGTGTGTAGTTCGGTGCCTTGTATGGCGTCTGTCCCTTGGCGTGGATACTAATCTGGTTCGACGTTACCCAATCCTTGACCTTCTGGTAGATCTTCTTATCCCGTAGGTCAACTTCCTCCAGAGTACACAAGATCGATCCTTGCAACTCTCCGTTGAAATTCGCATCAGACTGGAGAGCCAGAGCACCATCCATGTAACCACCGTCTAGAATCAGTTGGCACACAGCTTCATGGAAGGTCGATTTCCCGGAGTCTTGGGGACCGTAGAACGCAAGGTATGGTAATGGCTGTTCCGGATACTTGAAGAGACTGGCTAACCACATCTTGAGATACCCAGAACCCGTGGTGATCGCGTTGTCCTTGCACCACTTGTGGTCTAGGATCGGTCCATCCAGGGAACGCCCACAGTGCGACAGGACTTTCTCCCAAGTTGGAAAACTCAAGGACTCCCCGTCTAGTGTCGGAACGATC
>Ga0154020_10011542_pt1 | contig 10069 bp, 12 predicted proteins | sample Klosneuvirus_201_FD_109709 | JGI IMG/M metagenome (GOLD analysis project Ga0154020, IMG submission 109709) | Active sludge microbial communities from wastewater, Klosterneuburg, Austria - Klosneuvirus_20160825_MG | ecosystem: Engineered > WWTP > Aerobic digester > Activated sludge | place... | reverse complement strand
GAAAGACAGTTCTGATCCTCCGTGAAAGCTGCTCTCATCTTGCCATATCCACCCATCACAATTACATGCGCAAGATATTGCGAAGACTACGCAGCTCGTCTGGGAGCCGTTCCAACTTGGTCTCACCGCGCTTCACCTTGAGGGCGACGCTCTTGAGGGCGTCGATGAACGCGGCGTCGGCCTTCAACTTGCTGATCATCTTGGCGTTATGCTCCGAGTGGAACATGGTCACCAAGAGGTAGAGGACGGCCATGGAGCGCGAGATGCCCTCCTCGTAGTTGTGTTTCAGATTGGCCACGACGCTGAGCGAGAAAGTGTCGACCATGAGCTCGACGCGCTCGCAGTTGTTGGCCGTCCAGTAATCAGCAATGCGGTGCTCGTTCGTAAGGAAGTTCTCGATAACAAAGCCCACGTACTCGGAGACTTGATAGGAGTCGCACTCCTTCTTGAGGTCGATTGGATCTAACTGGTTCAGCATCTCACAGAGCGAGCGCAGGTCGCGCAAGAGCATCGAGATGAGGTCGAGGCTCCTCGTACAAAATTCCAACTCCGATTCGGGCATTACGGTGTCCAACAGATCGCCAATCAAATTCGCTGTCTCCATCGAGAACGAATAAAATGCGATTGAAGATGCAGAAGGTGTGATGACCAAGCGAGGCCTGAGTACATCCCTACCGAATTCGATGGAATTGGCGCAGAGGGTGAAGACGGGCTTCAGGCTAACGTTGCTATCATACACACCGATCGCTCCCACGGAGACGACAATCTTTTCGATGATGAAGTAAACATCTTGTTCGGACTTGATCATCGAATTCTGCGCGAGAATCTTCAGTTCTTGCGCAGTGAAGTTCTGCGCCATGGCAGAATACTCAAACACAACCTCTCGGTGGATCCGGTACAGGAACTCGAGCGTCGACAAGAGCACTTCATAGGCCTCGTTATTCTGCTCGATCTGGAGATCGGTCATGTCTTCGTCTTCGATACTGGCATTCTCTTCGGCGCTTTGGATGGCAATCACGCGAATGGCAGTCAAAGACTCTTGCAGAAAAGTCTGCTTCTTCTTGAGGTCCTCCTCACGCTTCTTCCTTTCCTCCTCGGGCTTCATGGCCTCGGGAACCACGGCGCCGGATTTGAGATCGTCAAGGTACTTGCGAGCGGCCGTGAAGTCGTTCTTGATATGTCTCTGGAAAATGTCAGTGAGTATAGCAATTCCTCCCTTGAGGACGATTTGGCGCGCTGCCTTCACGTTCAAGCCAATCTCCCAAATACCATTGACGCCATCGAGAAGGATTTGGAAGTTGTCTGGGAAGAGGAGCATTGATCGGAGGAACATGTCGAGAGGGTCAAAGACGGCGTGAATACCGTCCTTGAGATCGAGGAAGCGGAGCTTATTACGATCCACGTCAATCACGAAGCGGCGCAAGGCACAGAGAGAGTAGTCGTGCATGAGCTCGTCCTTATCGTGAATCAACATTGCCGTCAGGATGTTCCGGACAACATCACCATTATCGTAATTGACTGCGAGGAGGCGAGAGTGCTCGTCCCTGGTCGTGTTGTTCAAAGCAGCGATGGAATTGCGAAGATAGGCGACGCGCAGATCCTCAGCGAGGCCTTCAACACGGCCACAGACCTCAATCAACTGCTCTTCGTTGGGACCGTAAGAGACAATGGACCTTTCAACAGTTTTCTGAAGATGTCGCGCCGCGAGTTCAATAGCGCCATTGTGAGCAAAATACTGCCAGTTAAAATTGAAAGAATCGACCAAATCACCAAAGGCCATGCGCCTTACGAGGTAGCACATGATATCGGCGACGGGCAAGGTCATCTCGTGGCGACCTAAAAAATTGTAAACAATAACGATCCCACAATGGCGCGACGAGGAGCGAACAACGCACGGAAGGATTCGAGGACAACCATGGCGTCCACGTTTGCTCCCTCTTCATCTCGAGGCGTCGAGTTCACTTCTAAAAAGAAAAAAACAATAAATTGGCGACCGAGATGAGAAAAGGAGGAGAGCGAACTTGATGTGTAACGAGGCAGAACGCGGTAAGCGAGACGGCTCGGCTGATTTGAAAAGACCCACGGCGCAGGGACTGTAACCGTCTTTAAACATTGCCACACTTGAGGGAATTCTCTTTTGCATCGCTATTAAGACATCGAATCAGCAAAGATTGACACGGCATCGCAGACTCAAAGGAAAAAAAGGTAAAGGGTCAAAGGCGATCTTCCTCCAAAACGTTGCAAGGAACTTAGTAGTGACCTGTGAATGAACATATACGAAACAAAAGCTAACGAAAAGGAAATGGATGAAAAGGAGAGTCAGGAAATCCACAGAACAGGAGGAGGAGGTGGCAGAAACAACGAACTTGACGTGGCGACGAGGTCGAGGTCGACGTTCGCCGCACCCTCCGAATTATATCACAATCATTCAATAATATAAAAATAGTTAACGCATAACCACATTAAGATCAAAATTCTTCGCCTTAAAGGACGGAAAGTAGAGGCGAAGCAGAGGGAACTCGCCGGACCTGGAAGAAGATGGCCTCGTTAATCAACGTAGCCCGCAGTATCTTATTCGAATCAGCGAGTGCCACCAGTGACGGCAGATCACAGAAGCGGAAGATCATGGTGGCAAGCTCGAGAGGGAGCGCGAAGAGGAAGGCGCTCTCGTCGAGTGAGGCCGACGAGCTGAAGAAGGAGGCGTGGTAGCGCGGCTGCAGCGCCACAAAGTCGTTCCGGTCATTAAGAGAAAGCGCTGCCATATGCAAAAATACAGATTAACGTGAAGACAAGAGAGGACAGAGCGCGAAATGGAGAGCCGAAGAAAATGACCGGCGCCTATGCCGCCTAACTACCGCAACGGGCTAATTGGAGCTTGGAAGAAGGTTACTGGGCTATACTGGCACTGGTGACATTTTCATTTGAACTCGGCGTTTGATTCATCGGCCTCAATATATTAATATCACAGTTGTGATATAGATTACATATACTATGCGGATAGCACAGCAGGCGGCTTTCGCGAGGCGGTCTCTGCTGTGCCGAGCCCAGCTCATGCCCTCGTCCCGCCAACCTCGCCCCCTCGCTCTTCCCCACCGCCTCTACTCGAGCGGTACCCTTCCTCGTCAGTATCATTCAATTAAATATAACATATTCAATCACACCATAACATATTTACAATTGGAGGAGCCCTTTTTCAGAGAATGAGCGAAGAACAGCGCTCGAGGTGGACTCCCCGAAAGCCAACTTTTCTCAGAGTGTCCAATCCCTTTCGATTGATATGAATTTTCTCCGTTTATTTTCATCGAATGTTATTCTCGTTGTTGATGTTGATGGCGCGGTAGGTTCGGAGGACTTCTACAAGATCCTCGGCGTCGAGCAGAACGCCTCCCCTGCCGATATCAAGAAGGCCTTCTTTTCTGTACGCCCCTTCTTTTCCTTCCTGACAATCAAAATGTTAATTTTCGAGTTTGGTATTAATATTCTTATTATCTTTCTCATAATAGTTGGCGAAGAAATACCACCCTGATACCAATAAGTCTCCCGAGGCCCAGAAGAAGTTCGTCGAGATCTCCAAGGCCTACGAGGTTCGCCTTTCCCAGTCGCTTTTAAGTTCGAAATGATGCATTTATCGCGCTAATGATTGACATATATGAAATAGACCTTGAGGGATCCGAATAAGCGGTCACAATACGATACCATGGCGCGTTACGGTGGAGGCCCCTTTGGTCCCCTTCCCTTCGTATCGGTATGAGTTGATCGATATTGAGATCTTTCTGATGTTTTCATCTTTATCAGGATCCCAAGCGAGCTCCGGAGGGTTTTCAGGCCAGAGGCCGAGCGGAGCGAACTACCAGTACCCCCGCGGCTCTTATCAGTGCGTCTTTGTGAGCTCAGTTTCAACGCGTCATTCGAAGGGGTTTTATTGCTCTCTTTCAGATCGTCGGGCCCTTTCCAGCACGGCCCATTCCAAGCAGGGAGTGGAGCGCCCAACGAGGACTTTATGAAATGGTATGGCAAACAGTTTGCCGATATTCTACGCGAGTTCGAATCGGTATCGTTTGTCCTCCAACATGTAGGTGCGGAATATCCTTTCATGTTTTGTCCATTAGTATTCCCGAGAGGAGAGTGAGAGGCGTGCGCGGTATGCCTCAGGGAAGCCTCATCGGCAGTCGGATTGGCAAAAGACGACCATCGAGTTCGGCCGCGACGGCCGCGTGAAGATCAAAACGAAATCTAAAAGCTCAGGTATTCTCTTCTGCTGCTCTCATTCGATGGTGCAGTGCTGACGGCGATTGCAGGAGCTGGCCACGAGCAATCATACGACGCGCCGCCAAGAGCAGAGTCTTATCAACAACGAGGAGGCGGAGGTTCTTCCCTTGCATTTACCAAGATTACAACCCTCGTATCTTCATTTTCCTTTTTACCAGGTTTCTCCGACTATATGCGAAACCAGGAGCAAATTCGGCGCATGATGAACGATCCCTTAGGAACTATATTTCGCGGCATGGGCGGTTTTGGCATTGATGAAGAGGTCCTCAATCCCTTCACCGTGCCTTTGCAGACGACCCCTCACTTTGTCTTCAGAGACCAACAATATTGGATTTCCCAGCCCAATTCAATATTATGATGCATAATGCCGGCCAAGGCAAGGCCGGCGCTGGCTTGAACTCATTCCAACTCCAATCGCAGCGCAAGACAATCGTACTACTCCATCCTCCTTTCGAACATTGGGTAGCTTCTCATTGCGCTTCAGGGCCACATCCTCGAGAAGAGTCACTCAGCATCGGGCGGCTCCACCCTAAGCTACGAGTTGGACGGGCAAGTCATTGCCAAATCGCGCGGCTGGAGAAACACGAGCGGCCTCCTTTCGATTGTCATTGAAGACGCTGACTCTGCGCGGTATCGGCCTCTTTTTCAATCAGTTTCGCAGACAATGTCGATTGACAAGTTCTCCAGCATTGGCACGGTGCAAGAGATCCCTCCTAAGGGCCTCATCTCCACCTTCGTCTCGCGTCGTTACGTGCTGCGCGGACAGAAGGACGATGTCATTGGCAATTACCGCTCCATCTCCATTGGCGCTAACGTTGTCACGTACCTTAGGCGAGCGTCCAGACTTTTGCGTCGACGAAATTCTTAAGTAATCTTCCTTAGTTTCCGCGATCGCTTTGGCAAGAAAGTGGCGGAGGCATCAGGCAGTGCGACCCTCTTTGGCGTCGCTCCCCTCCACGACTTCGACGTCCAAATCGATGCGAGTTGCTACCTCGATGCCGCCCTCATCATATTCCCCTTGGCGCATATCTTACTGCAACGACGGAGGGAACCGTCTTTGCTGCAGAGCGCTGTCGCTGGGCTGCAACTGCTGCTCTCGAGTGGCGATTCGGGCAATCGCAAGTGACCAAAAATCAGATAAATGCATGATTGAGATAATGTTAAGCGATTAGCTTCAATTTCATGTGGAAAATGCAGTGACTTTGGAAGCCCTAGGAAACCCCTAGGAAGTTCCTCGGTTCCTAATCTCCGTCTGACTCTTGTGAGTTCTGACTTATAGCAGGCTTCCTAGACTTTCTCATCTCCTTTCAAATGAATCGAAGTGCATCGCGTGCGCTGTTTCGGCTGTCGCGGCGGTGCTACAGCGGTGCGGCAGGCCTTCCGATGCTCGAGAAGCGACCGACGCCGTCGCACTCGGTGTTGCGCGTCGACTATCGCCGCTCGCCCGCCTTGCGCGACCACGCCACCTCCCTGATCATCTTCATCGGTTGGCTTGGCGCTCAAAGAAAACACATTGAGCGCCATCTCCAGCCATTGGTCGAAGCGATGCCGCGCGCCGATGTGCTCAGCTTGACGGTCCCCTTTCCTCGACCTTTCCACCGACTCCTCGAGCTCGACATTTCTTTTTCCTCTCCCCGAGTCGATCTCTCTTTCCAGAATATTCAATATATTTTTTTAGCAATCCATTATCTTAATGGAAGGCATTATCTTAATGGAAGGATTGCTGATGAGATGTTTCTGCAGGCGCACACGCTCGAGGCAATGTACGCTGGCGGCCGCTACCTCGAGCCTGAGTGGACCGACGCTCTTCTTCGCCGACCGCCCGACTTTCCCATCGTAGGTACCGCAATGGCCTCATTACTTGTGTCTAGTCTCAGTAGTTCAGTTTTTATTGAGAGTTATGCTTTGTTTCAACCAGAGAAGATTTTGGCGCGTTTTCATTCTGACTCCTTTTTTGATGCAGTTCAGATTTGTAGCAATGGCGGCGTCCAAATATTTCGAAGTTTTTTGAGCGGTCTCTCAAAACAGCGGAGCGAGGAGCTTCTGAGTCGACGGTTGCGCGGCGTGCTCTTCTACTGCGGCCCAATTGGCTTCTCGTCGGACGAGTACCTCGCTTTTATCGAATCTTATGGATACCCTCCCTACCTTCTCCGAAAAGAGATGTTCCCTCTCCGGTTGCTCGCCGATTTCTGTATTCGAATTTATTTGTGGGCGATCCAGTGGGAGGCGAACGTGGTGTCGAGCGAGGCCACCATCGAACACGTCGCGCTGCTCTCCCAACATCAGGTTCTCTTCCTGTACTCCAAGGAGGACAAGGTGGTCGACGCGCGCTATGTGGAGGGCTTCTCTGAACGCCTCGCCGACAAAGCCAAGAGCGCCAAATATTCAGCACAAATCAAACGCGAAAACATTGACGGGGAGCACGTGCAACTCATCCGCGCGGATCCAAAGCGTTATCATCGTATTGTGAGTGACTTCGTCGCCGATGTTGGATTGGCTCAGGAGCAGCCGCCATTGTAGAACAATAATTAATTTGAATGGATCTCGGGGACATCATATCGAAAAACAGTTTATTTACAAGCAACAGGCAATCAACAGGGAAAAGGAACAGCTGAATAATGGAGGGACGAAGAGAAACAGAAAGGAGACATTGATAATGACTAACTCTGAACGAAATCAGAGAGACGACAGCAGCGCTTCGCTTCGGACTGATTAAAATTTGGGAGGTGATCCGACAGGCGAGTTGGTGGGCGAGTGTCGTAGACGGTTCATGGCCACGTGGAGTATCTCGCGGTAGCACTCCTTGTGCATGGACTCGAACGAGTCTGTCTGACTGACCTAAACCACGCGACAGAGATGAGACAGAACGGAGGGAATCCCAGCTGATCACAGAAAGAGTGGACCTCTTCATAGTGCTTCAAGATGAACTCAAATGCGATGCGCTTAAGCTGATTGGCCGAGTGGCAATGCGCCACCTCGAGGATGCCACATGCCGTGTCCACATTGATCGCCTTGCTCAGGATAAACTCGCAATAGGTCTTGAGGCGATCCAATCTGGGAAAAAAAGAAGACCTTTAGGGACGCATTTTCGTCATGGAGAGGGCCGGAATATCCTACCGATAAAATTCAGCAGCGGCAATGAGCTCGGCAGCGACTTGAGGCGAGCCGCAGTGGCACTCGTCTGTGTAGATGAAGCGCAGAAGCTGAAAGAAGCACTCGTAAGAGTGAGTGGTGATTACAATCTAGAAAACAACAAGTGAGGAATGGGTAATAGCAGTAGTCCATGCAGATGTCTACCTCACTGCTGTCAGAGTCTTTCATTCGCGCGTGGTACAGGGAGGCAAAGTACTCACAACGGGATGCTAAGATGGCTTTGTGGGCAACAATTTTCTTCCCCTCAACTAGAACAATGGAATAAATCCGATGCAGGGCAAGTGAGGGTGCAGAGACTCGTACTGATGAAGGACACGTCAGAGAGAAACCCGTTGTTGAACATTTTCATGTAGTCTGTGCTGATGGAGCTGCTTGGCAGTCGAATCTTAAGTGCGCGCCTAAACAAAACTAAGTTCCAGCGATGACCGCATCCAATCGAGTCAATCGCACAATCTCTGCGCCTCAACGATCTCCTCGTCAGTCGGCGTTACGAGGTCGCCATAGCGAACATCGAGCAAAATGGTCTCATGAGTGAAACCATTGTGATCTTTTTCAGCCTATTATGACAAGGAGTCATCGGACAAGGAGTCATCGGACAAGGAGTCATTGATACCAACGTGCGAGAGAAAAGTGGTACCTTGATGAGGTGATTGCCGATCGGCATCACGAGAACGCCATTGGGATTGAGAAGCTCGTAAAGAGCGTGCTTGAACTTCTGTGGGCAGCATCCGCCGACATGAATGCGATCCCTACATCAGCGCATCAAATGTCACTCGAAAAGGAATGCAATGGGCACAGAGGAACGGTTACCATTTCCGCTCCTCAATATCGGGAACAAAAATGTTCCGATGCTCGAAGTCGATATTTCGAAGATCCAGTCCACGCTGTTTCAGCTCGTTCACATTCTTCTTAGCGAATTCAATGGCAGCGGGCAACACGTCAACGCCCACGGCACGTCCAGACTGATAGGCAACACGATAAGAGCGGAATGAATCACAAACGGATGGAGTGATGTCCTACCGCGCCAACCAAATATGCACCAAGAGCAGTCATGTGACCACATCCTAGAAACCAAGGGTTAGCGACCATTGACCATATAGAAAACCGGTGAAAGCGATCTCGCGCACCACTTCCCACATCCAAAAAGCTGTGACCGTTTTGAAGGTCGAGGTTCTGGAGACAGATGCCGTACATATGTGGCGCCCTAGTATTGAGTCAGAAGCAGATTCATTTTCGAAGAATACTTTTCCGGAGAGATGCTCGAGTACGAGATATTGAAGCCGAACTCCTCCAGTCGCAGAGGTCGGTCAAAGTAGGCCTCTTCAGCAAGCTCAGCGGTGACGAATTGGCCGCGGGGGACAGAAAGAAATGCCGCGCGGATGCGAGCGAAGCGGAAAAGCCCGTCTGTCTCAAGGGCATCAACGAGCTAAATTGAGCAAGTCAGGTTTATAGATATTATCGGGGATCAGAGAACACAAGGAACTTTCTGAGTGCTGGTTCTTCAAATTGCAACTGACGACGAAGTGTCACAAACGAAGGAAGTGAATAGGAAACCACAAGGACAGATGAATTTGATCTAAAGACAGAAGAGCACGATGACAACGAGCAATAACGATTACTCGGGTGGATTGCGAACAAAACGGGAATGGGGGTCGGGGTGACAGGCGTTATTACGAGCACTAGTATATATCACCCCAAACGGCCCCAAGCCCCTGACGCTCACCACTCCATTGTTATGAAAGTACTCGCGGCATAACGGGGCCCAGAAGTCACACCAAGGTCAATGAAAAAGCCTCGAGCCAGCGAGAAAGGAGGGAAGCTGCCAAGAAAATGACATGGCTCCTTCGATCACGGAGGAGGGGCAAATCCTCAAATATCATGTATATGGGCAAGTATTTTGCGAGGGCAGGTGTCGAAGAGGTGGGGCAAGGACGGAGCGCTCCGGGCAATTCCACGACGTTGTCAGCCACCGCCCAAGCAAACGTGAAAGGAAGACGTACGCCTAGGTTCGAGTTACCTTGATAGCGGTATGCCATTCTAATCTCGAGAGCACAGTCATGCAGTGAGAGCAATGAGGAGCCTTCGAGGTCGTCAATGGCTCTTGCGACAGGCAGCTGCGAGGGAAAAAGACCGAGAAGGCGAGAGCCTGTCGCCGTCGGTTGAAATGACCATTCCCAGAACGGCCTGAACAGACGGACGCGCAGCCACTTCTTCATTCGACTCTTCGGTAGTCGGCACGGTGAAAGCAAACACTTGTTCCACATTTTGCTTCGGGCATAGTGTCTCGGGCAATTTTTGGTAGTTGGCCCAATTTGATTCAGCCCCCAAAGGTCCTTTCCCACGCCCCCTCGCTTTCTGTACATTCTTTGACGACTTAATTTTTAGTGAAGTATGGACCCTCAGAAGGAACTTCAGACGCTGCGGAAGCTGCGCGTGTCGCTCGAGGCCTTGCTGGTCTTGTTCGACGCCATGGGTTCGTCCTCGTTGATGGCTCTTTCTCTTTCCTCTGGAGCGCACGCGTTCTCGCACCAGTTCGCTTCTCCTGAGGAAGTAGTCTCACATATATTATTTTGATTTTATCCCGTAGAGTCCGATCTCAAGACGGCGCTGGACAATCGGGAGAAGGTTCGCGAGGTCGACGACAAGT
>Ga0154020_10011541_pt1 | contig 10070 bp, 7 predicted proteins | sample Klosneuvirus_201_FD_109709 | JGI IMG/M metagenome (GOLD analysis project Ga0154020, IMG submission 109709) | Active sludge microbial communities from wastewater, Klosterneuburg, Austria - Klosneuvirus_20160825_MG | ecosystem: Engineered > WWTP > Aerobic digester > Activated sludge | place... | reverse complement strand
CATTGGCATCAGTATGTGAGATGATTTCTAATTTAACCCCTGGATTTTCTTTCATCAGCTTGGCTACTTTGTTAAGCACAACTTCTGCTTCTGCGCCAATATTAAATTTCCCTGAAGGATAAATAATTTGTTCAATCACTTTCAATTGCGTGTTAGTGCTGCTTTTGAAATTATTAAATGAAAGTGAAATGTCTTTTTCTTCAATTTCTTTAAGCCGGGTTAAATCTGCTTTAAGTACGCGGTATTTGAAACCACCTTTGGTTGCTTTGAAAGTTGCAATTTCAACTCCGTTTTCAGCGGCCAAAATCACACTTTCAGGTTTTGCTCTATCATTCTGTCTTACCGTTAAATCGTAATTTGAACTTTCCTCTTCAGGCATGTACATTTCAAAGTTTCCATATTCATCTGTTCTTGTTTGTGCAAACGTATCTGCCAATACTTCATTTACAAAACAAACAATGGTCTTAATTAATGGTATACGGCTTCCTGAACTGTCGGTAAGTAATTTGGCTTTTAGCTTGTTGTTGCTGATGCCCGGTAAGGCAGTTGAAATTTTAGCGAAAGTTTTTACAGAGTTTGACTCAGCCAGTAATTTACCCTCAGGCGAAATAAAAGTAAACTTTTCGAATAGTTTTTTTAATGTTTTTGCAACACTTGAAAATTCATTGGTGTTATAATATTCATAAGTCGAAAAAGGTTGTTCTTTCAACGGTTTTTTGCGACTCAGCATTTCAAGCCATAATTTATAATCATTGCCTTTATCAAATGAACAGCTGATTACACGTAACTCCGGGATTTTATATTTCTTGATTAATAAAGCAATTATGCCTTCTAGTTTTTTCAAGCTGTCTTTAGTGTCAATGTCTTTTCCGGTATGGTTGTATTGAAATAATAAGGTGTATTTACCGTCCGGTATAACAATTGAAGTACTTGCGTCTTTTACAGTGTATAAATCTGCCGATATCTTAACTTTGTCGCCCCTATCAAAAGATTTTTTTTGGCCTGATAAGAAAACCGTAGTGAAAAGGAAAAGTATTGGCAGGAAAGACCTCATTATTCAAATGTAATAATTTTTTTAAACAATAGTTCGTGCCAATATGCTAATAAGGTCAAAGGTAAGGGAGAGGCTATTTAATTTCTATACAAAGCCCGTCATATGCCAATTCAATAAAACCCGGAAGTTCTAAGGAAACTTCATCGTGTTTGCCTAGTTGATGGGAGATATGCGTGAAATAGGCTTTTTTAGGCTTTAACTCTTCCATTAATTCAATGGCTTCCTCAAATGTAAAGTGCGAAATATGATGGTTTCTTCGTAAGGCATTAATTACAATAACCTCTGAGCCTTTTATTTTTTCTTTTTCTTCTTCACTAATGAAATTTGCGTCGGTGATATAAGTAAAATTGCCAATTCGGAAAGCCTTAACGGGAAGTTTATGGTGTAATACTTCAATAGGAATAACTTCAATGCCATTAACTTCAAATGCTGTATCGTTGATTGTTTTTAATTCTACCTGAGGGATACCCGGATATTTTTCATCAGCAAAAATATATGCGAACTCCCTTTGAATGGCTTTATGAACCCTTTCAGTACCATAAACCGGCATCACCATTTGGTTAATGAAATTAAAAGCTCTTACATCGTCTAAGCCTGCAATATGATCTTTATGTTCGTGTGTAAAAAGTACAGCATCGAGCTTGTTAATATTTTCACGCAGCATTTGTTGTCTGAAGTCAGGACCCGTATCAATAACTAAGTTAACACCATTGTGTTCTATAAAAACCGACGAACGTAATCGTTTATCTTTTAGATTATCTGATACACAAACCTTGCAACCGCATCCAATTAATGGTACCCCCTGGGAAGTGCCTGTGCCTAAAAATCTGACTTTCACAAAAAATAATTAATGCTTAAAAATAGTTTTAAAAAAATGAGTAAACAATTCGGGTTTTAATGCTAATGTGTAAAAAAAGCCGAAGATAGCTCCCCAAAAATGGGCTTCGTGCCCAATACGATCAGTTTCCGGGTCGCCTGTTTTACGCTTGCTTAAATAATAGCTGAATACAAGAAACAAAACGCCTAGTAACCAAGCCGGCATTGGTAATACAAATAAATAAAGTGTTTGAAAGGGATTAATAACAATAAAGCTGAAAATGATGGCTTCGATGGCCCCGCTGGCACCCAATGATGAGTAACCCGGATTATTACGGTTACGGAAATATTCGGTAATCGATGCCGCATAAATACCGCCGGTAAACAATCCAATGTATGCCACCTTCGCTAATTTGTAAGCCGTTTCCTCGTCGTATTTGTCAATAAATAATTTCACGAAATCAACTTGTTCAACCTGATACCCAAACATCCAAAGCGAAAAAACATTAAGTCCGAGGTGAAGCGTGTTGCCATGAATAAAGGCATGTGTTAAGAAGCGGTAATGTTCATTGTTGTACTTGATAGAATAGGGGTGAAAAAGGTATTTATTCAATAATGCCCTGTCGTAAAATGCATAAATTGAAAAGCCCAGAATAACTAGTAAAAGTGTTGTAGTAACCATATCTTGGTACAAAGTTACTCAGTTTGTTAAAAGGATGCCAATAATATTTCAATTTTGCCTTGATTTTGCTGAATATGTTGTGTATTTTAGTATTTATATAAAAACAACATGAAACAAATTTTCAAGCTATTGGGTATTCTGCTTTTTATTGGCTTCGGCTTAAATGCAGGAACGGCACCAATCCGAATTCTATCTTCAAATAGTAAAGGGCTGGTAATAAAAATTTCCGGACCGGAATACAGTTTGAAGCCGGTTGAAACGCCTAATGGTAATGCCAATAAAATAGTTCTGGCTAACGGTGTTTCTTTGATGCAAAAAGGATTTCCTGATTTGGCTAAATATGCTTTTTCAGTGAATGTGCCTGAACTGAAAGATGCGTCTATAGAAATAGTCTCTACGTCATTTAATGATATTCAAAATGTATTAATAGCTCCATCTAAAGGAACAATTTCAAGAATCACCGACCCTTCAGCAGTTGCTTTTACATACGATGATATTTACTCGGAAAACACATTCTACCCGAGTAACATCTCCAATTTATCAACTCCATATTTTATCCGTACTAAGAAAGGACAGGTTGTTAACGTTAGCCCGTTTCAATACAATGCGGTTACCCAAACCTTAAGAATTTACAATGAAATTATTGTTAAGATTAATTTTAACACATCACTAAAACAGCAATCGATTCCGGTATTTAACAACGATCAGGAGTTTGAAGCTGTTTATTCAGAACATTTTATCAATTATACCTCTAACTCTCATGCCGGTAAACTGGCTTATGTGCCTGTAAATGAAGATGGGGAAATGTTAGTTATTTGTGATAACGCATTTAGCACTAAAATAACACCTCTGGTTGATTGGAAAAATTTAAAAGGCATCAAAACTACCCTTGTGTTAAAAAACACAATTACTACTGGCGTAATTACTCCGGCTTTAATTAAAACTTACATTACTAATTTTATCAGTACTCATCCGAATTTAAAATATGTTTTATTAGTTGGTGATCACCAACAGATTCCTGCATCATCAACAAGTGCAGGTCCTTCAGATAATGAGTATGCTTATTTAGCAGGCAATGACCATTACCCGGATATTTTTATAGGTCGTTTCTCAGCACAATCTACTACTGATGTTGAGGTTCAGGTTAACAAGGTGATTAATTATGAAAAATACCCGCAATTAAATGGTTCGTTTTATAACACTGGTGCCTGCATCGCATCTAATCAAGGTCCCGGTGATAATAATGAATACGATTACCAACATCAGCAAATCATCCGCGCCAAATTACAAGCGTTTACCTATGGAACAGTTGGCGAGTTTTATGACGGTTCGCAGGGTGGGGCAGATGCGCCCGGAAATCCAACACCATTAGATTTACAAAATTTCATTAACGCAAATGGTGCCGGAATAATTAGTTATACCGGTCATGGTGGTGATTTTTCTTTTGTAACAACTAACTTTTCTAATACCAATATTGCAAACTTAACAAACGTAAATAAGCTGCCATTTATTATTTCGGTGGCTTGTGTGAATGGTAATTTCACAACTAATAATGCTTGTTTTGCTGAAGCCTGGTTAAGAGCAGGAACCCCAGCGGCACCAAAAGGCGCAATCGCTACAGTTATGTCAACTATTAATCAGTACTGGGACGAGCCAATGGCGGGCCAGGATCATATGATTGATGTTTTGGCAACCAATACGGTTTCTGTAAAACGTTCTTTTGCCGGAATAGCAATGAATGGATGTATGCATATGAATGATCAATACGGTACATCAGGTGCAGATATGACTGATACCTGGACAGTTTTTGGTGATCCTTCATTGCGTGTTACTACAGCCCCAACAACTCCTATGACAGTTACACACCCTGCATCTGTTAATATTGGTGCAACAAATACTTTTGTTAACTCAAATGAAAATGGGGCATTGATTTGTTTTAATGTTTTAGGAAATGTTTTAAGTACAGGAAAAATTGCAACTGGAAATGTAAACATGACTTACCCTGCTTTAACTACTACAGATACAATTTATGTGACTGCCACTGCCTTTAATAAAACACCGTATTTCGGAAAAATCATTGTGAATGCCCTTACAACAGGCATGACTGAAACGACATTGAACAACACCATGTTTGTTTACCCGAATCCTGCCAATAATAATTTGAATTTAAAACTGAATAACTACAACGGTAGTTTTAGTTATGAAATATTGAATGTGATAGGGCAGGTTGTGAAAAATTCAGAAGTGAAGAACAAATCCAACAACATCAATGAGAACATTGATATACATTTATTACAAGATGGTACATATTTCCTTCGTGTGAAACTCGATTCAGAAGTAAAGACCTTGAAGTTTGTAAAAAACTAGAAGTTTAATTTTAAAGAGAGAAGCGGAGCCATCAACTCCGCTTTTTTTATTCCGTTGCCTCTTTGTTTTCCCCTAAATACCGCTCTATGGCGAAATGTCCTAAATAAATTAATGGAATTAATGCCAGTGCTACCAATATTTTAAATAAATATCCCCAACTGGCATTCACGAAAAACTCACCAAACGCCCATTTGCCGGGTAATACGAATGCGATAAACTGAACAACAAATGTGTCTATGAGCTGGCTCACTAAAGTGCTGCCTGTTGCGCGCAACCAAATCATACGTTTCCCTGTTAAATTCCTTAATTTCCAGAAGATGTAAACGTCAACTAACTGTGAGCTAAAAAAGGCAACTATGCTACCAACAATGATCCATTGACTCTGTCCGAACACCGTTAAAAACACATCGTCATTCACGGGAGAAAACCCAACAGCTTTTAAATTGATGGCTATTGTAATTAAAATATATGTGTATATAATTAATCCAATGGTAATGAAGGTGAGTTTTCTTACACCGCGTCTTCCGTAATACTCGTTAATAAGGTCGGTAAGTACAAACACCACGGGCCATAAAATTATACCTATACTTTGGGTAAATATTCCGAAAAACTGAACCAGTTTACCGCCAATTAATTCAGCGACGATTGCATTGGTAATAAAAAAACCGGCAAGAATTATGAATACTAAATCTTTACGGTTTTTAAAATCCATGTTTATATTTTTGAGCCGCAAATTTCACTGATTTCCGCGAATTATTTGGTTATTATTATTTTAATTTTTAAAGGAATTCTCATCAAAAATAATCAAAGGATCTTTTTACTTCAATCCAACTATCCTCCAGCTAATAAGATATCTGTGTTAATCTTTGTAATCTGTGGCTATTTTTTGATAACAGTAAATTCAACACGGCGGTTAACTTCGTTTTCTTCTTTGCCGCATTCTTCACCGTTCACACAATCGTTGAGTAAATTGGTATCACCTTTACCAACAACTATGGTTATTTGCTTTTTGTTAATCCCTTGCTCAATTAAATATTGCTTAATGTTTTGTGCACGTTTCTCAGAAAGATTCCTGTTATAACCGTGCTTACCCTGGCTATCCGCGTAACCGTATATTTCCAGTCTGAGTTCAGGATGTGACTTCAATATTTCTGCATTTTTATTTAAGACAGCTGTATAATCTTCGCGGATATCTTTCGAATTGAAATTGAATCTAACCGGTGTAACATCGAAGCCTAATGCCAGTAATTGTTCGTTATTTAATTTGCCTTTTACTTTATCAAGTGAAGCAGAGGCAGATGATGTTGTTGTGGTGTTAGTTGAGGCCACTGTTTGTACCGACTGACTGCTTACAGGACTTACTTTAACGATATTGCAAATCACCATAGGTTCAATGCAGGTGTCACAATAGGCAATAACTTTTGCCTTTATGATCTGCTCTCCCGCAGTTGTAAAAGCCGATTCAATATAACTTTCGTTTTCTTTACTTAATTCATTGCCATTTACAATCCATTCATGTTTTAATATCTTTAAATATTGTGGTACAGATGCGGTAAAAGCATATCTGTTTTCTTTTTCTGAGATAACCTCGTTTTTCAAGCATAACAAGGGATTATCATAAGTCTCACATTGTTTATTGAAATCTCTCAGGTAATTAATTTTATAAATATCCATGTCACCTTTTCCGCCAGGACGTCCTGATGAAAAGTAACCGATATTCCCATCTTTATTATGCACCATAAAAATATCATGGGCTTGTGAGTTAATTGGAAGGCCTAAATTGACAGGAGTACCCCATTTACCATTGGCTAATTCAGTTTTATACAAATCAAAGTTCCCATAACCGGGAAGCCCTCTAGAGGCAAAATAAAGTGTTTGTCCGTCATCGCTCAAGAAAGGAGCATCCTCATCGTATTCTGTATTAATACCTGGCCCTAGATTAACAGGTTTTGACCATACACCTTCAGAAACTTTTTCTGACTTATAAATATCCAAACCACCCAAACCGCCATCTGCTTCACTTGTAAAATAAAGAGATTTTCCGTCTTTGCTCAGGTAAGCATGATTTTGGTAATAATCGAAGTTGATGTTTTTAGAAAGTTTTTTTGGCGACTCTTTCTTTACGTTATCTAAATCTACTTCGTAAATTTTATTGTCCCGGTACACAAAAAGTTTTTTCCCGTCGGGCGACATGGATATAATGGATTCGTGGTGTTTGCTGAACTTCGAACTTAAAAATAAATCAGGAATAGTATATCTTCTTGGGGCAGCAAAACGGCCATTTTCCATTTTACTGATGTACATACTCTCGAAATATTTTCCGTCTAAATCATTTATTTTTTCTTTTTTATGGTCCTGACGTTTCGATGTAAAAAGAAGTTCGTTATCCGGGGTTATTACCGGTACGTATTCAGGCGTTTTGCTATTGATGTTAGAGCCTAAATTAACAACATACCAGTCTTTCGAGTCGGCGCTTTGGGTATTAGCCATAGCGTAAACGCAATCGGCTTTTCTTTTTTTTAAGTCGAGTTGATAACTCTTATCTTCATCATCGAGGGCAACAGACCCGTTGAGTTTATTAAGAAAATTGATTGCTTCATTGTATTTACCTACCTGTTGATAGCATTTGGCTAAAGCGTATAATAAATCAGGCAGGGTGTCTTTCGGCGTGTGTTGGTAAGCGTTTTCAAGGTAAGGCAAAGCTTCTTCAAGCTGTCCCATAAATTCCGATAATGTAATGCCTAAACCAATGTTGGCATTATAATTGTCTTTGTCTTTTTCGAGTGCTTTTAAGTAGTACTGTCTGGCATTATCCAGTTTCCCGTTCTCCGTTGACCTAGCGGCCTTTTTAAGAAAAGCCCTGGTTTGGGAATGGCTAGTCCCAACAAGGAGTACACAAAATAAAACAGGAAACAGTTTCTTAAACATCAGATTAAGGTAATTTACCTATAAAGGTAAAAAAAATCACCAAACACAAGACCAGGCTAAGTAAAATATTAGAACCCGCCCAGAAATACTGCTGCTGCTTCAATAATTCAAATGTTTCGAAGCTAAAGGTGGAAAATGTACTTAATCCTCCGCAGATACCTGTTAAAATAAATATTTTCAGATTAGGATTTCCTTGGATTTTATCGTTGAAGGCCATGAGTGTCATTGCAAAAATCAAGCAACTCAAAACATTAGAAGATAAAGTAGCAATAGGTAGAGTGAGTGTTGTTTTCGAAAAAGCTAACCCTAATAAATACCTGATAAGGCATCCTAAACCTCCTCCTAAAAAAACTAATACTGCACCCATTTTTTTAAATTTTATTATTTGAAAAATAAACCGCCCCGCCTATTGAATCTTTAACGGCTCCGGTTACAGTACACAAGGTGTTGGTTTGTTCTGTCAACCTTAAATAACCCAAAAAAGCAAATATTAATGATTCTTTAAAATTCACCACCTGTTCGTCAGGAATTGTAACAGTACCATTGAAGTAATGCTTAAGCGTGTTGATTAAATAGTTGTTAAATGCACCACCGCCTGTTATAAAAACATTATTTAGTTTATTGTTATTTAATGTTTGAGAAATTTGATAAGCACAATGGTGGGTTAAAGTACATAATATGTCATTAACAGTTAGTTGATAATTTTCTATCACCCTTAAAAAATCATTTTCAAACCATTCTCTGCCTAATGATTTCGCTCCGGTGGCTTTAAAGAAGGGTAGATTATTCAGGTCATTGAATAATTCGGTGCAGAGTTTTCCTTCAGCCGCCATTTCGCCATTATGGTCATAATCTTTACCAACTTTTTCAGAATAAAAATTCAAACCAAGATTGGCAACACAAATATCAAATGCAGTTCTTTGCCCGTTTAGATTATCGAATGATATGTTTGCGATGCCGCCAATATTTAAACAGCTTTGATGGTTTCCGAATAACAACTTATCACCAATGGGAACTAATGGCGCACCCTGTCCTTTTAATGCCACATCTAAACTCCTGAAATCGCAGATAGTGATCAATCCTGTATTTGCTGTTATTGTTGCACCACATCCTAATTGAGTAGAAAAACCTTTTTTAGGCTGATGAAATATGGTGTGCCCATGACTGGCAATACCTTTTATTACCAAAGAATGATTCGCTGTAAATAAATTCACTTCCTTTGCAATAAACCTCCCGAATTGATGATGAAGTAAAAAATAATTTTCAACGTTTAAATAGGGGGCCGATTGTAATTTATTTTTTTGTTTTTTATCATATTTTACCGTCAGGGCATCCAATATTTTGAAGTCAAATACGCCATCCGTTATACTGAATTCACATAACGCCAAATCAAGTCCGTCGAGCGATGTTCCGCTCATGACACCAACAATATTGTATTTAACTGATTCTGACATTCTTTAACGGTTAAAAAAAAGTAGAAGAAAAAGCTTTAAAAATTGGCTGAATAAACACATTCAGTTATATTTGCAAGGTTACAAAAAAATAGTCAAACTTAAATTATTCTACCATGCATTTTGAACTTACCGAAGAACATTTAATGATTCAGAAAGCAGCCCGCGAATTTGCTCAAAACGAATTAAAACCGGGTGTTATTGAAAGAGATGAACATCAGAAATTTCCAACAGAGCAAATTAAAAAAATGGCTGAGTTGGGTTTCCTGGGCATGATGGTTGATCCGAAATATGGCGGTGGTGGAATGGACGCCATTTCTTATGTATTGGCAATGGAGGAGATCTCTAAGATTGACGCTTCATGTAGTGTTTTAATGAGTGTAAATAACTCTTTGGTTTGTTGGGGACTTGAACAATTTGGTACCGAAGAGCAAAAGCAAAAATATCTTGTTCCTCTAGCTAAAGGGGAAAAAATAGGCGCATTTTGTCTTTCTGAGCCGGAAGCGGGAAGTGATGCTACATCGCAAAAAACTACAGCATTCGACAAAGGAGATCATTACCTTTTAAATGGAACTAAAAACTGGATCACTAATGGAAATTGTGCATCAGTATATCTGGTAATTGCACAAACAAATGTTGAGGCAGGTCATAAAGGTATTAATTGTCTGATTGTAGAGAAGGGAATGCCAGGCTTTACAGTTGGTCCGAAAGAGAATAAAATGGGAATTCGCGCCAGCGACACACATTCTTTAATGTTTGATAATGTAAAAGT
>Ga0154020_10011540_pt1 | contig 10071 bp, 7 predicted proteins | sample Klosneuvirus_201_FD_109709 | JGI IMG/M metagenome (GOLD analysis project Ga0154020, IMG submission 109709) | Active sludge microbial communities from wastewater, Klosterneuburg, Austria - Klosneuvirus_20160825_MG | ecosystem: Engineered > WWTP > Aerobic digester > Activated sludge | place... | reverse complement strand
TATTATTGATTGACGCCGATATGCGCAAAGGTGAGATCAATAAAGCATTTGGGGTAACTCGTGAAAATGGTTTATCCGAAGTCATACTCAATACGCGGTCTATTCAAGATGCGACGCGAGAAATACCGTCAGCCCATATCGATTTTATTCCAACCGGAACCATTCCGCCCAATCCATCCGAGTTGTTGCTGCATGAACGTTTTGGCCAGCTTCTCGATGGATTGACCAAACAATACGATCTGATCATTATCGATACTCCGCCTATCCTGGCAGTGACCGATGCCGCGATTATCAGCCGGTTGGCAGGCGCGGCACTCATGGTGATAAAAGCCGGGTCACATACCAAACGCGAACTGGAGCAGAGTATTAAAAGATTTTCCCAATCGGGTATTCCGATTAAGGGCATTGTTTTCAATGATATGCCGCAAGCCTCTTCTCGCTACGGCTACGGTTATCATTACGGCAAATACGTCTATCAATACCGTTATCAGAAATCCAAGTAGGTGGTTTTAACCATGAATATCGACTTTGCCGTTGTATTTCTGTTCAGTATTTTTTTGTCGATACTGATCATCCGGCTGACTGTTTCTTTAATGTATGCCTTGAATCTGGCGGATAAACCGGATGACGTGCATAAATTGCATGATGCGCATACACCGTTTGTCGGCGGAGTTGGCATATTGGCTGCGCTCGTTTATGCCTTCACTATTGTCATAAATCATTATCCCGAACATTTGCAGAAATGCATCGTTTTAGTGACTTGCTCCATTCTTATTTTCGTTACCGGTTTCATTGACGATGCAATCAAACTGAGCTACAAGCTGCGTTTCCTGATTCAAGCCGTTGTTGCGCTTATCATGATCCTGGCAGGCAGCGTGGTGCTGGAGGAACTCGGGGCGTTGCTCCTGGGATTCCCCCTCCATCTTGGCGTATTTGGAGTTATTTTTACCCTGATAGCCACGATCGGCGGAATCAATGCATTGAATATGATCGACGGTGTCGACGGGCTATCGGGGTCCATTGCGCTGTCAAGCTTACTGTTAATCGGTGTAACGGCCTACATTGCACAAGATCCGCATAACTTGATATTGATTAGCGCGCTTGCCGGCGGTGTGGCCGGTTTCTTGTATTTCAACGTACGTCACTTGTATCAACAGTATGCGCGGGTTTTTCTCGGCGATAATGGCAGCATGTTGCTGGGATTGATGTTTGCCTGGTTACTGGTCGATCTTTCGCAAGAACCCAATCCGGCGATGACACCGGTGACCGCCGTTTGGTTATTTTCCGTTCCGCTGATGGATATGTTCGGCGTTATGTTGCGCCGGGTTTGTGCTGGTCAGTCTCCTTTCACACCGGACCGGCAGCACTTGCATCACTTACTCATGCAATCGGGATTCCGGGTGAGTGAAATCGTTTTTACCATGGTTTTTTTACACAGCCTGCTAGGAATTGCTGGACTTGCCGGTATGTATCTGGATGTTCCGGAATTTGCCATGCTGCTGGGTTTTATTACACTATCGATCGGATATTTCTACTTAACATACCAGCCGATTAGATTTATCGCTAAACTCCGGAACTTTCACATACTGCTCAATACCCGGTTAGGATTTGCACCGGCTTCGAATAATAAGGTTCTGATCGGCAGTTATACCAGAGAAGAAACGGAAACCATCGCCCAAGCGATCAGTAATGAACTCGGCCAGGAAATGCATTACTGGCTGAGAGTGTTCAAAAAATCACCTGAGCCGGATGATGCCGGAAGAAAGTATGCAATGACACTCCATGTTTGGCTTGACAAAAAAGATCGCGCTTCAAAAGAAATGGTGTGGTTATATATCGCGTCACTACAGCGGCAGCTCATTGATCGCCAAGGGATTCATTTGCACCGGTTTTCTAACCGCAAAACCGATTTTGATTCGGTTGTTCAAGCTGCTGGCGGTGTTTTCGGAGAATCAAAAACCAAGGGCCGCCGCAGACTGGGTCCGCAAGCGCTGTCGTTCGAAGTTGTGCGTTGAATTTAAGTCAGAAGGAATAACAGGCTGTGAATAAAAAAGCATTGATTACCGGGATAACCGGCCAAGATGGCGCCTATTTGGCAGAGTTTCTGCTAGGCAAAGGCTACGAAGTGCATGGTATCAAACGCCGCACCTCGCTATTTAATACCGACCGGATTGATCATCTCTATCAAGATCCACATGAAAAGCATGTGCGCTTTATTTTGCATCATGGTGACATGACCGATTCTTCCAGTCTGATTCGCATCATTCAGCAAGTGCAACCGGATGAGATATACAACCTTGCGGCGCAGTCGCACGTTGCGGTCTCTTTTGAAGAACCGGAATATACCGCAGATTCCGATGCCATCGGTACCTTACGGTTACTGGAGGCCATTCGCATTCTGGGTTTGGAAAAGAAGACGCGCTTTTATCAAGCCTCAACTTCCGAATTGTACGGAAAAGTACAGGAGATACCTCAATCGGAGACGACACCGTTTTATCCGCGCTCACCCTATGGAGTTGCCAAATTATATGCTTACTGGATAACAGTAAACTATCGCGAATCTTATGGTATGTATGCCTGTAATGGCATTTTGTTTAATCATGAATCTCCCATCCGGGGTGAGACCTTTGTAACCCGGAAAATTACCCGGGCATTGGCGCGTATCAAACTCGGAATGCAGGAATGTTTATATCTCGGAAATATGAATGCCAAACGAGACTGGGGTCATGCCAAGGATTACGTGCGCATGCAATGGATGATGCTGCAGCAAGAGGCGCCGGAAGATTTTGTCATCGCTACCGGTGTACAGTATTCCGTAAGAGATTTTGTAACGATTGCAGCAAAAGAAGTGGGAATCGAACTAACCTGGCAAGGAGAAGGTGTCAATGAAACCGGCGCTGATCAGAGAGGAAAGGTAATTGTGCGCGTCGATCCGCGCTACTTCCGTCCGGCGGAAGTCGAAACGCTGCTAGGCAATCCGGCCAAAGCTAAGGAGAAATTAGGCTGGGTGCCAAAAATCAGTTTTGAGGAATTGGTTGCGGAAATGATGCGGGAGGATTTGAAGTCTGCTGAGAAATATGCATTGATCAAACAAAATGGCTATAAAGCATATGACTACAGAGGATAGACCTGTGCATTGGTAGATGCCGAACGCATCTCAAGAAAATTGCTACAGGAGAAGCATATTAGTCGTCGCACGCCTATTTTGATAGTTGCTGTCTGTGATATGTATGGTCCATGTGGAATTGCGCTGACTTGATCTTTAAATTTCATGCACAAACTATATTGATTAAAAATAATTCAGCTTGAAGTTTTCAGAATTTACCAATTTTTAACATAATTTATAATGGCTGCACATGAAAAGAATTGGCGAATTCATTAATACCATTAAAGCTCTCCCGGAAAGAAAAGCACTTGGCAAAGCCATTTCGGTGAGTGTATTGAATCAGATAGTAAGCAGCGGCACTAACTTTGCACTAGGGATTTATCTGATTCGAGTGCTGCCGCCAGAAGAATTTGGACTCTATGGTATAGGTTTTGCCATCTGCCTTTTCTTTGTTGGGATCGGCAATGCTTTGTTCCTCACTCAGATGGTGGTGCATACGCCGGATAGAGTACCGGAAGACCGCCTTCCCTACGCGGCGCGGATGTTCTTTTCGGTTGCTATTTTTTGTGCCCTATTATTGTTGATAGTCCTATTGATTTTTTTTGTTGGACGTGAAGTATCAACTGTGCTGGAGCGTTATGCAAACTACGGTATTGCCGTTTCATTAGCTGCTGCAACATGCCTGGTGAAAGATTTCTTTGTTCGCCATGCATATAACCAGCGGAGAGAAAGTTGGGCGCTTGCCATAAACCTGATCCTAGCTATTAGCATGGGTTTCCTGTTTGTCACCATATACTTTATAAAGCTTGGTATGAGTGATGTAATCGCGCTGTGGATCTACGCGATTTCAAATGGTATTGCCGCGCTGAACGGCTACATTATTACAAAATTGCCATTAAACCACATTAATTCTGTTGAATTAAAAAAGAATTTACAGGAGGCCTGGGATGGAGGTTCATTTTCAGTGCTGGCGCACATAATTATTACTCTGCGTTCTCAAGCACATACAATAGTACTGGCTATACTGGTTGGCCCAACGGGGGTTGCTGTCGTCAATGCAGGAAGAATTATGGTATCCCCCGTAGCGATGTTATTTCCAGCTTTATCACAAATATTCTTGCCCCGTCTTTCTGAAGCGAGAAATACAAAAGCAGATGGCGGGAGAGTGGATGGACTTAGATATTCATTATTACTTGCAGCAATTGTAACTGTCTACTCAATGATGATGCTGGCTTTCTATGATGTGGCACAGAGATTATTTATAGGCTCAAAATACGGTGATTTATTTATTATTGTAATGATGTGGTGTATCTATACATGTTTAACTGCATATAAGACTGGGCTGGAAATCTTTATGGTGGCAAGTAAAAGTTTTAAGGAACAGGCCATGGTAAATTTTATTGGCGCGTTAGTTTCATTGATTATGGTCTTTCTGTTGGCAAGTATATATGGGGTTATTGGGGCTATTGCTGGATTAAGCATCTCCGAACTTGTTGTTATTTTATTAATGATGAATGGTAATCACTTAAGAAAAGTAAGAAGTAGAATATGAATATAGTATTTGTGACGCGCGAATATCTTCCTTCTAAAAGAGCTGGAGGTATTGCAACATATGTATGGGAAACAGCAAGATATCTGAGCATAAAAGGACATAATGTCTATGTCATATCGGCATCGGATGATATAAAAAAAGAAGCGGAAACAATTATAGGTGGTGTTAATGTAATTAGGTTAGCTGGCGCTGATTTTTATATATCAAAGAATAAAATAGATAAAATTAAATCACGATTACGAAGTATCTTTTGTTATTGGTCGTATCGTAGAAGAGTAACTAAAAGACTGAATAGATTAATAGCTGAAAAGATGGTGGATATCGTTGAGTTTGCTGAGTATGGAAATGAAATGGACGACTGGCTTCGCAATAATCCAAATCAACTTCCATGGATAGTAAGGTTGCATGGCCCAACTATTTTAGATATGGCAACTAGTGGAACTACTGGTTTTCTTCGGAACCCGATTGCTTGGTTTTTTGGCCGCCGTGAAATTCAGTGTGCATTAAAAGCAAATGCGATTTCGTCGCCGTCACGCGCATTAGCTAAGTTGTTTCTTAAGATATCCAGTTCAACAAGGCAGATTGAAATTATTCCCAATGCAGTATCTTCAGAAGACTGGGGGGCATCAATTCAAGCTAGAAAAGAGAGAAATGCGATCCAAATCTTCTCGGCCGGAAGTATTGTCGAAGGCAAGGGCTTGGGTGACCTGCTGAAAGCAGTTCTTATTTTGCGTGGTAATGGTGTTGATATAAATTTAACCCTAGCTGGTAAGATGGGAAAGTTTGGTGAACAATTAGCTACTTTGGCTGAGACTACTAGCTATAAAAATTGGTTTACAGTACTTGGTCCTATTCAAAGAGAAGAATTGACATCACATTATGCATCATCTGATATTGTTGTCTTTCCGTCGTGGTGGGAGTCATTTGGTTTGGTTTGTGTGGAGGCGATGGCTGCGGGTGCTCTGGTAGTAGGTAGCTCATCCGGTGGCATGGCTGAAATCATTGAAGACGGAGTTGATGGTTTTTTGGTGCCCCCTAAATCGCCGCAACTGCTAGCGAGTAAACTTAAAGAGGTTATTGAGCTGCCAGAACATTCCAAAGATCAAATAAGGATAGCGGCATCGGAGAAGGCCAAAAATAAGTATGATGTAAAGTTTGTATTAAAACAGCAGATTGAGTTTTATGAAACTGTAATAAGTAAAGCTACTGGAAAGCAATGATGTGGCAAGCTGCTTCTATCGCTATAACGCTAGTTAGCTTAATTGTCATTTTTAGAGCAAGAAGCTATGAACAAGGCATACTACCGCTTGTTCCTACATCTTTCTTTAATATTCCTTTAATTATGCTTGGTAATACTGCATCTGCAGGTATATTCCCCATAGATATTGTGCTCTTGGGTTTTATGCTGCGATTTTTTGTGCTATCAAAATCACAAAGTATATTATCAGCATATCGGGTAAATTGCGCTCTGCTTCTTACAATTCTTGCATGTTATGCATTATTGAGGGGGGGGTATGTGTTGCTCTTTGATGATTATCAATATTATGAGCGATTTATAATATATGGCATGTATAGATGGTTATTTTTTCTATGTATTTTTTTGATATTTCTTAAAATAACGCCGGGTGATAGGTTTAACTGTTTATTATATAAACTGGTGTATGTATTAATTGCGTATTTTAGTTTCGCGATTCTGCATCAGTTTGGAATTGTAGATTTATCCGGGTGGTCTGCGATTGGTTCGCAAAGTGCTTATGAGACCGATGATTCGTTTAAAGATATCTCTCGCGCCTTTCTTGGTAATAATGCTGCAACAGTTGGTTGTATTTCAGTATTTGGCGCCCTGCTTGGAATACTGATTTACGAATCAGAAAAAAATATTGCCCGGCTGGTTATATTATTGGCACTTCTGTGCCTTATAGGTGGCGGATCTCGTAGCGACTTTATGGGGACGATAATGGCTTTGATTACATGGCTGTTTTTCTTTGGCAGTGTAAAATATATTCTGCCTATAATAAAGGCATCCACAATGTTGATTGTGTTTTTGTTGTTTTCTTCTAGTGTATTCGATCTGTACGGCTTTAACAGGCTACTCGAAACTGATTTTATTGGTGAGGCGAGCAGTCAGTCGGAAGGTACATTTGCATATAGGGTGTATTGGTGGGGTGTAATTGCCGAGCACCTTCTTGACGATGTTTCTCACTTATTGTTTGGCTATGGCCCAAATGGCTTTCGTATGCTTTCAGTTAATAGTGTTACGCCGATGAGCTATGGTCATAATGTATATCTTCATACTCTAGGTGAACTTGGGTTGGTTGGTTTATTTCTTTTTATTTTGTTTTTGACAAAGGTCTTTATGCTCTTCGTACTGCGCCATCAGTGTCTGAAAGGCGCTAGTCGCTTTTTGGTCGGTATCGCGGGTTTTTACCTATTACAAAGGTTGTTTGCTGGGATTTCTGTTGATTCTATATTAGCTGTGGATAACATGATTGCCATGACAATAGTATTTTTCTTCATTGTAGCTGCTGCGTTATCTGTTCTTAGAACAGGAGCATTATGTCGTGAGCGCGAATTAACAAAAGTTAAATCAACGGCTTTGCCAGAAGTTTCTGGCTTAATTAAAGGTAAAGGAGTTGGCTTGTTTAATGATTAATATTACATTTTTATTACCAATACAATCGCCATATTACACGAGACGTTTGGAATGCCTTAGTTTGCATGACGACCTAAAATTAACGCTCTTGTTAGAAAGAAGCACATTCAGTCATCGCCCAGGCTGGAAGCATGAACCTATTAATGGTGTTAGTGTTGAGGTGCTGGGAAGCCAAGTGCTAGCAACGGCAAGCAATGGAGGGGATCTTGGTTATCAAATCCATGGCATCCGCTCCATTCCATGGAAATTATCCATTGCCCTATGGCGCCTTCGTCCTGATATTGTCGTGTTATGTAATGCAACACAGTTACTACTAGCTTTACCCTTTAAGTGGCTAGTGGGCGGTTGTTTTGTGCTTGTCGTTGAAGACACGCCTCATGCGACGCGTAACCTAAGCGGTTTCAGAAGTTTGGTTAAAAAGTGGATTTATCAGCGCGCCGATAACTTCTTAGCGTTTAGCGAAGATGCCAAGTGTTTTTTAAATAAGATGGGGATAAGGCGAGGTATTCAAAGGAGTTCTTGGTCGCTAGACATGGCGGAATTTCGGCCGGACAAAACAGATTTTATTGTTGACAAATGTCAATATCCCAATCGACGTGATCGTGTTGTTATTTTCGTAGGGGCTTTCATTATCAATAAAGGTGTGCTTTTATTATTAGAAGCTTGGAATAAACTTCCTTTACTCGTGAGAGAGAATTCAAAACTTCTGATGGTGGGGAGTGGTTCCATGCGCGCTGATATGGAAATTTATATTCGAGAAAATGAATTGGCTGAGGTCGAGATTCTTGGCCAACTACCTTACACGCAGGTGCGTGATCTTCTACGCAGTTCTGATTTTCTGGTTCTGCCTACTCTGCAGGATCTTTTCAGTTTGACTGTACTCGAGGCCATGGCCTGTGGTTGTCCGGTCATAACTACTCCCTATAATGGTGCGAGAGAATTGGTTAATGAAGGAGAAAATGGCTGGTTAGTCGATCCCACAAAGCCTGGTGCACTTACTTCTGTACTTGAAAGCGCATTATCTGACCAGACTGATCTGCGTGAGATGGGGCGTAAAGCGCGGGAACGTGTAGAACAAATGGATAACACTATTGTTATGAACGAGTTTGCACAAGTACTGCGCAACCTAGTTTCAACCCGAAATATATGACTTGTCCTCATCCGGAAGTGAACGCTCCTGAATCGTTTTTTCTTCAAAATCTGTTTGCCGCATTAATGACTAAGAAAATTCGCTACGCCGTCATGCGCAACCCTGAGCCATTGCCTTACAGTGCGGGAGGCAGTGATCTAGACCTTCTAGTTGCGCGACAGGATGGTGAACGCACCAAAGCAGCCTTATTTGAAGCAATCCACGTGACGGGTGGCGTGGCATTGGGTATTTCTGAAACGTCCGGATTCTTCAAGGTCTATGCATTCGGTCAAAATTCTGAAGTAGATAATTCCTGGTGGGGGCAAAGGATTGATGTCAACGTGGGTCTGATCTTCAAGGGGCAGAGCCAATTGACAGATGATGAGCCATGGCCTGTGAGAAACTTTCGTGGCATCACGGTTCTTGCCGATGGTTTTGCTGGCGTGCTGGGTGTGCTGAAGGAGGTGCTAAATAACAGTACTTTTCCGGACCGATACGCAGTTGCTGCGCGACAGGGTATTGTCCAAGACTGGGTAAGTATCAAAAGATTGCTTTTTCCGATGGGTGAGGCCTCTTTAGAGCAGCTTAAAACGTTGCTATTGTCTGATGCACCGCCAGACGAGCCGGTCATTAAATGTCGACAATTGCGTAATGCCTTTCTACGCCATGCAATGACGACTCATCCGGGCGGGTATCTGATGGGAAGGATGGTCTATGAGTGGTCTAAGGTGCGTCGCTATCTCAAGCCATCAGGTAAGATTATCGCCATTCTCGGTGTGGATGGCGCTGGCAAGTCCACGATCATTAATGCCATTAAACCGGTGCTGGATGATGCAACGCATAACGCCACTGTGGTTCAGCATTTGCGCCCCACATGGTTGCCCCCGTTGGCGCATCTGAAAGGAAAAAATGCGATTGCAACCGGTCCCGTACTCGATCCGCATGGCTCCAAGCCTTCTGGTGCCCTGGGTTCCTTGTTTCGTTTGATATATCTGATGTTGGATTACATCCTTGGCTACTGGGTCAAAATTTGCCCAAAAATTGCCAAACAGCCCACGGTAGTTATCTTCGATCGTTACGTCTATGACATAGTATTAGATCCGCGTCGATTCCGCATCGCATTGCCGTCCAAAGTTATTCGTTGGTTTACCCGACTCGCTCCCAAGCCTGATCTAATTTTTTGCCTTCATGGCAATCCAGATGTCATTGTAGCTCGCAAGCGGGAATTGCCGTTGGCGGAGGTGGCTCGTCAGGTCGATGCGTTAAAGGAGTTTGCAGCCAACGAACCACGTGCAGTGCTGATATCGACGGAGGGCACGGTAGAGCAATCGAGGGATCAGGTGCTTGAGGCGATTGCCAATTATTGCGCCAAGAGTGCTGAGGGGCGCGCACGTGTTGGCTGATGAGGTGGATAGCCTATCGTCTGCGCTGTTGGATTATCGATTTGGCTGGCGTTGGTTATTGCCTGATCTCACTGGCAATCGGGTGGTCAGTCATGGGCTTTGCGAAGACGAGCGGCAGTGGTGGATGCGGACACAATCACTCACGTTGGTTTCAAACCAAGCTGAAAAATTCGATGGTTACCTGATTGCACTCGATTCAGTAGACCCAGATGCCATTGCCGACCAAAT
>Ga0154020_10011539_pt1 | contig 10071 bp, 5 predicted proteins | sample Klosneuvirus_201_FD_109709 | JGI IMG/M metagenome (GOLD analysis project Ga0154020, IMG submission 109709) | Active sludge microbial communities from wastewater, Klosterneuburg, Austria - Klosneuvirus_20160825_MG | ecosystem: Engineered > WWTP > Aerobic digester > Activated sludge | place... | reverse complement strand
TCGTCGCCCGCGAAGCCGCCAGCGCCGGACGTTCGGCCGATGTCAGCTCCCACAGCCGGACCGAATCAATCCTGCGACACCACTCTGACTTGCGACCGGATGGAACGTTCGCCCGGGCCGACGAGTGGATCGACGTGTCCGATGAGCCGAGTCACGACGAGCTCTGCCTTCGGGAACAGGCCAAATTCCTGCGCGCCATCACTGAAAATCTCGATCTCACCGAGCACCTCGAGAGCGCCGTCAACAGTCTCCGGGTGGTCATCGCCGCGGAACAATCCGCAATCGAGGGCCGCACGATCGAGCTCTGAGGGAGGGACCGGGGACCGAGGGAAGTCTCGCGGGCTCAGCGAAGCCATTTTCGACGGGCCTCTGGAATCTGAGATTTGAGATTCCCCCTCTGTCCAGTCCGCCCTCTGAAATTTGGTTCCGGATTCCAGCCTCCGATCTTCGAATCTTTCTCACGCAAAGGCGCAGAGACGCAGAGTCTGAGTTTCCAAGCGTTTTCCGACCTCTGCGTCTCAGCGCCTCCGCGTGACACTCTCCGAAAGCAGACGAGGACTTGCGACCGAAGATCGTAGATGGAACTCGGACTCCCGATCCCTTTTACCGCGAATAGACGCCAATCGACGCGAAGGTCGGACCGCCCCAATTGGGGCGGAGAAGTGCGATCCTCGATCCGCATGCTTGGGTTCGAACACAGCCCCCCTGTGATCTCCGAACATTCGCGTTCCTTGGCGTCTATTCGCGGTAAAGAATCCGTTCCGCTCCATCAATCCCGCTGCCTCGGCGAGCCCACCGACAACGCTGACGTCTTCGACGTTTTCCGAAGGCGCGCGGTTCGCGCGTCGCGGCCTCAGCGAGGCCACCTACACGGCCGGCGGCCGCCAGCGCTGAAATCCCTCGATGGCCTCGTAATTGGCCAACCCGAGTCGGTCATACAGTGCAGCCAGCGCCCGGTTGTGCTGTTCCGCCTGCTGCCAAGGCTCACGCAGGCCGGTGGCCACGGGGGTCTGACTGCGCTGACTTTGGTGATGGAAAATCGCCTGGGTTTTCTGTGCCAGCTCCCGTGGACTGAACGGCACCGCCATGTCGATCTCCGACGCATCCCAGGGCGTTTCCACTCCCCGGTAAAGCCAGATCCGGCAGTCGGCCAACCACTCGTCGCCCGCGACCTTCGCGCACGCCCGTTTCACCAGTTCAAAACAGACCGCGGTGATCGATGAGGGATCGTCGCGATCGCCCGTGGCAAAAATCTGGTGCGGTCGAAGGTTGCGCAAAACCGCGACCATCGCTGCCAGATCGGTCTCGTCAGGTCCAAATTGCCGATACCGTCCACGTTCGTAAAATCCGAGGTCGGCAAATCGTGCCTGCGCCGGAGAAACCCCGCAGGTCTTGAGCGAGGCCCGGGCCTCACCGCGCCTGAGCAGTCCTTTCAGGCGCCGGATTTGCGGCGTGTCACCCTCAAATGCCGACTTTGCCAAGAGTTGGCTCCCCACTTCCTTGGCGAACATCGCCGCCGGCCCGGCGGACAACTCGAAGGCACCCGCCAGTTCTCCCACCAAGTCCACCGCCATCAACGCCTCCTCATCCGGAAGCGCAAGGCTTCCAGAGGTCTGGTAAATCACGGTAACTTCGTGCCCCTGCTCCACCAATCGCCGCAGGGTCCCGCCCATGCCGAGCACATCGTGGGAGGGTTCCGGGCTGAACACCACCACCCGCTTCGGATGTGGGCTCGCGCGTTCCGGACGGCACGTATCATCGGCGTTGGGTTTCCCTCCCGGCCAGCCGGTGATCGTATGCTGCAGCTCGTTGAAAATATCGATGTTCAGGCCATAGGCGGGGCCACGCTCCGTCAGCAGATCCGCCATGCCGTGTTCACTGTAATCCTCGTCCAGCAATTTCAGCACCGGTTTCTCCACTTGCTGCGACAGCCAGACGACCGACTGGCGCACCATCGCCGGAGTCCAGTCGACGGAGCCCACCAGCCACGGGTGCCGCACCCGCGTCAGTGCCGAGGCCGCCGACCGATCAATGTAGAAACGAATCTGCGCATGCCCTTGGAGAAAACTCGCCGGCAGGACTTCCGTCGGCGCCTTCTCCACGGCCTGCGAAATCACGCCGGCCTTGGACTCGCCCCAAGCCAGCAGCACAATCGCGCGTGCATCGAGAATCGTGCCTACACCCATGGTGATTGCGTGACGAGGCACGTTCGCCTCCCCCAGAAAATCACGCGCGGCATCACGGCGCGTCAGCCCGTCGAGCGTCACCAGCCGCGTGCGCGACTCCCGCGTGGAGCCGGGTTCGTTGAAACCGATGTGCCCGGTTCGGCCGATCCCGAGTATCTGCAGATCCAATCCGCCCGCTTCGCGAATTTTATCCTCGTAATCCCGGCAGGCCGCAAAGACGTCTGCGCGCGGGACCATTCCGTCCGGCACATGCACGTTCTCCGGCAGGATATCAATGTGGTTGAAAAGCTGTTCGTGCATGAACCGCCAATAACTTTCCGGATGCGTCCGCGGCAGGCCGTAGTATTCGTCGAGGTTGAAAGTCATCACCCGCTTGAAACTGAGTCCTTTCTCCCGATGAAGCTGGATCAGTTGTCGGTACAACCGGACCGGCGTGGAGCCCGTCGCGAGCCCGAGCACAGTCATGCGACCCGCGTCCGTATTCCGGCGAATCAGGCTCTCGATTTCCGCCGCCAACCGGACACAGGCTTCATCGGCATTGCCGAAGATCGTGGTAGGGATGCGTTCACGCTGCTGGGACTCAAGGCTCGGGGCGATCATGGCGATAGGAACGCAACCCTGAGCCCCAGAACGGCCGCTGCCAATCCCTCATCTCAGACAAACGGAAGACCCTTCGCGGGCCGGGAAATCGATCCGTTGTCCGTGGCCTCGCGGAGGCCGCAGGGATTGGCGCCGCGCCCCCCCTTCGGCGGTCTTCTGCTCCGACTCCGGGCTCGCCGACCCCCATCAACCCACCATCCCAATCCTTTTTAACCGCGAATGGACGCAAACCGACGCGAAGGTCAGACCGCCTCTCACTCCGAACATTCGCGTTTCTTCGCGTCCATTCGCGGTAAAAAAGATCGGGACTGCGGTTCGACCTCAATGTGAGAACACGAGACTTCGTGCGACGCCCATCGCGCTGCTCAGCGAGGCCGCCTTCACGGACATCGCCTCACCCTGCGAGCGCAGCCGGATACTCCCCCGCCGCGATCAGCGCCCGCAGCGCCGCCTCGACCCGCGGTTTATCGTCCCGGTAGGTCACCCCAAACCACGCAGCCGTCGTTTCCAACACATCCACCGTCGCCTCGCCGTCTGCGATCATGCCCGAAACTGCCTCGGGCAGGTAATACTCTGCCTTCAGATCCTCCCCCCGCGCCGCCAGAAAGCCCTGAAAACGACGGTCAAGCGCACGGAAGAGCGCCGGCGTAAAGCCCCAGCAGTTCATCGAGACCCGCTCGTCCCCGGAAAACCGAAGGCCGGCGCCCACCTCTTGCGCAAGGATGCCCGTCTGTTCCGTCACCTGCCGCAAGCGTCCCTCCACCACCGTACAGATGCCCCGGGACACCGCGCCGTGCTCCGAAAGCGTGTTGGCCAGGCGGAAACCCACCATCGCAAAGTGCCGAGCGTCGCGAGCGCCGGCACCGCGCAGAAAAGCGGCCAGGCGGGCAAACGAATCGCGGCCATAAAAATCGTCGGCGTTGATCACCGCAAAGGGCCCGTCCAACGCCTCCCGGGCGCACCAGAGGGCGTGTCCCGTCCCCCAGGGCTTGACCCGCTCCACCGGAGCCACCCGCCCGGCCGGCAGCGCATCGATCGACTGAAAGGCATAATCGACCGTCATCTCCCGCGTGTAGCGCGCACCGATTTGCGAACGAAAAACATCCTCAAAATCGCGCCGGATGACGAAGAGCACACGGTCAAATCCCGCCCTCCGGGCGTCATAGACCGCATAATCCAGAACCGTCTCCCCCGAGGGGCCTACCCCATCGAGTTGCTTCAAGCCACCATAGCGGCTGCCCATTCCCGCCGCCAGAATCACCAAGGTTAAAGTCATCACCAGAAGGGGACGGGATTCGCCCCTTTTTCGCAACCCGGGAGTCACCCTCCCCGTCAAAGCCAACCGGTCACCCGCCCGGTCCCCAACAAATTTCCTGTAACGTCCACGCCTCCGGAAACGTCTTCACTTGGAACAGCTCGTCTGTTTTCCTTCCTAAGTTTCGCTAATAGCGCCGCTCGAGAGCTTCCTCGGACGGTCTTCGTGCGGTTCACCTCGAACCCACCCCTCCTTCGCCGTCCCTCCTTGCTCCGCGCCTGATCCACCCTTCGTTTCCGGCCCTCCTCCTGGAACGCTCGCTTCCACGCATGAATCCTCTGCGTTTGCTCCGCCTCGCCTTGTCCGTCCTCACCGGACTGCTCGCATCCTTGGTCCACGCCCAGGACGTGCGCCTGATCAATCTGGCCAGCCGCGCCGATGTCGGCACCGGCGGTAACATCCTCTTCTGCGGTTTCACCATTGCGCCCGGTGCCAATAAAACGGTGCTCATCCGCGCCATCGGTCCCGCCCTCACACCCTTCGGTGTTGCCGGTGCACTCGCCGACCCGCGCCTCGAACTTTATTCCGGAAGCACGTTGCTCCAGTCCAATGACAACTGGACGGCCGTCGATGCGGCCACGTTCAGCTCGGTCGGAGCGTTTCCGTTGCCGGCGAACTCCAAGGACGCCGCCTTGGTCACCACGCTCGCGCCCGGCGGGTACACCGTCCAGGTCAGCGGTGTCGGTGCGACCACCGGTATCGCCCTCGTGGAGATCTACGAGGTCGGGGCCAACAGTCCACGACTGACCAATCTGTCGACCCGCGCCGTGGTCGGTACCGGGGCCAATCTCCTCATCCCCGGTCTGGTCGTCAGCCCGGGATCGGGTCCGCGACGCCTGCTCGTCCGCGCCGTCGGCCCCACGCTGGCCGGATTCAATGTCGCCGGTGTCCTCGCCGACCCCGCCTTGGTCGTAAAGGACGGCGCCGGTCTCACCATCGCGAGCAACGACAACTGGGGCACGCCCGTCGGCACCGCGAGTAACGGCAGCACGCTCAGTGCCGCGTCGGCCCAAGTCGGGGCATTCGCCTTGGCGGAGGGCAGCAAAGACGCGGCCGTGCTGATGGATTTCCAACCCGGCTCCTACACCGTGCAGGTGGGCGGAGTGAACAATACCAGCGGCGTCAGCCTCGTCGAAATCTACGATCTGACCCCGACCGGCACCCCCACCCTTTCGATCGCCGCATCAAAAGCCTCCACGGATGAGTCGGGGGCGGGCACCGGGGAGTTTACCCTTACCCGTAGCGGCGACAACTTCAGCGCTCTTTCGGTTTCCTACGGTGTCAGCGGCAGCGCGACCAACGGCATCGACTATCTCGCTTTGAACGGATCCGTCTCGTTCCCCGCCGGAGCCAGCAGTGTCACCGTGCAGGTTAGTCCCTATGTGGATACGAGTTCCGAGGGCACCGAGACCGTCATCCTCACGCTCCTGGCCGGAACCGGTTACGTCCTCGGTCCCACCACATCCGCCAGCGTGGCGATCGCCAACAGCCCGGGCACCCTCTATGTCTCCCACCTCAGGCCCACCAGCGGCACCAACGGTCTGGTCGGCAGCGGTCTCGCCAGCATCGTGCTGAGCGCCGACGGCACCCTCGCGACCGTTAATGTCTCGTTCTCCAACTTGGGTTCCGGGCAGGCGGGGGCCCATCTCTTCCTCGGGGACAGCACCTCCGAGGGTGATTACGTGCTCAATCTGCCCCTCGGTCAGGTCACGGGTATCCAGTGGGACATCCAGGCCACCGCTACCTACACGACGGCCCAGATCCTCGACGCGCTCAAATCCGGCCGGATCTATGTAGGCATCGACACGGCCAACTACCCTGCGGGTGAACTCCGGGGCTCCTTCCTCAGCGCTGCGGGTTCACAGGCCTTTGTCGCCCCAGCCGCACCTCCGGCGATATCGACGTCCGCAATGAGCGCCACCGATGCCGCCCGTCTGCTCACTCAGGCCACCTTCGGTCCCAAGCGCAGCGAGATCGACGCGCTTGTGAACACCTCCGTCGATGCGTGGATTACCGCCCAGATCGCGGTGCCCGCCACCGATTTCCGCGCCGCCGAGCTGGAGGAGTTCGCCTACCAGCGCAGCATCAATCCCGACCTGCGCGAAAACGATAATTTCCAGCCGTTCAAGCAGCGCGCCTGGTTCAAGGTGATTCCCTTCGCAAACGATCAGCTGCGCCAGCGGGTGGCCTTTGCCCTCAGCCAGATCTTCGTCATCGGAGACGACGGCCTCAACGCCGGCCAGACCGAAGGAGCCGCCAACTACTGGGATCTTCTCGCCAAAAACGCCTTCGGCAATTTCCGCACCCTGCTTGAGCAAGTCACTCTGAACCCGATCATGGGCAGCTACCTGTCCTCGCTCCGAAACGCAAAAGCGGATCCGGTCCTCGGGACCAATCCGGATGAGAATTTCGCGCGCGAAATCATGCAGTTGTTCACCGTCGGACTGGTTCAACTCCAGCCTGACGGCACGCTCAAGCTCGACGCGGCCGGGCTGCCGATTCCGACCTACAACCAATCGACGATCACGGAAACCGCCAAGGTCTTCACCGGATGGGGCTTCTTCTCCACCGCGCCCAATCCCAACTTCCGCCGGAGCCAAATAAACAACATTGACCCGATGATGCTCTATCCGGCGTTTCATGAGTCCGGTTCAAAGACCATCATCAACAATCTCGTCATTCCGGCCAACCTGGGTGGGACGGAGGACTTGAAGCGAACCCTCGATGCCCTTTTCAACCACGAGAACACGGCTCCCTTCATTTGCCGCCAGCTGATCCAACGGCTCGTCACCGACAATCCGAGCCCCGGCTACGTTTACCGGATCGCACAGAAATTCGTCAACAATGGCAGCGGTGTCCGCGGGGATCTCGGTGCGGTCGTGCGCGCGATCCTCACCGACTACGAGGCTCGATCACCCTCTGCCGCCTCACTTCCTGGATACGGTAAGCTCCGGGAGCCGCTGCTCCGCTACACCGCGCTGCTGCGCAGTTTCGGGGCCACGACCCTGAGCGGTCGCAATAATGTGGTCAACGCCTACGACTCCCTTTACCAAGCGCCTCAGAAGTCTCCCAGCGTCTTCAACTTCTTCGAGCCGGGATATGTCCAGCCGGGCGCGCTCGCGACAGCCGGGCTGGTCGCTCCGGAATTTCAGATTACCGACGATACCACCGCCATCCTGGTTCCCAACTTCCTCGGCGGGCTGATCTTCGCCATCGCCAATCCGAACACCGAGCCGGGAAGGAGCATCTTCACGCTCAACCTCACCGCCGAGCAGGCGCTCATCAGCAACCCCGCTGCACTGCTTGATCATCTGTCCCTCGTGATGACGGGAGGCCAGCTCAGCAGTGCGACCCGCAGCCGCATCACCACCGCTCTCGGAAGCCTCAGCGCCAACGCGACCGCCGGCGAGCGCGCTCAAACCGCAGTCCTTTTGATCGCCACCAGCCCGGACGGAGCCACGCAACGGTAGTTCATCTCCCACCCTCGATCCTTCTTCCGCCATGAATGTCCTTCCCCGCCGTCAGTTCATCGGTCAGTGCTGCGCCGCCGTCGGCGCGACCGGGATGATTTCCGCGCTCTCCGCCCTTCGGGCCACCGCCGCCGCCGCCAGCATCCCTTCCGGGTCGCAACTTCCCGGCACCGCGGCCGACGTCGCCTCCGATTACCGGGCGCTCGTCTGCATCTTCCTCAACGGGGGCAACGACTCCTCCAATCTGATCATCCCGTACGACTCCTCCGGTTACGCGGCCTACGCCAGCGCCCGCACCGCCCTCGCGCTGCCTCAGTCATCCCTCCTGCCGATCCAGCCAAAGACGTCCGACGGGCGCGCCTTCGGCCTTCACCCGTCGACCGGCGAATTGAAGAATCTCTTCGACGGCGGAAAACTGGCGCTCCTCGCCAACGTCGGCACGCTCGTCGAGCCCACCTCGCAGGCCCAGTACCGCGCCCAAAGCGTCAAGCTTCCGCCGCAGCTCTTCTCCCATAACGACCAGCAGGCCCAATGGCAGAGCAGCATCCCGGATCAACCTTTCCGGACCGGTTGGGGCGGACGCATGGCCGATCTGGTGAACTCCCTCAACACCAACAACGCCGTCTCCATGTCGATGACGCTCAATGGCGTGAACTCCTTTCAGGTGGGCAATCTGATCTCCCAGCTCTCCGTGCAGCCTGCCAGCGCCGCCTCACCCAAGGGCGGGCCGGTCGCCTTCGCCCGGATCAACGGCGGCAACAATCCCAACCGGTATCAGGCACAGAAAGATCTCTTCACCAGCCCGCAGACGAATCTGTTCGGTGCCGCGTTTGGCACCCTCTCAAGCAACGCCATCGGCAACAGCGATGCCCTCGCCTCCGCTCTCGGCGCCACCTCGACCTTGGGCACCACGTTTCCCAACACCACGCTCGGAAACCAGCTCAAGTCGATCGCCTACCTCATCTCCGCCGCCGGCACCCTCAAACTCAAGCGTCAGGTCTTCTTCGCCCGTATCGGCGGATTCGACACCCATGCCGATCAGGTCGACGCCGATGTCAGCCTCGGCGCGCACGCGGGTCTGCTCCAACAGGTCAGCCAGGCGATGAATGCCTTCTACAACGCGACCATCGAACTGGGCTGTGCCAATCAGGTGACCACCTTCACCGCCTCGGACTTCGGACGTACGTTCACCTCAAACGGTGACGGCTCCGATCATGGCTGGGGCGGCCACCACATGATCCTCGGCGGCGCCGTCAAGGGCGGCGACATCTACGGCCGGATGCCCAGCCCCGTGGTCAACGGCGCCGACGACACCGGACTCGGCCGCTGGATCCCATCCACCAGCGTCGATGAATACGGCGCGACACTCGCCCGTTGGTTTGGAGTCAGCGAAACGAATCTCCCGATCGCCTTCCCGAACATCGGACGTTTCGCTAAATCGAATCTGGGCTTCCTCGCCTGACACCCGGATGCGGTTCTGCGCGCGACTCCCTCGCCCTCCCGACCAGCGGGGAATTCGTTTTCTCCGTGGTCTTTCCCGCCTCTGTGGCGCCGTGCTTAAGTTTCAACTCGGACTAGGATGAAACCGGTCTGGATCTACCTCGTTACCGCCGCCGGCCTCCTCGGGTTAATCTGGCTCTCCTGGCCCAGCGCTCCCGCAACGCCGGATCCTTCCGCCTCACCCCGGGTGTCACCGCCGCCGCAATTGCCGGCGACCGCGTCATCCCGGCAGGAGTCCGGTGATGCTCAAATGGCCGCGACTCGCTCGACTCTGGCCGACGAACTGAACGTACCCTCCAGTGAGATCCACGCCGACCTGAAAATCGTCTCCACGCTGATCGACACCTTCCGATCCAACTTCCCGGGCTCCGGCAACCCGACCGGGAGCAACGCCGAAATTACCGCCGCCCTTGTCGGCCGGAATCGACTTCGCCTTTCAATTCTGCCCGCCGATCATCCGGCTCTCAATGCCCAGGGTGAACTCTGCGACCGCTGGGGCACGCCCTTCTTCTTCCACGCGGAAAGCCGACTTCGCATGGACGTCCGCTCCGCCGGTCCCGACCGCAAGCACTGGACTGCAGACGACATCGTCCTGGCGCAATAACCCCATCCCGCCAACACCGGTGCTGGCCTGCGTAGCTGGCCTGTTGGTGCTGGCCTCGCTGAGGCCGGGACGTGGTCCACCCGACCACGCCCTCCGTCCTCTGTCCTCCGCCATCTGAGGCTCGACTGCACGATCGCGCGGCCACGCCCGTACGACCAAGCCTACTTTGTCTTCTTCGCGAAATACACTTTCGCCTCCGAGACCAACTGATTCGGGTCCGAAGCGAAGGCCTTGCTGTCCGTTTCAATCGCCATCACCCCACTCCAGCCCGATTTCTTGATTTCAGCAAAGAGGCCGTCGTAGTTTGCCTTGCCCTTGCCCAGCTCCGTGTCGATCGCGACAACCTTGCCGTCAACCGTCTGCATCGTCTTGTCCTTGAAATGCATGTCGAACACG
>Ga0154020_10011538_pt1 | contig 10072 bp, 13 predicted proteins | sample Klosneuvirus_201_FD_109709 | JGI IMG/M metagenome (GOLD analysis project Ga0154020, IMG submission 109709) | Active sludge microbial communities from wastewater, Klosterneuburg, Austria - Klosneuvirus_20160825_MG | ecosystem: Engineered > WWTP > Aerobic digester > Activated sludge | place... | reverse complement strand
TCGGTCATGTAGTGCTTCTGGCCGTCATCGCCATCCCAGCTGCGGGTCTGCAGGCGGCCCTCAAGGTAGAGCTGCTTGCCCTTGGTGATGTACTGCGAAACCCGTTCGGCCTGGTCGCCCCAAATGAGAATGTTGAACCACTCAGTGTTGTCTTCCCATTCGTTGGTCTGCTGGTTGCGCCGCCGGTTGTTCACCGCGAGCGAGAACTTGCATTGCGGGGTGCCCGACGCCATGTACCGCAGTTCGGCGTCTTTCCCTGCGTTACCAATGAGCATGACTTTGTTCAGGCCGGCCATGGTTTCGTTTCCTTATTCTTCGGCGGGTGCTTCCGCCTCGGTTGCAGGTGCTTCCGCTTCGGCAACAGCTTCCCCGGGCGCTTCGGCCTTGGCGGGGGCGGCTACCTCAGGCTCCGCTGCAGGAGCAGCCTCGGCTGGTGCAGGCGCTTCTTCCGCAACGGCGGGGGCGGCAGCCGGCGCTTCCGCGCTTGCGATGGGCTGACGGGGCTCTCGCGGCGGCGGCGGCGGCGGCAGTTCGTCGGCACGCACCGCCAGGTGGCGGTACACCTTCTCGTCGATCTTCAGCGCAGCCTCCAAGGAGGACAAGCTCGATGGGTCGAAATCGATCCGGGTAACCACGTAGTCGCCGTCGATCGCGCGGCCAATCGGGTAGGCCATACGGCGACGGCCCCAGTGGTCAACTTTGAGCATCTTCCCGCCTCGGCCTTCAACAAGGCTGGTGAGGCGCTGGGGGCCCGCATCCGGACCACCCGTTTCAGCGACGGCAAGGTCATAGACCACCGTCAGTTCATATTCCCTCATGAATCCTCAAGCCGGGCGATGGGTTTGTCCTCAACAGAAGAGGACCGGGCTCCCGGCGCGAACGCACAAGGTACCACGCGACAATCTTCGGCTCAACGCAGCGGAATACTCGCCAACCGTGTGACCACGCCCCGCGACCCGCTAGACTCCCATGATGAACCGATACCACCGGAGATTCTGCAGTTCCGTCGAATGGGGCAAGACCCTGAAGTCCACGGTCATCCCGTGGGTCCTTCGCGAGTACGACCTCGGGCAGAATGTCCTCGAAATCGGGCCGGGGCCCGGGCTGGCGACCGACGTCCTTCGCGAACGGTTCGAACACCTTACGAGCATCGAGATCGACGACCGCCTCGCCGAAAGCCTGGCCGCGCGCATGCACGGGACGAACGTTGATGTCCGCCATGGCGATGCCACCGAAATGCCCTTCGCCGACGCCTCGTTCAGCGGCGCAGTCTCGATGACCATGCTGCACCACGTGCCTTCGCGAGAACTACAGGATCGCCTCCTGGCGGAGACGTTCCGGGTCCTCCGGCCGGGCGGCACGTTCGCCGGCTCCGATAGCACCCTGAACTTGAAGTTCCGGTTCTCGCACCTCTTCGACACGATGGTCATCGTGCCGCCCGCAACTTTCGAAGAACGCCTCCGGCGCGCGGGTTTCAGCGAAGTGGCAATCCGCGAAGGCAAGGGCGCCTTCCGGTTCCGAGCGGTGAGGCCCTCCGCCTGAGCGTTTCGCCCAGCTTTGGCGGCGGGCCGTGAGTCAGACGGCGATCGCGTCAGTGATCCCCGGCACGGGGTAGGCGCGCGCAAACTCCGCCACTTCGGCGTTGACCGCCTCGCGGACGCCTTCACCATCCGGGTCCTTCAGGACGCGGACGATCCACTTGCCAACGCGACGCATCTCGTCTTCCTTCATCCCGCGCGAAGTGAGCGCGGGCGTGCCCATGCGCAGTCCGCTGGTGATGTAGGCCGACCGCTGGTCGTAGGGAATGGTGTTGCGGTTGGTGATGATCCCTGCCCCCTGGAGCGCGTTCTGGGCCTTGAGACCACTGATATCGACCGAGTTGCAGTCGACCAGGAGCAGGTGGTTATCCGAACCGCCGGAGACGAGGCGAACGCCGCCCGAAACAAGTTCTTCGGCGAGTGCGCTGGCGTTGGTCACAATCTGCTTCGCATAGACCGTGAATTCGGGCCTGAGGGCCTCCGCGAAGGCAACCGCTTTGGCCGCGATGCTGTGGAGATGCGGCCCACCCTGGGTGCCTGGAAAGACGCCGCGGTCGAGCGCGTCCGCGTGTTCCAGCTTCGAAAGCGCGAGTGCACCGCGCGGACCGCGAAGGGTCTTGTGGGTGGTGGTGGTCACGACATCGGCGTAGGGGGCAGGCGACATGTGGACGCCACCCGCCACGAGGCCGGCGATGTGCGACATGTCGACCATGAGCAAGGCGCCCGATTCGCGGGCAATCTCGCCAAAGGCCGCGAAATCGATCGCACGGGGATAGGCCGTCGCACCGGCGACGATGATCTTCGGCCGCGATTCGTTCGCGAGGCGGCGGACGACGGCCATGTCGATGGTTTCGCTTTCGCGGTCGACGGTGTAGGGGACGAAGTGGTAGAGGCGGCCGCTGAAGTTGACGGGCGAGCCGTGGGTGAGGTGCCCGCCCTGGCTCAGCTCCATACCCATGATGGTGTCGCCGGGGTTCACGAAGGCCTGGTAGACGGCCATATTGGCCTCGGCGCCGCTGGTGGGCTGCACGTTCGCGTGTTCCACGCGGAAGAGCCGCTTCGCGCGGTCGATGGCCAGGTTTTCGAGTTCGTCGCTGAACTGGTTGCCGGCGTAGTAGCGCTTGCCCGGGTAACCCTCGGCGTATTTGTTCGTGAATACCGAACCGGTTGCCTCGAGGACGGCTGCGCTGGCGTAGTTTTCACTCGCGATCATCTCGAGCGACTCGACCTGGCGCGTTCGTTCGTGCTCGATGATCCCGGCTACTTCGGGATCCAGGCGGGAGAGTGCGGACATAGGAGCCTCCGCTGGTTCGGTGGTGGGAGTCCTTCAAGAGTAGAGGCAGATCGGGGGTGGGTGAAGCGACGCCCCCTACGACCAGCGATCCCAGCGCATGATCTCGCTGACCGGCTTGCGCGTGACTGGACCGAAGTTCCCCATCGGGTAGCCCACCGGGATCACACAGAACGGCACGATCGCTTCGGGCAGCGCCAGGACTTCGCGGGCTTCGGCCCGGTCGGCAATGGCGAAGGTCGTCGGAGTCGCTGCCAGTCCAAGAGCGCGCGCGGCGAGCAGCAGGTTCTGGACCCCGGGCCAGATGGAGCCACCGGCCCCGGCCCCGGCCGCGAACGAATCGCGAAGTGGCAGCGCCACCTGCAGGCAGGCGATCACGATGGCCGGGATGTCGGCGAAGTGCTCAGCCTGCCAGCGCACGGCTTCCAGCATTCTCGCGCGCTTGGCCTCGGACTGGTGGGGAAGCGCGCCTGCGCGGCCGCCGGATGGGCCGGTGTATGCCTCGAAAACGCGGCGGTTCATCTCCGCCAGCTTCTCCTTCTGAGCACGATCCCGGACGACGATCCAGCGCCCGTTTTGCTGGTTCGAACCAGAGGCGGCCTGGTTCGCCGCATCGATCAGCTTGACCAGTGTCTCTTCCGGCACGGGGTCTGGCTTGATCCGGCGCATGGCGCGGCAGTTGTAGAGGACGTCGAAGATTCCCATCTGGTTGGACATTCGGTGCGGCTCCCGGGTTGTAGTGCACTAACTGTAGCGAAGCGACCCGGATGCGCATCGCCTCCGATCCAATACGGGATCTGACCTACACTCGCATGGTGAAGCATGAAATCCCCGGCCTCCGCCTGGGCGAGAACTGGACGAGCGCCGCCGGCGCACTGGAAGGCATCCTCGCCTACCTTGGGCAACCGCTGCCGCGGCATGCAATCATGGGCCTCACAGGACACGCCTGGCACACCTGCCTTGCGACTCGCGGCCAGGTTTCGGTGCTTCCATCCGGGCCCGCGGACCTGGACTGGCGGGCGATGGTCGAACGGTATGCACGCACGGGTTACCGCTGGGAACGATTCGCCCTCGAACTTCCGGCCGATAGCCCATGGGATGACCTGCGCTCGGCCGCCGTGGAGTGGGGGATCTCTCACCTCGATGCGGGCAGGCCGCTTCTCGGATGGGACTTTCACCTCCACGAACACGGCATCGTGGCCGGCTACGACCGAACGCGCGGCGGCTTCCTGGTGGAGGACATCCTGACGGCGGAGCTCGGCCCCTTCGTGCTCTGGGATGTCTGGCCAACGGCAGCAACCGGGAGAATCGAGCTCTTCGCGCCCGTCGAAGCCGTGGAACCTGACCCGTTGGAGACGATTGCTGGAGCGCTGCAGACGGCACTGGACTGTTTCGAGGGCAAGGACGGGGCGGACGACAGCCAGCCCCGCGGTACGGCCGCAATCGAGGCGTGGGCCGACGCGTTTGACGGCGACACGGAGGTCGACAGGGCCGGAAACGCCTACACGCTCGTCGTGCTCCAGGCAGCCCGGATGGACGGTTCTGCGTTCCTCGCGGATCTCGCCGAGTCGATCCCGGACCTCGCCGCGCCTCTTGGCGCCGCCCGTGATGCCAGCCGCGAGCAGGTCAAAGCAGTGGCGCCACTGATCACCCTCTTCCCGTTCCCATCGGGAGGGCACGGCAACGTGAACAACCCCGGCCTCCGCCGAGCAGCGGCGATGGCGTTGCGCCGTGCGGCGAAACACGAGAGGGAAGCGGCGGCGAGCATCCGCGAGGCATTGGCACTGCTGGAGGGCTGACCCGGGAGCTTCCGGGTTAGAATCGCCCGGTGAAGACCTATCCCGTTTCTCCCAACCTCTCCACCCCACGGGGCTACAGCCACGTCGTTTCCACCAGCGGCGGCCGCACCATCTATGTCGCCGGACAGATAGCGATGGACAAGGACGGCAAGGTCGTCGGCGTCGGCGACCTGCGCGCGCAGACCACCCAGGTTTTCGAGAACGTGAAGGCCGCGCTCGCCGCCGCCGGAGCCACTCTTTCCGATGTGGTGAAGCAGAACACCTACATCGTGAACCTGAACGCCGAAGCCCTGCCCGTCATTCGGGAGGTGCGGGGGCAGTATTTCCCCGCCGAGAACCCGCCTGCCAGCACCCTTGTCGGTGTGACGGCGCTGGCCTTCGCTGACCTGCTGATCGAAGTCGAGGTCATCGCCGTCGTCGACTGACCGGTCCGCTGCTGCGCTGCCGGCGGGGTGGAACGCGGTAAACCCGGAGCCTCGCCGGCGCGCGCTCCCGACACCCGCGCGCTACCATTGTGACGCACGGAACAAGCGACTATGGCCGACCTCAGCATCTACCTCTTCTGGACCGGTATGGTCACCTCGCTCATCGCCGCCGGGCTATACGTGGCCTACGTCGCCAGCGCGTCGCTCGCTGTGCGCCGGATGAGCGCCCAGACGGCCGCCGGCACCCTCACCATCGCCCAGCCCAGCGGAGTCCCGAACGCGGGCATCGGGCGGCTCGCCACCACGTTCTCCTCCTTCACGGTCCTCTTCCTCGGCGGACAGGTGGCAGCACGCTGGTCGGCCACGGGACATGCACCCGTTTCAAACCTGTACGAGTTCACGGCTGCCTTCGCGTTCGGCATAGCCCTTGCCTACCTGGCCTTCGAGACGTACATCGGCAACCGTCGCTTTGGCCTCCTCGGCCTCCCGATCGTCGCCGCGATGCTCGGCATCGCCTCCATGTTCCCGTCTGAGATCACGCCGCTCATCCCGGCGCTCCAGAACGGGCCGCTCCTCACCATCCACGTCAGCGTGATGATGCTCTCCTACGCGATCCTCACCGTCTCGTTCTGCGGTGCGGCGGTCTACCTCGCGCAGGGCGGCGAAGGGCATCGCAGGTTCGCTTCGCTCCCGAGCGCGGAAGCCGCCGGCGACCTCGCGCACAAGGCTGTGATGGCCGGCTTCCCGTTGCTCGGCCTCGGCATCGCCCTCGGCGCGTGGTGGGCGAACAGCGCCTGGGGACGCTATTGGGGCTGGGACCCAAAGGAGACCAGCGCGCTGGTCACGTGGCTCAGCATCGCCGCGTACTTCCATGCTCGCGCCGGATCCGGCTCTGTGGCCGGAGCCCCGGGCATCCGTCGCATCGTCCCGGCGAAGGTGCGGCGGGGCTGGCGCCCGGACCCGATGTGGTGGCTCGTGATCATGTGGGCGCTCGTCATGTTCACCTATTTTGCGGTGAACCTCTGGGTAAGCGGCCTCCACAGCTACGCGGGGGTATAGCCGGATCGTCGCTCGCGACAAGCTACAATATGCGCATGACCGTCAGGATAAGTGTCGACCGCCTGCCACCCGAAGTCGTCGAGGCACTCGACCGGGGTGACACCGTAGTGTTCGAACGCCTCGGGAAGGTCACTGCGGTCGCCCGGCCGGAGGAGACCAGCGGTTCACGGCTCTGGCATGAACTCGCGAAGCTTGCTCCCCTCGACTCCGAGTTCGAAGCCGATGTCGCCGCCCTGAGCAACGTCGTGGTGACTCAGGGGTCGGCATGGGCGTCCTGATCGACACATCGTGGCTGATCGATGTCGAACGACGCCTTGTCCAAGATCCTCGGCTTGCCGCCGAGCTACCCGACGAGCCCTTCGTTAGTTCAATCACGATCGCCGAACTTCGTATGGGTGTAGAACTCTCCGACGCCGCCCATCGGCGGAACCGCGAAGCGTTCGTCGAGGTCCTCGTCCGCGAGGCGACCATCGTCGCGTTTGGCCTTGACGAGGCCGTTGCATACGGGCGGACTGCCGCCGCCCTACGTCAGGCCGGACAGCGTATCGGCGAACGCGACCTCATGATCGCCGCCACGGCACTCGCGAACGGGCACGAAGTCCTGACACTCAACCGGTCAGAGTTCGAACGAGTGCCTGGCCTCATGCTTCGCGAGTACCCTTCAAGCTGACGTTGGTCGTCGCACAATCGACCCGTGCGGAGAACCTCTCGAAAGGGCGACGATGGACCCGTCTCAAGTCCAGGCGGCGGTGGAAGCCGCCAAATCGGTCGCATCCGCGCTCGGCCTTCGCGCCGAAGACGCGCTCTTGCTGCACAACTCGAACCGGATCGCGGTCCGTTTCTTGCCCTGCGACGTGCTGGCACGGGTAGGCCCTGCCAGGACTCACGGAGCCGACTTTGGGTTTGAACTCGAGGTCTCCCGCCGGCTCGCCGCGTCCGGCGCCCCATGCGGTGAGCCGGACCCTCGTGTAGCGCCGCGCACGTACGAGCGGGATGGATTCGCCATCACCTTCTGGACTTACTACGAGCCCGTTTCGCCCGAAACCTCCCCGCCTGATTTCGCACAGGCGCTTCATCGGCTGCACACCGGCCTGCGAGAGATCAACCTCCCAACGCCGCACTTCACGGATCGTGTCGCGGAAGCTCAGTCGCTGGTCGGAGACCCTGTTCTGACTCCGGAGCTCAGGGCCACCGACCGGGAGCTACTGGCGAACGCACTGCGAACCCTGCTGACTGCTGTCGTCCAGCGCGGGTCGAAGGAGCAGCTCCTCCACGGCGAACCGCACCCGGGCAACCTGCTCAACACCAGGGACGGCCCGCTGTTCATCGACCTCCAGACCGCCTGCCGCGGCCCTGTCGAATTCGACGTCGCCCACGCGCCCGAAGCGGTCAGCGCGCACTATCCGAATCTGGATACCGAGCTGGTCGACCAGTGCCGACTCCTGAAGCTCGCCATGGTCGCCGCCTGGCGTTGGGACCGCAACGATGAGTTCCCGGACGGCCGCCCCATGGGCGAGGACTTGCTCCGGCAGTTGCGGGCCGCCTCGGATCGTCTCCGCCTCTGAACCAACCGCTGACGACCGGTCGGCGGATCCCCCTGCCCTAACCCCCTAACCCTCGCCCCGGCGTACAATGCGTTGCGTGGATGGATTTACCGTTAGCGAAGTCAGCGGGCTTCGTTCCCCCGTGGTGATCATGGCCTTCACCGGTTGGAGCGATACCGGCACCGTCACGACCGATGTCGCGAGCCACCTCATCGAAGCCTTCGACGCCGAGCGCTTCCTCACCGTGGACCCCGAGGACTACTACGTCTTCACCGACACGCGCCCCCACGTCCGCATCGACGAGGATGGCGTGCGGGCGCTCGATTGGCCCGACAACGAGGGCTTCGCCGCCCGGCTACCGGACAACGACCACGACCTCGTGATCGTCCGCGGCGTGGAGCCGAACCTGCGCTGGCGGACCTTCTCCGAGCGTCTCTCGGACGTGGTCGCGACGTTCGAACCTTCGCTCGTCTGCACGCTGGTGGCGCGCCCGGCGGCAACTCCCCACACGCGGCCCATCCCGGTGACCGGCTCATCGGCCGACCCGCGCCTTTCGGCGAAGTACGGCCTGGGCCGTTCCCTCTACCAGGGCCCAACGGGCATCCTCGGGGTGCTGCACGATTCGCTGCGACGGCGCGGGGCCGGGCTCATCAGCCTCGCCGCGGGCGTCCCCCACTACCTCAACGTCGAAGAGAACCCCGCCGCCACGCTCGCCCTCCTTCGGGCCCTCCAGCCGGTCATCGGCATCGCCCCACCGGAAGGGGACTTCGAGGACGAGATCGAGCGCTTCACCAGCCGTGTCGAGGAAGCTTCGCGCGGCGACACCCAGATCGGCGAGTACGTCCGTACGCTGGAAGAGCACTACGGCGAAGACCGCGAACCGGAAGCCGAATCCGGCGGAGACCTGCCTTCCGCCGACGACATCCTGCGCGATGTCGAGGACTTCCTCCGGGGCAGCAACGACCGTTAGCACGGAGGTCCCGCCATGGGAATCGCAACGCTCCTCTACAAACTGGCTTCGCCCTACGACGCCTATGTCGCCCATGTCTCGGAGTTGAACACCGCCCTTGAGCGGCTTCGTTACCAGAGCGAACGCGCCCTTGGCTACGAGGCCGGCCTTCACGGTTCGGTCCGCCTGATGCCCGGCGGGGCTGCCCGCGCCGAACGGGTCGATCGCTTCCGCGAACGCCTGGGCGATGCCGCCGCGAGCATGAGCGACGAGCAGTTCGAAGACTTCCTCGCGCACCTCGGCGGTGGCGAAGCGGCCAACGTCGAAGCCGACCGCGCCCGCGTGGTCGACCGCATGAGCACTGCCACGCGCGGCATCGAAGAGTACTTCGCCATCGCGGGCAAGGCCCTGGCAACGCTGGAAGAACGGGGGTACAACCCGAACCGTTCCGATATCGCCCGCCAGCTGCGCGAGAATCACCTGCCCATGCACACCGTCGGGGAGTACCGCCGCATCCTCCACGAACTCGGCACGAAGGTCGGTGTGCGGCCGAAGTGAGCCCCCACGCCCTTCCCCCTCTCCCATGTCCGGGCGAGGGGAGCGCCGACAACCAATGACTGACGAACGCAAGGCGAACTCGCGGCTGGTGTATTCGACCGATGGCGGGCGCGTCCCTCACCCCCCGTCCCCCCCTCCCAAGCCTGGGAGAGGGGGGGTCACGATGCCTCCGGCCGGCCTCACCAACCGCAAGCTCCCGTCCGCGCCCCCCGCGGCTAACGGCCAACGGCCATAGGCCCCTCCGGACGACGGGCTCGTCCGGGTGCAGCGGGACAAGAAGGGCCGGGGCGGCAAGACGGCGACGACGGTGACGGGCCTCCCGGGGAGCGAGCCGGAGCTCGACGCGCTGTTGAAGCAGCTGAAACAGTTCTGCGCGACCGGCGGCAGCCGCGAGGGCCGCATGCTCGTGTTGCAGGGCGACCAGCGCGAGAAGCTGGTGCCGAAGCTGGTGGCGATGGGGCACAAGGCGAAGCTGGCGGGGGGATAGTCCCTCACCCCCCGACCCCCTCTCCCATGCCGGCGAGGGGGAGGTGAAAGGCGAGACGCGGGCGAAAAACGAAAACACGTCGATTCTGCGTGGATCTGCATCGATTCTGCATTGGATCGCGTGATGCGACTGCATCGGTCCGCATGACGCGGTGGTCCCTCACCCCCCGACCCCCTCTCCCATGCCTGGGCGAGGGGGAGTGAGAGGGCGGGTACCTCTGCGGGCGGCGTTTTTCCTGGGGTGCTGGAAGTGGTTGGAAGTGGTCGAGGCAGATTCGGATACGTAACTACCTGTGGTACTACTTGAGGGGGTCGAAGTAGTGGGCTGCAGGTCACGTGTCGTGAGGAGCGAGTAGCGGGCGATGAGCGGGGAGGGGACGGTAGCGAGCGAGCGGGCGGCGGGCATTTGGGGTGAGGGTGGGG
>Ga0154020_10011537_pt1 | contig 10072 bp, 5 predicted proteins | sample Klosneuvirus_201_FD_109709 | JGI IMG/M metagenome (GOLD analysis project Ga0154020, IMG submission 109709) | Active sludge microbial communities from wastewater, Klosterneuburg, Austria - Klosneuvirus_20160825_MG | ecosystem: Engineered > WWTP > Aerobic digester > Activated sludge | place... | reverse complement strand
GAGCTGTCGGCCCAGCAGCCGGCGCCGCAACCGGGCTCGATTGCTTGCCGCGTAGATAAATCCAATAGCCAGTCCAAGCAGCGCCACCTGCAAGTGTAATACCGCCCAGTACATCAAACGCTATTGCGGTATTGTTCAGCGTCTTTCCTTTGTCGTATAGTGCAGCCACATCGCCGGTCCAATAGCGACTGCTCGCCGTGCCTACTTCTTGTTGAACCGAGAGCGCCGAGACGCCCGTGCCAATTCCAATCGCCAGAAACGCCACGCCTGCGCCGAGCGTCACCAGCGCCGGAACCGGTGGCAGCTTGGGGTAGCCTTTGAGCCAGCCCGGCCCACCATCGAGCGGCGGGACTGCCACGCCCGGTGCCGCACCCGCGCCGCCATCGCTCTGCTTGAGCACGGCCACCGTCTTTTTGATGTCTTCCGCGTCGGGCGGATTGGTCGCCAGATATTTTTCGTAATAACGCAGCGCGTCTTCTCGCTGACCCTGTTTTTCAGCGGCCCGCGCAATGTTGAACAGCAGCGGCGTCAGCTTCGACAGGCCGTAGGCGGACTCGAACTCGGTCCGCGCCGCCGAGTAGTTTCCGTCCTGGAAAAAGCGCGCCCCACTATCGAAGTGCAGCTTGGCGGCAGCCATCTCTTCGGCACTCGGCTGCCCCGGCGACGAAGCCGACCCAGCGGTCTGAGTCGCGGGCTCTGCACTCTGCGCTTGCACAGCCGGTGAAACCAGGCACAGCACGGCGGGAAGGCCCAGCCTCAGGAACGCACTACCGATCGGTAGCGTAGATACACCCAATGCGCATAGGACACGTTTTGCCACGTTGCGAATATATCACAGCATGCTGGCGCGGTGCTGCGGGTTCAGCAGCGGATCTCGACGGGTAGGGGGTTGGCACACCGACTGCTTGGGACTCTGCGCCAAGAAGCCTCGGCACTGGCTTCTCGTCTGAGCTGAGCTTTCCCCGGTGCATCGCAGTGCGCTGCTGCACAGCCATTCGTGCGACGGTGCACAACCGGTCGAAAAGGGTGCGATGCAGCACACCCACAACCGGACCAGGCACCACGAACAGGGGCGGCCAGCCCAGCACCGACAAAAGCCAAAGGATGCGGTGATGGATATGGAGACAACGAACGACGCGAGCCTCGATGCGGACGTGATCATCGTCGGTGGTGGAGTCACCGGCTGCGCAATGGCGACCGCCTTGGCCAATGGCAAACGGCGAATTTTGGTGTTGGAAGCTCGTACCGGCCACAAGCCGCGCTTTGCGGGCGAGCTGCTTCATCCGACGGGAACACAGGTTCTCGATGAGCTGGGCTTTCTGCCGACGCTCCGCAAGCATGGCGGCGTCGATGTCGATGGCTTCGCGGTCGTCAAAGCGAAAGAAGTTCCGGTCACCCGACTGCCCTACGCCGAGATCGCCAACCATCGCCCGACCGGCTTTGCCATGGAGCACCGCGACCTCGTCACCGGCATGCGGGAGTGGGCGGAAAAGCAGCCCGGCGTCACCTTCCGCTTCAACGAAAAGGTCGAGGAAGTGCTGCGCAATGACAGCGGTCGCGTCAGCGGGGTGCGGACCACGACTGCGACGCTGCGGGCGAACTTGGTCCTCGGCTGTGATGGTCGGCACTCGAAGATTCGGCCCCTGCTGGGACTGGGCGAAGCAGCGCGGCTGTTGTCGTTTTCGGTGGCGATGCGGCTGCCCGATGGCGCCAAGCACCTACCCTGCCCTACCTTCGGTCACATCTTTCTTGGCGCCTGGGGTCCGATGCTGATCTATCCGATTGGCGGTCCCGACGGCGCCCGCGATGCCCGAGGCTGTTTCGACGTAACCCGCGAGCTGTCCGGTGGACCCAAAGGCGCCGCCGAGCTACTGCGACGGGAATACGCGCCGCACCTGCCGGCCCCGCTTGCCCGCGCGCTGCTCGAGTCCCTTGATCGCGAGCCGCCGCAGATTGCCGCCAACGAAGCGATTCGGACCGACCAAGCGGTGCTCCCCGGGGCGGCGATCGTCGGAGATGCCGGTGGCTGTGCTCACCCGCTGACGGCTGCTGGAATGACGGTCTGCTTCACCGATGCGCAGCGACTCGGACGGCTGCTTCGCGATGCCGGCAACTTCTCCAATCCAAAGCAGGTCGATACTGCGCTCCGTCGCTACGAGATCGAACGCTACCGCTTCGTACGGGTCCGCGAGGTCTTGGCCGACGCGCTCTACGAAGTCTTCCGAGGCGTCGAGCCCGGCACCCGAGCGATCCGCGAAGGCATCTTTCAGTACTGGGAAGGCAGCAGCCAGGCCCGCGCTCGCTCGATGGCGCTGCTCTCTGGCGCCGATTCTCGTCCGTCGGTGTTCCTCCGCGAGTATTTGACTGTCGTCAGCACCTCGACGAGCGCAGTGTTGGCCGGGAAGACCGGGCCGATCCGAGGCGAGCCAGCCACCATGCGGCAGCGCTTTGACTCCCTGGTCGGACTGGGCCAAAAGAGCCTGGAAAAAGCGCGGCTGGTGTTCCGCGATGTCCGCCAAGAGCTGCTCCGCGCCAGCGCCTAACAGCCACCAGCGCTCACCAGCACTTACCAGCACCCACCAGCGCTCTGGCCGCTGGCTTAGTATTTATGAAGGATGAGTCCGCTCGGTCCGACGACGTAGATGTCGTCAGGTCCAGCGCATCCGACGCTGGTGAACGGCTGGTTGGTCAGGGACTGCTCGGCCTGCCAGTCGGTCCCGACGCGACGCATGATCACGCCTTGGGTGCCGACGCCCCACAGCTCGCCGGTCTTGGCCACCGCGCACGCCGCCACGCCAGTTGCGCCGGTCTGGGCCAGCGGTCGCGCCGATGACAGTGTCCACTTTCCTGCCGAGCGCCGCAGCACCGAGCCTTTGTTGCCAAGCGCCGTCAGCCCCTCTTCAGCCGTTCCGACGAGCGAAACCAGGGTTTCCGTGGTCATCCCCGCCGCTTCTTGCGTCCAGCCAACCTTGTCGCGCCGCAGGATGATGCCTTTGGAACCGACGACGTACGCGACCCGCGAGTCGTTGCTGCCCGTGCCCCAAGCGGCAAACAGATCGTCGGTGATGGGCGGCCCCATCGGTCCTAGCTCGATGTTCCAGCTGCCCTGGATGCGGCTGTAAATGCGACCGCCACGACCGACGACAAAGACCGCATCGGCACCGACCCACAGGCCGGTCAGCTCGGCGACCCCGAGCACGCCGCCTTCGACGACCCACACCGAGCCCGCTTGATGAAGGATGGTGCCCTCGGCGCCCACAGCCCAGACATCGGCATCCCCCGTCGGTGGTACGTAGCCACTGACCGCATTGAGCGTCGTCTTGTTCGAGCTGGGAATGATCTTCCAGCTGCCTTGGGCGCCGATTCCGACGTGTTTGACGATGAGTCCGTCACTGCCCACCGCATATACTTCCGACGGACTTGCTGCCCACACCGACGCCAGGGAGGCTTGGGTGACTCGGCTGGACACCTGGCTCCAGGTATCGCGCTCGCGGCGCAGGATCGTACCGAGGTTACCGACGGCGTACACGGTGTTGGTTCCCATGCCGCGATCGGTGCCCCACAGCGCGGAGAGTAGCTCGGTGGTAAGGCCCGCCGCTTCGATCTGCCAAGCCCCGGCTTTGCGTCGCAGCAGCGTACCCTTGGCGCCCACGGCGTAGAGCTCGTCGCCAGCGCCCCACAAAGCGGTCAGGTTGGCGGTGGTCGGAGGACGCTCGAAGCTCCAGTTGCCACCGGTCTTGCGCAGGATGATGCCACTGTCGCCCGCCGCGTAGACCTCACCTGCCAGTGCGCCCGTACCGACCCACACAGCATTGAGCTGCTGGGCGGCCATCGCATTGGCTTCGACGACCCACTTGCCATCACTGCCGCGATGCAGGACCCGCCCACTGGCCCCAACGGCATAGACATCGGGGGACATCGCAGAAGCAGAGCCAGCGACTGCAAACAGCGAGTCGGTGGTCACGCCCTGCGCTTCTGGCGCAAAGCTTAATGCCGGACCGGATCGCGTGACTCGGTAGACGCGGCCCGTGGTGCCCACCGCGAACAGCTCGCCCGCCGTCGGACTGGCCCACACTGCGGTCAGCTGCCCGTCACCAGTGCCAATCAACGGACTCTGGTCACTCCACTGCGAGCCGCTGTGCAGGAGGGTCAGGTCGTACATTCCGACCGCCACCGCCTGGGGAACGCCACTCGCCTGGTAGCCGCTCATGCCGAGGATGGTGCGGTTGCCACTGCCCGGGCTGCGCTGCACTTTCCAGCCGGTCGAGCGCCCGGTGATGAGCGTGCCGGCCTCGCCGCCCATATACAAGTCGTCCTGGTCGGAGCTCTTGCCAGCCGAGCCCCACAGCGCGCGCAGGTTGTTGCCTTGGGGAATCGGGCTCTCCCAGCGCCAGCTGACCTGGGCCGGTCCGCCGCCATCGCCGCCCTGGCTCATGTCTACCCGAGCGCCATCGGGATTGGGAAAGCCATCGACCAGTGTCTCCGCCACCGGGACTTCCCAGCAGCCCGATCCAGCCAGTGAGGCCGCCAAAAGCAGAGCTCGGTACGACGCAGTGCGTAATGAATTCCGTCGCTGGCGTCGGCTCATCGCAGTGGTAATGCGCGCTTGGAGCAAAAACGAAATATTGTCGGTCAGCATATGTGGATCGTTTGCGACAGCACGTTCCCTGTCAAGCAGGACCTTACGAACTTTCTCGCCGAGATGTATGCCCACGGTGGGAACATTGCCGCCCAATGTGTACTAGATTTCCAAGATGCTGCGCTGGCTGACTCTGCTGCTTTTACTGGTCCATGTCGCTTCGCCGGCCCGGGGCAAAGTGCCACAGGGCGCTCCAGCAAACCCGCTGCCGATTCGCGAGCTCGAAGTGGAAGGCGTTCAGTCCTATCGGCTCGGCAATGGTCTGCGCGTGCTGCTCTTGCCCGAGCCATCGGCCGCTTCGCTCACCGTCGAGGTCGCCTACTCCGTCGGCTCGCGGCATGAAGGGTACGGCGAGGCGGGGATGGCGCACCTGCTAGAACATTTGATGTTTAAGGGCACGGCGCGCTTCCCCAAGCCCGATGAAGAGATTATCCGCCGAGGTGGCGAGTGGAACGCCGAGACAGAGGTCGATCACACGCGCTACTACCAAACGCACCTGCCGAGCCAAGACAACCTGCGGGTCGCGCTCGCGATGGAAGCGGATCGAATGACGCAGGTTCGCTTTCGGCAAGACGATCTGTCACGAGAGTTTCAGGTGGTCCGCAACGAGCTGGAGCTGGCCGACAGCGATCCGCGCGACATCTTGCTGCGGCGCATTCATCACGCAGCGTTTTCGGTTCACAGCTATGGGCGCGATCCGATCGGGACCCGCAGTGACATCGAGCGCGTGTCGCTGGTCCGACTGCAGGCGTTTTATGCGCGTCACTATCGGCCCGACAATGCGCACCTCATCATCTCGGGACCGATTGCGCCGGACAAGACGCTGCAGCTGGTCGGAGAGCTGTTTGGCAAGATTCGGGCGGTCGGTCCGCCGCCGGAGCGAACGTACACCGAGGAGCCCGCGCAAGACGGCGAGCACCATGTCACAGTGCGTCGCGTCGGCAAGCTCCCGCTGGTTGGGCTGTACTATCACTCTGCGTCGGCGGCGGACCCTGATCAGGCGGCGCTGGCGGCGCTGGCCGACATCCTGACGCGACCGGGCTCGGGTCGGCTGTACAAAGCGCTCGTCGATACCGGGCTGGCCGTGAGCGTGGCCGCCGAGAGTGAGCTGCGCGCCGAGCCGGGTGGACTGCTGGTGCTTGCCGAGCTGCGCAGCGGCGGTGACCCGAGCAAAGTCGAGCAGACCATGACGCGCATCATCGAAGAGGTCGCGCAAAAAGGCATCTCGCCCGAAGAGCTGCGTCGCTTTCAGGTGCGCGCGCTCGTCAGTCACGAGCGGCTGGTGCGCAGTCCGGCAGAGCTGGTACACGCGCTCGGAATCTTCAGCACTCTCGGGGACTTTCGACTGCTGTTCTTGCTGCGCGATCGGATGCAGCGGCTCGATCTCGCGGCGGTGCAGCAGGCGGCGCGACGGTATCTGACCCGGCAAAATCGGACCGTGGCGCAGTTTCTCCCCGAGGAGCTACCGCCGATGCGGCATGCTCGCCCTGCGGTCGATGTGGCGACGATGCTGCGCGACTTCCAAGGCGGCGCCAAAGCCCAGCCCGGCGAGCCGTTTGTCCAGACGCCGACCGCGATTGCGCAGCGCGTCGTCGAAAAGCAGCTGCCGACGGGGCTGCGACTGATCATGCTGCCCAAACGGACCCGAGGCCAGCACGTCGAGCTGGCGATGCAGCTGTCGCTGGGCAATCAAGCGGACCTGCGCGGCAAAGAGTCGGCACTGGGGCTGCTCGCACCGCTGCTTTTGCGAGGGACGAAGCTGCGTGACCATCAAGCGCTGCTCGATGAGCTGGACCTGCGCAAGGCGACGCTCGCGACCAAAAGTGAGGCTGGCTTGCCAGGGCTGCTCAGTCAGCACTTGGAAGTCACGGGCAGCACGGTGCGCAGTGAGCTACCGGGGCTGCTCGCCCTGCTCCACGAGATCTTGGCCACGCCAGGGCTCGCTCCCGCCGAGTTCGAGCGGGCCAAGCAGCAAGCGCTGGCGCAGACCGAGGACCTTACCCACAACCCGATGGCGCAGGCGATGATCCAGCTGCTTCGGCATGCCGCGCCGTGGCCAAAAGGCGACCCACGCTATGTTCCGACGACCAGCGAGCAGCTCTCGCGGCTGCAAGCGACCGGGCTCGAAGATGTGCGCTTTGTGGCCCGAGAGCTGCTGGGCGGAGAGCACGCGCTACTGGTGCTGATCGGCGACTTTGAGCCGGAAGCGGTCTTTCAGCAGGTATCGAAGCTGTTTGCGGGCTTTGTCGCCAAGCGTCCGTTTGCCCGGCTGCCGCGTCCACATCAGCGCGTCGCGTCGGTTGACCTGGCGGTGCAGCTGCCCGATCGCGACAGTGCGGTGGTGGCGATGCTGCTGCCGTTTGCGTGTAAGGACACCGATCCGGACTATCCGGCGCTGTTGCTGTGGCAGCAGATCTTTGGGGCTTCGACGACCTCGCGGCTGAATCAGCGGCTGCGTGAGCGAGACGGCCTGTCGTATGAGGTGCGCTCTTCTCTGCGCATACCTACCTTGGATGACAACGCCAACGTCGCGGCGCTGGCGACCTGTGCGCCACCGAACGGCAAGTCGGCGCTGGCGGCGGTTCAAGAAGAGCTGCGGCTGCTGCTCGACAAGGGTCCAAGCGCGGTGGAGCTAGCCCAGGCCCAGATCGCCTACGATCGACAGCTGGAAGCGATGATGGCCGATGATGACGATCTGGCGCTGCTCCTGCTTCAGCTGGCCAAGGTCGGGCGCGACATCCGCTACATCGAGCAGCTCCGAGCGCAGGTCCGGCAAGTCACGCTGGCTCAAGTGCTGGCGGCGGCGCAGCGACATCTTGCAGCGGCGTCGGTCGTGCGGGCCATCACCCATGAGTGACGCGCCCCAGTGCCACGCCGAAGTGCCACGCCGCTCGCAAACGGTGACGACGCAGCCGCTTGTGCGGACCGAGCGGAGTTTGTTACAAGCGCACAAAAGAGGTTCCCGACCGATGATGAGCCCTGAGCTGCTTTCGATCCTGCGCTGCCCCAAATGCAAGGGGCTGCTCCACCAACAAACGGCCCCGGTGGCGCTGGCCTGCCCGGCCTGCCAGCTGGCCTTTTCCGTCGATGATGGCATTCCCAACATGCTGATCGAGGACGCCCGCCCGCTCGCCGAGAGCGCAGCGCCGTAACGGAGTACCACCGTGGGAAGGTCGCATCGCCGGCTACTTTGGCTCTTTGGCACCATCGGACTTACGACGGGAAGCTGCGTCTCGGGCCAGACAACGACCACGACCCCGGTGGCACCGACGACGGTCGCTCAAGCGGTGACGCCCAAGTCGATCGAGCTGCTGGTAGCGACACGGATGCGCAATACCACCGAGCCGTGTGGCTGTACCTCGACTCCGCTGGGCGACATCGCCCGGATTGCTGCGCTGGTAAAGCAGGCGCCCGAGAGCAGCCTTCTCCTCGATGCGGGCGGTCTGCGCTACGAGCCGAAATCGCTGCCACCGAGCAAGCAAGCGCAAGGGCGGCTCAAAGCGGACTTTATCGAGAACACCTGGCAGGAGCTGTCGGCGCTGGTGATGGTTCAGCCCGAGGATCTGCTCGGTCCGCAGGGTCCAAGTGAGCTGGCGGGCCACCGTCGTCTGGTTGCCAACCTCACGGGATTGCCGAGCGACGCCACGGTCCCGCGCGAGATCCGAACCCGGCTGGGTCTGCGGCTCGGGGTGATCGGGATTGCCGATCCGGGTGCGACCTGGCCGACGGGCATCACGGTGAGTGATCCAGCGACGGCGCTCGGTCAGCAGCTCCAGTTCCTGCGCACCGACGGTGTCGATGCCGTGATCGTGCTCACCGGACTGCCCCGAGAGAAGGTCCGCCGCCTTGCGCAGAAGTTCCCCGAGGTCAAGCTGTGGGTCGCAGGCGTCAACGATCTCATCGAGGACGGGGTCGAGCTGCCGGAGATCTTTCACGACGCGCTGATTCTCACGCCGGCTCACAAAGGCGAGCGGCTGTTCCGCGTCAGCCTGCATCCGTCGGCACACGGCAAGCTGGTCTGGAAGTTTGTCGCCACCGCCAAGCAGCGGCAGAAGCAGATCGTGGCACTGCAGGAACGGACGCGCGCGGCTGAAAAGCTGCTCACCGGGCTGGCCAAGGACCCGACTGCCGATCCCACGTTTGTCAGCACGCAGAAAACCGAGCTTAATGGGCTGCAAAAGCAGCTGGCGGAGCTTTCAAAAGAGCCGCAACCAAGCGACGGCTATCTGACGGCAGAGCTGATTCCAGTGACGCGCAGCCTGCCGCGTGATCCCGTGGTCCGCAAGCGCATCGATGAGCTCGATCAGAAAATCGGCCAAGCCAACCTGACCGCACTCACTGGACCGCCGCCCGACACCTTGCCCGGCAGTCCGCGCTACGTGGGCACCACCGACTGCCTCGGCGCCTGTCACTTCCACGAGCCGGCGCACAAGCTGTGGCAGGCCACCCAGCACGGCAGCGCCTTTCGCACGCTCGTCCAAGTCGGCAAAGAGCTGTCCTACGACTGCGTCGGCTGCCACGCGACTGCCTTTGACACCCCGGCGGGCAGCAACCTGCTCACCCTCTTCAAATGGCAGCAGGCAACAACGCCACCCCTCGGCGTCGGACCCGATCTCCGTCACGTCGGCTGCGAGGTCTGTCACGGCCCCGGCTCGCTCCACATCGCTGCGCCCGGCAAGGTCAAGATCCCGATCCCTCGTCCCGACGTAAACACCTGCCTTGGCTGCCACACCAAAGAACACTCCGACACCTTCGAGTGGAACGCCTACGCACGCGGCATCCTCGGCGAAGGACACGGTGCCGCCACCCGCCAGACGCTCGGCAGCGGCCCCACCGGTCGCGAGCTCCGCCAAGCTGCCCGCAAGCAAGCCGCCGAGCACTAGCTGTCTCGGACTCGCACTCACCAAGCCGTGGTCGTTGTTTGTTGCAGGGAACGGACTAGAAGCGATCTTTGCAGGGAACGGACTAGAAGCGATCTTTGCAGGGCTCGTACTTGGACACGGCCAGGGCAGGTGCAGCGCCCCGACGGGCAGGCGGCTCATCGGCGATCAGGGTCTGGTTTACCTTGAGCTTGCCGTCGGCGTTGGCGGCGACGCAGGCGTGTCGCGCATATTCCGTCATGAGGCGCGCCCACTTGGTGCGGCCATACTCTGCGGCCAGCTCGTCCTTTTTCTTGTCGAAATCCACCAAGTCCGGCTCCTTGCGCTCTTTGAGCATGGCGACAAGAAACGCTCCACTGACATCGATCGGCCCCACCACCTCACCAGGCTTGACCGCAAACGCTTTTTTGACCAGCTCCGCCGAGGAACCGACGCCCGGAATGGTGTCGCCTTTGCGCGCAAACATCCCGGTTTCCTCGACCTGAATCTTGCTGCCCTTGGCCTGCGCTTCCGCCGCGTCAGAGTCATCCTTCGGAAACAGCTCCGCGAGCTT
>Ga0154020_10011535_pt1 | contig 10072 bp, 7 predicted proteins | sample Klosneuvirus_201_FD_109709 | JGI IMG/M metagenome (GOLD analysis project Ga0154020, IMG submission 109709) | Active sludge microbial communities from wastewater, Klosterneuburg, Austria - Klosneuvirus_20160825_MG | ecosystem: Engineered > WWTP > Aerobic digester > Activated sludge | place... | reverse complement strand
GGCAGAATGGTGTCGAACAGCGTGGCATAGGCGGCGGAAACTTTATCCCATACAAAGACGACGGTGTACGGGTCGGGCATCTGGCAGTCGATAATGCCCATGTAATCGGTCTGGTTGTAGACCGCCTGCCCGGCTTCGCTCTGGATAAAGTCCAGCGTAAAGCAGACATCAGCGCTGGTGAACTCTTCGCCGTCGTGCCACTTCACCCCTTCGTGCAGATTCCACGTCATCTCGATGGTTCCATCATCTTTCACGACGATGCCACCGTTCTCGGTTGTGGGAATTTCCTTGGCCAGCACGGGCACATAGCTGTTGTTGTTGTCGCTCATGATCAGGCCATCGACCATGGTGATCTCGATGTCGGTCAGGTTCTGGCTGGTGAGCGCGTTCAAGGTGTCGAGCTCTGCGCCATAGGCAACGCGCAGGATCTTCCTGCCGCCTTCTGCCGGCGCAGCGGCCTGTGCATCGGTCGCTGCATTGTCGCCAGCAACGGGCGCGGCAGGTGCAGCCGGCGCGGCGCACGCCGTGCTCAGCAACGCCACGACCATCAGCAGCGACACGATCTTGATCCAGGTGTTTTGCTTCATCTAGGGTCTCCTTATACTCGTTCGCTTGGATGAATTATTCGCTTCTCACATGCTATCTACGTCAAGCCAGTAGACATCTCCTTCCTTTTGAAAAATGGCATTCTCGACACAGAGACGCAGAGCAGCAGAGGTTCGCAGAGGAAAAGTGAAAAATCTTCTGTCGGATTTCTCTGCGTTGTCTCTGCGAACCTCTGCCTCTCTGCGTCAAAGCAAGTAGTTTTTCAATCAGTTTCTGCATGAAACATGGCGACTGTCTGCAATGAATGCATCCGGCCATAGAGAAAGTCGAGATAGTCCGCTCGCTGGTGCGGGGGGATAGCGTCGTACGCAGACGTGACCACCCCTTGACCCCACCAGTACGACCAGATCAGCACGGCGCGCGCCGGCGCGGCAATGAAACGCAGGCGATTGTCCACCCAGCCTTCGCCGCCCACCAGCGCATTGGCGCGCAGCCAGTCGCGCACCGTTGCCTCCGCTTCGCCTAGCGCGTGCAGCTTCCAGGCGGCCACCGTGCCGATGCCCGACCGATAGCGGGTCAGCGCGTGCTGGACGCGGTCGTCGTCGCTCTCGATCCAGTCGAGCAGAAAGAGGCCGTGGTCGGCGATGCCCTCAAACGGGCTGGAACTGGCCGTGTTGACCACCGAGAGCAGGTTGTCGGCCGGCGCTTTGCCCTGCGCATAGAGGACTTCGCGCAGCTTGAACTGAACGTAATGGCCGGGATAGCACTCGTGCACGGCCAGGTGCTTGAGACCCGGCCGCGTCAGCACCGGGTCTGTGTTCAACTCGACCTTGCGCTCCAGGTAGTTGCAGCGCGCGTTAAAGGCGACGCCGCTGACGCCCCTCACCCGCATGCCGTCGGACTTGGGCGCGGGGATCGGCAACACGCGCTCCGTGCGATCCCACGCCTCGTCGAAGAGCGCGGCCAACGTGCCGGCGACTTCATCGGCGGGCACGCGGTTGCGCGCCTGCCAGGCCGCGGCCTGCGCTTCGAGATCGCCGCTGTAGCCCAGGCCATTCCAAAGCTGGCGCAACTCATCGCGCAGCGCGTCCAGCTCCGCTTCGCTGGCCGGCGCCGCAGGCACATGCAGGAAGCGGCTCAATTGGTCGGCAAAGGGCAGTCCCTCCGCTCGCCACTGCATGAATGCCAGCGTCGAACCGCACAATTGCGCGTAGTAGCGCCGGCGGTCGGGCTCCGGCAGCGTCGCGGCGTCGCGCGCCAGCGTCTGCCAGGCGTCAGTGGCCGCGGCGTAATCGGTATAGACGGCCGGGCTGAGTGTTTCTGCGCCCATGTTGAGCACCACCAGCCCATCCTCATCCTGACTTTCGTTGCGATAGAGTGCATCGACGCCCAACAGCGCGCTCGCGGCACGTTCGCCATACGCCAACGTCGCCTCACTCAACATGTGTCACCTCCTCGCGCATGGCCGCGGCGATCAACGCCACGGGGATCGAACCAAAGGACAAAAAGCGGTCGTGGAACGCGCGCAAATTGAAGCGGTTGCCCAGCGCCTGCTGCAGATCGGCGCGTAGCTCCAGAATCGCGTCGCGCCCCATCAGGTACATCAGCGCGCCGCCGGGGAACATGCTGTTCTTGACCGCCTCGCCGTGGGCCGCTTCGGCGCTCATGGCCGTGCGTTCGGCGTAGAAGCGCGCGGCCTCGTCCACGCTGATCTCGCCGCGCTGCAGCCGTACATCCACCACCGCACGTGCGGCCATGCGCAGGTCGCCGTGCACCTCGCCAAAACATTCCAGCGGGGTGAGAAAGCCCTGCTCCGCCATCAACTGCGTGGCGTAGCAGGACCAGCCTTCCGCCATCGTGCCGCCGCAGAACAGAGCGATGCGCGACGCACAGTCCACCGCCGCCATCTGGCCGATGCGCGACGGGCCATGATAGGCGTTCCAGTTTTGCACGTGGTGGCCGACGCCGCCGTGATGGACGACGTGGTTGAGCTTGATCACGCTGTCGTTGGCAGCGCGCAGCCGGCGCGTCTGCTCGGCTTCTGGCAGCGAATCGTCGATCGGCGTCACCAGATAGCGGTGCACCGGTGGCCGGTTGAAGGCCGCGGGCGCCCGGTAGAAGAGGAAATAGAGCGACGGCGCGGCCTCACGCGCCCAGTGCGGCTGCGGCGTATACTCGATGGGAAAGTCCGGCCAGGTGAGCAGATCGGCGTCGCGCACAAGCTGGCGGCTCTGCTCCCAGAGCTCGCCGTAGCGGTCAAGATAGCCGGCGGTAGTGGGGTGGAAATCCGCCAGCCCGGCCAGCGCCTCTCGCCAGTCCGCCGCGCCAAAGTCGGCGGCGTGCTGCGTCAGATAGGCTTCCGCCTCTGCCATCTTTGCCAGCGCGTAGGCCAGGATCTCGTCCGCGCTCTGGGTCAGAAAGTGCCCCTCGCGCAGCAACAGATCCAGCGCTTCGGGGCCAGCGGCCGGTGCGGGCGTCTGCGCGTGACGCAACGTATCGGTGAGATGGCTTGCGTAGCGGGCAAATGCGGCCAACGCTGCATCGGCGGCGGTGCGCAGCGCCGGCTGCAAGGCCGGAATGTCAGCCGCCAGCCTATCGATCCCGGCGCCCAAAAAGGCGCGCGCCCCCTGACACTCGCGCAGCGCGCGCTCGGTCCAGGCTAACGGCGCCTCATGCACGTTGTGCGTCCCCTGGTCAAGCAGTACACCAATTGCATTCATCCGCGCAATCGCGGCTTCGGCGCGTTCCGCCAGCGGCGCGTAATCGGTCAGGAAGAGGCCGATCACGCCAAAGATGGCTTCGCCGGTGTAGAGCGACGGGTTGCCGCGCTGGAAGTGGGGCGAAGCCAGCTCCCACTGCTGAATGCGCAGAAAACCTTCGGCCAGCCGCTTGTCGATACGCTCGACCGCGGAAAGCGACGTTGTGTCGATGGCTGCCGCGTCCTCCAGTAAACGCTCGGCATCGCCCAGCATGGCCGCGACGCCCGCGGCCGAGAAATCGGGCAGCCGGTCGTCGAAGCGGTGATCGCCGATAAAGGTGGCGTTCACCGGACGATGGCGGTAGTACGATTCAAAAAAGCGGTTCAACCAGAGCTCGAATTCGCTGCTCATGCGGCATCTCCTTCCAGCGGCAGTCTGACCCAGCGTTCTTCGTGGAACGAGCGCTCCACCGCGTTGATCGTCTCCTGCACCCAGGCGCCGTCGTCGAAGTTGCCCTGATTGCGCGCGCCGCCATCCAAAATCTCGTCAATAAAGTCGCGCACCAGGTTGGCATAGAAGAGCGAGCGCCACGACTCGCGGGCATGGCCGTCGGGCGGATAGAAGCGCTGCGGGATCTCCATCTGCTTGAACTCGACATCGTCCGGCGTGGCGATCTTGATCGTCTCGGCGACGCCAAACTCCTCGACCAGCCGGCAGATGATCGCGCCTTTTTCGCCGTAGAGGCGCACCTCGATGCCCGGATAGTTACCAATCGTCACAAAGCTGGTCTGGATCGAGGTCAGCGCACCGTTGGTGAATTCGCCGAGGTAGATGTCACCGTCGTCGATGTTCATGCGCATCATCTTGCCGGTGTCGCGCACCATGCGTTCGGGGATGAAATTGCGCATCGTGCCCACCACGCGCTGCAAGTCGGCGCCGACCCACCAGTGGCTGATGTCGATCACCGGCGCGCCATAACCTTCGAGCGACGAGGTCTGGATGACCGATTGATCGGCGTCGACATCGACCTGGCGTAGCGGGTTCATGGGGTCGAGCCACTGCGAATTCTGTTCGTAACCGTTGAAGATAAAAGGGCGGCCGGTAAAGCCTTCGTCGATCAGCGACTTGGCATATTGCACGCCGGGGCTGTAGCGAAAGGTAAAGCCGAGCTTGGTTTTCAACCCCTTGGCGCGAGCCAGTGCGGCTGCACGCTGCGTCTCGCGATAGTCAAATGCCACCGGCTTTTCGCACAGGACATGCTTGTTGGCCTCCAGCCCCGCCCACGCCAGGCGAAAGTGCGTTGCCGAAGGCGTGCACACATCGATCACATCGATCGACGGATCGCCTACAATCTGCTGCCAATCGGTGCTGGCTGCCGGGATGTTGAAGCGGGCGGCGAATTCCTGGGCACGCTCGGCGACCGGATCACAGATCGCCACCACTTCACAGCGTGGGTCGCGCTGCCAACCTGGAATATGGGCGAAATTGGCCCAGGCGCCGGCGCCGAGGACGGCCACGCGCAATTTGCTCTCCTGCATACTACTTCCCTACTTTCCTGTGCGTTGGTGCGATCAAGATGATGTCATTGCCGCGCTTCTGCGCCAACGGCGCCAAAGGCAGCAGCCACGTGTGCGGCCACATTGAGCGAGTTGGTCAACGCCTGTTCGTGCGCCTGGCCGCGGATGTAATGACGAATAATGGCGTTGCGACCCTGTTCCAGATCGCGGCTCTCCAGCGCGGTGATGACCTCGGCGTGATAACGCGCAATATCCTGCACATTGAGCTTTTTTTCTTCCATGCTGCGCAGGATCAACGCCCCAATGCGTCCGCTGAGCTTCGCCCAGCTTTCCAGCAATGTCTCTGAGCCGCCCAGTTCTGCAATCACCTGGTGAAATGCCAGGTCACATTGAATGAGACGGGGCAGATCTTTGGGCATGACGCAGGTATGCATCTCGGCGACCTGTCGGTGCAGCGCGTCGAGCGTACTTTCCGTGATCTGCACGCCGCCGACGGTGATCGTATACGCTTCCAAGAGCGCGCGCATTCGGCAGAGATCGTCGGCCTCTTGCTCGGAAAGCCGCGTCACCGATGCCCCGCGGCGCGGATTGTTCCTGACCAGCCCGCGCTGCTCCAGCATAAGCAACGCCTCGCGCGTCGTCGACTGGCTGATGCCGAACTCCTGTGCGATCGGGAGCACGGTCAGGCGATCGCCGGGTCGCAGCTCGCCGGAAAGGATGGCGCTCGACAAGCTGCGCACGACTTCGTCGACAAGGCGGGATTGTCTGCTGTTCACCACGGGTTCACCATCGGCCCTATCCAAACGATCTAAAATCCTTCACAAATTATCGATAATCGAGAATTTACTTTACTTTTGAAGGATTGTCAAACACGATTTTTTTGTTAAAATTTGGCTCTGTTTCGATCTGGCGTAAAGTCTGCTACGCGGAAAAGCAGATTTTGCGGCGACCTCGTTGATGCAACGCGTAGAATGCGAGTAATACTGAAAGAGAGACGAAAATGTTTTCTAATGAATGGACGAGCATCTTTTTCAATAGCTGGGGGGGCTTGCTCCGGATCGCTGTAGTGGGCGTGTGCGCCTATATTGCCTTGCTTGTGCTGCTACGCATCTCGGGCAAACGCACCCTGTCCAAGATGAATGCGTTTGACTTTGTGGTAACGGTTGCGCTGGGTTCGACGCTGGCGACAATTCTGCTTTCTAAAGATACAGCGCTGGCCGATGGCCTTTTGGCGCTGGCGTTGTTGATCACCTTCCAGTTCATTATTACCTGGCTTTCGGTGCGCTTCAAGAGCATCAGCAAGCTGGTCAAGGCGGAGCCCAGGCTACTCTATTATCGCGGCGACTTTCTATGGGAGGCGATGAAGGCTGAGCGGGTCACACAGGATGCGGTGCTGCAGGCAATGCGCAAACAGGGGGTGGGCCGGCCCGAACAGGTGGAAGCGGTGATCCTGGAGACTGACGGCGGCTTCAGCGTCGTCCGCAGCACAGGCGATCATCAGGCGGCGGCCTTAAAGGGCGTTGCCGGCGTTTCGATGCCCGGCGCCTTCTGCACGTAAACCACCAAGGAATACACCGTTTACACCACGTCGAACACGTCACAGGGTGAGGTTTAGGTGAACGCTGACCGAGAAGCTGCGCGTGGCCACATCGATAGCGGGCCAGAAATTTGGACAATTGGAAGGGGTAAACTAAAGTCCCAAGCAGCGCTATCGGCGCGAAGATCGATAGCTCACCGACCCGCAACCTGCAACAGCGATGAAGGCAATCAGGTTGCGGGTCAGCAGTTATAAAACCGTGATCAATTTCTGGGCGGATCAAACGCCCGCTCCATGCAGTATGAACCTGTGAGTATTTCATGCTTTTATTGCAACCACTTTCTGGCGAAACCGCGGCTTACATTGCGGCGATGCCCAAATCCGAATTACACGTCCATTTAGAAGGAACCACCGACCCGACCGCCGTACTTGAGCTGGCGCAGCGCCATAACCGGCTCGACCTGTTGCCCGCCACGGATCTGGCGGCGCTACAGCAATGGTTCGCTTATACAGATTTTCCCCATTTTCTACGTGTTTACATGGTTATCTCGGAGTTGCTACGTACACCGGAGGACTTCGCATATATCGTCCATCGCTGTGGACAGGACATGGCGGCCCAGAATATCCGCTACCGTGAACTTACCGTCACACCCTTTACTCACACCGATTATCAGCGCAAAGGCCTGACTATCGACGACCTTTTTGAAGGGCTGGAGGCCGGGCGCGCCGCGGCGCGCGCCGAGTTTGGCGTCGAGATGCGCTGGGTTTTCGATGTGCCGCGCAACTTAGGCTTTCCCAGCCAGGGCGGCTACGATCCACATCCCGCGCAGCGCACGCTTGACTATGCGTTGCGCGGGCGCGACCACGGCGTGGTCGGTTTTGGGCTGGGTGGCTTTGAAGTAGGCGCGCCGCCTGAGCCTTTTGCGCACACCTTTGCGCGCGCGTGCACAGAAGGTCTGCTCTCCGTGCCGCACGCCGGGGAAACAATGGGGCCGGCGAGTGTCTGGGGCGCGGTCGATGCGCTGCACGCCGACCGCATCGGGCACGGCGTGCGCGCCATCGAAGATCCTGCGCTGCTCACCGTGCTACGCGACCGCCAGATTCCGCTGGAAATCAACCCGACCAGCAACGTGTGTCTGCACGTCTATGCACGCCACGCCGTGCACCCCTTCCCACATCTCGACCGCATGGGCGTCAAAGTGACGATCAACAGCGACGATCCTCCTCTCTTCAACACCAATTTGAACGCCGAATATGGCGTGTTGGCCAGAGAGTTTGGCTACGATCAGGCGGGACTGGCGCGCATTGCCCGCAATGCTTTTGAGGTCAGCGGCGCGCCGTTATCGCTGAAGGCGTCGTTGCTGGCCGAGTTCGATGCCTGGGTGGCCCAAACACAGGAGAACGTTTGATGCTCGACCCCGGCTTCCGCATTGAATTTGGCAGCGACCGCCTGCTTCCCGCCTTCTGCGCGGGCTTCAACGCTGGCTTTGTGGACTACAAATATGGCGTGCAGATGGATGAGCCGCAGATGGTGAAGTTCCTGGCGCGCTCCGGCATCGACCTCGAACAATCGGCCGTACTGCTACACCGTAACGGCGCTAACTGGCGCGGCGCCGGCGTCGCGCTGGTTGCCCTGGAAGACGGCGCGGCATGGTGCAGCGGGCTGGCCGTGGCGCCGACCTTGCGGGGCGGCGGTTTTGGCCGCCGCTTGATGGAGGCGATTCAGGCGCGGGCCGCCGCGGCCGGTGCGCTCACGCTGTGGCTGGAGGCGCTGGTGCACAACACGCCGGCGCGACGTCTCTACGCATCACTCGGCTACCAACCGCGGCGCGACCTGCTCTTCTGGCGCACCGGCGCGCCGGCCGGCCAGTTCCATGATGCCAGCGAGTTGCACGCCGCCAATGTGCAGGAGGCGCTGGTCGCGGTCTATGCGTGGCAGCATCAGCCGCCAGCGTGGCAGCGCAGCCAGCGCGCGATCACGCGTTATCAAGACGAACTTTGGGCGTACAGGCTACAGGACGCCGGCGAGACCGCAGGCTGGATCATCTGCCTGCCCACCGCGCCGCATCACCCCGGCCAGTCGCGCCTGCGCATCATGACGCTGGCGGTGCGCCCCGACGCCCAGCAAACCACGCTGGCGCACCGCTTGCTGGCCAGCCTGCGCGCTCACCGGCCGGACACAGTTTTCACGGTGATCAACGAGCCGGAGACAAGTCTTTTCACGGCCGCGCTGCAGGATAATGGCTTTGTCGAAGTGGATCGTCAGATCGAGATGGTGCTGGCGCTGCCAGTGAAAGTCGAAGACCCAGCCTGAAAGCACGGAACTTCCAGGATGCTCTTTACACAGGTTTGTACTGTCGGAAGCTATCTATCAGTTGCTGGAATGAAGCCGGCGTGTACTGTGCAAAGCCTTCCTCATCTACATAAACGAAGTCGTACTCCGTCTCCACCTGCACACGGTTGACGTCGACGCACCATTGACGTAGCCGTTCCAGCTTGAGTGGGACATCTAAGTTTTCTAGTCCCTTTGTCTCGACCATGACCACCCGTCCGTCGAGCAGCTTGACCAGAAAGTCTGGGTAATAGTTGGAAATGTCCCCGTCGGCGTTGACATAGTCCAGCTTGAAATTCACGGCCAGATAGTTCTTGGCAAAGGCTGCCACGTCGCGGCAATTCTCCAGAAACCTGGCGAACTCCAATTCAAAGTGGCTGTCGCCGATGATGCGGTTGAACACGCTCTTTTTGGGGATGAGATAGCCCTGTTCCTTCACCACAAAGGGCCGCGTCTGACGCAGGCTAAGGAAGTCACGGATTTCGGCGTCGCCTCTTGCCTGCACAGTCAAGGCGTTGACGGCCTTTTTGAAGCCTTCCAGCACGGTTTTAACGGCAGTCAATTCGGCCAGGTTGCGCAGCGTGTCGGGGTCTTCGAGATCGACCGTGCGGTCGAACAGGTCGCTCTGCACGAAGGCTTTGATCTTGCCGTAGAGCATATCGTAGCCACTGACCAGCCGCAGTTCCTTCATCATGGTCTGTGCAAAGTAGCCGATGACGCTGCGATAGTCGGCCACGCCCGCGCTGTCGAGCACCGTGATGTGCGTCACTGCACCGCTGGTGATGTCCTTGAAGACGATCTCGCGCTGCGCGTCCGCGCCGAAGGCCAGCCACGCCACGCGTTGATGGCCGATGGCCGCGATGTCGAGATCGGCGAGAGAAGTGTACTCGCGATAGGTGCGCGGCGTCAGTACCGGGATCGTGATGTCGAGCGCGGCGATGTCCTTCGTGACGTTTGCCTTGTCCACTTCGATCACCAGCGGCGTCTTGGCCTGCGTCCCTTGTCCCATCGGTTTGTGTTCGAGGATCACGCCTTCCGCCTGGATGGTTTCGACGAACTCCATGAAGGTGTTGGTGCCGACGACGCTGACATATTCCTCGACCTCGCCAGCGTACATCCTGCGCAGGCCGCGGCCGAGCGTCTGTTCGGGCAGAATATTACTTTTGGCCGAATAGGCGCGCAGCCCCACAATCGTGGTGACGTTGCGCACGTCCCATCCTTCCTTGAGCATCATCACCGAGACGATGGCCTTGTAACGATTCTCCGGGCCGTCGATTTCGTTGGCCTCTTTGCGCAGCAGTTCCAGCGCTTCTTTGGCCTTACCCGACGCAGCTTCAGAGATCTCGCCGTTGTTTTTAGTGTGGATCACGAGCACCGCGTCCTTGAGGTCGTGATAGACGCCTTCGAGATAGGCGGCCACTTCGTCGCAGTTGCGCGTGTC
>Ga0154020_10011533_pt1 | contig 10073 bp, 7 predicted proteins | sample Klosneuvirus_201_FD_109709 | JGI IMG/M metagenome (GOLD analysis project Ga0154020, IMG submission 109709) | Active sludge microbial communities from wastewater, Klosterneuburg, Austria - Klosneuvirus_20160825_MG | ecosystem: Engineered > WWTP > Aerobic digester > Activated sludge | place... | reverse complement strand
CAGAATGCACAGAATGCACAGAATGCACAGAATGCACGCGATTGACTCCCGTCCTTACCAAGGAGGGCTGGCAGCCGCTTCGGCTGACGGGGTGGTTTTAGGTTTAGGCGGCACTTTGCAATCAAACTTCCGTCGCCCGCTAAGACCGCACTGCCAAAGGACCACCATTCACCATTCACCATTCACCGTTCACCATTCACCATTCACCATTCACCATTCACCATTCACCATTCACCGCTCACCCATCACTTTAATCATTGACAGTTATACCCTTTATTGCGTAGAACTTAAGTAGATGTTTGCCGCCGGCTATTTTTAATGCGCACGCGGCGAGTGTTTTACGCGCTTCTTAGTTTTTCACGATTCAGCCGAGCTTTTCTGATCCCGTATGAAAGTCTGCCCAGCCTGCAAAACAGTCTATAAGGACGACGATATCAACTTTTGCCTTGCCGACGGCACGACGCTGCTCGCGAAAAAGGGTAAGACGCAGGAGCATTCGCTCACGAACGACATCGTTGCGATCATTGTGGCCGCCGCGGCACTTCTCGTATTCCTGAGTCTTGTTACGAACAGCCCTGCGGACAGATCGCTCTTTTCGACAGGTGCCGCGACGGGCACGCGAAATTGGGTCGGCCCGATCGGCTCCAATATTGCCGCCGTTTTCTTGAATCTTTTCGGCTGGACAGCTTATTTCTTCCCGTTTCTCATCGGGTTGATCGCATGGCGCGTCTTTAGAGCATCAAGCCTCAGGCCGAGCGGGCTTCGTGTCGCGGGCTTCGTATTTCTCTCGATATCGCTCGCCGGTTTGATCGCACTTTTCGGCGGTTACGGAGCGATCATTGGCGAAGCGACGGCTCAGGGAACCGCACATCTGATCGGAAATATCGGTGCCGGAATTCTGCTTGCGGCCGTGCTCGCCTGCTCGCTCATACTTGTTACGAACGCGACTCTCGCAGGCTTTCTCTCGCATATGGAGGTCGCGGGCAGCGGGATCTATATGCGTGCCAGCGGCTGGTTCGAGCGCCTTATGCCTGAGGGTTCGACGGACGATTCAGCCGCAAAACTTCGTGCCGAAAAACGCCGCGAGATCCGCGAGAAGGTTGACGATGCCGATCTTCCGCCGACGATCGTGATCCCTGACATCGACGGCCAGCCGCCTTCGATCGCAAAAGGCACGAAGAAAGTTGAGGTAGAGGAAACATCGGATATCTCGGTCCCGACGCTCGATGCCGACCCGTACGCGACGACAAAGGTCGCTGACGAATCTGATGAGGCAGGGGAATCGGCACCGAAACGTTCCCGCAAGAAGAAGGCCGAAACGGCCGCAGAAGGTGATAGCTCTGCACCTGAGTCCGTCTCGACGGCCTCGCCTGATTACGCGGATTACAAACTGCCTACGTCCGATCTGCTGACGCCGGCCGCACCGCACATAAAGCAGGACGACAACGAGCTGTATTCGACAGCAAAGGATCTGACCGACAAGACCACGGAATTTAACGTCGGCGGCAAAGTGATGAATATCACACGCGGGCCGGTAGTTACGACGTACGAGTTCAAACCTGCGGCGGGCGTGAAATATTCGCGTGTTACGGGCCTCGTCGATGACCTTTGCCTCGCGCTCAAAGCCGAGTCGATCCGCATCGACCGCATTCCCGGCAAGGCTTACGTCGGCATCGAGGTCCCGAATCGCAAACGCGAGACGATCTTCCTTCGCGAGATCATCGAAGGCCCCGAATTTACCGACTCAAAGGCACTTCTCACGCTTGCCCTCGGCAAGACGATCGACGGCACGCATTATGTTACGGAACTTGCGAAGATGCCGCATTTGCTGATCGCCGGTGCGACCGGTGCGGGCAAATCGGTCGGCGTGAATACGCTTGTGATGTCGATCCTTTATCGGGCACGTCCCGACCAGGTGAAGTTCATTATGGTCGATCCGAAGCGGCTCGAACTCGGCCTTTACGCCGACATTCCGCATCTGGCCGTGCCGATCATCACCGACCCGAAACGTGCCTCGAACGCACTTCGCTGGGCGGTCGGCGAAATGGAGCGTCGCTACAAGGATCTTGCGGGCTACGGCGTTCGAAACATCGACGGCTACAACGTTGAGGCAAAACGCCGCAACGATCTTGAGCAATGGGACGAGAACGGCGAACCTCACAACATACTTCCCTACATCGTCATCATCATCGACGAGCTCGCCGACCTGATGATGGTCTCGGGCAAGGACGTCGAGGAATCGATCACGCGTCTTGCGCAGATGGCTCGGGCCGTCGGCATTCACCTGATCCTCGCAACGCAGCGTCCGTCGGTCGATGTCATCACCGGACTCATCAAAGCGAACTTTCCTTCGCGTATCTCATTCCGCGTTTCGTCAAAGGTGGACAGCCGCACGATCATCGATGGGAACGGCGCTGAAAGTTTGCTTGGCATGGGCGATATGCTCTTCCTGCCGCCCGGAAATTCGAATGTAACACGTGTTCACGGCGCATTTGTTAACGAAGCTGAGATCAAGAAGGTCGTCGAATTTATCAAGGATCAGAACGTCGAACAGAAGTTCGACAAGGCGATCGTCGAGGGCGAGGAAGAGTCCGCGGCCGGAGGAAATTCTGCTCCCGGACGTCAAGATCCGCTCTATTTTGAGGCACTGAAGTCCGTCGTCCAGGCAAAACGCGGATCGACATCGCTGCTGCAGAGACAGCTTCGCATCGGTTACGGACGTGCCGCCGCGATTCTCGATGCAATGGTGATCGACGGCTACATCGGCGAGATGGACGGCTCGACGCGTGCACGTCCTGTGCTCACAAAGGCCTACGAAGACGTTCAGGATCTCTCGGAAATGGAGAACGAACAGTAAGGCAGGAAAAAACAAACTCCCCGGAAAAATGCGTTCTCCCATTTTCGTCACTATCTGCGCGCTTCTCATTGCCTCATGCTCCTCGCGCATTCGCTATGACGATGCAAAGCCAGGTTGCTCGGCCGGCCAACTCAACCTGAATTCCGCAACCGAAAAAGAGCTCGTCGAACTGCCCGGCGTCGGCGGCCCGACCGCAAAGCTCATCCTAGAATTTCGCTCAGCGAACGGCAGTTTCCGCAGACCCGAACAGATACTGCTTATCCGCGGAATGAGCGAGGGCCGCTTTCTCGAATTCAGACCGCTGGTGTGTGCCGAATGACAAGAACGGCACGCAATGTCGTGAAACTCTTTTCGCCCTGGCCGCTCGCCGTTCTCGCCGTGTGTTTCGGCTGCGGGATCGCGTTCGCATCGGCCGCACCGTCGGTGAATGTGTGGCTGTGGTTCGCGGCGGCGCTATCTTCGGCGGTCGCGGCTTTCGCGTTTCGCGAACAACATCTTGCGACCGGTCTTGTCTGTATCGCATTCCTCTTTGGCGGAGCATTTTCGTTCGCAGCGGCAAAAGGCAGCGTCGCTCCAGACCGCATTAAGGCTCTGATCGAAACGAAAACACTACCCGCATACGGCGTCGCCGAACTCACCGGCGTCGTAAGTTCTCCGGTCGAACTGACGCCGTACGGAAAGCGATTTCTTCTCACTATACGGTCAGTCTCATTCAAGGGCATTGGACGGTCCGCGACCGGAAACGTCAACGTTTCCGTTACCGAAAAGAATTCGGCGCCGAACGATATCTCCTACGGCTCGCTAATTCGTTTCACCTGCATTTTGGAACGGGAGGATGAATATCGAACACCTGGCGTTCTCTCGAATATCGCTCGGATGGATCTGAACGGCGTCGATGCTTCTGCCCGCGTCAAAAGCCCGCTCTTGATCGAACGCCTGGGCGAAGAACCTATCTTTCTTCCGCTCGCCTTTGTTTATCGCCAAAGAGCTGCGGCTGTCGAAGGTTTTCGGCGGAACTTCTCGCCATCGACCGCCGGCGTACTCGCGGCGAGCCTTCTCGGCGACCGCAGCTTGCTGGACAAAGCGACGGCAGACGTATATCGCGAAGGCGGCACGTTCCACGTTCTTGTGATCTCTGGCCTGCACATTACATTCATCGCCGGAATCCTGCTCTTGATCGCAAGGTTTTTCACGCGGCGACGGTGGCTGCATTTCGCCGCCGCGGTCGTTCCGCTCTGGATCTATACGCTTGCCGTCGGAGCCGATCTTCCAGTGGTGCGAGCGTCGCTCATGATCACCGCCGGCCTCATCGGCTACGCGATGTATCGCACAAAGACCGTCGCCAATCAACTCGGCCTTGCGGCAATGATCCTGCTTGCTTGGAAGCCCGCAAGCCTTTTCGACGCGTCTTTCCAACTCACGCTCGCAAGCGTTGCGGCGATCGCCCTTTTCGCACTTCCCTTACTTCTGAAACTAAAAGCGGTCGGAGCTTGGACACCGACGCCGAGCGAACCATTTCCGCCGAACGTGCCGGATCGGCTGCGGCGGTTCTGTGAAACTCTCTACTGGAATAAGACCGTTTGGGAGCGGCATCAGAACTCGGATGTGTGGTCGGCGAATCTCGAAAAGCTGCCGCTTTTGAATGGGCGAATTCGCGGCGGCATTCAGCGGTTCGCACGCTACATTTTCGAGGCGCTATTTGTTTCTCTCGCGGTCCAGCTCGCGATCCTGCCGCTCTCTGTCATCTATTTTCACAGAGTCTCAATAGGCTCGGTCTTTACGAATCTGTGGGTCGGATTCTTCCTCGCGGTCGAAAGTTTTTCCGCCGTGATCGGACTTTTTCTTGCGAGCATCAGCGACATCCTCGCTCGTCCGCTTTTTGCACTCGCAGAACTTAGTAATTCCGCGAATTTGATCGTCCCCGAGGCGATCTCGAATTTCGCATTCTTCAGCTTCCGGCTGCCCGCATATTCCGGCCCGGCAAGGACGATCTATTTTGTGTACGCGATCGTCGTCACATTTGTCGCGTTCGGGATCTCATCGTGGAATGTATTCGCCGTCCGTCGCGACCCGATCCTTGAGAGAACCGACCTGATCGCTGCGACCTTGATGCTCTTTCTCGCGGCTGTCATCGCACTGCATCCGTTCTCGGCGCCTCTCGCGACGGGCAAACTTCGCATCGATGTGATCGATGTCGGGCAAGGCGATTCGATATTCATCACCTTTCCGAACGGCGAAACGATGCTCATCGACGGCGGCGGACGGCATTTGAGTTATCCGGACGAAAAGAATGAAGTGGTTTTTCAGCCGGACACTTCGAGCGTGGGTGAACGCGTCGTTTCGCCCGTGCTCTGGGAACGCGGATATTCGCGGATCGATTATCTCGCCGCATCGCACGCCGATATCGACCACACCGGCGGGCTCGTCGATGTCGCGAACGATTTCGCTGTGGGCAAAGCGTTCCTTGGCCGAATGCCGCCGGACGATCCCGAGCTTAACGAACTGATGAGCGTTCTCGCTAAGCGTGAAATTCCTATCGAGGCACTCACTCGCGGCCGCGTACTCGACATCGGAGGCGTGCGCGTCGAGATACTGTATCCGACTGGCGATGCCGCCGGGCCGTCCGACAACGATCATTCGCTCGTGCTGCGGCTGGTTTTCGGCAATCGCAAGATCCTGCTCACGGGCGACATTGAGAGAACCGCCGAACAGGAACTGCTCTCTTCAGGCACACAGCTATCCGCCGATGTCGTAAAGGTTGCGCACCACGGCAGCCGCACATCATCCACCGCTGACTTCATCGCCGCGACGCACGCAGCGTGGGCGGTCATCTCGGTCGGACGCCATTCGCAATTCGGCCATCCGCACAAAGAAGTTTTAGAAGCTTGGGATAATTCTGGAGCCGCAGTCCTGACGACCGGTGAATACGGGATGATATCGATCATAACCGACGGCCGCGAGCTCGACGTGTCGAGTTTTACAACGCCCGATGCAAGCCCATAAATATAAAAACACCCGTCAAGAATGATTCCTTCTCATTCCGTCCGAGCGCGTCCTTCAGTCGTCTTTATTGTGAATAGTTTAAACACGACCACAACATCTTGTCAATAGGGATTTCTCCCAATGTATTAGGGCTTTGGACAACTCGCGAAAAGCTTGGCACAATTTAATGCGGCGTTGATGTAGTAGAAACGGATGATCGCAAGGCGATATTTTGTGAGCGGAAGGGTGCAGGGCGTCGGGTTTCGCTATTTCGCACAGCGATCGGCGGCGAAACACCAGGTTCGCGGTTACGTTACGAACCTTGACGACGGACGCGTCGAGGCCTTTGTCGAAGGCTCAGAACGTGCGGTTCTCGCATTCAAGGACGACCTGACCGCCGGGCCGCCCTTTTCGAATGTTGCGATGCTCGAAGAGATCGTTGAAGACCCGACGGACCAATATTCAACATTCAGGATCGAAAAAGATAACAAATAGAATGGAAGATCTTAAGAAACTCATCCGCGAAGTGCCGGACTTCCCAAAACCCGGCATCAACTTTTATGACATAACGACGCTCTTGCTCGACCCGACGGGCTTACAGCTTTCGGTCGATGCGCTCGCCGAACTCGCGAACGGCCACAAGGTCGATACCGTGATCGGTGTGGAGTCACGCGGCTTTATCTTCGGTGCGCCGGTCGCTTATAAGCTCGATGCGGGCTTCATCCCGGTACGCAAACCGAAAAAGCTCCCGGCCGAAAAGGTCTCGATCTCGTACGATCTCGAATACGGCACCGACACCCTCGAAATGCACAAGGATGCCGTCGGTGAAGGCCACAATGTCCTCATCGTTGACGATCTGCTCGCAACAGGCGGCACGGCACGCGCCGTCGTCGATCTTGTCGAAAGCGTGGGCGGCAAGGTCGCAGGGCTTCTTTTCGTCGTCGAATTGGATTTTCTAAAGGGCCGCGACAAATTTGCGGGTTATAATGTTCAGTCACTGGTCCGATACGACAGCTAGACTTTGACATTCCGCGATCCGAATTCGAAACTCCCATTCGAAATGGTCCCGTAGCTCAGTTGGATAGAGCGTCCGCCTCCTAAGCGGAAGGCCGCTGGTTCGAATCCAGCCGGGACCACCATAAACAAAGGATGTGGGCGTAGAGTCGGTCACACATGTTCTGAGTGTCAATTGCAGCCTTCTTACCTAAACTTCTTCTCCGCACGCAACTTTTCCAAGCTTTGTCGGATACGGATCGAATAAACGCTGTTCGGGTGCGCCGCCACGATGTCTTCGAGGTTCTTGAGAACCGCTTTTTGCTCAGCGGGTTTTAAAGTCAGGAACTCGCCGTACTGGAGAAAATAGGCAAACTCCCGACTGTTCTTGATCTGATCCCAAACTACAAGGTCTTCTCCCACCGGTTCGGTCAGGATGACCTGGATCGGTTCAGATTGAAGGGTCTTGCCCCCTTGTCCAGGAAGGTACAGGACGGTCTTGATCGAATACAAACCAGCCTCCGGAAAGGCGTAATCGCTCATTATCCTCTCTTTTGCCAGCTGCTTACTTGCGAAATCACTAAGCCCAGCCACTTCGGGTTTCACATTCCAGAGAACCGTCGCGACATCCGTAAATGACTCGCCTGGTTCAAGCGCGTGCGGAGGCTCGAGACATCCATCTACTTGGAAGCGAGATCTGCTCCCGTATTGTCTTTTGAAGGGTCCACCCGCAAGTGAAACATGGATTCCCATGTACCCATCTTCGATGCTTGCGCAAGGGGGCGAAATGGTCTTTCGAGAGCCTTCATTAACAAGCTTAAAATTTAGCCGCACTGGCTCACCAAGGAGATAAACCTGTTGAGGTGTGTTAATTACAAGCTTCAACTTTGACCAATCGTCTCCTTTCCTCGTCGATCCTTGTTCGTTTTGGGCAAAAACCATGAAGGAAAGGGCTGCCAAGAAAGCAAAAGATATGAAGTATATTAGTCCGATTTTCATTTTGATTATTCTCCTAAACCTTTCGACTCGCTAACTGTCGATGATTACGGATGCGTCGTGGTTCCAATCCTAATTTGCCGTAAGCAAGACGGTGGCAAAGTTCCCGCGGTTCGTGTCGTAGTCGGCTCCATTAATTCACCATCGTCATGGACACACCCAAATAAATGTCCGACCTCGTGAGCGACAGTGTAAGCGACGCTAACCGGACGGCTCATCCAATCTGTTGGGTATTCTCTGGCTCGACCCACTTCCGTAAAAAGAAGAGCTCCCCGACCGTTCGTTTGCCTCGCTTGAACATCAGCTATTCCCCATACAGTATCCAAAGCCCCATTAACTGTCCTGTTTGGATCACCATCACGATCTTCACTGTACTGATACCCTCCTAGAAGATAAATTGTCCAGAACTCGACATTCGCTTCTGTCGCAATATTGTTGAAATTAGCTGGGTTGTTGAAAATGATTGACATTTCAGTGTTTCCCGTATTGATCTCGAAGCTGATGTTGCTGCTTTCCCCGGCCGTTAGATCATAGACGGGGCGTATGTAAGCCGCTGCAAATACATTCGATGCTATGCTGTCGCTGTTTGAGATCAAGGACGTGTCCGGCCGCGGAATGTCTTCATTGGCGTCGCCATCGAGAGCAGTACCATCGTCGTCGTTGAAATCATCGTCATCATACAGTTCGAAGTCGTCCCCGCTAGAATACGAGATCGATGATCCCATTGGGTCCAAATTAGTCACCGATACAGTACTTGCAGAATTCCCGTCAACACGGAGCATCGCGGATGTAGGCCCAGTAATAAATTTTAACCTTCCCCGCTCAAAACGATTAACTTCCATATTTTGTAAGGTAACTGGGATGGTCGCTTGACTCCTGATTACCCCACTGCTTTGCGTTGATCCGTTTAGGAAATTACCTTGAGATTGCCCCATCGAATCGACTTCGATGTGCAATCGTCGCCACACGGTCAGCATCTCGCTCCGGCAAACCAAATCCGTACCGTCGCAGTTGGTTTCGATCGTAGCGCCGTTGCTGGTTACAAGGTCGGTACCGTTCACGCCGACACCAGACACCGCATTTTGATCAACGCCGGCAGCGATAGCGAAGTTGTCTCCCGGCTGTCTGGTAACCGTGAAATTAACGCTGGCTTCGCCACTACTATTTGTCACGGCGGATGTTGCCGAGAGTTGGCCGGCACTATCCCCGCTAACGGCTCCGTTGTTGTCGCCGCCAGTAGTGCCGTTAGGGTCGATCGTCGTATCCGTCGACGGATCGTCTAGGTCAAAGTTGCGAAAATAGACTTGAATGCCTGCTTGATTTTCCGCGAGCCGCGCAGTAACCCTGATCCGTTGTCGATTCACCTGGTCGTTCGGCGTATCGTCATCGGGAAAAAGGCGTTCACCTCCTCCTGCATTGGGGTTTGTGTCAATTCCCGTGCTACCAGTTTGGATAAGCTGATAAGTTACACTTGTGACATTTGCAAGGGGAGGCGTCGTGATACAATCATTTGATGGGGGTAGAGATTGGTTTTCCCCCGAAGCACAAGCAGGGCGCGTCGGCACCGGCCGTGAGCCGGTCAGCATCGGGTAATATACGATCGAGAAATTGTGATCTGCGTCAATACAGATACGATCGTCCGGTTGCGGGTTCGAAAAATATAAAAAAACTTCCGCCCGCCCGTCGCACACTTCCGCAGAATCGGTGGCAACCATGCCGTCAGCATCGCTAGTCAACGTCGCGCTTACAATATTCTCTACAACGTCGCAGTGCCCCGACGGCTCATCGGTATACGAGTATCCAACGACCTCATGCGAACCCTCGTTGTAATCGATCTCTGAAAAGCCGAAAGAGGCTGTCTGAGTGTAGGGATTTTCAGTAATGGTTAAGCGGCGAACAATGTTCTCGCGAAGGAAAATTTCAAGCCTGTCAAAAGCGCTTTCGCCTAGAAGCTTGCGGATCCGCTCACGGTATTCAAAAAGCTTCCGATCACTCGACGTATCCAAACCACGATGCTCGGAGCGATTGCTTACACAACCCAATTGGCTTTCGACATTTTGAGCGTAATCCTTTAACGTTCTAGCTTGCTCGAAAGTTAAACCAACCTTTCGTTGGAGGTAACTACCCAAGAATTCGGCACGCTGTGCCCCCCCCCCCCCGTGGTTCGCCTGTTTGGTGGCTTTTTTTTCGAATTTTAAAAGTATGTGAAATATTTGTTGATATTCAATTTATTTTGTTTTATTTT
>Ga0154020_10011530_pt1 | contig 10075 bp, 8 predicted proteins | sample Klosneuvirus_201_FD_109709 | JGI IMG/M metagenome (GOLD analysis project Ga0154020, IMG submission 109709) | Active sludge microbial communities from wastewater, Klosterneuburg, Austria - Klosneuvirus_20160825_MG | ecosystem: Engineered > WWTP > Aerobic digester > Activated sludge | place... | reverse complement strand
TCCTATTCGGTAGCGATTTTCCACCTGATGACGCATGCCTTCTTCAAGGCCGTGCTGTTCCTCGGCGCCGGCTCGGTGATCATCGCCATGCACCACGAACAGGACATGCGCAAGATGGGTGGCCTGAGGAAGTACCTGCCGATCACCTACGCCACCATGCTGATCGGCGCCATCGCCAACGCCGGCCTGCCGCCTTTCGCCGGCTTTTTCTCAAAGGACTCGATCATCGAGGCGGTGCATCTGGCCCAGGTACCGGGCGCCGGCTTCGCTTACTTCTGTGCGCTTGCCGCGGTCTTCGTCGGCGGCCTGTATTCCTTCCGCCTGATCTTCTTCACCTTCCACGGCAAGGAGCGTTTCCGCGAAGCCGCACATGATTCGCATCACGGTCATGACGCCCACCACGATGACCATGGCCACCATGGTTCCGCCGAGCCGCACGAGACACCCAAAGTCGTCACCGTGCCGCTGATCCTGCTGTCGATACCGGCGATCGCCTCAGGCTGGCTGATCGGCACCGTGCTCTATGGCAACTGGTTCGGCGGTTCGATCGTAATTGCCGAGACTCACAAGGGCCTGGCGACCATGGCGCATGAATTCCACGGCGTGGCCGGCATGATGATGCACGGCGTCACCACGCTGCCATTCTGGCTGGCGATTTCCGGCGCGGCAACGGCCTGGTTCCTCTACATCGTGCGCCCCGATCTGCCGGCGGTGATCAAGGCCAAGTCGGGCGTACTGGCCACCATCCTCGAAGAGAAGTACGGCTTCGACCGCTTCAACGACTGGTTCTTCGCCGGCGGCGCACGCCTGCTCGGTCGCGGCTTGTGGAAGGGCGGCGACCAGGTGCTGATCGACGGCGTGATGGTGAATGGTTCCGCGGGTGCCGTGGGCTGGATATCGGGGCTGGTGCGCCTGATCCAGTCGGGCCGCATCTACCAGTACGCCTTCGGCATGATCTTCGGCGTCGTTGCGCTGCTGACGTTTTGGAGGGCCTGATGCAAGCGCGCGCTCATGCACACCGGCCTGATGGAATAAAAATCCGATGAATTCGCAACTCCTGAGTCTTGCTATCTGGGTCCCCATTCTCGGCGCCCTGCCGGTGTTCTGGATCGGCTCCGAGCGCCGCACGCTGGTGCGTTGGCTGTCGCTGGCGGTGGCCGTGGCCGGCTTCCTGGTGACCATTCCGCTTTATACGGGCTTCGATGCGACGCAGGCCGGCATGCAGTTCGTCGAACAGGCGCCCTGGATCACGCGTTTCAATGTCCAGTACCTGCTCGGGGTTGACGGAATCTCGATGCCCTTCATCCTGCTCAACAGCTTCATCACCGTGCTGGTGGTGCTGGCCGGCTGGGAGGTGATCGAGGAGAAGCAGGCGCAGTACATGGGCGCCTTCTTGGTCATGTCCGGCCTCATGAACGGCATTTTCAGCGCGCTCGACGGTGTGCTGTTCTATGTCTTCTTCGAGGCCTCGCTGATTCCGATGTACATCATCATCGGCGCCTGGGGCGGCCCGAACCGCGTCTATGCGGCCTTCAAGTTCTTCCTCTACACGCTGCTCGGCTCGCTGCTGATGCTGGTTGCGCTGATCTGGCTGTTCCTCGAGTCGGGCGGCAGCTTCAACATCCTCGACTGGCACGAGATGCGCATCGGCATGGCGCCGCAGATCCTGATCTTCATCGCCTTCCTGGTTTCCTTCGCGGTCAAGGTGCCGATGTGGCCGGTGCATACCTGGTTGCCGGACGCCCACGTCGAAGCCCCCACCGGCGGCTCGGTGGTGCTGGCGGCGATTGCACTTAAGCTCGGCGCCTACGGCTTCGTCCGGTTCTCGCTGCCGATCGTGCCCGACGCCGCGCACCAGATGGCGCCACTGATGATCGCGCTCTCCCTGATCGCGGTGGTCTACATCGGTTTCGTCGCGCTGGTGCAGGCCGACATGAAGAAGCTGATCGCCTATTCCTCGATCTCGCACATGGGCTTCGTCACCCTCGGTTTCTTCATCTTCAACCAGATCGGCGTCGAAGGCGCGCTGGTGCAGATGATCTCGCACGGTTTCATCTCCGCCGCGATGTTCCTCTGCGTCGGCGTCATGTACGACCGCATGCATTCGCGCATGATCGCCGATTTCGGCGGCGTGGTGAACACCATGCCGAAGTTCGCCGCGCTGTTCGTCTTCTTCGCCATGGCCAATTCCGGTTTGCCGGCCACCTCCGGTTTTGTCGGCGAATTCATGGTGATCCTCGGCGCCATCAAGTTCAATTTCTGGGTCGGTTTCGCCGCCGCCACCACGCTGATCCTCGGTGCCGCCTACACGCTGTGGATGGTCAAGCGCGTGGTATTCGGCGAGGTTGCCAACGATCACGTCGCCGCACTGAAAGACATCAACAACCGTGAGTTTCTGTTCCTCGGCCTGCTGGCGGTCTGCGTGCTGGCCATGGGCCTGTACCCGTTCCCCTTTACCGAAGTGATGCACGCTTCGGTGGATAACCTGCTCAAGCACGTTGCGGTGAGTAAACTCTAATGCACACGCGGCACACGGCCCAAGAGACACGAGAGAAGCGATGCTGAATAATTTCGTGATGCCCGATCTGTACCCGGCAGCACCGGAGATATTTCTCCTGCTGATGTCCTTCCTGGTGCTGTTCGTCGACCTGATCTTCGGCGCCACGCATCGCTGGATGACGGCGATGCTGACCGTCATCACGCTGCTCGGTTGTGCCGCGATCACGCTGGTTACCTCCGACGGCCAGACCACGCTGACCTTCAGCAACATGTTTGTCGACGATCTCCTGTCCGACTTCCTCAAGCTCATGACCTACCTTGCGGTGATCATGATGCTGGTCTATAGCCGGCAATACATGGCGGACCGCGGCCTCGACAAGGGCGAGTTCTACCTGCTGGTGCTCTACGCCACGCTGGGCATGATGGTGATGATCTCGGCGGCGAACTTCCTGACCATGTACCTCGGTCTCGAACTGATGTCGCTCTCGCTCTATGCGCTGGTCGCCATCGATCGCGATTCGCCGCGCGCGACCGAGGCCGCGATGAAGTATTTCACGCTCGGCGCGCTGGCCTCCGGCCTGCTGCTCTACGGCATGTCGATGATCTACGGCGCCACCGGCAGCCTGGAAATCGGCGGTGTGGCGCAGGCGCTGTATCACGGACAGTCGGACAAGACCGTGCTGGTGTTCGGCCTCGTCTTCCTGGTCGCCGGTGTGGCCTTCAAACTGGGCCTGGTGCCCTTCCACATGTGGATTCCGGATGTCTATCACGGCGCACCGACGGCCGTGACCATGTTCATCGGTTCCGCGCCGAAATTTGCTGCCTTCGCCATGGCGTTGCGCTTGCTGGTCTATGCGCTGTTCGCCCTGGCGGTTGATTGGCAAAAGATGCTGCTGATCATGGCCGTGCTGTCCATCGGTCTCGGCAATCTGGCGGCCATTGCGCAAACAAACATCAAGCGCATGCTGGCCTATTCCGCGATTTCGCACATGGGCTACATGGTGCTCGGCCTGATGTCCGGCGTGGTCGGCGGCCAGGTGGACGCCTTCACCGCGATCAATGCCTACAGCTCGGCCTTGTACTACACCGTCGCCTACGTGCTGATGTCGCTGGGCGCCTTCGGCATGGTCCTGCTGCTGTCGCGTGCGGGTTATGAAGCCGAGAACCTCGAGGACTTCAAGGGGCTCAACAAGCGCAGTCCGTGGTTCGCCGCGATGATGCTGATCATCATGTTCTCCATGGCCGGCATTCCTTTCTTCATCGGTTTCTTCGCCAAGTTCGCGGTGTTGCTGGCCGCCATCAAGGCCGGCTACACGGCGGTTGCCGTGATCGCCGTGATGTTCTCGCTGGTCGGCGCCTTCTACTACCTGCGCGTGGTCAAGTTGATGTACTTCGATACGCCGGTTGATTCCGCACCGATATCGGCCGGGCTCGACCTGCGTGTGCTGCTGTCACTTAACGGTCTTGCCGTTGCCGGCTTCGGCCTGTTTCCCGATGCGGTGATGATGGTCTGCACCACTGCCCTGATGCGCTCGCTCTGAGCGAGGCGGCCATTTACGCGCCGTGCGGCGCGAGCGCAACGAAACTGAAGAAGCCCCCGTGTGCAATCCGCGCGGGGGCTTCTTCATTCCTGCCGAATTTGGCTCTAAGATAGCTTCCTGCGACGAACGTTTCGTATCGATCTTGACACCAACGGCAACATGGACGATTCCGATCTGATTGAACATACCGTAAGCAGCGAGCCGGTTTTCGACGGCGAGCTGCTGCACGTGCGGCGCGATACGGTGCGTCTCTCGAATGGCCATGAGACGGTGCGCGAATGGATCGCGCATCCCGGTGCGGTGGTGGTGCTGGCGCAACTGGAAAACGGCAAATTTTTGTTCGAGCGGCAGTTCCGCTATCCGCTGCAGCGAATATTCGTCGAGCTGCCGGCAGGGAAAATCGATCCCGATGAGCACCCGCTGGATACCGCCAAGCGCGAACTGCGCGAGGAGACCGGCCACCAGGCGAAGTTCTGGCGCCATCTGGGTACCATGCATCCCTGCATCGGCTATTCCGACGAACGCATCGAGATTTTCTGGGCCCATGGCTTGATCTATGTCGGTCACCAGCGCGATCACGGAGAGTTCCTCGACGTCATCGAAATGAATGTGGCCGATGCCGTTGCAGCGGTGCGCGACGGCGAAATCACCGATGGCAAGACCATCGCCGCGCTGATGTGGGCCGACAAGATCGATGCCGGCGCTTGGTCGGTTCCAGAATGAGCGGGTTGAACAGCCCGGGCGCCCCGGCTCCCCACGAAGATCTGGATCTGGATCCATCCGGCGGCCATACCCTCGACGCGTTGCATGTCCTCGCGGAGATTTCCAGCACCCTTGCCGATGAAGACGACCTTGACGAACTACTGGGTCGCTTTCTGGGCACCATGATTCGCCTGGCCAAGGCCGACGCCGGCGTTGTTCGGGTATTGACCAGCGACGGCCTGCACTTGCGCATGGTGGCGTCGCGCGGCCTGCCGCCGGCCGTGGTCGAGAAGGAGCGTCTGGTCTCGCGCGATTGCGGTCAATGCGGCATCGCCATCGGCCAGGATCGCCCCTTGTTCGAGATCGACCTGAAGGGCTGCGCCGAACGCACCGGGGGCGAGTTTTTCAAGAGCGGCTGCCAGGCGATGGTGGTCGTGCCGCTGTCGAATGCCGGGCGGCTGCTCGGCACCTACAACCTGTTCCTGCCGGAAGCCTTCGAGTTGCCCGAGGAAGTTGCGTTGCTGTTCCGCTCGATCGGTGAACATCTCGGCATGGCCCTGGAGAACGCGCGCCTCAAGCGCGAGAACCTGCGCATCGTCCTGACCAGCGAGCGGCAGATGATGGCAGCCGAAATTCACGACTCGCTGGCACAGACCCTGGCCTACATGAAAATGCGCATGGCGATGCTCAACGACGCCATCGCCGACCAGTCGCTGGAGCGCACCGCCAAGTATGCCGGCGACGTCGGCCAGGCGCTGGATGACGCCTACGGCCATTTGCGCGAACTGCTGGTGCAGTTTCGCAGCCGCATGGACCCGATGGGTCTCCAGCACGCCCTGCAAGGTCTCGCTTGCGGTTTTCAGGAACGTACCGGCATCGCACTGCGTTACGAAAACCGGCTCACCGACTTGCGCCTGGCGCCGGAACAGGAGAGCCAGGTGTTCCACATCCTGCAGGAAGCACTGGCCAACGTCGCCCGCCATTCCGGCGCCACCGAGGCCAGCATGACACTGGAGGCGGCCGGCGACTATTACAACGCCACGATCGAGGACAATGGCCGCGGCGGGCAAGGCTTTTTTGCCATCGCCAATCGTGTCGGCGGTTTCGAGGAGCATCCGGAGTTGAGGGATCACTTCGGTCTTGCGATCATGCGCGAGCGTGCGCAGAAAATCGGCGGCCACCTTGAAGTGGCCAATCTGCCGCGGGGTGGTTTTCGCGTCAGGCTCAGCTTTCCGCCCGGAGGAGGCATCGCAGGATGAACATCGAGGTCACCACCGAACCGATCCGCGTCATGCTGGTCGACGATCACACGCTGTTTCGCAAGGGTCTCGCCGAACTGCTTGAGCAGCGCGGCACCATCAAGGTAGCCGCCATCGCCGGCAATGCGGAAGATGCCCTTCGCATTCTGGCCGAGGCGCGGCCCGATGTCATCATTACCGACCTCAACATGCCGCCCAACGGCGGCTTGAGCCTGCTGCGGCAATTGATCATCGATGGCTGGAGCGGCCCGGTGCTGATCCTCACCGTCAGCGACGCCGAGGAAGACCTCGCCGCCGCACTGCAGGCCGGTGCCAAGGGCTACCTGCTGAAGGACATGGAACCGGAAGACGTGGTCGATGCCGTGCAGCGCGCGGTGCGCGGCGAAACCGTCGTCGCTCCGGCAATGACGCTCAAGCTGGTGAACCTGCTGCAAGGCGGCAATGCCGCATCGACCAAGGCCGATACCCTCAAACTGCTGACGGCGCGCGAACGCGAGATTCTCCAGCAATTGTCGCAGGGCCTTTCCAACAAGGCGATTGCCCGCGTGCTCGACATCAGCCACGACACCGTCAAGCTCCATGTCAAACACATCCTGGCCAAGCTCAACCTGACGTCCCGTGTCGAAGCCGCCGTTTTTGCCGTGGAACAAAAAGCCGCCGGCCAGAACCGGCGCGGTTCCTGATCAGGCGGCCTCGCGCATCGCCTTGAGCAGGGCTTCGGGCGGCTGCGCCCCGGAGGCTGCCAGCCGCTTGTTGAATATGAAAAAGGGCACGCCGCCGATGCCCATGCGCCGCATCTCGCCGGCGGCGGCGCGCACCTCATCGGCATCCTCCGCGCTATCCAGATAGGCCTGCACGGCGTCGCGGTCCATGCCGCATTCGCCGGCCACCGCCGCCAGCACGGCGCGGTCACCAAGATGCCGCCCTTCGAGGAACTGTGCGGCGAACAGGGCTTCGATCAATTTGTTGACCGCCGTCCCTTCAGCACCATATTTCTGGGCGTGATGGATCAGGCGATGCGCGTTCAGCGTATTGGCGCGCAGTTCGATTTTTTCGAAGGCGAACTCGATGCCGGCTTTGTGCCCCGCCTCACTGACGCGCTGCCAGAGTTCCTCCAACTGCTTCGGACCACCGAACTTCCTTTCCAGAAAGGGCCGATAGGGCTCGCCGCTGTCGGGTGTGTCCGGGTTGAGGAAGAAGGGGTGCCAGTGCACCGTCACCTCGCCCGCGGGCTGCTCCGCACGCCAAAGCTCCAGCGCCCGATCCAGATGGCGCTTGCCGATGAAGCACCAGGGGCAGACCACGTCGGAGACAACGTCAATCGAAATGGTCATGGCCGCACCTCCAGCACGATCTTGCCGATATGGCGGCTCGACTCCATCAAGCGATGGGCCTCGGCCGCCTGCGCCAGCGGAAAGTGCGCAAACAGATGCGGCAGCAGTTCGCCGCGCGCCAGCACCGGCCAGATGTTGGCGGCCAAAGCATCGCGGATCGCGGTCTTCTCGGCCAGCGTGCGCGGCCGCATGGTCGAGCCGGTGATGGTCAGCCGTTTCAGCATCACCGGCATCAGGTCGGCCTCGCCCTTGCTGCCTTCGAGGAAGGCCACATACACCAGCCGACCGTCGCGCCGCAGCGAGGCCAGGTTACGCTGCAAATAGGGCGCGCCGACCATGTCGAGAATCACATCGACGCCGGCCCCGGCGGTGATGCGCTTCACTTCCTCGGCGAAGTCGCTGCCGCGGTAGTTGATCGCGTGCGCCGCGCCGGCCTCGCGACAGAAGGCTGCCTTCTCCTCGTTGCCGACCGTCACGATGCACTCGACCCCCAGATGCTTCGCCAACTGGATCGCCACCAGCCCGATGCCGCTCGAACCGCCATGCACCAGCAGCCGTTCGCCGGGCGCAAGGCGGCCCAGATCGACCAGGTTGGCCCACACCGTGAACCAGGTTTCCGGCAGCGCCGCCGCCGTGGCGAAGTCCATCCCGGCCGGGATCGGCAGCGCATGGCTGGCCGCGGCGACGCAGTATTCGGCATAGCCGCCGCCGGGAGTGAGCGCCGTAACGCCAGCGCCGACTTTCCATTCCGTCACACCTTCGCCCAGCGCCGCGACGCGGCCCGCGACTTCCAGCCCGAGTACCGGCGAAGCATCCGGCGGGGGAGGGTAGCGCCCCGAGCGCTGCAGCACGTCAGGCCGGTTGACGCCGGCGCAGACCACCTCGATCAGGATCTGGCCGGGACCGGGCGAAGGCGCCGGGCCTTCGGCCAGCATCATGCAGCCGGCGTCGCCGCCAGCGCCATGGTCGATGTATTTCATGGTTCCGTACTCCGTCAGGAAATCATGCGCGAGTCTAGCAGCCCGTCCAGCGGACTGAGCACGGTGCGCTCCCCGCTGTTGAGAGCGTGGCAGTAAATCATGGTGGTGGAAACATCGGCATGGCCGAGCAATTCCTGCACGGTGCGGATGTCGTAGCCGGCCTCGACCAGATGCGTGGCAAAGGAGTGGCGCAGCGCATGCGGTGAAACCGGCTTCGCTATTCCAGCTCTCGCCGCCGCGGACCTGACAGCACGTTGCACGCGCCTGTCATCGACATGGCCACGAGTCACCTCACCCGCGCGAGCATCGACGACAAGGCCCGCCGCCGGAAACGCATATTGCCAGGCGAAGGCGTACGCGGCGTTGGAACGTCCGGGCGCCGCGCCATCGGGCAGGGCGACCTTGCCCCGCCCCTGAGCCAGTTCGGCCTCATGCAGCGCCCGACACCAGGCGATGCGCGCCCGCAGCAGTTCCAGCAGCCGGTGCGGAATCAGCGTCACGCGATCCTTGTTGCCCTTGCCGCCGCATACCCGCAACTCGCGTCGGGCGAGATCGATATCCTTGATCCGCAAATTCAGCGCTTCGCTCAGGCGCAGTCCCGCGCCATAGAGCAGGCCGACGATCAAGGCCAGTTCGGGGTCCGCTACTTCTGCGAGCAAGCGCTGAACCTCGGATCCGCTCAATACCGTCGGCAGTCGCGTAGCCTTCTTCGTTCTCGTCACATCGGCGAGCCATGGCAGATTGATGTCGAGCACATTCTTGTAGAGGAACAGCAGCGCGCTCAACGCCTGGCTCTGAGTCGACGCGCTGACCGCGCGCACCACCGCCAGATGGGTCAGAAAGGCCTCGACCTCTGCTTTGCCCATGCCTGCGGGGTGGCGCTTGTCATAAAACAGAATATAGCGTTTAATCCAGCCCACATATGCAGTCTCGGTGCGCCGCCCGTAATGTCCGAGTCGCAGGCGGGCGCGAACCCGATCCAGCAAGCGGGGCGACTCCGCTCTGGAAGGTGGCACAGGAGGATTATTCGACATGATGGCGACATCGGAAAGTGATACTGATATAATATACAGCATCCTGGGCGTGAGAGCCAGATTATCCGACTGTCGCATATCCCGTTTACTCGCCGTTTCGTCGGCGACATTACGTTAGACATTATGTTCACGCCCCCCAAGACTTCCCACACGATAAGTTGGTTTAGTGCAATTGTTCTTTTTGCAATCAGCGCTTCGTCAATGAACGCTCAGGCAGCAGAATCCGTTTCGCCACAATTCATAGCTGATCAAGGCCAAGTGGGTCTTTTACGCGTCGGAATGTCTCTGGCATCTCTTGAGCGAGCCCTCCGCAAGAAGGTGCAGCTCCACCCAGCGGGAACGAATCAATCGGGGGCTATGCTCGAGAAAAATGATCTCGTAAGACTGGGTATTTCCACGCTTTATGGTGCGCCTGTCGAGGGAGCGGATATTTCCTTTGTGGAGAACCAACAGAAGCAACTGCATGTTGAGTTCTTTGCGCTTGTCGTACCGTGCTCTGCGCGTTCTCAACTGCTGGAACAAATTGAACCGCAAACCGCGGCAAACTTGAAAACTCCCGCCGGCCTGCCATATCGTGTTTCCAAGAACGGTAAATATGCATTTAGTTTTCAAGAAAAACCTGTTTGTGCCCTCTGGGTTCGCCATGTCTAACCCGGCGCTCGACCTCGCTCCCTTCGGTCGCTGGACGCTGCGCGATGAAGCTGCGCAGCGCCGGTCAGCTCCACG
>Ga0154020_10011529_pt1 | contig 10075 bp, 16 predicted proteins | sample Klosneuvirus_201_FD_109709 | JGI IMG/M metagenome (GOLD analysis project Ga0154020, IMG submission 109709) | Active sludge microbial communities from wastewater, Klosterneuburg, Austria - Klosneuvirus_20160825_MG | ecosystem: Engineered > WWTP > Aerobic digester > Activated sludge | place... | reverse complement strand
CCTGCATGTTTAGCACAGCTTTTTTGTTTGTGTTGGTATGAGAACTGCATGTGGAGGGGGGGGGGGGGGGTGGGGGGGGGGTTGGGGGTTGGGACACTTTGCTTAGATGCTGATGCGCTCGTACGCGTGACTTTCCTGAGACACTCCCGTCGGTTTTCCCAACTTCGTCGTCGGAATCTATACAAAACATTATACCCACGCAAAGGAAATATTCATAAAAAAAAAGTGGGGGGAGGAGGAAGAGGAGAAAAGAAGAAGAAGAAGAAGAAGAGGGAAGGGGAAGACGAGGAGGCACAGCGTACATCAAGTCTGGTAAGGATGTCGCGAATGATGTCGCCTTCCTTGCTCGAGAAGTAGCCCATTATGCTCTACACAACAAACATTTCACAAAGGAAAGAGAAAACGGTTGAGAGTCGTAAGGGAAGAAGGGAGGAGGAGGAGAAAGATGAAGGTGCCTTCTTATGGGAGAGGAGGGTGTAGCGACAAGGCTGCTCATCGCCCCTCGCTGTCAACAGCTCCACCGAGATGAAATCCGCAGGTGTATACACTTCAAACGTCTGAGTGCACCCTGGAAAAGATAGGTAAATATAAGAGAAGGAGATGTGTGTAAAGTGCTGAGATCGCTCGGAGAACCAAATCGAGAGAGAGGGGGGAAGAAGAGAAATGGAGAGGAGAAGAAAGAGATAAAAAAGGAGGAGGAGGAGGAGGAGGAGAAAGGAGAGGAGGAGGAGAAGAGGCAAAGGAGGAGGGGGTACAGAATATCCTCGGGTATTTCAACACGATCGTTTTCGTATCGATATTCACCTGTGAAAATATGCACATCAATAAGAAGGAGAGACGAAGGTGGCGGCAAGAAGACGAAGCAGAGGAGAATATCTCAGAGAGAGGGAGAAGAGGAGAAGGTGAAGGTGAAGGAGAAGGTTAAGTTAAAGGTGAAGGAGAGGGTGAAGGTGAAAGAGAAGGTGAAGGGGAAGGTGAAGGAGAACGTGAAGAGAGAGACCTCCATGCGAATGACGTGGAAGCGGAAGAAGTGAATGGCGGCGCTGGCGGCAGCGATGAGAACGATCGGAATCGGAAGATATTGCAGAAAGGTGAACCCCAGAGTCACCTAAACTAAGGATGATGAAGAGGGGAGAAGGAGAAGAGAAAGAAAAAGAGAGTAATAACAAATATACATAAAAGACATAAAAGAGAAGAAGAGAAAGTGAGAAGGAGAAAAGAGGAAGGAAGAGAAGGAGGGACCTTAGCAGGGTCAGCGGCGATGTAAACGGCGGCGACGACGAAACCGACGGCCCATACAATAAAGACTATCACCAAGATGAGCGACACGAGGAGACGGATCTGCCCTCGAGACTCCTTACCTACGTGATAATAGTGAATATTAGGTAGACGAAAGAGAGGAAGAAACGTCGGTCGTCGTCCCTGAAAACTTATAAATTCTGGACGATCTTGGAGAGGAAGGAGGAGAGAGTGATGAAGGAGTGGTGTAGATGGAGGGGGAGAAGGAGAGGGAGGTGGAGGGGGTAGGTCCAGGCGACTCCTCGAACTCGGCCAGGAAGGAGGCGCGCGACGATACCGAGTCCTCGCGCTGCATCGCCTACCTGACCTACGGAGGAGATATCGCCAAAGGAGAAGATGGAAAACACAAAATATATTATAATATTAACATATTTATATAATTTTTTGAGAATTTCTCAGTAAAGAAAGGCGCAATGGTCACTGGCATTAGAAGGTACCCCAACGAAACCCCGTCGAGCCCTCGACGATCGCCTAAAGATCTCTCTCACATCGGATCGAGGTTTAGTAATAATTATACTTTTATAATATTATTGATAACTCGAAACACAAAGAAAAAATATTTATAAAAATGATGTGGGAATCGTAAAATGGCGAGGAAAGGGAAGGCGAGGACAGAGCCACGCGACCACCGAGAGACCAACTCCAAAACGGGGGACGACTCCGCCGTGTCGACTCCGCCGGCACTCAGAGAGGTTGATGATATAGTAATATAAAATATTATGTATGATAATGAAAAGGCAAATCGTGAGATTACGTTGCGCGGCTGGACAATTCGGCGGCTTCTAATACTGGAATGTCCAAAGACATATACTCACATATTGGAGGTCGCGAGAAACTTCACGCCCCTCTGCGCTCTGCTCTGACTCATTTTATTGTATCATTATGTTTTTATTAGTTACACCTTAAAACCTTTTCATTTTTGTAATTTGATAAGGTCTCTCAGTGATGAGGCGACCTGTCGACGGAGGATCCCTCCTCTTCTTAATTCTCGCGCTTCTGTTCCCTTTCGCCTGCGCCTCCCTCCGACTGACGCTCCCCAATGGCGCCGAAACCGCTTACGAATTGACATATAATATATACTTTAATCAACCGATGCTCCAGGAGTTCAATCGGAGCGTCACAGGAGCGCTCGCCGAGGCGCGAGAGCCTTCCACGACCTCGCCGACCAGGTGCGCCCATGAGGGCTCCTAGAATTCCTTCCCTTGCCTTTTAAACTTCCCTCTGTTTCGTAAATAATTATAGTTATAATATTTTATTACTATGATGTGAATCGATCTCGAATCAGAGAAATCATTAGTTGGAGTTGACGCGATCTCAGTGAGGTTCGTGGAGATTGCGACTCAGGGTCGGAGCTTCGGATGGGGGCTTTGAATGCCCCCCGTGGGGTGTCCTGTCCTCGCACTCTCCTTTGAATCGTCTTTATTTCATATTCTAATCAGTACTAAGTATCTTAATGGGTCAGTTTGCCATGTTGAGGAGATCTGCGATCATGGGGAATTTCTCTCTAAACACCTATAAATAGGACCTCGTGTTTCTCTCTCCGATCTGTTGTTCACTTCTGAGTTCTGACCACGCGGATGGCGGTTGTTGTGGAATTCTCTCGCATGTATATTTTCAGATTCGAATAATATTGATATTAATATCATTTGAGTATCCATATTCAACCATTGGTCATTGTACCCCGTCGAAGATTCATATAGATGCCTCGCGCTTTCTGCCCTGTCGGTTTTGTTGGTCAATGTTGATTCCTCTTCCGACTCCGATCATTCTCACTCAACTGACTGATCGTTCGTTTTGCAGTAACCTCTCGACACCACTGATCCTCCTATATCGCCTTCCGATCGCGGGAATGTCAGAGGAGCTTCTCCCAATGTGGGCTGATATGACGCATTTCGGAGTCACAGCATTAATATTCGGAGTTGAAAGCGGTGCTCTTTCTACTCCTTTCATGCTCTTCGCTTCTACCACTTTCCCCGTTCTGGTTTTATTCACATTCTCGAGACTTCTGTCATCCATTTGCTCATACGCTCACTCAGTTCAACACATCGGCTAGGTCTGTCTCGATGCGGGCGTGAGATGTATCAGATTCGCCATAACGTTGCGACTGGAATCGATGTCCCAGTATTTTGTATGCTCCATGAGCCCTTTGAAGAGCTCTTGAGAGAGGCGCAGACGGCTGCCAACTCCTCCTTAATCGCCACGATCGATCCCCAAGGTAGTTTCATCTTTTTGCTTCATCCCCGTCATTGTCTTCGACCTTTTCCACTACCGACCATTCCATTACTCCCCACTCACTCCTCTCCCAGGAACTTCGAATGGGTGGTTTGAATGTTATGAGCATCCGGTGACAACGGTGCTCTTTTCAATCCTGGCGACCTACTTGTTAGCGACGATGGTCTTTGGTATTGTCAAGCTCGTACAAGTGCAGAAGTTCGATCGATCCCTAAGAAAGAGGACGAGGAACTATTTGGGACCAATCTCGATTGGCGTTAATATCTTTGGTCTTCTCATGAGCTTCATCTACTTTGCCGTCGATCCGACTCGTATGCCTTTATATTCCTCTCCTCTCCTCCCTTTCATCTTCTTGCTCCTCCTCCTCCAGCACCTCCTCCTCCTCCAGCACCTCCTCCTCTCCTCACTTTCTTCGTCTCCCTTTTTTATGCGACTGACGACTTCCCGTAATTGCAGAGATTCGTCGAATCTACTCGGATGTGACTCAAAGCATTCTCATCACCTTCCCTTTCCCCTTTTTCTTCTCCGCCGACCTCCTCGTTATACTGTTCTGGATCAAATTGTTGAGCACTAAGAATCTCAGCAATCTCGATTCCATGAGGAGGATCTTCAAGCCCTTCATTTGCATTGCCTCCTACCTCTGCTTCGCCGAAATCGTCCTCTCCTCCGTCAGGTACCTCCTCCTCCTTCCCTCCCTCCTTTGCCAGTTACAACTCCCTTTTCTTCTCTTCCTTGTTCTTTTATAGGGTGTATATATCATCGTCGGCGCTGCGCTTGGTATCGACGCTGAATGCGGCGGTGGGTCTGTGTCTGGTCATCATCACCATCATCATTGTCCTCATCAGAATCCAACAGACCAACAAAGATAGTACTCCCTTCCTTTCACATTGACCTCTCTCCTTTTTCTGCCTCACTCATTTCATCTTCCTACAACTTTCTAACGACTTATGATACCGTGCCTTGTCCCAGCCCCATCCGCCTTCTCTCATATTGCATGCTTGTAGCAATGAAAATCAAGGCGAATGGGTGGATGCTGTCCATGGCCGTCCTCGGCGTGCTCTCCCTCATCTTTACTTCTCTCATCTCTGTTCCATCACTGGCGCAGACCCCGTGGGCATACGTCATCACCCTTTGGATTGGCATGGTCTTCATGGTTTCGATTCAGATCACTCAGATTGGCATGTTCCGATCGAGAAAGCATAGCGATGACATATCCGTCAATGCTGAGACCTCGTCCTCATTGAGCATCATCGGAAGTTCGAACCTCGACTGCTCGCAAAACAGCAATGACTCAAAAGGCAAGACGGAGCATCAAATCAAAGAGGGCACGTCGCACAAGGAGAAGGGAGAAGCGGAAGAACGCCAAGACGATGCAAGTGCATCATCCTCAATTGGCGAGTTATCCGGCGATAGAAATGAGAATGAATTCCAAAACGGCAGCAGCGAGAAGGACACAGCTTCGAGCGAGCCAGCACAGAAGAGCGAGAAAGAGAAAGGAAGTGAGTCCTCGAGTGGAAGTATTTCAAAGCCCAGGGACATGGACTTCATCACACCCCCATCATAGTGTAGGAAGAGCCGAAATCGAAGGAGGAGAAGAGTCCACGACTCACGATGGACTTAGATATCAAGACTGCAGTCGATGTTTTTCCACAATCATGGTATTGTAGATTGTATTTCGGATGGTAGTCGTCTGAATGCCTTTACATAGATGGACTGAGAAAGGATCCGGGGTCCAGTTTCTATAATAGGATCATCGCTGTGCGCTGTCGGACGCTTTCGGAGTGTCATAGTATAGGTACGCTTCCGAAACCCTGAGGGCTTTCCGACATAAGATCGAGCCGTCCCAAGCCCCCGCATATTGGAAACCACCATCTTCCGTCAGTTATCGAGATTATTGCATGCTTCTCAAAGGAAATCAAATGCGCTGAATCAATGAATCATTAAATATTCATATTGATGTGTGGGTTCCACTTGAATCATCGAATAGGTCGGATGATGACAGTGACGCTGCGGCAAGGCGCGAGTTTGTCGACTCCTCGCCGACTCGGTTCGCCTCTTCCTCTCCTCGCCTCGCCTTTGCCTCTCGCCCCTTTCAATATCATCGAATTACTTTTCATAAAATTATATTGTCGCATTATAAAGATGATGTCTTCAAATAAAATGAGATTACAGGGTTGAAGGGTATCCTAGGCGTCGAGTCGTCGTCGTCGAGCTCGCCTCTCAATCGTCGACCTCTCTCCTTCTCTTTCTCCTCTCCTTCTCCTCCTCCTTCTCCTTCCCCTTCTCCTTCTCTTTCTCCTTTTCTATCTCCTTCTCCTCCTCCTTCTCCTTCTCCTCTTCCTTCTCTTTCTCCTTTTTCCCCTTCTCTTTCTTTGTTCTCATGGTGTTGATTTTAATCTGAAGGGCGATGCTTCTCGTCAAGTTCGCTCTGCCAGGTCCAACCGAGTGAGGTCACGATCCTCGATGCCCACCGAGGTCCGCTTTACTCTCCCTTCCCTCCTCCCTCCTTCCCTCCTTCCCTCCCTTTTTCCCTCCCTCACTCTCTCCCTCATTCCCTTCCATCCTCCCTCTCTGCTCCATGTGATATGTCCTTTCTTCCCTAGCGATCGCAAGAGTGAATCAGCCGACGTTCCAAGTTGCTTGGGCGAAATACCTATCGACCCACACACCCGTAATCTTCACCGCTACTTTCAATGACTGGTACCACCTCTTCCTCACACTCTTTATGGTTTCCTTTCCCCCTTCCCCTCTTCTCTTTCTCTCTTCCTTACTCTTTTTTTCAATCCCTTTTTTTTCATTAATAGGGCGGCAAATGAGCGATGGAAGAACCCCGCCTACTTCAAAGAGGTCGCCCCTAATGCCGCCGTCCCTCTTCAATGGGGTCCTCCCTCTCCTCTTCTCTCCTCCCTCCTCCTTCTCTCTTCCCTCCTCCCCCTCCTTTTTATCTTTCCTTATGGTCTTTGTTTTTGTTCTAGGAAGTTATAGGAACTTTGAAACTCGAATGGTTTCGATGAAGATCTTTGTCAATAAGTTCCTTCTCTCAAAAGAGCCGTCGTTCTCGTTAAGAGAAGCCGCCCATGGAACTGAGAAAGGAAAGAGAAAGGATAAGGAGGAGGAGAAGGCGCAGTTGGAGCGCTATCCTCTATTCGATCAAATTCCGAAACTATCGGAGGACATAACGGTTTCTCCCTTTGTCCTCGGCTTGGCTTCGAATGGAGTCCTGCAAAGGTTCTCTGCCTGCTTGCTTCTTCCTTCCCTCCCTCCCTTCCTTTCTTTTTGTCTTTCGTTTTCGTTCCCCTTCCCTTCCCCCTCCTCATCTCTTCCACTGTCCAATGTCATTCCGTTGTATTACTTCTAGTAAGTTGGTGTCGATTGGAGGCAGAGGGACAGTGATGCCATTGAGGATGCTCTCACCAACCTCGCAGATCCTCCTCCACCAAGTCGTCGGACAGAGATACATTCGGTACTTCGCCTTCTCTGTTGAATTCATACAACCTCTTCTTTCACCTCCTCTTCTCTCCCACCACTACTCTCTCTACTATTACATCTTCCACCTTCTTCTTCTCCTCCCCTTCCTCCTCCTCCTCCTCGACCATTTCTTTTCCATCACCTCCTCCTCCGCCTCCGCCGCCACCTCTTCATCAGCTAATCTCTGCCTCACTCTGAAGTGCTCTCCACTGATTGTAGGTTATACCTCCCCAATGAAGGGAAGAGGGTATATCCGTATCAAGACACTTACCGCAAATACCTCTCCCAAGTCGACGTCGAGAAATTCATCTTCAGTGAGAAAGAGAAGGAGGAGGAGGTAAAGAAAGAGGAGGAGAAGAAAGAAAGGGAGAAATTCCCGCTCTTCGCCTCAGCCGACTACCTCGAGTGTCTGTTAAGGGAGGGTGAATGTCTTTATATCCCTCCTCAGTATTGGGCCTTTTCCAGGAACAACTCTTATGCCTGCTCGGTCGAATTCGAGCTCAATAACCCAGGGCCAACGAAGGGCAACGACTCCAAGGAGAAGGAGAAGGAGAGGAGGAAGGCCTCATGAGGAACCAGGTCACTGTTGCCTTCTCGTCGCTCTTCTCCTCCTTGAAATCCCTTAACTGAAATGCATGTGGAAATAAATGCGAAAGTGATAGTAAATCATTGGGTCTTTGATTGATGCAGGAGAGAGGTTCTTGAAAGCTATTCCTCTCCCCTCCACTCCCCCAAGGCCCCATCGTCTCCTTCCGTATCGATCATCATCATCTCATGATGTTCGCACCCTTACTTTCAGTCCGCCCTCTCTTCTCGTCCTCCAGCTCGATCACTGCCGTATTTATACGAAGCTTCCCATTTACCTAATCAAGATGAACAAACTCCTCTCCATCCTCGCCTTGGTTGCCCTCGGAGCGCTGGTGGTCTTGGCCCAGCAGACCACTGATGCTGCCCCTAAGGCCAAGGTGGACTTCTTGTTGCATTATTTCCGCGCTAAGCAGTCATGCGAGGGCGAGGCGACGCTGCCTATCACGCTCAAGAACGACATCAACCTCTGTCAAGTCCTCCTCAAGGACCACTTCTGGGCCAAAGGAGAGTGCATCGTACTGCCTCCTTCCTGAGCCCTGACTTTTCTCGTCGTCTTTGCTTCCTCTCATGATTTCCCATCCGAAGTGCATCGTATGTTTGTTACTTGTAAGTGATTCGGCTCCGAGGGAGGAGTTGTATCTGAGTCATGCTAATTGAAGGGGTCTTTCTTGAAAAAGACTCAGTAGTCCTCCTCATTGTCATAGTCGCTCACTCCTGCCATTATTCATTGGTGTTGATGTAGGACGGTCAGCTCAAGGCGCAGGTATGCACGGATGCGGCATGTACCACGTGTCGCGACATCAAGAACGTGGTCAAGGAGAACGTCTGCGCCTACTCTGATGTCATTCTGGGCTCCTATAAGTACCTCCTCCCATGCTAACCCATTCGAACCTCCCTAAATCCTTTTCAACCACCCCCCTCCACGATCTCTCATGGATTCGTGTTCCCTAATGCATGCATCTGTCAGTCGGTTTGATGTCACCGTTTGCTGCATCTAGGTTCCAGTGCCAAGTGCCCGCTGCCAAGATTGAGGAGGCCAAGGAAAAGCAGGAGAACGTGTCGCCCAAGCTCAATAAGACCATTGCCAAGGAGGTGGAGGCGAAGAAGGTCATCCCGAAGGACCAGTGAGCACCTCTAAAGACCAAAGGGACCCTTGTTTGTCTCTCCCCCTGCAGTGACTCCTTTGGTCAGTCAGTAAACAGCTCTCTCATCTCTTATGTTGTCGTCCCTTTTCTGAACTATCTTAACTCTCTGGGTCCTCACCACCATGGTGAATGGAAGATGATCTCCCTTTGCTCACTCCTGTACGTGATCTCCTTGGCGCGCGATCACTGACAACAGTTACAAGAAATGTGGAAAAACAAATAATTATTCAAAGACATCTGCCTGAGCCATGCATCACCAAATTGTCCAAATAAAAACCATTAGTCTTGAAAGAGGTTAGTGGTATCAGTTGTGTGTTAGCGATCAATTATTAAACCCAGAAAGTTCTGAGGCTGTCTGAGTCGGTATCAGTGACGCTGAGTGAAGACCTGTGACCGTTAGACGAACCTAAGAATCGAGAGGCGCCAGTTTCTTCTTGCTCGATTTTCAGCGTCAAATCACATCAAATTCGTTATGTAGATAGAATGATAGATTTTATAATTCATTTCTTTCTTTTCCTTGTGTTTATTCGTAGTTTAGAGCGTTCGCGTTGTCGCTAACGCCCTGGCTAGGACATGACGAGCTTTGGCTTCATCGGCTCTTTCTTGTCCTTCTTCAAGCCTGACACGTATCTAAAGAAGGCCAGCCCTGCTGAGAAAGATATCAAGGCTCTCTTAGATGCGAGTACGAAAAGATTTGTTCCCGTTGGAGTGCAGGGAGGCGCAAACGAGGGAATGTGCCTCCGACAGGATTTGAATTATTTGGACGTCCCGCTTTTTTCTCTGCCTTTCGTCCCTGCCCTCCTGTGCCTTTGAATTGATGCTCTAGCATACAAATGTAAACTGCGATAGTGTGTATTTTTCTTGCCTTTTGGCTGCAATTGAGAGCCCTGAGAGTCAGTTCCCGTTTTGACCGTTCGTTGCCGTTTGCTCCTCGCCTCCCTCCCTTTCCCCCGACCCTGTCTTTCTTCGCTTCGGAATAATAGATTTGATGTAAAGTATTTTTTTCTTCCTTTGCCGCCCAGCAGGGCGGAGAGGATCGTCTCTTGTCGACGAAATGCTCGTCGGTGAATACCTTGAGGGATCTCTTGTCACTTCGGGTTCTTGATCCGTTTCTAATCGATTTAAAGGAACTCAATTTATTCCTAATATGATAACATCTTTGTACTTTATATTATTTGAATGGAATTGAGGTTGATTGGTCACTTGTGCGGCGTCTCGATGGGGTGAGTGAAAGAGCCGTTGGCGGTCGTCGTTCGTTGGTCTTTCTGTCCTCCCTCATCTCTGTCATCGATTGCGAATATATTTTACTTTACTATATTAGCTGTACTTGCCGATCCAGATGT
>Ga0154020_10011528_pt1 | contig 10075 bp, 7 predicted proteins | sample Klosneuvirus_201_FD_109709 | JGI IMG/M metagenome (GOLD analysis project Ga0154020, IMG submission 109709) | Active sludge microbial communities from wastewater, Klosterneuburg, Austria - Klosneuvirus_20160825_MG | ecosystem: Engineered > WWTP > Aerobic digester > Activated sludge | place... | reverse complement strand
TACCGTTAAAAAACTCGATGGCAGCAAAGTAAGCACAAGCACATTTACCAATAACGGAAAACCCATGATCATCAGTTTTTGGGCCACCTGGTGCAAACCTTGTAAAAAAGAACTGGATGCGGTGCATGAAAACTACGAAGAATGGGTAAAAGAAACCGGCGTAAAACTCATTGCCATTTCAATCGACGATGTGAGGAGTTCGAGCAAGGTAGTAACTGACGTAAAATCCAAAGGCTGGGAATTTGAAGTGTATCTGGATGAAAACTCTGATTTTAAACGTGCTATGAGTGTAAACAACATACCCCACACCTTTTTGGTGGATGGAAGCGGTAAAATTGTTTGGAGCCATAATTCTTACACCGAGGGTGATGAGGAAAAACTCTACGAAAACGTTAAAAAGCTGGTGAACGGAGAAACCCTCTCCCATTAATGCCCTTTGCTCAAGTTTTTGTTATTAAACAAAATTTGAGTTTATTTGCCCATGTTTTTGAATACCATTAAAAGTAGCCTTAAAGCTACTTTTTTACTATTAGGCCTGGCTGTTTTTACTACTGTAAATGCACAGAACACCAACGATTACGGCTCCATCCACGGGAATTTCCAGATTGATGCGCAGTATTATAATGCCGACTCCCTGATTGGCGCTCCTGAGGTGCCGGAAAAAATGTTGTCCAACGGTTATGGCATTATTAATTACAACAGGGGGAAATTCTCTGCCGGGATACGCTACGAAGCGTATAACAATGTGATGCAGGGTTTTGACAGCCGTTACAAGGGTCAGGGCATTACCAACCGCTTTGTGCGTTATCAGGAGGAAATTCTGGACATCACCATTGGCAACATCTATGATCAGTTTGGCAGCGGTTTATTGTTTAGAACCTATTACGAGCCGGGTTTACTTTACGATAACTCATTGGATGGCATACGTGTAATCTCCAGGCCTTACAAAGGCCTTACCTTCAAGGGACTTGTGGGCAAACAGCGTTCGTTTTTTACGGTAGGGCCCGGTATAGTAAGGGGTTTTGACGGGGAAATGAACATAAAAGAATTACTTGACAGTTCGGTTTCATCAAGTTTTCCAACCATTATACTTGGGGGAAGTTTTGTTAGTAAGTACCAGGAAGACCAGAACCCTGACTTTGTCTTCCCCGAAAATGTGGGCTCTTACGGCGGCAGGATTAATGTTTTGACAGATAATTTTACTTTTTTTGGTGAATACGTAATCAAGGAGAATGATCCAAGTTTGGCTAATTACTCCAACGTTGGTGGAAAAGACTACTACAGCTACAAACAGGGTGACGCATTGTTTCTCTCTACATCATATGCACGGAAAGGTTTTTCAGTAATGCTACAAACGAAAAGAATTGATAATATGGATTTCAGAAGCGACAGGGATGCTTCTGTTACCAACCTCCTCATCAACTATTTACCAGCAACAACAAGGCAACACACTTATTTAATGCCAGCTTATAGTCCTTATGCCACACAACCAAGAGGCGAATCGGGAGGTATGGCAGAGATTCAATACAAATTTAAGAAAGGCTCTCTTTTGGGTGGTAAGTATGGTACTGAGGTAACTTTAAATGGCTCTGTTGCCTACGGTTTAAAACAAATTAATGTTGATGACAGTACAACCACATCTACCCTTTACAAAACGAATTATTTTGAGGTAGGTGACCAATATTACCACGATGTATTTATTGAGGTTAGTAAAAAGTTCTCCAAACAATGGAAGGGTAATTTTATGTATGCTAACCAATTCAATAATGTAAATGTGGTTCAACACAATACACCAGATGGCCCTTATAAAAATGTAAAGTCTCAAATTGCTGTTGCAGATATCACTTACAAATACAAATCAAATTCCGCAATACGTATGGAAGGCCAAATTATGGTGCGGGACAATGCTGACACACTGAACATGGGCAGTTGGGTAGTTGGAATGCTTGAGTGGACACCAAACACACATGTTTTTGTCGCCCTTATTGACCAATATAATTATGGTAATCCCGTTGAAAACCTTAAACTTCATTATTTTCTTGCGAGCGCAGGTTACACCAATGGGCCTCACCGGATTTCAATAAGTTATGGCAAACAGAGGCAAGGTATTTTTTGCGTAGGTGGTGTGTGCAGGGTGGTGCCGGCTTCGAACGGGGTGGCCATTTCAATTACCAGCAGTTTTTAGTACCTTTAAGAGAATTATAGTCATGAAAAAATTCGTACTTCTTATCTCCATTTTCCTGTTGAGTATTTCCTGCGATAAGGTTACTGACCCTATTGTGAAAAAGGACACTGTGGTGGGTTCCAAATTTATCACCAAAACAAACTCCGCTGTAAGTCATTTCAGAAAAGTGCTACTGGAGGATTACACAGGTCAGCGCTGCCCGAATTGTCCCGCAGGTTCATCCATTATCAAAAACACCCTAATGCCGCGCTACGGGGATAGCCTTGTAGTAATTGCTATTCACGCTGGCTTTTTATCAAGTCCTTCAGGGGAATTTATTAATCAGGATTTCAGAACAACGGCAGGTACTGAATGGCATGATGGTTTTGGTGTCAGTCAATGGCCTACTGGGGTTGTAAACAACAAGGCTTATCCACCTGATGGAATTTTACTGACGTCCACTAAATGGAGTTCAGTAGTGCCCAAAGGGCTTAAAGACCCATTCTACTTAAAGCTTGATTTGAAAACAGAATACGATACCACGGTTCGTGCCTTAAACACTTATATAAAGGCCAAATTCAATATGAGTTACTCAGGAGCTACAAAAGCAGTTGCTTTTCTTACTGAGGATGAGGTAGTAGGTTTACAGGACAATATGGGTGTTGTTATTGAAGAATATGAATTTGAGCACATGTTGCGTACAGATATTAGCGGCACATATGGTGCGGCCTTAACTAATTCAGCAGTTGCAGCAAACGATAGCGTGGAAATCGCTCATATGAACTTTAAAGTTCCTGAAGAAATCAATTCGGGAAAGGGAAAAGCGGTAAATGATAAACATGTTACCCTTGTTGTTTTCGTTTATGATGTGGCTACCAAAGCCGTACTTCAAGTAGAGAAATTAAAAATTCGATAGTTCAGTATTGTTCCCCTTCATTCGGAAAATCTTTGCTTTTTACATCCTTGATGTAGGACTCAAATGCTTTTCCCATACTATCGTATAAGTTTAAATAACGGCGTAAAAAACGTGGGCTGAACTCGTGGTTCATGCCCAGCATGTCGTGGGTTACCAAAACTTGTCCATCTACGCCTCCACCCGCACCGATTCCAATCACAGGAATAGAAATGCTTTTTGCTACTTTTTCAGCCAAACTTGCCGGAATTTTTTCAAGCACCAGGGCAAAACAGCCGTAGCTTTCCAGCAATCGGGCATCTTCCATCAGGCGTTCGGCCTCTTCCTCCTCTTTGGCCCTAACAGAGTAAGTGCCGAATTTATAAATGCTTTGGGGTGTTAAACCCAAATGTCCCATAACAGGTATGCCTGCTGTTAGAATGCGCTCAATGCTTTCTTTTATCTCGCGCCCGCCCTCCATTTTCACGGCGTGGGCCCCACTTTCTTTCATGATGCGAATACTCGAAATCAATGCCTCTTTTGAATTGGCCTGATAAGAGCCAAAGGGCAAATCCACCACCACCAAAGCGCGGCTAACGGCTCTAACAACAGAACCTGCATGGTAGATCATTTGATCCAGCGTAATGGGCAAGGTGGTTTCATGGCCCGCCATCACATTGCTGGCACTATCTCCAACCAGAATCACATCAATTCCGGAACTGTCGATAATTTTGGCCATGGTGTAATCATAAGCCGTAAGCATGGCAATTTTTTCGCCCCGCTTTTTCATTTCCTGTAACACGTTGGTGGTTACTTTTTTTATCTCTTTGTGTACCGACATAATTCCTCCATATTAAAAGTAAACAAAAAACCCAACCGTTTTATGGGATGGGTTTCTTAAAGGTATTTAGATGAGATTAAAATCCTTGCTTATCGGTGATTTTGTGTTCAATCAATAATCCTACACAGGCTGCATCAGTAGCTTTGTGTTTGTCTTTTTCGGTAGCACCTTGTGGCACCATCACTTCAATCACCAATTGGCGGGTGCTTACGCTTTGGAACTCGAAATTTTGAATATTGTCAGCTGTGGCATTATCGAACAGCAATTCATTGGTGCGTGAATCGTAAATTTTGAAATTCACTTTGTCGCCCAATTTGTCTGTTTCGCAACATACCGAAATGCGGTAATCCATGCCTTTGTATATAACACAACGCAACTTTGAAACCATACCCTGATTAAACAAACCGCTTTTGCTTTGGGCATTGTATTGCCAGTTTTCGCTTTTGTTATCTTCAAAAACACAATACTTTCTGTGAAACTGCCCGCACACGCTGGTTTGAGGCAAAAGAAGGGTGCTGTAAGCGAAAAATAAAATGGTGAAAATATATTTCATAATGCGAAGGATTATTTTGTTAATGTATACGAGTTGCGGATCTCTTTAATTTTTGTGATGATAGCCGTATAATTGGCCTCTGTAATAACCAGCTGTTTTCCTCCGGCAAGCATCATCTTATCTTCCCCATTGGTTTTGGCTGCTTCAGCATCCTTTTCCTGAATTTTGTTAAACTCGGCTAATAAGCCTTCGAAGTCTGCTCTAACAGCAGCCACATTGGCGTCGCTCTCGTGCTTTTTCAAAAATTCGATAAGGTTCTCCAGGGTGTATTTTTGATCGGCCATACGCTCAACAACCGGGCTGCCTTCTTCGTATTTCGCCAATTGGCTGGCAATAAAAATGCTCTCCAGCCAACCCCCGGCAACCACCATGGCCAATGTTGGGCCTTGTTTGCTGTCTTCAAGTGTTTCAAAAGACTGGAAATAAATATCGTCTGTAATCACACCCAATGAATCGGCATTGGATAAATTGTTCTCCAAACGTTTCAACATTTCAGGTTTGATGGCTGTAGAAACGCCGATCTGGTCGCCCATCGTTTTTACAGTTTTGAAATATTTGATGGACTCCGAACCAATCTCAAAAATACTGCAGTAGCTCAGGTCGCAGCTGTAGATACCGAAATTCAGTGCTCTGGATTTGCTATCGTTGTAATTCTTTTCATTGGCCAAAGGGTTCAGAAAAGAAGTGTTTTTGTTGTTTTTTCCGCCAACCATTTTAATGAAGGACAACATTTCCCCCGGGGATGGCACCTGAAAGAATGTTTCCGAAACAGCGCTGGTGGTCGTTTCCTGAGTTTTTGCCGTGTCTGAGGCTTCGAGTTCTTCTGACTTGTCGCCACCACCACAGCTGCCAAGCGTGAAGGCAGTAAGGGCCGATAAAATTAACAGACTAGATTTATTCATGTTTTAAAGATATGTTTTTTTAGTTTGACTTTAAGATTTTATTCACCAAAGCAGCTGCCTCGTGAAATTCAATAGCCGAAAACACCTTAAGGCCCGATTCATCGATCAGTTTTTTAGCAATATCGGCGTTGGTGCCCTGCAAACGAACGATGATTGGCACTTCGATGTTACCCATGTTTTTGTAGGCATCCACAATGCCCTGTGCAACACGGTCGCAACGTACAATACCACCAAAAATATTCACAAGGATAGCCTTTACATTTTTATCCTTTAGAATGATCCTGAAAGCCTTTTCAACGCGCTCTGCATTGGCGGTTCCACCCACGTCCAAAAAGTTGGCGGGCTCGCCTCCGCTAAGCTTGATCAGGTCCATGGTAGCCATGGCTAAACCTGCTCCGTTCACCATACAACCCACGTTGCCATCCAGCTTTACATAATTCAATTCGGCATTACGGGCTTCCACATCGGTAGGATCTTCTTCGGTGATATCACGCATGGCTTCGTAATCTGGATGGCGGTACAAACCATTGTCATCAAAACTCACCTTGCTGTCTACGGCAATAATTTTATCGTCGCTGGTTTTAAGTACGGGGTTAATTTCAAACAAGGAAGCATCAATACTTTCGTAGGCTTTGTAAAGTGAGGTGACAAATTTCACCATTTCTTTAAATGCATTTCCGCTCAAACCCAAATTAAATGCAATCTTTCTGGCCTGAAACCCTTGAAGTCCAACGCGGGGGTCAATTTCCTCTTTCCAGATTTTATCGGGCGTGTGTTCGGCAACTGCCTCTATATCCATACCGCCTTCTGTACTGTAAACAATAGTGTTGCGGCCTTTACTGCGGTCGAGCAACACGCTCATGTAAAATTCTTTGGTGGGCGATGCGCCTGGATAATACACGTCCTGCGCAACCAGTACTTTATTTACTAATTTGCCTTTGGCGCTGGTTTGAGGGGTGATGAGGTGCATGCCAATGATCTGGGAGGCTTTTTCTTTTACTTCATCCAAATTTTTTGCCAATTTCACCCCTCCGCCTTTTCCTCTTCCTCCGGCGTGAATCTGTGCTTTCACCACTACCCAATCGCTGTTGTATTTGGTTTTAAGTTCCTTAGCCGCTGCTACCGCCTGATCGGCGTTTTCAGCTACAATTCCTTCCTGAATGGCTACTCCAAAACTCTTTAAAATGCTCTTTCCCTGATATTCGTGTATGTTCATACCTAATGCTAGTCTGCCTCAAAATTAAGCTTTTATTTGAATCTGAAAAACATCAAAAAAAAGCCCCGACACGTGGTGCGGGGCTTAATAATTCAAAGCTCTTCTATCGAAACAGGGATATCGTGCCTTTGGTGTCGTAGGCTTTACCTTCTTTTCCGGTAGCGGTCATGATGTAGAAGTAAGTGCCCTCAGCCGATTCTTTGCCGTATTGGTTCTTACCATCCCACTCCACATTTCCGCTGCTGTTCTCCACCTCGTACACCAGGTTGCCCCAGCGGTCGTAGATGCTTATTTTTAAAGCGGTGAGGTTAGCCATGCGAACAAAAAACAGGTCGTTGTTGCCGTCACCATTTGGTGTAAACACGTTTGGCACTTCCAGCTTGGAGGGGATTTCTACTACCACCAGTTTGGCTGTACTGTCAACACACTGGCCTTTGCTGGTAAACAACACCACCGTGTAAGTGCCCGGTTGGTTGTAGGTCTGTTGGATAGGTGTAGCGTAATTGGCCGCTGTTACCGTTTGGGTGTTGCCGTTTCCAAAACTCCATACAGAGCTGATGCTGGAGGTACCAAGTGATGAAGAAGAGGTGTTGTTAAAGGTAACGCTAAGGGGTGCAAAGCCTGTGGTTTTGTCCATGTTGAAGGCCGGCGTTAATACCCCGTTTACAACAGTGGCATACCCTTTGGAAACACAACCGTTCGTTTCATTGGTCACATAAATTTGGTACTGCCCTACATTACCCACAGGAGCAAAAGCTGTGGTACTGTTGGCTGCAAGGGTTGCTGTTTTAATCAAACCAAGAACATCGTACCACTCATATTTTACCGCTACTGTTGAAGTAACAAAGGCTTGCACGGTAGCTGAGTTAGCACCACAATCAAGTGTAACAACAGGTGCACTTACAGGATTATTCACCACAGGATAGTCTTTGTTATCAATCACTGTGAATGTGCCCAATGCTGTACAGCCATTGTTCAGGTCCTTGGCAGTCATGGTATACGTGCCTGGTTGTATGGCAAGATAGGTAGTGGAGTTTGGTTTAGGAATCTGTGGACTTGGGCCTTCCCAGAGTATAGAGGCGACACCTTGCGGAGTTGGGAAAATACCTCCTGAACCCCAGGTGCTGGCATTGGTTAAGGTGATGCTCGGCGTATTACACGACACTACTGCACTTATGGTACTTCCGTTTGGAGCACCAATTTTGGCGATTGGCGGGTAAATGTTTTGCCAGATCGGAACCAGAGATTGGGATTTGCAGGCGTTATTATTATCTGTCACCACAAAGGTGTAGGTGTTGATCAATGTATTGCTTGGAACAGCTGTAGTATTCACCGTATAGGTGGATCCGGGCTGTACGCCTGTAGTGGTGTAATACCATTGGTATCCGATACTTGGATTGGTACTCGAACCAACCAGCTGTACCGATGGCGTAGCACAGGTAATTGTACGGTCAGGAATAGAAACCTGAATTTGCGGAGAGAATGTATTTTGAATCACTGAGAACGGCGCTTTGGTTTCACATCCACTGCCTACATCTTTAACTACTACTGTATACTGGCCGGGGGTAGAAAAAGTATAAGCAGACACAAGGCCTGTAGTATAAAGGGTGCCTGAGCTTGGAGGTAAAATAGTATAGGTTACCGGTAAATTCGGAGGATCGGATTGTGCATTGGCAATGTTGATGTCCACCGTATGTTTAGGCACACAACCTATGGAGTAATTCTGTATCGGGCTGGTAAGTGTAAAGGTTGGGAAACCTGATGAGGTGGCCACCGTAAAAGTTTTTACTACTGTACAACCATTCACATTGTTCGTTAATACATAGGTGTGTGTACCCGGAGGAGGTTGTACTATAGCCGTGTATGCGTTCACCGGACCAACATTTAAGCCGTTGCTGAAGTAAAAATTGTGCGAGGTGTTAACGGTCGGTGTTAAAGCTGTTGTGGTTATGGTTTGCACTGCCGAGTTGGTACAGGTAATCAACTGGTAATTCGGCGTAAGCGTGGAGGTTGGAGGCGTTGTATTAATCCCGAGGTTAAAAGTGTGGGTTATTACACAAGAACTTACCGGATCAGTACCTGTAACGGACCAATTCCCTAAACTTAGGTTGGTTAGATTAGCGACAGAACCCGTAATAGGTGCTGAAACGCCATTCACCCAGTTGTAATTGATGGTTGGATCCGTTGCATAAAGCGTTATGGTTGGATTCGCACACGTAATGGTAAAAGTATTGCCCGGAGGGCTTAGGGTAAACACCGGCAAACCCGGTTGAGCGTTGATTGTAATGTTGGCAATGGCATTGCATCCTCCTGCTGCTGTTACAGTTGCCGAGTATATGCCCGGTGAGGAATTGTTGGCAATCGTCTGAGTTGCGTTAGTGATCCCAGTTGGTTGTGGTGACCAGTTCACTGTATAGGCCGGAACGGGTGTAGCCGGACTAAAATTCAAACCCAGATTAAGCGCATTGAGTGAGCTCGTGCAGGTGGCCTGTGTGCTGGTTGGTGCCACAATCGGCAAGGGGTTAACCGTTATGGTGGCTACCGCAGTATTCGTGGTGCTAACACTTTGAGAGTTCAATCCACTTATGAAAAGGGTATAATCGGTTGTAACCGTTGGTGTAAGCACAAAACTCCCTGTGGGGTTGGATAATCCCCCCGGTTGAATTGAATAAATAGGACTCGTTAAATTACCGGTATTAGTGGCTACAAGGGTACCACTGCTCCCCGAACAAATGGACGTGCTGCTTACAGTCAACAAACCACAATTGGTAGACCCGGTTCCGGCATACTGTGAAAAAATAATATTTTGAGGAACGTTTGCAAAGTTGGTGATCAATACGATATAATATTCCCCAGCGATTCCATTGGGAATATTTAGTGTTTCAGTAAAACTTCCTGAATAACTGCAATCCACACTATAGGTGGCTGTTAAACTATTACACACGCCTGCCAAACTGGCAAAAGGTCCCCAACAAATAAAATCCACATCCTGACCCGGACCCGGAGGTGAAGTAATGGTGCCCTGAATAAGAATATCAAGATTGCCCGACTGTGAAATCTGTAGATAATACCAGGCAGGATTTGGCTGAGAGAACAAACACCCGTAATCGGGTCCGGCTTGAGAAGGTGGGGAGTTAACAGAAGCCGGAAAAGTCACTCCTGAAACCCCGGAGGCGCAAAAGGGCAAAGCAGTTTCGCAAGTTGTTTGGGATTGAAGAGACCATGTTGCCAAAGCAAAAAGTACAATTAGAAATGCCTTCATAATAAATTCGTTTTACCGAAGATAAAAAAAAGCCCCGACACAAGGTCAGGGCTTTTAAAATAAAGTTTAGTGTTGTTTATCGGAACAGATTAACCGTTCCTTTTGTATCGTATGTTTTTCCGTCTTTTCCGGTAGCGGTCATGATGTAGAAGTAAGTGCCTTCGGCCGATTCTTTGCCGTATTGGTTCTTACCATCCCACTCCACGTTTCCACTGCTGTTCTCCATCTCGTACACCAGGTTACCC
>Ga0154020_10011527_pt1 | contig 10076 bp, 9 predicted proteins | sample Klosneuvirus_201_FD_109709 | JGI IMG/M metagenome (GOLD analysis project Ga0154020, IMG submission 109709) | Active sludge microbial communities from wastewater, Klosterneuburg, Austria - Klosneuvirus_20160825_MG | ecosystem: Engineered > WWTP > Aerobic digester > Activated sludge | place... | reverse complement strand
TCCTGAGTGCAGAGGCTGCGAACGATCGCCAGATGCTGCATCTGCTTTGCCGTGTGCGGCAGCAGTTCGCTCACATGAATGCCGGGCACGGATGTTGGAATGGCGCGGAATGGTCCGCCGAACTCCGTGTTGGGTTTGGGATCCCAGCTTTCCAACTGACTGATGCCGCCGTCGAGCCAAATGAACAGAACCTGTTTCGCTTTCTTTTTTAGGTCGTCCGCCAGGGCTGGTGTCAGCAGCCCGCCAAGCCCTATCGCTCCGGCGGCAGCACCAGTGCTGGCACCCATCCAATGTCTTCGCGACAGGCGGTGTTCCCATGGTTTACAAAGCGGGTTTCGGTTCATGGCTTTAGTGATTCAGGCAAAACTCAGTGGAGGCCAGCAGCGACCAGGCCAGATTGGTGATCGCCGTCTGCCGACGAGATTCATTCTTCGAAAGATAGTCGGCAACTTCGGCACGTTCTTCATCCGTCGGTCGCCGCGTCAGTACCGACAGATACAACTCATCCGCCACTGCAGACGAATCAGCCTCGTTCATCAGGCGATCGGCGAGATTTCCGGGGCGTGGCGTCAGGCAGTCCAGCACAGCCGGGTCGTTCAGCACGAACAGTGATGATTTAAGAGACGGCGAAAACTCGATCTCAGGATCCTGCGGCACATTGCCGAACGCTTTGACGAACATCGCGCGAATCTCATCGGCGGTTGGCGCTGGCTTCGCATCTGACGCAGGTTCGACCTCTGGTGGCCCGATAGCTGGCGGCGGCTCGACACTGCCCGAATGTTCGCGCGGTCCGGTGGCGATGAAGATGCTGTTCATGATCTGCTCGGCCGACAGGCGTTTCTCGTTCGCCACGCGGTAGCTTTCGGGAGGCGGAACGTCGTCGGTCGTCGTCAGCACGGACGTCCGCTGGTATGTTTCGGTCAACGCGAGTTGCCGCAGCAGCGACTTGATGTCGAACTTCTGCGCGACCAGTTCCTCGCCCACAGCCTGCAGCACATCGGGATGAGACGGTGGATTGTCCAGATGCTGCAGGTCGAGCGGATTCACGAGCCCGCGTCCCATCATGACAAACCACAGTCGATTCGCAGCGTTATCGACGAATGCTTTGTTGGAGTCGACAGCCAACGCACGGGCGATTAACTGCAGAGCGCGGAAACGCGGCACACCGGGAAAATTTGTCTTTCGATCGGGCGGCGTCAGATACTCCTGATCCTTTTCGAATGTCGGGATTTCGAATTCCTGACCAAACGGAATTCGTGGTCCCGTCGTCAGCGGCTCCTTGTCGAAGACCGACATGAATTCGATCTTCTTCGAGCTCACCTTTTCGCCGACGGCTGGAAATTTCAAATCCGTCCGAATAAACGTGTTCTGGTAGACAGTGAAGAGTCCCTGAAAATCGACTTGCTTGTAGCTGTCGATGAACAGATGGTTGTGGCACTGGGCACACTGGAGATCGACTCCGAGAAACAGTCGCCCGATGTCGCGCGTCAGGCCAGGATAATCGGTCTCCTGCTGACCGACCTTTTCTAATCGGCGAGTGTGAAAGTACGCGGCTCCGCGAACGGCCTCGTTGTCTGGATCAGGATCCAGAATTTCCCGCACCAACTGGTCCCACGGCTTATTGGCCTCGAAGGATGTTTCCAGGAATTTCGCCCACTCAGCGTTGTCACCGCGCCGCTCCAACAGCATGGCATGAAACAGATCCCGCATCCGGTGCGGGTAGTCGGTCCCGGCGAGCAGCGCATCAATCAGGACGCTTCGTTTGTTTGCCTGCGTGCTGGCCAGAAACGTCGCCGCTTCCTGTGAGGACGGAATGCGTCCGGCGAGATCAAGATAGATGCGGCGAACGAATGTGGTATCGTCACACACCGGGCCAATTGAAGCATCCTTCGCGGCGGCAGCAATCAACGCATCGACCTTCGCAGACAGTTCCTCACCCGCAGACGCTGCGTTGATTCCCGCCAATATGACGACCAGCAACACGAGAACACGATAGACTCGTCTTCGAATGGCGGCCTTTGGAAACAGGTGTAAAGCGGTCATCTGAAAAGTCCAGAGAACTTGGCGGCGGGCAGAGGCGGCATTTCATGGCGGGGAGGTCGCTGTTCGTGGATCGGACGGCGAAGGTAATATTTTAACCAAACCAGTGTGCGATACCATCACCAAAGTCATCTGATTCAAAATGAACAATGAACAATGAACAACTTTGGAACTAAAGATTGCTGGACAATGTCCTTGTTCCGAGGCTCCAGCCTCGGAACGCACTGCTCCCGAGGCTCCTGTCTTGCGAGATTGTCGCAGGAGGCAGGAGCCTCCAGTGCAGTGCGTACCAGGGCTGGAGCCCTGGAACGAGAATTGACAGCCTCATTCCAGGCCGTGTGGAGTATAGTTCGACAGCGGCAGTTTTCGACTTGCGTCCCGCGATCAGCTGTCGTAAAGCGGATCGATCTGGTAGCGGCGGTCTGGCCAGGGGGTATTCGCCGGTCGTCTTACTATCCGTATCAATGATCTCTACAATGAGCGAATCAATTTCAATTTCACATCCTGAATTGCCTTTTGACTGGGGAAAATATGCGTTCTTTGATTTCCGTGAGTACTGCGATGCCCCTCTTGTTCTTAATCGCCACATCGGCTTCGGCTCAGGAAAAGCCGCAGTTGGAAATTGCAGCGGTTTCGATCGCCAAAGCAAATCCTCAGTCCCAATTCGGCCTCGGACTGTCGCAATATCGAAGTCCGGGGATCGAACTGGATGTCTTTTTCGAATTGCCAGGTGAAACGGTGTTGTCGATCGACGGCAAGGAAACGAAGGTCGTCCTCTCAAGCGACGATGGCGGCGAGTTGGAACTGCAGGACCGCTTCGAAGGCCCGTTCGAACTCAATATCAACGAAGAAAAAACGTCCGGCGTAATTCAGTTCCGAAGCGAAACGTTGCCAGGGGGAAAAGCCACTCGTCTGACTGTCAGAGGCGATTTCGCCGTAACAGTCGGTCGCGATTCGAAGACCGAAGAGGTGGACCTCAGGATTGCGGAAGGCGAAAAGCTGAAATTCGGGCCAATCAATGCCGAGGTCGGTGAAATTGGTGAAGGCTACGGTGACGAGTTCAAGCAGGTCGTCGAATTCTCCTCGAAGCAACCGTTTGATGCGGTCGCCAAGGTCGAATTTCTGGACGCAAAGGGCAAAGTGATCCTCAGCGAGAACGGGGGTTCCAGCAGCTATGGCTTTAATGATGAAATGACATACTCGCGATCATGGCAGTTGGCATCGGAAGCAAAGATGCTCAAAGTGCGAGTGACCTACTTTCAGAAAACCGAATCCATCAAGCTACCCGCGAATCTGGAATTCGGCTTGGGGCTATAAGGCGATCGGCAGGAAAGGATTTACCATCGGCGAGTCATTGGGTCGAGCGGTCCCGTGCGACTGAAGCACGCCAAAGGAAGCAGATCTGAGGACAGATCTGCCTACGTAGTCCGACCTGTCTCAGGTCGGATTCCCTCGGCGACGCGATATCCCTGGTAATCCTGTTTCTTCCGCTCGCTTAAAGGGCGAGCAGGATGGCAGTCGATTTACAAAGTAGACGTCACTCTCTGAGTGACGCAGGCCCAAAAACATGGCCTTTGGCATTCGTCACTCAGAGAGTGACGGCTACTTTAATCGCAAAATGAGTGCCATTGGGCGTTAGCCATCCGCGTTTCACAGCTTGGACGTTTTTGCTTCTGGTTCGATTCCCTTCAGGCTTCCGGCTTCGGGGTGCGTTTCCAGCAGGATTTCGCGAATGACTTTGCGATTGTCAGGCGACAGATGAGCGAATTTCGGTGACGTGTCCTGACCGGAGAGGATCTCGTCCAGCCGTCGCCAGACTCGCGATTTGACACTGGGAGGCAAAGCGACGAATGAGTCTGAATAGATCAGGAAGCTGCATGGATAGCGAAACAGGCTTGTCTGAAGATCAAACTGCCGCAGACTGCGTCCGTGGGAATCGAGAGATCCCCGTGCGGCAAATTCGTCGGCAAATCCGGATGTGCCCTGAATGGAATCGGTGAGCGGTGCTGCATCGCAAAATAGCAACCCCTTCACCACGTTCTCTGCTGCCGATGCAAATCTTCGGTCGGTGGATTCTGATTCAAAATCATCAGGGCGTTCCAGAGCCTTGTTCATGATGGCCGAATCGCGAACGGTGATGCGTCCGGAATGGTTGGAGGCGGTCAGGATGTTGTGCATCGTGACCTGATGTTCCAGAACCATCAGCGCCACGATGTCGCTGTGCGGTGTCAAATAAGAACTAACGGAAAAATATGACGACAGGTCCGTGATGTTCGCCCCGGAATTCACATCCAGCTTTTCCACGACGGCTTCGTTGTACAGTACGCAATTCCCCATGTGCCGCTGGCTACCGTGAGTTCCCGTGACATACCAGCCACCCCAGCGTTCGCTGAAGGGGCTTGAGTCATCGGTCACGTGTGTTCCAAGGCGGTAAACGGGTTGTCCGCCAGCGTCCGGAAAGACCGAACGAACTATGTGCCCCGGTGTTCTCCGCGTGTGACTGGACCCGTGACATTGAAGACACTTCGCTGTCTCGCGGGTAATGATCGGCGTGTCGGGAGATCGTTGATCAAGCGTGTAAAAAGTCCCGCCAAGCTGAGGATCGGCGGCGGAAATCTCGACGACATCACCGCGCTGGACCCAACCCAGATAAACGTCATCGTTGAAGTAAAGGGCTCGCGGAGTCTTTGGAGTAATGCGGCTGATTTGCAGGCTGGTCTTCGAAAACACCAGAACCTGACTGGATTCCGGTATATTTAGTTCTGTCATCAGTGACTTGAGATAACCATGTTTCGGTTCCCATTGCAGTGACGCATCGCCATTTTGAAGACGATCCATCAGGCGCGCCACAGGGTCCGTCGCCTTTGTTGAACTGTAAAGAATCGGCTCCTGCTCGAAGTCCAGCTGCGCAATCACAGTGCGGGACGTGAGCAGGAGAATGAGAACTGATCCAATTCGAAGATGGTGCATGATCAACATCATTCCGAAAACAGAGCCATTGTGTCAGGCCGAAAGATCATCAATCGAGAATTGGCACCTTGTAGCTGAGAGCACCAATCGCTTTCCCTTTGGCGACGTCCCGATAATTTTCGTGACAGATGATGCATTTTTCCATAACAACCGGAATCGCGGTTGCCGCCAGCAGGAATTTTTTGTCGCCTTCAACCACGATTTCGTCCGTCGAAGTCTTTCCAGCAAGCAATTCCCTGATGGCGCGTTTTTCGAACCCGTCTTTTGGCAGGTTCTCATCGCTGTAGGGATGTCCGGTTGCATCGACCAGCCGCACTGTATGCCACCCTTTTTTGTTGACTGCTTCAAACAGCGCCTTGAATGCACTGCCAGCGGCGAGGTCAGTGTCGTCATTAACATAATGTTCGGTGATAAGCACAATGGCCGTCTTGTAGATGTCGTCCAGCATCCGGACCTCGCGGCGCGCTCTCTCAACTGCGGGATCTTTGGATTCTTCAACCGTGATCGCTTCTGTTGCGGTGCTTATCTGAGGAATCAACAGACTACTGCCAGCGACTGCGACTGCGGCGAAAATAAGGCCAAACATCGCGTTTTTCTTCATTTTTCAAACTCCCTGAGGACCGGCGAACAAAACAGGATAGATTCATCCACTTTAAGATACAGGGACCAAAAGTGAATGTCAACATACTCTTTTCACCGGGGATAGTTGTGGGATGAGCATCACGCTCGACTGAATCCGCCACGCGAAGTACAACAACAATCATGCGAGAAACCCTGACACCCGCTGCGCGACGCACTGTCGATTCCTGCCGACGAATGGCGAGCGCTTCGATCGCGCCTCAGGCATGGTGTGATTTTCTGATTTTCGCGTTGCTGGAGATTGAATCCCTGGCCGCCGCCGCTCTGCAGCGACTTGGAGTTTCCTCAGAGTCACTCCTCGCAGAGCGTCATTCGCGGTCGGCGCTTGATCAGGCGGCGGCGCATTTGCGGGCCGATGTGGATGTCATCACTGATGATTTTTCGCCGCACGCCGCATCGACTGTTGCGTTGGATGATCCACTGGAATTCATCCAGATTCTGGACCGAGCCGCCATGCTGGCGCGGCGCGATGCTGACGCCACGAGCATCTCCAGTGCGCATTTGCTGGTGGCGGTGTTCGAGACGAATGATCTGCTGCGAAATCAGTTGCTTGGTGGCGGGGTGAATCGTGACCAGCTTGTTGCCGAGTTAAATATGGAGACAACGACTACCGGCCCCGCGCTGCCGGTCGATTTTGATCTCAACCTGTCGGAGTGTGAAACAGCATCGACGATGAATGCCTCATCACCCGGCAACGCCGTTCGAACTGTGCAACTCAGCGAAATGAATGGAGCGTGGCGGATCATTGATGCGAATCTGAATCGGTGTCGCGAAGGTCTTCGCGTGCTGGAGGACTTTGCCCGCTTCGTGCGGAACGATGCCAGTCTCAGCAGCGCGTTAAAAAACCGGAGGCACGATCTGGTGGCTGCCGAATCATTGCTCGTCCGGCGACCAGTGACTGGCATCACGATCAATGCTGATCACACTGATTCCGGACTTTTGATCCATCGCGACACCGAACGCGATGTCGGGAAGCAAGTTACGGCGGTCGGCGAAAACCGGCGTCAGGATCTTGGGGATGTCGTCCTTGCAAACAGCCGTCGTGTCCAGGAAGCGTTGCGTTCGCTGGAGGAATATGGAAAGCTTGTCGCTCCGGATTTTGCGGCGGCCGTGAAACAGATTCGCTATCAATGTACACGTTGCAACAGGGATTACAGGCCGAGGCCGTTTCGACATCGCTGCCGGACAGACGCATTGAGAGAATACGGCGGCTCAACAACTCCGTGTTGTATGTTCTCATCACAGAATCCACCTGCCGCAGACCGTGGCAGCAGGTTGTTGAGGCCACTCTGCGCGGCGGAGCGGACGTGTTGCAGCTTCGCGAGAAACATTTGAACGATCGCGAACTTCTGCGTCGCGCGAGATGGATGGCCGACGCCTGCCATAGCGCCGGCAGCCTGATGATTATGAATGATCGAGCGGACATTGCGGTCGCAGCGAATACCGATGGCGTTCACACGGGGCAGGAAGAGTTCACGGTGGCTGACGCCCGAAGAGTACTCGATGCGGAGCAGATCCTCGGGATTTCCACACATTCGCTTGCCCAGGCGACTCAGGCGCTGGCAGATGGAGCAGACTACATCGGTGTCGGGCCGACTTTTCCATCCAGAACAAAGTCGTTTTCTGAGTTTCCCGGATTGGCACTGGTGAAGGATGTCTTCGCGAACGTACCATTCCCCGTGTTTGCGATCGGGGGGATCGACGCCGGGAACGTATTGGAAGTGCTGCAGGCCGGAGGAAATAGGATCGCCGTTACATCAGCGATCGCGGGGGCTGAAGAACCGGAGTCTGCGACTCGTGAACTAAAGATATTGCTCGGAAAGAGTGGTTGAGTGTCCAGAATAAAAAAACGGCGAATCCCCCCAACGGAGCGGTGCGGAACTGCGTAGATCTCGCAGGAGAAGCCCGGAATGTGGACAATGTCCGAGTCGGATGCAGAAAATCAGTCGCTGGAATCTGAGGACTCGCCGGAAGGCAGTGAGGTTCCATCGGAGAGTGAGGTGCGTCTCGTCCACGCGGCGCGGAATGGCGACAACGATGCGTTCGGGGAGTTGGTGCAGCGTTATGAGCGTCGCGTCCTGAAAGTGATCCGCCGATTTATCCCGGACCTCGAGATGGCAACGGATCTGGTTCAGGAATCGTTTCTGCGAGCATTTGAACGGATGGATCAGTTTGATCCATCACGGCGGTTTGGCCCCTGGCTGTTTCGGCTGGCGGTCAATCTGACCTACGACCATTTGCGTCGAGTGCGTCGTCGCGGTCGGTGGAACCTGTTCACGGATGCCGGTGAGGATCGGGCTCCCGATCCATCCATTCCGGATCCACGCCGAGATCTGGATTTGACTCAGGAAGTGCAGGTTGTGCTGGCGGAGATCCCGGAAGCCTACCGCACAGTTTTAATTTTGCGGGATCTGGAAGGATTCTGCACATCGGACGTGGCGGCGGTCACAGATCGCAGTGAAGCGACGATTCGCTGGCGTTTGGCGGAAGCCAGGAAAATGTTTCGCGAAGCGTGGGAGCGGCGTGAGCGGCGCTCCGACAAAGTACGACTGGCCCAGGATGATGACTAAAGGAACATGCCATGAAATGTGCTGATGCAAAACATCTGATTCACTTGGATGTGGGCAATGATCTGCGTGTCGAGGAAGAGACGCAACTGGCGTCCCACATGGAACTGTGTGGAGAATGCCGCTCTTATCATGGCGGGATGTCGAGTGCGATGAGTGTCTTGCTGACGCTGCGTGATGAACCTTCGATAATTGACGGAAGTCCTGCCGGGACATCAGTGTGGCCCGCCCTGTCACGGGAAATCAAGCGGCGGAAGATGTCGCCGCGTGTTGTCCGCAAATTCAATCTGCAGGTGGTCGCGCTGAGTGTATGCTCGTTGTCTCTGGCGGTTGTCACGATGGTGCAGAGTTTGTCATCAATGCGGGACGATTACGGATCCACGGGCTATGTGCCAGCCCAATCAATTTCCAATTCGCATTGGACCCAACAGCCGCAGTATCCGGGGCCGCAATTTAAGAATGGTTTCGTCGGTCCTGATCGCGATCCGCACAACGATCGAACTCCAATGCTGCCACACGAAGTTCCCGCCACGCTGCCGCAGTCGTTCTGAACGAATTCGGCCACAGTCCTCGCAGAGTTGGACCTTTCTGGGCGAGCGGAAGAAACAGGATTACCAGGATGTCGCGTCGCCGAGGGAATCCGACCTGAGAGAGGTGGGACTACGTAGGCAAATCTGTCCTCAGATCTGCTTCCTTTGGCGTGGTTCAGTCGCACGGGTCCGCTCGGTCTTAAGACTCGCCGATGGTAAATCCTTTCCTCCCGGTCGCCGCAGACCCGGCGAGCGGAGCGGCGTAAGCCCTCCGAGTCAAATGCAACTCGGTGGGCTAACACCCACCGCTCGCCAAGTTATGCCCCATAAATTACGCATGATTGTTTAATCGCCCTACGGCTAATTAGGTCAGGGCCGCGTTAAAAGTCGCGCTGGGGCGCATGGCGGTGGTGACTTTGGTGTCGCTGGGATGGTAATAGCCGCCGATGTCCAGAGGGATGCCCTGAGCTTTGGCGATCTCGGCCAGGATCGTGGCTTCGTTGGCGGCAAGTGTCTCTGCAAGTCCGCTGAATTCGGCTTTCAGTTCTGAGTCGTCGATTTGAGCGGCGAGGGCCTGAGCCCAGTACAGGGCGAGGTAATAATGCGTACCACGGTTGTCGAGTTCTCCGGCGCTGCGGCCGGGGGATTTGTTGTGTGCCAGATACGTGCCGTTGGCGGTGTCCAGGGCTTTGGCCACGACGGCCAGTTTCTGGTTGCCTGTCTTCATGGCAAGGTCTTCGAGAGAGACCGCGATGGCCAGGAACTCACCGAGCGAATCCCAGCGCAGGTGGCCTTCTTCCACAAACTGCTGCACGTGTTTTGGAGCGGATCCGCCCGCACCTGTTTCAAACAAACCGCCGCCGGCGAGCAGCGGAACGATGGACAGCATCTTGGCGCTGGTGCCCAGTTCGAGAATGGGAAACAGATCGGTTAGATAGTCACGCAGGACGTTGCCGGTGACAGAAATTGTATCCTTCCCGTCCTTGCAGCGCTGGCAACTGACCCGAGTCGCTTCGATGGGCGACATGATTTCGATGTCCAGGCCCTTTGTGTCGTGTTCCTTCAGGTACTGCTGGACTTTGCCAATGAGCACAGCATCGTGGGCTCGATCTTTGTCCAGCCAGAAAATGGCCATCGAGCCTGTCGCCCGAGCCCGACCGACGGCAAGCTTGACCCAGTCGAGGATTGGCGCATCCTTTGTCTGACACATCCGCCAGATGTCGCCCGTTTCAACGGCATGCTGCATCAGCACCACACCGTTTGCATCGACGACTCGAACGGTGCCGTTCGCCGGGATCTCAAATGTCTTGTCGTGCGAACCGTATTCTTC
>Ga0154020_10011526_pt1 | contig 10076 bp, 8 predicted proteins | sample Klosneuvirus_201_FD_109709 | JGI IMG/M metagenome (GOLD analysis project Ga0154020, IMG submission 109709) | Active sludge microbial communities from wastewater, Klosterneuburg, Austria - Klosneuvirus_20160825_MG | ecosystem: Engineered > WWTP > Aerobic digester > Activated sludge | place... | reverse complement strand
GCTGACAGCGACCATCTGGAAGACGGTTTCAAAGACTGCAACTGGGTTCTGTGCGTCGGCAGTGTGCCGCGCAAGGCAGGGATGGAACGCGGTGATCTTATTCGTATCAACGGGCCAATTTTCACCAGCACGGGTCGCGCGATCGCCGCCGCAGCCGCTCCTGATGTACGCATCCTCGTCGTTGGAAATCCCTGCAATACAAATTGCCTGATCGCAATGAAGAATGCAAAGGGAGTTCCTGCTGATCGCTGGTTCGCGATGACCATGCTCGATCAGAATCGATCAGTTTCTCAGTTGGCTCAGAAAGCCGGAGTGCCAGTTGCAGCCGTTTCCAACGTCGCCATTTGGGGCAATCATTCAGCGACTCAGTATCCGGACTTTCACCATGCCAAGATCAATGGCAAGCTGGCGACGGAAGTGATCTCGGACCATGACTGGCTGAAGGGCGATTTTATCACGACCGTTCAGAAACGCGGTGCGGCCGTGATCGCCGCTCGCGGTGCCTCCAGCGCGGCGTCCGCAGCGAATGCTGCACTGGACACCGTGAAAGGCGTCATTCGCCCCACTGCAGCCGGATCATGTTTCAGCGCTGCAATCTGCAGTGATGGCAGCTACGGCGTTGAAGCCGGTCTGATCAGCGGCTTTCCGCTGGTGAGTGATGGCAAGAAAGTGTCAATCGTCCAGGGACAGCAGCACAATGAATTCGCTCAATCAAAGATCGACATCACGGTCAATGAGTTGAAAGAGGAACGCGACTGCGTGAAGGATCTGTTGAGCTGAGTCGAGTGCCCGGTCAAGGCTGAATCGTGTTGTCGCCGGACTCGTAAGAGTTCGGACCAGAAGTCTGACGACTGCTGCTACATTCAACGCCTGATTTCGGGTCACGGGCGGGGGAAAACAGGAAGCAAAGTCCCTGAGGCAGCTAACTTCGCAACAATTTCGCCAGTTTCGCTTATTTTCATCAGGATTTGACGAACGACAGGTTGAAGTCCTCCGTGCGTTTGCTGTAGTACGCACACGCATCGGTTCCGTGAAGACGACCTGATGAGCTGTTGGAATTGCCACCTTGGCAATGGATCAGAAAAAAGAAACGGTCGAGTCGAAAAAACAGGACTTCGGATTATCGGCATGCAGAGAATTTTTATCTCAGGAATCGGCGTCGTCAGCTGTCTGGGAAATGACCGGCGCACCTTCTGGAACAATCTCAAGACCGGGCAATGCGGTCTGGATCGATTGACGCAACACAATGTTCGCGACATGGAAGTCAATATCGGCGGCGAAGTGCGGAACATGGATAACACCCGCATCAACGTCAATGACCTGGTCTCGACGAGAAAAATGGATCGCGCGAGTCAGTTTGCCGTACATGCGGCGCATGAGGCTCTTGAGGACGCCGGGTTGCCAACAACGGATATTGGCGGAAATGCCGCCGTGATTCTGGGGGCTGGTCTGGCGGGTCTCGAAACCTACGAATTTCAGATGGAAAAACTGCTCACCAAAGGCCCGTCGCGGGTAAGCCCATTCACGATTCCCATGCTGATGCCCAACGCCCCGCCCAGCAATATCAGTCTGGCGTTTGGCGTCCGCGGGACGTGTTACACGACCAGCAGCGCCTGTTCATCATCCGGACATGCCATGATTGATGCGATGGAATTCCTGCGCCGCGGGGACGCCGACTATGTCATCACCGGCGGAACGGAAGCATCACTCACGCGTCTTGGTATTTCGTCTTTCGTGAATATGAAGGCGATGAACAAGACGATGAACGACCGCCCCAAAGAGTCCATGCGTCCGTTCGACGCGGATCGGGGCGGATTCATTATGGCGGAAGGCGCATCGGTACTGATTTTCGAAACCGAAGATCATCTGCGAAAGCGCGGCGGCAGGGCGTGGGCGGAAGTGCTTTCGGGTCGGTCAACCACCGACGCCTTTCATCTGGTTCAGCCAGATCCGGAAGGCCGCCAGGCGGTCAAGGCCATCAATTCGGCAATTCAAAAAGCTGGACTGAATCCGGCCGAGATCGCTGACGATGTCTACGTCAGCGCGCACGGCACGAGCACAAATTACAATGATTCCATGGAAACGGTCGCTCTAAAATCAGTCTTTGGCAATGAGGCCCGCCGACTGCATATCAGTTCGACGAAAAGTATGCTCGGCCACATGATTGGCGCGGCCTGCGCCATTGAAATGTCTGCCTGTGTCTTGGCGCTGACGACAGGAATTCTGCCGCCGACAATCAACTACACGACGCCGGATCCAGCCTGCGACCTGAACTACATTCCAAACAGCGCGATTCAGAAACAGGTGAAATACGCCATCAATAACAGTTTTGGATTCGGAGGCCACAACGTGTCGCTCATCGTTGGACGCATTGACGACCCTACGCTGAAACGAGATCCGGAAACGACCTGAACTTGCTTCCTGGATTCCACGGAGTTTTTCCCTCTCGTCATACTCTGCCCTGAATCCCGGGGAATCACGGTGAATCACGATGGAGTGGCAAACTTGTTTTTTGTGGATTCTTGGTGGAACGACCGTTGTCGCGACCTTGACAGCAGTCCGCGCGGCGACTTGCCCGGCTGGCTGGCGACCATGGGTTTGCTATCAGATTGCCGTTGTGCATCGCCTTCTGTTTGCCCGATGCAAAATGGTCAACCCGTGTCCGTTTCCGGAAGATGGCCCCGCGATCATTGTCGCCAATCACACAAGTTCGGTTGATCCCGTTCTGCTTTGGCACCGTCACTTCGCACAGTTTCGCAAGCCTCATCTTCGCGTAATCGGCTTCATGATGGCGAAAGAATTTTATGAACAAAATGCGCTGGCCCGCTGTGTTTGCAGGGCGATGGAGAGCATTCCGGTCGAACGCACCGGTCGGGACATCGCGCCCACCCGCGCCGCGCTAAAACGGCTGGACGAAGGCAAACTGCTGGGAATATTCCCCGAGGGTCGCCTGAATCTCTGGACGCCAGACGAGCGTCTGCTGCCCGGCGGCACAGGAGTCGCCTGGCTGGCAATCAAGTCAAAGGCCCCCGTGATCCCGGTGTTCATTCACAACGCACCACGGAAAAATTCCATGTTGCGTTCATTCTTTGTCCGAACGACGGTAACGCTCACATACGGAAAACCCATCGATCTCTCGAACTGGTACGACAAGAAACCAGGCCACGCAGAACTGGCTGAAGTCACCGATCTGATCATGAAATCAATCGCCGAACTTGGAGGCATCGCCTTTACGCCGGTGAACGAGTCGGAATCACAGAAAGCGTCGCATCACGATGAATAGTCGATATGCACTGGCAGATTGAGGGCAATCATGAAGTCAGCGGTCAGCAAGTTCTTGACGAAATCAGGGTTTCTCGGCATCGGAGCAGACGCAGACCATCTGCTGGCATCCGGGACAGCCTTGTCCGTATTTTAGACGCACCGCTTCGCTCAGATTGATACCCGCGACATTGGCGATCGTTGCCAGCCAGGCCAGGACGTCGGCGAACTCTTTGGCGATCTCTTCCTTTGGCGATTCTCGCAGAGCCGCCGCAAGCTCACCGATTTCTTCCATCAGCCACATGAACGTGCCTTCGACGCCGCGCGCCTGGTCTTTGCGAGAATACATGCGGTCGATCAATTGCTGAAGTTCATCAAGAGTCATTGGCATTGCGATCAGTTGGAAGCCTGCTCCACGCCGGGAGCACTGAGGGTTTTCGGATCGACGGTGTCCACGACGATGATCTCAACCGTATACGCACCATTGGCACCACCTCCAGCGGCGGCACTGCCTCCAGCGGCGGCACTGCCTCCAAATCCGCCGCCGCCGGCACCACCTCCAAAACCTCCACCAGCACCGGGTCCACTGCCTTCGAACCCGGACTGCCCGGAGTTTGATGCCTGTTGCACAATCACATCCATCGACCGCCGATGCCCATTGGGATAGGTCTTGACGCCTTCGATCCACAGGATGCCCTTAGCCTGATCTGGACGCTGGAAGCCGCCTGTGCGAGTTTCATAGTGACCAATGAGATCTTCAGCGTCGTGAGGGCGTTGCGGCGAAAACGTTGTACGGGTGTAGTAAACCTGGGTGGCCGCCGGAACCGGATCCGTCGGTGCCACCGCAGTCTCTGGGGGAAATTGCATCATCACCGAAACTTGAGCGACCGCGTTCTTGTGGAGCTTTACGGGCAGCACACCATTGTATTGTTGCAGGCTTCCGGACGTTCGCCTCAACTCGTCACGCAACGCCAGCACCAGAGTTTCAGTCGATGAAGTCCATGAGTCCATCGTCCCTGCCGTTTCTTTGGCTGGTCTTGTCCGTGGCAATGTTTTGAGGACGACCAACATGGCTGGATCATGCACCTCGTTAAATATCCCTGCCGCATTGAGTCCGGTTGAGCCAGCCGCATGAAGTCGCATAAATGTTTCGCAGATCGCGTGACGAGTTTCAGTGCCGGGGATCGTGGATGCCAGCAACAACACGTCGGCAGCGGTCGTCAAATCGGTCGCCTTCTCAAGTTGTATGACGACTGCCGTCATCGCTTTTGGACTCCAGAGAAACTTCGCTCCTTTGGCGAGCACGTCCGGCTCCAGCGACACCTGCGGCAGCGACGGCCGGGTCGCCGCAGCGACTCCACCCGAGCCCGCCATGCCGGGGAATCCAGTGATTTGCGGCTGCTCAGATCCGCCGCCGCCAGGAACCGCACCCGGATTTCCTCCCATCGCGTCAGAACCGGCTGCTGCCGCCGGGGGTGAATTTGGCACTGCAAAACCTGTCAGTAGATCCGTTTGAGACGCTGAGATTGCCGCCAGCATTTTCATGCAGGCAGAACGGCTTTCGGCGGGCAGCGGAGTCGATCCGTCCAGAAACGTCAGGAGAATCGGCTGGATGACCGCCGAATTGGAATCCATGTGATGCACCAGACGTTCCACCACAATTTCGCAATTGCTGACGCCATCCAGACGAGTTTCCAGAGTACCGGAGACGATTCCAAATACCGCCTGCCAGGCGTCCTGTGAGTTGTTCGTAACTAGGCCATCGATAACCCGCTCGACGAGCGCACGTGCCTGTAACCGCCCCGCAACGACCGCGCCCTGAGTACCCGATATTGCGTCAGGATTACCTCCTCCGGGGTATCCACCATTGGGATAATTCCCCGCTGCCGAGCTGTCCATCGGCGGTGTGTTAGCAGGCGGTTCAGCCGCAGGAGCGGCATTACCCGGCGTTGCGCCATTTGGAATCGCACTGCCCGGCATTGAGCCTGCGGACGACTGTCCAGCAGCGTCGGAAATGCGGCCAGGCAGTTGCCCCGCGATTGCTCCAACACCCGCACCCTGCGGCGCGTAACTTACAGAGGCTTCAAGAATCATCGCGGACACAGAATCCACTGCACCGCGAGAATGATCCGTATTCTGAACGACCGCGACGAGTTTGATAGCGTCCCAATTGCCGGCAGAATGGTCGAGAGAACTCTGAGGCGCAACTCCTGGTGCCCCGACAGGGGCCGCACCGGGCGATGGCACCGAACCGCCAGACTTTGGAATTCCCGGAGCCTGCGATCCACCAGCCGAACTCGTCCCGCCAGATCCGGAAGGTGAGCCGGGCTCACTGCCAGGCAGCACCATTGGCGCGGAGGCATCGGCACCTGGAATTGTTCCGCCGGGATAAGCACTCGAATAACCGGCACCGCCTGGGTAGCCGCCCTCAGCCCCTGCTGCGGAATTTGAGTTGCCAGAGAGCGGTTTCACACTCAGCAGTTTGGTCAGTAGGATCGCGACTTCGGAGTCTCCCGGAGCCGACTTCACCTTGAAATCAATCGCCTCTAAAACTTTTTTATCACTTTCTTCCACGGCTGCGACAAAATCCGCTTCTGTCCAGGCATCAAAATTTGCAGGGCGAGCCGGTTTCGCAGCGGCCTGAGCACCTGGTTGCCCGTTCGCGCCCGGATAGCCGGCTGCACCGGGATAACTAGCTGCGCCGGGATAATCTCCGGCAGAATTCCCCTGCGGCCCGCCTGGCGTTACTGGCATACTTAAGCCGCCCGGCGTGCTGTCAGCACCGCCAGACATGGCGGGGTCAGCAGACATGCCGGGGGGTGAGGTCGGTGCTGCGTCGCTATCTGAACTCGTGGCGGGTGTTGATGAATCGGCCGTGGTTTCACCAGAGCCACCGCAACCCATGATCGCCGCAGAGCTCCACAATGCCGTCAACAGGACTGCGCAATGGGGGCTGAAAATCGTCTGGACTGAAGTCTTCATGTCAACAACTCCGTAAGTATCTTCAGCTCCGGTTACCGGCGATGCGGCGAATTCTGCAGCAAACTGCTGAAGGGCTAGTGTGTGAGATTAAACGGACAATAGCCTCCTTGCAAGCCGTGAAGTCCTTCAGACTAAACGGATTGACAGCATTCCGAGCCTCAGCGGCAGCGCCAAAATCGATCCGGGAGCAAATCCATCGACTCGACCGTGGATGCGATCTCATCCCGGAATCGTTTCGCGTCCTGCGGATATCCCTGAGTCGGCCGAATTCCCGGAATCTTCTGAGCCCAGAACTGGTTGAACTGCTGCATGAGCACTTCGCGCGTGTATTTGGCGACCATTGACGCAAGGGCGACTGGCAGAAACTGTTCGGCTTTGGTCCGAAAACATAAATCCAGCGAGCCCATTCGATACCGCGATTTTTCGCGGGATTCCTCGAGACGGAACACGAACTGGTCGTCAAAATTCTGGGCGATCAGTTCATCGTAGCGATTTCGTCCTCCATGCTTGTCGCAGACCACAAGCGTGGGCTTGTCCGCCGAAAACAGGTCCGACAGTTCGCGCACCAGTTCCAGGGTCGCGTTCGAGAGGACGGTGCCCTTCGAATCCGCCGCGACCACCAACTGATTGAACTCTTCAGGAAACATGATTCGGGCTCGAACGCCCAGAAACTGAATCTGCCGATCCTGCAATTCAGATCCCAGCGTCTGAACCCACTCAGCGATATGTTCTTCGCTGGAATCAATCGGAAGCCGACAACCAGGCGTCGTGTTCCACAGTTCGCCAGCGTAGCTCTGAGCGAACGATTCACAATGGGATCGGATGCTCACGTCTCGACACAACTGGTCGATGGTCGAGGTATCCGCTCCGAGAAGATTCAAAAATGCAAGGACGGCGACTTCCAGTGATTCCAGTCCTTCACTCGGCGAAAAAACCTTTTTGGAATCCGCAACGAACAGTCGCTGATCACCTCGTTCGGGCAGGTCTGTCAGCACCCGCTTCAGTTCCTGCCACAAATCCAGGGGTTCGACACCGTCCGGAACATGCCACGCCGTGGCCGCCACGGTGAGCGGCCCGAGATTTGGACCATAACCCGCTTCATCCGTTCCAATCAAAATGCGACCGCTCATTCAAATACCATCCTTTTGCAACAAGTCAGGAGATCACGCGCGATCGGCCTGAAGAACTATTGCTGGCAGTTTTTAGGGTGCGAAACTGTTACTTATACTTCACGCCGTCCAGACTGAGGTACTTTCAAAGGCAACGTTTTTCATGTCCCTTCTCCCCCTGGCAAGGGGGAGAAGGTGGCCGACAGGCCGGATGAGGGGGCTCGACTTGGTGTTCATATTCTGAACCAGAAAACAGTTGATTTCCCCCCTCACCCTAGCCCTCTCCCCCCGAGGAAAACGTGTAAAATTGGAAAATCAATTGCGGGGGAGAGGGGACAATCGCAAGAAGATCCACAGCATCAGTTCTGACCGCGTGAAGTATAGCGTCAACGCGGTCCGGATTCGGCTACGGCCAGACTTCGGCCCTTTGCTCGTGACACTTGAATTTCGATATTGGGAGTGTCGGTATCCGCGTTCGCTCGGTGCCCTGAATTCTGCTGACATGCCTGCTGCTACCTGCTACCATCCTGCTCCTGTCCGTTCGGACAGGCTGACTTGCACCTGCTCTTATGGCTGTATTTGGGCAATTCAGGACTTGCCCGTAACGACAGGGCGAACAGGATATTCCATGAGAGACCCCAGAGTACCACTTCGAAATCCCCTTGTTGCCGGGCTGCTGGCTTTTGCCATTCCCGGAGCCGGACATTGGTATCAGGGACGACGCTTCAAGGCAACGATCTACTCAGCGTGTATCCTCACGATTTTCGTGTGGGGGATGATTCTTGGCAATGGTCAGCCGGTCTACAGCCAGCTGGTTTATCGGACCGATGGACCAGGACCGACTGCGCAACTGCAGCCTTCCGCTCCCCGAATGAAGTTTTCCTTCGGTTACATCGCTCAGGTGCTCGTCGGCGTCCCGGCATGGCCGGCGCTGGTTCAGGAAATGCGGATGCGAAATACGGAGGCCAACATCGACTGGATTGATGCGCCGATCGAAAGCGACTTTCAGGGGATTATCTCGCGTGGCTTTGGCAACAATCAGGAGTCAGAAGTCGTCACGGGGTCAATTGAACTGATCCCTGCCAACGAGAACGGCAGTAAGGTCGTCACTGGAACTCTGCATGTCGTCCGCTCTGACGGTTCGAAACAAGATTTCACTCTGGCCGGCGAAATAAAACTGGGCCGCGAAGTGTTTGGATCGCCACGTCGCGAAGTTCGCTGTCAGGTCCTGGCCGGAGACGAAAGTGATCGGGAAGAGCGTTACAGTCTGGAAGGCAGTGTACGGCGAAGTTTTATCGACTGGTTCGAGGCACCGCGGGACACATTGGAACTTGATCGTTTGAACGGTGAACTGAGTCAGAATTTCGACATCGCGTCCGTATTCACCTGGATTGCCGGATTGCTGAATCTGCTCGCCATCTGGGACGCCGCCGAAGGGCCAGCCTACGGTTATGGCGATGAAGAAGAATCCCCGGATGACGAAACTCCGGAATAAAAAAGAACGACTAACACTCTTCCGTTGCTCCTTCAGTTTCTCTTTCGATTCGGACCATCGCATGCATTTGTCCGCCGTCATCTACGCTATTCCGCTCACTGCCGCCATCTCGCTCGTTTATTGCGCCAGCCGCTTTGAACTGCCTGAAAAGATTCTGCGGTCCTCTGTGCTCATGTTTGCGAAAACGATTGCAGCCCTCGCGGCCCTCTATTTGATTTTGCTTTTTTTGTCGCGTTGAAACCCATGCAGCTGTCATAAAAGGTGTCAGGAACCGTTTATTTGCATTTTTGTCCTTCTGGATCTATAAACGGTTCCTGACACCTTTTGTGACTCCATTTGTGACTCCGCTTACTTTGTTGTCTTGGCGTTTTCGGAATCAGGCACAGTGGGATCAAATGTTCCCGAGCTGAGTTTTTCCAGCATCTGACGAATATCCGTCACTCCTTTGAACGCAACGTACACGGTCACCGTGCTGTACCAGAACAGAGTGGCGAACACCAGGATTCCCCAGAACCAGTGATAGGCTTCCATTTCAATATCTCTCAATAGAAATTGATAAGCGAACGTTACGCTGCCAGATCAGAATTTTTCTGTGACTTCAGCAGTGAGAACACAACCATCGAAATTCCTGACAACACAAACGCCGCGATTTTTGCGCGGTCCTGTGTGAAGTGATAATTCAGCTTCAAGGCCTCCGCACCACCCGCGATTGTTTTTTCGAGTACCAGATAACCGATTGGAATCACAGCACCCACAAAAATTGCTGCGACGGCTCCCCAGTTGTTCGCCTTCTTCCAATAGCAGCAGGCGATCAGAAGAACAGACATGCTGGAAAGATACACAGTGCCGGTCGTGGTCAGATAATCCCACAGGCCGCCTTCAAGTTTGTAAAACAGCCCGTAGAAAAACAGGAAAACTCCGATCAGAGCGACAATCATGCGGTTGATCAGAATCCCTGTTTTCTCCGACGTCTTTCCTTTGCGGAACGGTCCCAAAATGTCGTTATAGATGACGGCTGCCCACGTAATCATATACGAAGAATCCGTTGACATATCAGCCGCCAGCATCGCCGCAACCAGCAATCCCATCAGCCCGATGGGAACAACGGTTCCCAGATAGATCGGCATTGCTTCCAGCGTAGGTTTTGGAGCAGGCTTTGGCGGCTCACCATTTTTGTCGGTTTGATCAGCGGGGCGGGCTGCGACGGTCTCCGATGTTTTTGATTCAGC
>Ga0154020_10011525_pt1 | contig 10077 bp, 6 predicted proteins | sample Klosneuvirus_201_FD_109709 | JGI IMG/M metagenome (GOLD analysis project Ga0154020, IMG submission 109709) | Active sludge microbial communities from wastewater, Klosterneuburg, Austria - Klosneuvirus_20160825_MG | ecosystem: Engineered > WWTP > Aerobic digester > Activated sludge | place... | reverse complement strand
TTAAGCCCAATTAAAAATGCTGGCACACCAATCAATACAACAGGAGGAAACATTGGAATCTTTATAAATGGAGTAGCTATGTTTGATTATAGAGATGGTGTTTCTTGGCAAAATTCAACTAAATCACTAAAAGGTGGTCCACTCGGCGGAATGGGAGATGGTATGTGGAATAGAGATGCTGTGGTGGGAGAAAGACTTGGTTTCGATTGTTCTAAAGCTCATCCAGCTATGGGAAATTATCATCATCATCAGAATCCCAGTGCATTTAAATTAGATTTAAATGTGATTAGTACAGTTTGTAATTTATATGATTCAGATGGATTGTATGTTATTGATAGTACCAAGCATTCGCCGTTGATTGGATTTGCTTATGATGGGTTCCCGGTGTATGGAGCTTATGCTTATAAGAATCTGGATGGAACTGGTGGTGTTGTACGGATGAAATCAAGTTTTAAACTCCGGAAAATAAGTCAAAGAAATACCTCTTCAACTGGCGGCTCGGTTACACCGGGTCCTGATGTCAGTGCCACCTATCCACTTGGGTATTTTAGAGAAGATTATGAATATATTCCAACTTCAGCTACTACCCCTGATTTTCTGGATGAACATAATGGAAGATTCTGTATAACACCAGAATATCCAAAAGGTATATATTGTTATTTTGCGACTGTTGATGAAGGTTGGAATTCGGCCTATCCTTATCTGATTGGACCTACTTTCTATGGTGTGCGCACTCCAGCAAAAGTTAATTCAATAACAGAGACGGTTACAACTTATATTCCTTCACCTACAGGTGTTTCCGATCAAGGCAAAGAGGAAATAGATTTGCAGGTTTTTCCTAATCCATCCAATGAGTTTTTAGCGGTCCAAATAAATGGAATTTCAACTGATAATTTAAGAATTGAATTAATGGATAGGTATGGAACAATTTTAAAATCTGAAATGATTTATCAAGGAAGTACCATTGCATATTTTGACACTAGAACATTGTATTCTGGTATATATTTTGTTCTCCTAAAGAAAAATAAAGATTACCTGATAAAGAAAATTGAAATGATTAAATAGCTTGTGTTGATGAAATTTAAGATTTATTTTATATATAGTAATAATGTCTTTTTGTAAATTTTGATATGTTTATTATTATTAAATTTGAATGTTGTATAGTGAGAATTATTTGATGATTACTACCTGAGACTTTTGATGCCTCTTTTGAATAATCATTTTTAGTTAAAGTTACATTAATTTTATGTTGATAGTAATAATGTATGTAATTTTAATTCTCGGATCAATTTAAAGTTCAATTAAATATTTGCAAATGTACCAAAGTAGACAACTTCTGATTTCATCGTTAACTGTAATACTAAGTATTCTTAGTTTTTTCATTGTGAATGCCCAAATGCTAAAACTGCCAGATGGAGGCACAAATTACAAATGCAGTATCGGCAGAACCATTGGTTTAACTCAGATTGACATGACCTGGAATTCACCAGGTGTCAAAGGCCGTGAAGGAAAAGTCTGGGGTGATCTGGTTTACTATGGTTTTTCAGTACTTGGCTACGGTTCGAACATGGAGTCTCCATGGCGTGCAGGTGCAGATGAGAATACAACGATTTCTTTTACTACGGACGTGATCATAAATGGTAAAAATTTAGCGGCCGGTAGATATGGATTTTTTATTGCTGTTTATCCGGATTCTTGTGTTTTGATTTTTAATAAAAATTACCAAGCATGGGGAAGTTATTTTTACAATAAAGATTTGGATGTTTTAAGGGTATCCACACGACAAATTAAAGATCTGAAAGAGAGTAAAGAACGATTGGAATATGTATTTGAGAATCAAACCGAAAATTCCATTGAGATCGCTTTGTTATGGGAACATTGGCGCATTCCCATGGAGTTAGAAGTAGACTTGACAAAAACTACTCTGGCTTCCATTAGAACCCAACTCAGCAGCGGAATGGGTTTTGATCCTCCAAGTCTTGAAGCGGGTGCTAATTGGTGTTTAAATCATAATATCAATTTCGATGAAGCATTGAATTGGATAAACTCTGCCACCAATCCGAATTTGGGTGGTGTTAGAACATTCAAGGCACTTTCTACACATGCTGGTTTATTGGGTAAAACTGGGAAGCAAGCAGAAGCTGATAAAATGATGACGGAAGCTATTGAGATAGGCGGTGCTATTGATTTGCATCAGTACGGAAGAAGTTTGTTGAATCAAAAAAAATATCAGGAAGCCATGATCGTTTTCGAAAAGAATTTCAAAAAGCATTCCGGAGCATGGCCTACAAATGTTGGCATGATGCGCGGCTATTCTGCTTTGGGCAATTTGAAAAAAGCTTTGGAGCATGGTAAAACAGCACTCAACCAAGCTCCTACACCTGAGGATAAGAAAAATATGGAAGGCTTGATTAAAACCTTGGAAAGCGGAAAGGCTTTGTAAGATAGTTTAAAATTGAAAGTGATTTTTTGTTGATATCTTTAAAATAAGAAAATATTTTTATTATATTAATGTAATGAAATAAAAGAAAGTATTTGAGATATCCTACCGGGATCTTAAGTTTGATTTTTTTGCCAGTATTTTGTATTGGATATTTTTTTTTAAATAATATTTTTGAACCCATTAAAGGAATAGAATTTGGAAAAATCACTACCCTGGAGTTGGAAAGATTCTTTTCAAATGGTGTAAATAAATTCAGAAATTATAGAGAATTTATTTTGAAAGGGAATGAAAAGGAAGATTTCAATAGATTAGAAATGGCTCGCCTATTTATTGATAAATTGTAGAAGTCAAAGGATACAATGAATGGAATTCACATTACATTAAGTGAAGATACAAAATTTTGAGCTTTCATTAAAATATTAGATATTGTGAAAGATGAAAAGGTGGAATATTATAGTTGGGAGAAAAATAACTTTTGGATTTTTTATAAGAAAACTTTGACTTCAAATGGTTTGTATACTTGCGGTTTCGGCTCATATTTTCCTGAATTAGATAAGTTAAAACAATATAATCTATTCCAAGAACAAATACCATGTTCTTTTTTTTATTAAAATTGTTTTGGTTGCCAGTAATATTATTTGCTAGTTTGATATGGAGTAATTATAGGCAATTAAAATATATCTAAGTGTTTTGTATTCGTGCCATTAAAACAATATTATTGTTTTATGTAATTGATTTATAATAAATTATATATTTAATTTATTATAAATATATTTAGATTTTTCAAAATTTTGTAGTAATGGAATGGGAAGAAAACTGAATTTTCTTTAAAATCAAATTATTTGACTTATATTTGGTTGAATTTAGTACAATATTTTTTTATTCCATTATTTATTTTAAACATTTTATTTTTAATTATAAAACAATTTATTATGAAACAATTCAAGTTTTTAGCATTAATTTTACTTGCAGTCATTGTCATACCTTCTTGTAACAAAGATGATAATGATAGCAAAAGTAAAACTGATTTATTAACATCTGCAGCATGGAAGTACGTCGATTTTAAAATTGCCGGAGCCTCCGTCCTTGAAGATTGTCAAAAGGATGATGCAATTACATTTTCAACTAACTTCAGTTTTATTTTTAACCCTGGTTCTTTAAAATGTGATCCTTCTGATGTTATTGAAAACGGAACATGGTCATTTTCATCAGATGAAAAAAATCTGATCATAGATGGTGACAATTCTACAATTGTGACCTTGTCTTCTACTTCTTTGGTAATTACAAGTGTTTCTTCTGGTTTTCCAATTGAAATTTCATTTAAACATTAATAATTATTAATTGCATTTAAGTCCATGACTTAAATATGAAAAAGCGGACAATGTTCCGCTTTTTTTATTGCCTTTAATAATTTACTGAGTGATTAAATTTAAAGAATTTTTTAAAAATACTTAAACTCATTTTTATGTGAAATGAGTAACATAAAATAAATTTTAATTTTTCCTGATCTTTTCAATTTAGATCTATTTGAGAGCATTTCAGGGATTTAAAGGAACTAGGTTTTGACTAAATTTCATTGTTTTGTTTTTCAAAAGAAACTATTGTTTTGGAAAACTTTGAGATAATTTTTTAATCTAACAAATATATTAGAGAAACAATAACTTAGAAATGGTTCGCTCATTTATTCGGAAATAATAGAAGTACAAGGATATAAATGATGGAGTTCGAGTAACACTTAGCGAATATGTAAATTTTAGTTTTCATCAGAATATTTTACATTTTATAAGTTGAATAGGTGTAATATTACATTTGGAAAAAGAATAATTTTTGGTTTTTTTATAGTGAGACTTTGAGTATTGAATGTTTTGACGGTTTTCATAATTGTTTAATTTATCACATTTCAAATATCATTAAATGAATCAAAATAGTCTATCCCAAGGATTGACACAAGGTTCTTATTTTTTATTAAATTGGTTCTGGTTGCCCCATATGTTCTTTGGATTTTTGATTTGGATCAATTATAGATAATTTAAATAGAACAAATGAATTATATCGATATATTAACAATTGTTTCCTAAGATTTATATAGATGAATCGATGATCGATTACTTGATGTCATTCTTTGTATTACACTAAAAAAAATTTTACACTTTAAAAATCACCCATATGGGTGATCCATTCATGAAAATGTCAGCTCAACTTTGCAGGGTTATTTTTTTCTTGAATTTTTAACAAGCTTTAGAATTATGAAACTATCTTATTTACTTAATCTGCTTTTAATATCTTTATTATGGTCTTGCTCGAAAGATAACTCTGATAAACCATCTTATTCAATTGGAAAAAATCAATTTAAAATCCAAGTAGATGGAAAGGAGAGAATTTATTTTGTCCATGTGCCTGCTGGTTATTCCCATGATCGTGAAACTCCCGTCGTATTTATGTTTCATGGAACAGATCAAACGGGTGAACAATTTTATAATATTTCGGGATGGAAGGAAGTAGGCGACGCTCAGAATATTCTGACCGTTTTTCCTTCTGCACTTTCATATTGTGTAACAGAGGATGGCATAACCAAACCATCTACCAAATGGAATGTTATCGGGGCCGGATACACTTATTGTAATGGCGTAATTCCATCAGATGATATTCATTTTGTGCGCGAAATCATCAAGCAACTTAAAAACAATTATAATGTTGATGCACATAGAATTTACACCGTGGGATTTTCAAATGGAGGTGAATTTGCTGCCAGAACGGCACTCGACATGTCCAACGAACTTGCCGCTTCTACCTCTACTGGAGGAGGGGGAGCTATGCCTAGAGACACTACAATCATCCCAAGTAGAAAGCTACCTGTAATGTTAATATTTGGCAATCAGGATGGAAAAATTTTGAGTCATTTAGGTCTTCCTTCAAATGCTTCTATACCTATGGGATTTGATTCCGTGTATTCTAAATATCCCTTTTTATATAAAGTTCAGATCGATCCTTATGTTCGGTGTTTTGAGTTGAATGATAAAAGTTATCAGGTTTTAGGTGATACCAATTCTGTGGTTTATGCTAATTATTATGGTGTCAGTGGTATGGCAGATAATACTTTTAGAATAGTAGAAATTAAAAATCTACATCATGAATATCCCAATGGAATTAATCATCCTTTAAATGGCGCTTTGCATAATTGGGAATGGTTTAAACAATTTAAATTACCTTAGGATAAGTAATAAAATGGATTGATACTGTATTTTTTCAAATCAAAAAAGCTTTAGTTAGGCCAAGCACTGAGGAATGATATTGGATAATATTTTAAAAATTAAATCATCGTGGCGATTTTTCATTATATCATTTTTTGAAGCAATATTTATAGGTAATTCTCTTGTCTTGAAATATTTGTAATACTACTTTATTTTTTGGGTAAATATGTAATATACATCTATTTAAATCTAATTGGATTAATATATAATTGACATTTATTCAATTTATTTTGTAATATTGTCTAAAATCTTCAATGATGAATGCTAAATACTACTTATTCCTATTATTTTGCAACATAGGTTTTTCATTGTTTTCCCAAACATATTGGTCACAAACAGCGGGTCCGGAAGGTGGTTTTGTAGGAGACATTTATCAATGTAAAAACGGAGACTTAATATTAAATTCTAATGGATGTGGTATATATAGGTCTAAGGATGAAGGTTTAAGTTGGGAACCCTTGGAATTTCCTTTTGTACCCGATAGATTATTATTTGCGGATAATGCCAAGAATGAATACTTTGCTATCGACTTTTTTAAGGGCTTATTTAAATCTACTGATCAAGGAAAAAATTGGACTAAAATAGATTTGCCGGATACGATTACCAAATACCCATCCATATTTTTTATTGATATTATGGATAGAATATTTTTAGTAAGCGGTACTCGAGCTTTTTATTCTGAAGATAGCGGGAGTTCTTTTGAAATGATTTGGAGTCTAAAGTATAATAAGTTTGAACCGCATTCTGTTTCAGTTTTTGGAGATTCAGTCTTCATTATTTCAAATAATAAAAAGGCTGCAATATCTATAGATAAAGGATTACATTGGACGAATATTTTTGAATCTTCTGAAATCAAATTTATTTCTTTTAATCAATCCAATATCATTGGTGTACTTAAGGATTCTATCATTTTATCAAGAGACTTCGGAACCACTTGGGAAAGTCAATTAATACCAGATACACTTGGATATGTAGGCAAAGTAAAATTAGGAGTAAAGGAACAATTGTTTATCAATTTTCTATATAATGGATTATTTAAGTCGAGTGACTTTGGTCTAAGCTGGGAGCGATTGCCATATTATGATAGGGACAATACTATTGATTATCATATTGATCGTAAAGATGAAATCTTCTTGAGTAATTTCAAAAATGGGTTTTTAAAATATGATAAATTTAAGCAACATTGGACTACATTAAATAAAGGATTACGGTGCTCATATGTTCCCCACATTTATGTTACAAACGGTGATACACTTTTAACAAAAACAAACGCTGGTCTTTTTAAATCCATAAATTCAGGAATGGATTGGAGTCCTTTATTAATAAATGATTCTTTAATTGATTACGATTCGAGATTTTTATCAGTATTTACTGGTAGAGTAATTTTTATTACTTCTAAATATGGAAATATTCTTAAATCCGAAGATCATGGTAATACTTGGATATCTATTTCAATTTGTCCATCAAAAAATAAAGTGTATGATCTTGCAAGTACGAATAATGGTTCAGTTTATGCAGCTACTTCATGTGGATTATGGGAGACGAATGATTTGGGTGAAACCTGGCATAAGTTGGAAGCCTTTCCAGAAAAAGCTAGTTCAATAGTATATATAGATTATAAAGGAAGAATTTATGCAGGACATGCTAGTAAGTTATTTCTTTCAGAAGACCATGGTTCTACTTGGGTTGATTTAAATACTCCTTCTGGTTTCGAAATTGGATTGGAAAATATAATTGTAGATCGCAATGATGATATTTTTCTAATTGTTTCAAATTTACCACTCATAAGATCAAGCGATAGAGGTAAAATTTGGGAACCTATACCAATTTCTGGCTCTTTTAATCAGCCCTCAGCATTTGCCATATTGTCAAATGGTGATTATCTAATTTCACATTACAATCAAATCCTTCAATCAAATGATCGAGGGAAAACTTGGATCGATAAAAGCTCAGGTTTTGAAAAAGGTCCTGCAATCTGTTTTTCCAATACAGATCAAGAATCAATTTATGGAGGATCTTATCACACCGGAGTTTTTAAGAATGTTATTAAACTGACTTCAACTTTGGATGACTATACGAATAAAAATAAATTTTCGGTTTACGTGTCCAAAGATCGAATGTATTTGAATTTTGCAGACCAGATTGTACCTATTATTCAACGTTTAATGATTTTTAATCTTGACGGTAAATGTGTCAAAACGTTTACTCAAAAAGAATTGGATACTAAAGTGATGCATAATGGTCTTGAAATTAACCAACTCACAAGTGGTATTTATACCTACCAGTTATATGCAAACTCAGAATTAATATCCGGTAAATTTGCATGGATAAGGAATTAATGTTTGGTCCCATATGGGATTGACTTTAGGAATATTAAATATGCTTTTTTAGTTCATTTTTGTGATCCTTATTTAATTCTTTGACTACTAAATAAGACTCTTTTAGACAGAATGACCATATGAATTTTATGAAAGGATAAATTCTATTGAATACAAAGTTTGGAAACTATATATCCAGAGTAGATCTAATGAAGCATTAAATGACATCCATTTTGTTTTTAAATAAATAAGGCTAATAAAATACTTTTATTTAATTTTTAGAATTATTTCGAAAAATAGTAGTGAATAATATTTTTATTCTTTATTTTTGACTGGATTAAAAGATATAACTGGCTTATGGAATTAGAGTCTGAAATTAAATATAAGTTATCCTTGTGGATGAAATCTAAATATTCTGAAGAGGAGGTTTTACTGAGACTTAATGAATTTCCATTGTCAGAATTTCAAAAAACAGAAATTTTTAAAAGCTATAAGCAAGGGATCCATCAAATTAGAACCAGAGTTGGTTTTATTTATCTTGGTATAGGGGGAGTATTAGGTTTTGTTAGCTGTGTTTTTTCAATGATTATTGCTGACCATTTCTGGAATTCATTCTTTTTATATGGAGGAACTTCAATTGCAATACTTCTAGCATTTATAGGATTTTATTTTATTTTTGAGTAGGAATTCTAATATAAACTATAATATTATTCATTCAAATGGACTATTGTGAATGAAAATATTAGCCATAGATTTTAATTTGTATTTTTGCTGTAAGTGAATTGTTTTATATAAGACGATTTATTGATCCAAAAATGCATTGCTATGCATTAAGAATTAGCTGCCATTCAAGAATCGTTTTATATGTGTAAATCCTCAATAGCTCTTGAGCTTTTCAATTAGTTTATTTTGCATATATTTGATTTCAAAACGTCCTCAAAATGAGAATATTTGTAGAAACAGATAGATTGATTTTAAGAGAATTGTTGCCTCAAGACGAACTCGGAATGTTTGAATTAGATTCAGATCCTGAAGTGCATCGTTTTCTAGGGAATCAACCAGTTAAGGATATGGAACGCATTAGAGAGGTCATAACATTCGTTCGTCAACAGTATGTAGATAATGGTATTGGACGTTGGGCAATGGTTGAAAAGCAGACGAACCAATTTATAGGTTGGACTGGCTTAAAATTGGTAAAAGAAGAATTCAATCACCACATTAATTATTATGATTTAGGTTATCGATTGATCCGTAAATATTGGGGTAAGGGATATGCTACTGAAGGAGCCATAGCCTCAATACATTATGGGTTTGATACTTTGAGAGTAGAGGAAATTTTTGCGACCACCGATGCCCTGAACATAGCCTCTGCAAATGTTTTGAAAAAAGCAGGGCTAAATTTTATTGAAAGTTTTGTTGATGAAGGGAGTCCATATTATTGGTTTTCGATTAATCACCCATTATAGGCCTTTTTTTTTATTTAATTGACTTGTTTATAGATAGCTTGGGGGGTAATGAGATGGTCTGCTATCTTTTTTATTTTTTCATATTATTATTAAATTGCTGAAATTAAGCGTGTTATATAAAAAAACACCTAAGTATAAAAATTATATAAAGATATAAAGGTCTTTTAATATAATTTATTTATTATCTTTGTGATCTCATAGAGATGATATGAAAATCGAACAAATCTATACAGGATGTCTGTCCCACGCAGCATACTACCTTGAATGCAATGGAGAGGCAGCCTTATTTGATCCACTAAGAGAGGTCCAACCCTATATTGACCGTGCAGATAAAGATCATTCACACATCAAATATGTTTTTGAAACGCATTTTCATGCAGATTTTGTTAGTGGGCATCTTGACTTAGCCGCAAAAACAGGTGCTCAAATCGTTTACGGACCAACCGCAAAACCTAATTTTGATGCTATCATAGCCACTGATGGTCAGGTTTTCCGTGTTGGAGCTTGTACCGTAAAAGCCATACATACCCCCGGTCATACTTTGGAAAGTACAACTTACCTGATTACTGATGAACACGGAAAAGATCATGGTATTATTT
>Ga0154020_10011522_pt1 | contig 10079 bp, 8 predicted proteins | sample Klosneuvirus_201_FD_109709 | JGI IMG/M metagenome (GOLD analysis project Ga0154020, IMG submission 109709) | Active sludge microbial communities from wastewater, Klosterneuburg, Austria - Klosneuvirus_20160825_MG | ecosystem: Engineered > WWTP > Aerobic digester > Activated sludge | place... | reverse complement strand
AGCGATTATCTTTTCCTGGGATAAAGAAATTTTGACAGATGATGCTAGGCTTACTCTCAGTCGTTATGAGGAAATCAAAACTACAGCTATTACGACAATTTCAAGTCTTCCTAAAAAAGAGCAGAAAAATATAGCTGTTTTTGCTATGGGCCAGGCAGGAATAGTAGCTCTGATGGTAGCTAACAACCTTCCGTCAGTAACTAAAATTATATTTAATCTTGTCGGAGCCAATTTCCCAGAAATCATCTGGCATAACGATCGGATAAAAGAAGAGTTGATAAAAAAGCATCTTACTTTGCCAAAGCTGAAAAAAATTTGGTCACAGCTCTCACCCATCAATAATGTTGAAAAACTTAATGCCAAAGAAATACTTATCTATCTCGCATCAAGAGATACTGTTATTCCTTTTAACGAACAGGAAGCATTTTTACATGAACTACAAAAGAAAGATCATAAAATCGAGGCTATAATTAACACTAGGCATAAACACGAAGTAAGTAGAATCGTCAATCTTCTCCGATTTCGAGTCTATATCAATTTCTTGCAAAAACCTATTGCTGCGAAATACCTGAAGAAGCAGAAGTAGTACTATCCGTACCTGACATGTAGGAAGTAGCGTGCGCTTCAATTAACTGTTCTAGCTTTTCATCAGCTTTTTTCTGAGTTCTCTCTTCATATAAATTTTTAATAATATCATTTGCCTCAACTCCTGATGAAGCCGCCTCGATAGCCTTTTTATCCTCATCTGTAAAGAAAGTCATTGCTTCATTGGTAAATTCTTCTAGAGCTGTTTCTGCCACATCAGCTAAAGCCTGTGCGACTTCTTCATTACTTAGTCCTTTATCCATAAGATAAAAGACTAATTTCTGACTGTTAGTCTGTTGATTATCCATTATTACTTCCCCCTCCTTTTACAAGTTGGCTAAGTCTAGATGTAAATCTACCAAAACTACTCTTTGAAGGCGTAGGAGGAGTTACATGACTCGCTGGAATATCTTCTGAGGCATTCGTGTTGGTAGTTACCCCGGACATGTCCTCACTAATAGCTTCCCCAGAACTCTCTGAGGCAGTCCCTACGCTAGCCATTTCTCTAAGTGACTCGTGTGAGCCTGTTTGGTCAACAGTATAGGTATCATTCTCCACAACTGGCATTGTAGTATCAAGCTGAGTAGAGTTATTATCCGATGAAGAACTTGAATCCTGACTATTATTAATAACATCGGGTCCAACAAGTGCAGCAGAAGCTAACATTCCTGCAAGAACAACTGTTCTCAATCTCTGCCCACCAAATCTGCTTACTCTTCCTTCAGCTGACATGCTATCTGACCGACTCTCATTTTGTTTCATATTCTCTTCAATCCCTGATGCTATAGATGACTGTGTTTGCACTGATAATCTACCTGTTCGCAGATCTATCCTATCTCCATAGTTAATTGGCCGTCCAGCATCCGCTGCTCTCTGAGCTCGCTCTCTCATATCCTTTAACGGATCTCTGGCCTCCTCAGCTTCTGACTGCGCTTTATTAACATGATCTTGCCTTATATCATCAAGAATTTCATCAGCTTTTGTTTGTTCAAGTTGTGCTTCAGCGGCTTTTTCACCAACAAAAGCAAAGAAATCATTTTTCTTTTCAGAGGGTAAAGGTGTATCACTAAGATCATGCTTGCTAGGAGTATTTGTATAGCCAGTACTAGTCTCTATTTTTACTGCGTCAAATTTGGCTTTTTGTTCTGCACGTTCTTTCTCAAATGCAGCTTTTTTGACAGCTTCCTCAGCCAGACGATTAGCTTCTTGAAGAGCTTCCTGAGCCTGAATTGCATAGTCCTTTACCCGTTCCTGTCCAGCTCTATCTTGGGGATCTCCTGGATCAACATAGGTACCTTGAGATTTGAGTGCGTCTCGGCGAGCTTCTGCCTCATTTGCAGCATCAGTTCGCTCTTGGTTGCGTGCCTCTTCTGCTTTTATAAGATTATCTGTATCTGTACGCAGACGATCAGCTTCATGTTGCCTACTACGATCAAAAGCAGCTGTCTCAACATTTTGAGGCTGAACATTAGCTGCATGTTCTCTAATGCCTTGAAAGAAGGCGTCAGGATTATCAGATGGTAATGGATTTTTAGCTCTATCTAAAGCAGCTTGAGCAGCATCAATCTTTGGTTGCTGAGCTTCAGCAAGCATCCTTCGAGATACTGATCCTTCTTCAATAGAGGTATGAGATATTGGTGCGGATCCGGTCATCTCTGTTACTGTGCGTTTATTTCTTCCTTCAAGAGTACGACGCTTGGCTGCAACATTAGGAGTGAGTCGTTTACTCATGTAATGCGTCTTCTGCTCTTCTGGCAGGGTATCTGCAGCTTTTACAAGCATACTTTTATATAGAGTTACTTGTTCTTTTACAATATCTGCCTTGTCCATACCCGATGTAGCTAATTCATTTCCTTTTTCTTTTACCAATCGATCGCGAAGAGATTTAAGTGAAGAGGACTCCTTTATTTTCCCATCCTCACCAACACTCATAAAATGAGAAGCAGCATCGGTTAGAATAGTTAAAGATTGTGTTTTTAGTAGCTTCTCAATATATTTAGCTCGTTCATGCCTTACCTTCCTATCGTCGCCAACCCTTTTAATATCAAACTCATGTAATCTGGATACAATACTTGCTGAGTCAGCGGACTCAGGAACATGAAGGGCACTCTCAATTGAGGGTGGAAGTGTCTGAATTGCAGGTGTTGGGGGAAGAGCTTCTACAGGCTGCGGTGGCTCTAAAAGTCCCACTCCGCTAGCTCCAACTTCTTTATCGTTCATACCTTTATCATCGATTAATTGTAAGGAAAAGTCAAGCTAAATACTCCATGATATTGTTATTCTTATTACTCCTTTCTTACATAAGTATGACGAATTTTTGACTCAACAATATTATGCTTACTCTTAGTGCTATTAGTCCCGAGCTATTAGCCTTTTTTATTTATGTCACAACCACTCACAGGCAAGAAAAAGCAACTTGCAGAAAATTTTTATGACAAGCTCTTGTCTGTCATGACCAAAAAGAAATTACCATTCATGATCGGCGGAACTTTTGCATTTAATGGATATACAGGACTCGATCGTCCGACTGGTGACATCGATATTATGATCCCCATTGAAGAGTACCCAAAAATTCTTAAAACACTCGCTAGTGAAGGATATAAAACCGAATTAGCAGAAATTGAACTGAACTGGCTCGCTAAGATCACTGATCCTGATGGATTTTATACTGACCTTATTTACGCTGAGCGTAACGGACTCCATAAAGTAGAAAAAGATTGGCTACAAGTTGCTCGAGAAGGTACAATCTTAGGTCATAAAGTTCTTTTAGAACCAGTTGAAGAAATGATACGTTCGAAAAGTTATGTTCAGAATCGTCACAGAAGTGACGAGGGTGATGTCATCCATTTAATCCTTAAACAAGGAAAGACACTCGACTGGGAACGGTTACTCACAAAAATGGGACCTCACTGGGAGCTTCTTATGGCACGTATTATGATCTTTTTATTCATCTATCCCTCTGAGCGAGATTGTATCCCTAAGTGGGTTATCGCAGAACTTATGGGTCGGCTCGTCGATCTATTCTCGACAAATCCACCTAAAGAAAAAATCACACGTGGTCTTTTACTTTCTAATGACTTCCAAGTCGGGACATCACAATGGGGATTTAAACCAATTACTGAATTAAAATGAGCGAAAAAATCGAAAACAAAGTACGTCTTGCAGCAGTCGGCGATATTCATGTCAAAGAACATTTTAAGGGTGAATACCAAAAGCTATTTGCTGACATCTCTGAGAAGGCTGATATTCTCCTCTTATGCGGTGATTTAACAGACTTAGGATTACCAAGTGAAGCAAGACTTCTTTCAGAGGATCTCAGATCCTGTCGAATACCTGTCATTGGAGTCCTAGGTAATCATGATTATCAATCAAATGCAACTGATGAACTTAAAAGTATCTTAGAAGAAAATGCCCACGTCAGGATACTAGGAGAAGAGGCGTATGTCACAAATGGGGTTGGCTTTGCGGGGACTAAAGGCTTTATCGGTGGCTTTGATGCATATGCACTTGGTGCTTTTGGTGAGCCCGAAATAAAACAAGTTGTTGCAGAGCGCGATCGTCATGCTAATATCCTTGAGAATCAGTTGAAGGAACTTACTCCTCTTGAGAAGAAAGTCGTTATCATGCACTACTCGCCAATTCGAGCAACAGTTGCTGATGAACCGGGAGACATAATGCCATTTTTGGGTTCCACCCGTTATGCTCAGGTTATCGATCAGTATGGAGCAACAGTTGTATTTCACGGCCATGCAAATGCCGGCCCGCATGAGGGAAAGACAACTACAGGGATTCCTGTATTTAATGTCGCAATGCCACTTATGGAAACACTCACTCCCGACCAACCCTACAAAATCTTTGAGATCTAATTACTTTCCGAAACGACGATTTTCGGGATCATACGACTTTAGTGCACCTTGAAAATTAAGAGGAGTAAAATCAGGCCAGAGAATATCAGTAAAATAGAGTTCCGAGTAGACTGACTCCCACATAAGAAAGCCGCTTGTTCGTTGTACTCCTCCAGTACGAATCATCAAATCCACCGGTGGCTGCCCAGCAGTATCAAGTTGACTTTCTATCAACTCTGGCGTTATATGTGTCACACCCTGCTGAATCAACTTATTAGCAGCTCTTACTACTTCGTCTTGACCTCCATACCCCAAAGCAAAATTAACAGTAATTAGATCATTCGTTTCACTGGCTGCTTCAAGTGCTTCAATTGCTGTAACAATCTCATTTGGGAACTTATGATCATCATCGTTACTATCATTACCATAATCTCCCAAAATCTTAACCCTTACACCTTGATCTATGAAGCGGTCAACTACAGGATCATGAAGCATATGGGAAAATACCTTCATTAAGTTTTCTTTTTCTTCCTTACTTCTTTCCCAATTTTCAGTAGAAAAGGCATAAAGAGATAGATGGCTAATACCTTCTTTAGCTGCTTCCTCTACAATAGGCTCTATACGCTGTGCTCCGGCTAAATGTCCCTCAAATGTAGTAAGGTCTCGTTCCTCAGCCCAGCGTCTATTGCCATCCATAATAATTCCTACGTGTTCGGGATTTTTCATAAGCTGAAGAATTATACCTAAAGTTATCCTAAAAATACAATCCAAACCACAAAAAAAGCAGAAAGCTGCTTGCAAATGTCCTTATTGGTCCTGTCGTCCAAATAAGGGTACAAACAGCTTCCTGCTTACGTTGTTGGGTAGTCTGCCCCGCCTCGCCATACGGCGGGCGGGACAGACATGACCCTAGACATGGGAGGATTTCTTTGGCCGGAATGGCTTAGTAGCCAATCTCGCCAATGCGACCTGGAATCCAGTTACCTGACCGATTTTGTTACGTTTTACGAGTAACACTCGGTCTTTAAATTTCGGATCTTCGAGAATTTTTAGGATCACGTTGATCCGGCATCCTTCGAGGATGAGATAGTCGGCGCGAAAGCGCCAAACCTCTTCCTTAAGAGCCTGTGCCCATTGCTCGTCAGTTTTTCCTGAGAAAATGGACTTATGCGGTAGTCTGGACGAATAATGCTGGGTGACGTTTCCATCACCCACCAATTCTGCCAGGATGTCCCAGCCATCAGCTTTCGGACGCCTTTTTGGGGCATCATCCAGCAGATGTGAATCTGGATGTGAATCCATCCACAAAAAAGTTGTGAAATTATCCACGACGAATTCCTCCTGTTGTAAATTTTCACCTTGCGGTGAGATCGTTGACGAACGACCACGAAAAAAACCTAAAAGTAGATTATCTTCGTGCTCTTCGTCAAGAGAGCCCTTTCTTGTAAATGTACTTGTATCTTTAGAGGTAGAAATCTGAAGGCAGTGCCTTTCGTTTTTAAATCAGGGCAGGTAAACTCACCTTCAGGTTTCCACCTGCTGCTCTTTGAACCTAAAATTAAAAGAAACTTTTAACTTACATTCGCCGAGACAACCTGTAGCAGAGTCACTGCTACGCTCCCAAAATGGGAGGTGGATACATGTCTTGGGTTCCTGAGACTTCCAGATCCATCTTTTAAATCTTACGATCCGAAGACAAATCTTTCACTCTCAGTAACGCTAACTATTGCTAGTAAGCGCTAGATTCAGTCCCGCATGAATGAAATCTAAAAAGATCTCACGGGCAAGCCGAACTGACTCTACCGCTAACTAAGCATAAAAAAACCAGCCCTGTAAATTCTTCCGTAAAACGGCGTTTGAAGCGGGACAGGATGCTCCAAACCTTTATGGCTGGTAAATGAAGTGTTAAATTGTCAACTTCTGAATGTTATCCAGAAGACCTATAATATATATTACTATGGGTCTTCTGTCAAGTACTTTATTAGGCACGAGATGAGGCTAAATTGACCAGTTTGAGGCTAGTTTGTAAGAATATGAGCCTGCCTGCCGGCAGGCAGGACTACTTTGAGGCTGGGCGGAGTTGTTGCCCAGAAGGTGTATCCATGACATCAAAGCCATGGCTTGCTATTTGATCTCGAAGTTCATCTGAGCGAGCAAAATCTCTATTTTTCCTTGCCTCTTCCCTCTGCTCCACAAGCTCACGCACAGCTGCTGGAATTTCAATTTCTACTTCATGATAGGTAGCTAATTTGAGTCCAAGTACCTCATCTATTTTTGTAAAATCAGACTTTGTTAAATTCCCTATATGTTCCCAGACAGTTGCTAATGCTTTAGCTATATTTAAATCATCGTTAATTGCATCCTCAAACTCTACTGGCAACATAGCTTCTCCTTCTCTACTTTCCAAATAATACCTACGAAGTTTACCTAAAGCTGTTTGAGCTGCCTCCAAACTTTCCCACGTGAAATTCATCTCCTGACGATAATGTGTCTGAAGATAGAGATAACGAAGAGCCATTGGATCGAACCCTTTGGCTTTCACATCTTCAACTGTATAGAAATTCCCCAAACTCTTACTCATCTTCTGTCCCTCAACGGTTAGGAATGCATGGTGTATCCAATAATTCGCAAACGTTTCCCCAGTTGCAGCTTCTGATTGAGCAATCTCGTTAGTATGGTGGATACTGATATGATCAATTCCCCCGGTATGGATATCAAAATGCGGTCCTAACGCTTTCATACTCATCGCACTACATTCAATATGCCAGCCGGGAAATCCAATACCCCACGGACTTTCCCACTCCATTTGTCTTTTCTCTCCACTAGGAGAAAATTTCCAGAGAGCAAAGTCAGAAACATTTTTCTTTTCCCCCATTTCAACTCTCATTCCCGCTCTTAAGTCCTCAGGATTTTGACGAGACAGTTTGAAATAATCAGGAAATTTAGAAGTGTCATAGTAAATTCCATCCTTTGTAGTGTATGTGAATCCTTTTTCTTCGAGCTTTTTAATTAACTCTATCTGCTCAGGAATATAATCTGTAGCATGCATCAAATCCTGTGGAAGAGTTATATTTAGAAGTTTACATGAATCTTTAAACTGTGCTTCAAATTTTTTAGCAATGTCCCAAACAGAAAGTCCAAATTTTTTGGCACCTTTCTCCATTTTATCCTCCCCCGTATCGCTATCTGAAACCAAATGTCCGACATCAGTAATATTTAAAACGTGATGAACGTTATATTTATTGGCTTTGAGAACGCGAACAAGGATATCGTCTCCGACATAGCGACGCATATGACCGATGTGCTGATAGTCATAGACAGTAGGACCACAGGAATACATACCGACCTTCTGAGGGGCTAGTGACGTAAATCCTTCGACTGAGTGGGATAGAGTATTATAAATCTTTAACATTACTAAGTACGTGTATTGTTTTGGTTACTTGGATTGTAGCAAAAATGGAGAATGTTGCCTATCGATGAGAAGTAGATTAAAAGAAGAATTTACCGATACCTCCTGCGAGTGCAGCAATAGTTATAACAACTCCGGCTGTAATGAGAAGAAAATTCTTAAGTTTAGTATTTTTATATTCTCCCATTAACTCCTCACTATTGGAAAATTTATATAAAAAGAAGAAAACAATTGGCAAAAAGATTCCATTAAGGAAATCAGCATAAAGGGTTATTTTAAAGAGTGAAACATTTGGTAGCATAACAATTGCTAAGCCTAAAAGAATCTGAAACATAAAGAATCCATAAAATAATTTACTACGATTAAAATCAACATCTAAGCTTCCTTCATATCCAAAGAACTCTGAGAATGCATAAGCTGTGGCAAGGGGTACGATGGCAGCTCCGATAAAGCCAGCCACTAGAAGTCCTGTGCCAAACATTATACCTGCCAAATCACCAGCAAATGGCTTAATGGCAATTGCTGCATCTGCAGCTCCCATAATATGTACTCCGTGAAGAAAAATTGTTGCGATTACTGCTACCATCATCAAAAAAGAAATGGCATCTGTAAGAAATGCCCCTGCATAAATTTCTGCACGGTTGTAATGAAGCTTGTCGGGAGATAATTTTTTATCTTTGACATAGCTATTAATAAAGAATTGTCCCCAAGCAGTAACTGTCGTTCCCAGAACAGCAATCGATGTATAAAAATAATCAAAACTCAACTTTCCAGGCGGAACAGCTAAAGATTTAATAGCTAATCCCCAATCCGGTTTAGCAAGTACTGCTGAAATAAGATAGGTCAGATAAAATACGATAAGGAATAAGAAAAATTTCTCTACTTTTGCATAGGAAGACTTAGTAATAAAAAGGAAAAGAAAAAGAACTAAAAGCGGCAAGAAAATAAACACATTTAGATTAAATAGTCCAAGAGCCTCCTTAAGTCCTCCCAAATTCTGCACAATAACACCTAAATTGACCGTAAATAAAAGACAGAAAATCAGAAGAGAGACTCGAATACCAAATCGTTCACGGATTAGATCTCCCAAGCCTTTACCAGTCACAATGGCCATTCGGGAGCCTATTTCCTGAGTAATCATCAGAACTACCGTAATTGGAATGAGGGTAGTAAGCATGCTATACCCGAATTTTGAGGCAGCAACCGAGTATGTAGCCACACCCCCAGCATCATTGTCGGCAAATGCAGTAATAATGCCTGGTCCAACAATTGCTAATGCAATGAGGAGCTGCCTTCGCAGTTTTTTAACATTAAAGATTTTCTTCAAATTAATCATATTTTTGTAAAACTCTTTCCGCTAGATCGTCAAATCTTACTACTCCTTCTAAATGTTTGGCATTATCGGTGACTGGTAAGGCATATACCTTATATCTAAGCATTTTTTTAACTGCAATATCTTTAGGTGTAGTGACGTGAATAACGATTAAATTTTGCTCCATAATATCTCTAATCGATGTTTCATGCGAATGAACAAACAAATCATGAATATTAACTACCCCAACCAGTTCATTTTCGTCGTTGGTTATATAAATGTAAGGAAGATAAGAGATTTCCTCTGTTTTTTCTTTAATCATTTCAATAACATCTCCAACAGTATGGTTTATCTCGATTGCAAAATACTCGGAAGTTATCAACTCTCCGATCGGAGTTTTAGATAACTTTAAGAGACTATGTAATTCTCCTTGTTTTTTCTTAGAGAGTGATGCTAAGATCTCGTCTCTCTTTTCGTGTGACAATGTTAAGAGAATATCTACAGCCTCATCCGCATCTATTAATTCTATCAATTCAGCGGATTTTTCAGGTGAGAAACGTCTAAAAAGTGCTGTCTGATAGCTTGTATTCAAATCTCCAATAACTTCTGCGGCGTATTCTTCATCAAGTTGGCTAACAATTTTATTAACGTTTCGAATATTTGTTTTTTCCAAATAATCAGCCAATTCTTCAGGACGAATTCTGTCCAAATTATCCAGTCCTTTTTTCAGCTGAACGTTACCACGAGCGAGCTCAAGTGGCTGAATCTCCCCCCAGGATAAGAAATGCGGATGTGTATCCCAACGCAAAGCCCTATAAATTGGCAAGGCTGCTTCTTCCAAATTTATCCAGCGTAAAATTCCTCGAAATCCTATATCAACCCCAGAAATATAAAAAGAGGGATTATCTCCCTCGTTATCCTGTATCGT
>Ga0154020_10011521_pt1 | contig 10080 bp, 9 predicted proteins | sample Klosneuvirus_201_FD_109709 | JGI IMG/M metagenome (GOLD analysis project Ga0154020, IMG submission 109709) | Active sludge microbial communities from wastewater, Klosterneuburg, Austria - Klosneuvirus_20160825_MG | ecosystem: Engineered > WWTP > Aerobic digester > Activated sludge | place... | reverse complement strand
TTCTTCAATCGCTTCACCAATCCGGCCAACGAGGGGATCGGTGACCTCAATCTCCGCGAGATCGCCGTCCTGGCGCCGCTGATCGCCGCGATGTTCTGGATCGGCCTCTACCCGGGTCCGCTGCTCCGGCGGACGGAGGGCGCCGCGAGGCGCTACGTCGAGATGGTCACGCCACACCTGCCGCCGGCCACGCTGCCGGGTCCCGTTTCACGGGGGGTCGCGCCGTGATGCTGATCGACCTGTCCACTCCTGGTGGCGCGACGCTGGCCCTCCTCCCCGAGCTGCTGCTGACCGCGTGGGCGCTGGTGGTCCTGCTGGTGGTGGCGTGGCGACACAAGACGGCGCACGACATGCGCCTGGTCGGCACCCTGTCGCTGGTCGGCTATGCACTCGCCGGCCTCGGCACGGCGTGGCTCGCGTGGCAGCAGGCGCGCCCCGATGGCCTTTCGATGATGATCGCGCTCGACGGCTTCCGCTTCGCCAGTGATGGCCTCCTGGTCGCGATCGGTGCCGCCATCACGATCATGTCCCTGCGCTGGCTGGAGCGGCAGGGCATCCTCGCCCCCGAGTACTACGTCCTCCTGATGCTCGCCACGGTCGGGATGATGCTCCTCGCCGGCGCCGTGGACATGACCACGCTCTTCCTCGGCCTCGAGGTGATGTCGATCTCGGTGTATGTGCTCACCGGCTACGATCGCACGCGTCGCGCCTCGGCGGAAGCCGCGCTGAAGTACTTCCTGATCGGCTCATTCGCCTCGGGCTTCCTGCTCTATGGCATCGCGCTGGTTTACGGCGCCACCGGACAGTTCAACTTCACGCTGATCGGGGCGCAGCTTGCGAGCACCCCGCCGACGCTGATGGCCAAGCTGGGGATGGGGCTGGTGCTGGTGGGCTTCGCGTTCAAGGTGGCCGCCGTACCGTTCCACGCGTGGGCCCCTGACGTCTATGAGGGCGCGCCGACGCCGATCACCTCGTTCATGGCGAGTGGCGTGAAGGCTGCCGCGTTCCTCGCGCTCGCGCGCCTGCTTGCCGAGGCGTTCCCGGCCTACGTGGAGATGTGGCGTCCGATCCTCGGAGGGTTGGCAATCGCCACCATCCTGATCGGCAACCTCGTGGCGTTGGCGCAGACCTCGCTCAAGCGCATGCTCGCCTACAGCGCCATCGCCCACGCCGGGTATCTCTTCCTCGCGCTCTGGGCGCATTCCGACGACGGCACGGCCGCGGTCCTGATCTACCTGATGGCGTACGCCATCACGACCGTCGCCGCCTTCGGGGTGCTCGCCTCGATCGAGCGTGCGGGCGCCCGTACCGTGCAGCTGAGCGACCTCGAAGGCCTCTACGCCGTCCGGCCCTTTGCGTCGCTGGCCCTCTCGGTCTGCATGCTCTCGCTGCTCGGCTTCCCGGGGACCTTCGGCTTCATCGGGAAGTGGTTCCTGATCTCCGCCACCCTGAGCCAGGGCGAAGTCCTGTTGCCGGTGGTGGCGATGATCGGCAGCGGCATCTCGATCGGCTACTACCTGCCGGTGGTGCTCTCGATGACGCTGAAGCCGACGCGCACGCGGCAGGCCCACCAGAGCATCCGCTTTCCGTTGCCGGCCAAGATGGCGGTGGCGCTCTGCGTGATCGCCATCCTGGTCCTCGGCATCTGGCCCAAGCCGACGCTCGACTTCGCCACGCAGGAGGCGGTCCAGCTCCGCCGCGGTGCGGCGCCCATCATGACCCGCTGAGGCCGCACCGGCATGCTCTTTCCACGCACCATCTTCCGCGAGTATGACGTCCGCGGGGTCGTCGGTACGCAACTCACGCCCGACCTCGCGTATCACCTCGGCCGTGCCGTCGCGTCGCTCGGCGTGGACCGGTTGGGGCGCGCACCGGTGATCGCGGTCGGCCGTGACAACCGCCCCTCGGGCGATGCGCTCGCCGCGGCGGTGCGTCGCGGCATTGTCGCGTCCGGCGGCACGTCGGTGGATGTCGGCACGCTGCCGACGCCCGCGCTCTACTTTGCCATCCAGGCCCTCGGCACCGACGGTGGCGTGCAGGTCACCGGCTCGCACAACCCGCCCGAGTTCAACGGCTTCAAGATGGTGCTCAGCGGGGGCTCGGTGCACGGCGAGGTGATCCAGCAGCTCTGGGAGCGGATCGCCGTGGAGCAGTACGCCGAGGGAGCGGGGCGGGAGTCGAGCGATGGCTCCATCCTCGATCGCTACCGCGAGGCGATCGTCTCGCGGCATCGGCTCGCGCGCCCGGTGAAGGTTGTGGTGGACTGCGGCAATGGCGCCGCCTCGCTGGTGGCAATCGGCACGCTTCGCGCCCTGGGCGCCGAGGTCGTACCGTTGTTCGCGGAGAGCGACGGCACCTTCCCCAACCACCACCCCGATCCGACCGTCCTCGAGAACCTCGTGGACCTGCAGGAGGCGGTGCGGGCCCACGGCGCGGAGCTGGGGATCGCCTTCGACGGCGATGGCGACCGCATTGGTGCGGTGGACGAACACGCCACGCCGATCTGGGGTGACCAGCTGCTCGTGCTCTACGGGCGTGACGCGGTCCGCCGCTTCGGTCCCGGCGTGCCGGTGATCTTCGACGTGAAGTGCTCGGAGGCGCTGCCGGCTGCACTGAGCGCAGCCGGGGCCCGGCCGGTGATGTGGAAGACGGGCCACTCGCTCATCAAGGCGAAGATGAAGGAGGAGGCGTCACCGCTCGCGGGCGAGATGAGTGGACACATCTTTTTCGGTGGCGACTGGTTCGGCTTCGACGACGCGCTCTTCGCGGCGGCGCGGCTGCTCGAGATCGTGGCGGCGGGGCCCGGCGGGCTGGCCACGCTCCTCGCGGACCTCCCGGAAACGTTCGCGACACCGGAACTCCGCGTGGACTGTCCCGATGAAGAAAAGTTCGGCATCGTGGCACAGGCCGCAACGCACTTTGCGGCTCGCTATCCGGTGCAGACCATCGACGGCGTGCGGATCACCTATCCCGACGGGTGGGGCCTCGTCCGTGCGTCCAACACGCAGCCGATCCTCGTGCTTCGGTTCGAGGGGGCGACCCCCGCGGCCCGCGACGCGCACCACGCCGAGATGACGGCCTGGCTGCGGACGCAGGGGATCGGGGTCTGAGCGGATGACACCCCGGGCACGGCGGCTGCTCGCCATCGGCGGCGCCGTCGTCCTGCTGCTCGTGCTCGGGCGCATCCTGGCCGTCCTGCTCACCGATCGATGGTGGGCTGCGGCCATTTCCGATGCGGCGCTCGACACCGTCACGCGATGGACCCTGTACGGTTGGGCCCTCGATGCCGTGGTGATGTTGCTGGCCTCCGCCTGGTTCGCCGGGAATGGCATGCTCGTCGTGCGCGGCATCGCCTCGGTCACGGTCGCCAGTCGTGTCGGTGCGGAGGAAGTCCCGGTTGCGGTGTCACCGCGCGTGCTGACGTACTGGGCGGTCGGCGTGGGCGTCCTGCTGGGGGTGATTGTGGGGACCGGCGCGCGGACGTGGCGGGCGCCCTTCGCCCTGGCGTGGGAGGGCGTGCAGTTCGGCGCGATCGAACCCCTCAGCAATGCCGATCTTGGCAGCTTCGTCGGGTTGTTGCCGGCGTGGCTCATCGCGTACGACTTCGTCACGACGTTGCTGCTGCTCGGCCTCGCCCTGGTGCTGGTGCTGTACACCTTGACCGGCGGCGTGCGGCGTCAGCCCGGCGGCCTCCTCGTGCACCCGCACAGTCGTCGCCACCTCGGTGGCTTGCTCACCCTGCTGGCGGCGGTCATTGCCGTCGGTGCGTTGCTGCACCCATGGTCCTCGGTCGCGTCGCTCGCGGAGCCGTTGCCGCTGGTGACCGCGCGGGTGCGCGGGATGGCGGCGCAGGCGATGTTCGGCGCTGCGTTGGCGGTCGCAATCATGACCTTCACGTGGACGCTGCGCGGTCGGCACTCGCTGCTTGTCGCCGGCTGGCTGGTGCTCGGCATCGCGCTCAGCGTGGAGCGAATCCTCATCCCGGCGCTCACCGCGCCCACGGCCCCGGTCGAAACCACCGACGCCGACATCCGGACGGCGACCGAGCGGATGTGGGGGGTCACCGTGCTCCCTGCGTCGCGTACCGCGGACACGCTGCCGCCGGTCACGGGGCAATGGGATCCCACCACGCTGCGTCGCGCCGTGGACGGTCGTGGCGACACCTTGCTCGCGGCCACGCCCACCATGACCGTCGTGGACGATTCCACCTTTGCCAGCTGGCATCTCGCCGTCGCGTCACAGAATCCTGATGCACGATTCGCCGTGCTCACGGTGCGCGAAGGCCTCGAGCCGCTGCGCGAGGGGAGCGGCGTGCTCAGTCGTCTGGGTGGCAACGACACCAGGCTGCGGCCATCTGCCCCGGCGTGGCAGGCGGCCACCACCGGCGTGTCCACCGGCGGCTTCCTGCGTCGGCTGATGTTGGCGTGGGGTCGCCAGGCGAGCGGATTGCTGCAGCCCTCGAGCACGGGTGCGGTGGATTGGCATCTCGATCCCACGGCGCGTGCCGCCGTTCTGCTGCCGATGGTCTCGTGGCTGCCGGCCGAGATGGCGGTGGTGGAAGGGCGGCCGCTCTGGCTGGTGCAGGGGGTCATTCCGGTGGAGCGCTATCCGCTTGCGGCGCGCGGTCGCTGGGCCGGGCGCGACGTGGCCGGGGCGATGCCGGCGTTTGTGGCGGTAATGGAACCGGTCACGGGCGCGGTCACGGTCTATCGCGACCCTGGTGCCGACTCACTCGCGGCCACGTGGGCGCGGATCATCGGGCCGCTCATCGAGCCGGAGGGGGCAATGCCGCCCGCCATTCGCGCCGCGCTCCGGTATCCCAAGCTGCTGTTCGAGGCGCAGGTGCGCGTGCTTGAGGGAGCCGCGTGGCAGTTCGGCCGCCGACCTGGGCGCCGGGTCGCCGATGGTCCGCCGGAGGAGCCGGTGCCGATATGGAGCCGCCGCGACGGACCCGGATGGCAGTCGGTCCTCGAGGACCCGACGCGACTCACCGTCTCGGCGATTCTGACCGCGACCCGGCGCGACGGGCGGCTTCGATTGGAAGTGAGCCGCCACGATGGCCAGGGCGGCCCGGAGAATGGCCGAGAACTGGAGCGGCGGTGGAACCGCTTGCCGGGGCTCATCCGGCTCCGCGATTCGGCGCGGGCGGCCCAAGACTCCGTCATTGCCGGGACGGTGCGCTGGCATGTCGGCCCAGCCGGCTTGGTGGCCTGGCAGCCGATCATCGCCTCCGGGCGCTTTGGTCGGGTGACGGCCCTGGGCGTGGCGGTCTCGGCCGGGGAGAAGGTCGCCATGGCGCGCGAGCCCGCGGCCGCCTGGGCGGCGCTCTTTGCCGATGGGCGGGAGGTGGTGCCTGCCGCGACGCCGGGCGAGGAGGTGGAGCGGTGGCGGAAGGCGCGGGAATGGATGGCCCGGGCCGACTCGGCGTTGGCCCGTGGCGACCTCACTGCCTTCGGTCGCGCCTTCGAGGCGTTGCGTGGGCTGTTGCAGGAGCCGCCTCCGAAGTAGCGGGAGGGGGTCAATTGGGCTATTTTCGAGGGCTTTGTGCGGTTTTGGCTGTTCAGGCTCGAGACACAATCACGAGGTGTACGTGAACCTGCATGAATATCAGGCCCGTGACCTGCTGAAGGTCGCCGGGATTCCCATGTTCGATGGCGACGTCGCGGCGACGCCGACCGAGGCCGAGGCAATCGCCCGGCGTCTGGGCGGCACCGTGGTCGTCAAGGCGCAGGTCCATGTCGGCGGCCGCGGCAAGGCGGGCGGCGTCAAGCTCGCGCGCAACCCGGCCGAGGCGCTCGAGTGCGCCTCCCAGATCCTTGGCATGACGATCAAGGGGCTGGTGGTGAACAAGGTCCTGGTGGTCCCGGCCGCGGAGATCGCGACCGAGAGCTACGTCGGCCTCATCCTCGACCGCGCGACCCAGAAGCCGGTCTTCATGGTGTCGGACGCCGGCGGCGTGGACATCGAGGAAGTGGCGGCCAAGACGCCCGAGAAGATCACCAAGCTCGCGGTCGATCCGCGCTACGGCCTCCAGCCGCACCAGGCGCTGCAGCTTGCGCTCGCGCTCTACCGCGACTGGAACCACGTGAAGGCCGCGACCAAGATCATGACCCAGCTGTATCAGGTGTTCATGGCGAACGGCTGCTCGCTGGCCGAGATCAACCCGCTGGTCACCACGCCGGACGGCAAGGTGCTGGCGCTCGACGCCAAGATCATCATCGACGACAACGAGCTCGATCGTCGCCCCGACCTCGCCGTGCTGCGCGACGAGACGGCCGAGGAGCCGAGCGAAGTGCAGGCGCGCCGCGCCAACCTGACCTTTATCAAGCTCGACGGCAACGTCGGCTGCGTGGTGAACGGGGCGGGGCTGGCGATGGCCACCATGGACCTCGTCAAGTACTACGGCGGCGAGCCGGCCAACTTCCTCGACATCGGCGGGTCGTCGAATCCGGAGAAGGTCGTCAACGCGCTGAAGATCATCACCTCGGATCCGAGCGTGAAGGTCATCCTGTTCAACATCTTCGGCGGCATCACCCGGACCGACGACGTGGCCAGCGGCATTGTCGCGGCGACCAAGCAGTTCGAGGTGAAGGTGCCCATCGTCATCCGGCTCACCGGGACCAACGAGGCCGAGGCCTTCAAGATCCTCGAGAGCGTCGGGATGGTGGCGATGAACGACATGGACGCGGCCGTTTCGAAGGCCGTCGCGCTTGCCAAGGAGGCCGCGTGAGCATCTGGATCGGGAAGGAGACGCGCCTCGTCGTGCAGGGGATCACGGGCCGGGAAGGCTCGTTCCACGCGCGGCAGATGATGGAATACGGCACCAACCTCGTGGCGGGCGTGACGCCGGGGAAGGGCGGCCAGACGTTCGAGAACAAGGTGCCGGTGTTCAACACCGTCGCCGAAGCGGTCAAGGCCACCGGCGCCAACGTCTCGGTGATCTACGTCCCGCCCGCGATGGCGGCCGGCGCGATCATGGAAGCGGCCGACGCGGGGATCCCGCTCGTGGTCTGCATCACCGAAGGCGTGCCGGTGCTCGACATGACGGTGGTCATGCCGTTCCTGGCCGAGCGGAACGTGCGGCTCATCGGGCCCAACTGCCCGGGCCTGATCACGCCGGGTGAGGCCAAGGTCGGCATCATTCCGGGCTCGATCTGCAAGCCGGGCCCGGTCGGCCTGGTCTCGCGCTCGGGCACGCTGACCTACGAAGTGGTCAACCACCTGACGCGCGCCGGAATCGGCCAGAGCACCTGCGTCGGGATCGGCGGCGACCCGATCGTCGGGACCAACTTCATCGACGTCCTGACCGCCTTCAATGCCGACCCGAAGACCGAGGCCATCGTGATGATGGGCGAGATCGGCGGCACGGCGGAGCAGGAAGCGGCCGACTACATCCGCGCGCACGTGAAGAAGCCGGTGATCGGCTTCGTCGCCGGCGCCACGGCGCCTCCGGGCCGCCGGATGGGCCATGCCGGCGCCATCATCTCCGGGGCCAGCGGCACGGCCGAAGAGAAGTTCGCGGCCTTCGAGGCGGCGGGGATGGGGATCATGCGGCGGCCGGTGGATGTGATTGAGTTGTTGAAGGGGAAGCTCAAGTAGTTGTGAGTCCTGAGTCTTGAGTCGTGAGAAAGCGCGGTTGGACGCCTCTCATGACTCCGGACTCAGGACTCATGACTCTTTCAAACAATAGTGGAGAATCATCTGATGGCTGGAAAGTTGACATTCGCCATGCTCAAGCCCGACGCCGTCGCGGCCGGCAACACCGGCGCGATCCTGGCGCACATCGAGAAGTCCGGCTTCGGCATTCGGGCCATGCGGATGCTGCGCCTGACGCTGGTCGAGGCCGAGGCGTTCTATGCGGTCCATCGGGAGCGCGGCTTCTACGGCGAGCTGGTCGAGTTCATGAGCTCGGGCCCGGTGGTGGCCTTGGTGCTCGAGTCGCCGGATGCGGTGGCGGCGTGGCGCACGGCGATTGGGGCGACCGACCCGGCCGAGGCGGCTGAGGGGACCATCCGGAAGCTCTTTGCCGAGTCGAAGGGGAAGAACGCGGTGCACGGGTCGGATAGCGACGAGAATGCGGCCCGGGAAATCGCTTTCTTCTTTCCCGAGCGTGAGTTAGCTCTTCTGGGCGTGGCCTGAACCGCTTGACCGGAGTGGTACTCGGTCGCTAGGTTTGAGGGCTATGCTTTCGTTCGATCTGCGGTCACTGCAGGACGGGCCGGTCGTCACGGAGGCGACCGTCCCGCCGGAACACCCGGCGCTGGAAGGGCTGACCATGGAATTGGTCGGGCCGGTCGTGGTGAGTGGCCGCCTGGCGGCGACGGCCGGGGACGATGTCCTCTGGCATGGCCATCTGCGGGCGAGCGTGGCGGGAGAGTGTCGTCGCTGCCTGCAGCCGGTGGAGCAGGTGCTGGACGAGGCGGTCGAGGTGGTCTTTTCGGCCGACCCCGACCTGCTCGACGACCCGAGCGTCTATCCGCTCGACGTCCGGGCCAGCACGGTGGATTTGGGGCAAGCAGTGCGGGAAGAACTGGTCCTGCGGGTCGAGACCTTTCCGCTCTGTCGGCCAGATTGTGCAGGGCTCTGTCCCACCTGTGGGGCAGATTTGAACGCCGGTCCGTGCGGATGCACGGCGCCCGGCTTGACCAACTGAGGCACCGATGGCTGTTCCCAAGCGGAAACTCTCGAAGTCGCGCAAGCGTCTGCGCCGTGGCCACCACACGGGCGCCGGCATGGCCACCCAGCCGTGCTCCCGCTGCAGCGCCCCCAAGCTCTCGCACCGGGTCTGCCCGTCGTGCGGGTACTACGCGGGCAAGAAGCGCGTTGAGGTCGAGGACAAGTAGGCTGTGATCCGCGTCGCGCTCGACGCGATGGGGGGCGACCATGCACCGACCACCGAGGTGGACGGTGCGGCGCTGGCCCTCCGCGAGTTGCCGCCTGAATTCGCCCTCGTCCTGGTCGGCCAACCCGACCGGATCGAGGCGGAATTGGCGCGGTACCCGGATCTCGACCGTTCCCGCCTGACGGTGGTCCCGGCCACCCAGGTGATCGGGATGGCCGAGAAGCCGCTGTCCGCCGTGCGCAAGAAGCCCGACTCCTCACTGGTGGTCGGGCTTGGCCTGCATCGCGACGGACACGCCGACGCCTTCGTCTCCGCTGGCAACACCGGCGCCCTCCTCGCCGGGGGCACCATCCTCCTCGGTCTCCACGACGGCGTCGAACGGGCCACGGTGGCCTCGTCCTTTCCCGCTCCGGATGGCTACGTGCTGGTGCTCGATGCGGGCGCCAACGTCGATTGCTCCGCCAAGGAACTCCTCAACTTCGCCTACCTCGGCAGCATCTACGCTCGCGACGTGATGGGACGTCCCGAGCCCAAGGTGGGCCTGCTCAACGTGGGCGAGGAAGACGAGAAGGGCACCGCTGTGGTGCGGGAGGCGCATGCCCTGCTGCGTCAGCATCCCCGCCTCAACTACATCGGCAACATCGAGGGACGCGACGTCGTCGTCGGGCATCCGACGCACGGCCGCGTGGACGTTGTGGTCTGCGACGGCTTCGTCGGCAACATCCTGCTCAAGTTCTACGAGTCGATGGGGAAGGTGCTCGGTCGGGTCCTCAAGGCCGAGAGCCCGGACCTGCTCCGCTCGCCGCAGATGGCGCCGTTGATGCGCTTCCTCGATTACTCCGAAGTGGGCGGCGCGCCGCTGCTCGGCGTCAAGGGCGTGCAGATCATCTGTCACGGCTCCTCCACGCCGGTCGCGATCAAGAACGCGATCCGTTACGCCGTGAACTCGGTGCGTGTCGGACTCAGCGACCACATCGCGGCGGAGCTCTCGCTGCGCGACGCCCCGGTCACCTCATGATCACACGCCCCATCGCCCGGATCACCGGCGTTGGCTCCGCCGCACCACGCGGCGTGGTGACCAACGCCGATCTCGAGCGCACCCTCGACACCTCGGATGCGTGGATCACCGAGCGGACCGGCATTCGGCAGCGGCACATCGCCGAACGCCTCGAGACGCTCACGAGCTATTCGCTGGAGGCGGCCAAGGCCGCGATGGCGATGGCGGGCATCACGGCCGC
>Ga0154020_10011520_pt1 | contig 10081 bp, 7 predicted proteins | sample Klosneuvirus_201_FD_109709 | JGI IMG/M metagenome (GOLD analysis project Ga0154020, IMG submission 109709) | Active sludge microbial communities from wastewater, Klosterneuburg, Austria - Klosneuvirus_20160825_MG | ecosystem: Engineered > WWTP > Aerobic digester > Activated sludge | place... | reverse complement strand
TTCGTGGGCACGCTGGCGGAGGACCTGTATGCCAGCGACCGCCTGCGCGGCATCACGATCAACGGCGGCCCGTTGCTGGAAACGCGGCGCCTCCGCGACCTGGAGGCCGTGCTCGACGAACTGGCCAGGCTGCAGCCGGTGGCTGCCGATGTGGGCGGTGTGCCCACAAAAACCACCAAGAATCTCATCACCTTCGCGCCCGAAGGAGCGCGCGGAATCACCGCCCATGTCGACGGCCGCCAAACTGCGTCAGCTTAACCTCGACGAACTGCGGCGCCTGAAATGGCTGCTGGGCGGCGCTATGGCGCTCGTGTCGCTGTGGACGGTATTCTTCCTCGATATCGAGGCGCTCGGCTTGGTCGGCGTGGCCGGCGCGGCTATCATGGCGGTGCTGATCTGGCCGACCATACCCGGCCGGGTGCCGGCGCTGGTCTGGAAGCTCGCCGTGCCCGCCATCATCGTGGCGATGGCGGCGGATTTTTATTACAGCCCGGACACGCTGCCGGTGCTCATCCGGCTGGCCATCCTGCTGGTGCTCTACCGCGCGGTCGCCTACCGGCGGAAACGCGAGGACTTGCAACTCATCGTGCTGAGCCTGTTCCTCGTTGTCGTGGCTGGCGTGCTGACCTCGGCGCTCGGCTTCGCCTTGCTGCTGTTGTTGTTCACGGCCGGCGGGCTGGGGTTTCTCTTCGTCATCACGCTGATCGACGCCTCCGAGACGGTGGGGGCGCGCACGGCTGAGGCCGAAACGGCCTGGACGCGGCTGGATGGGCGCCGGTTCTTCGCGCGGTTGCGCGCGGTGGTGGACTGGCGGCTGCTGGCGTTTGCGGCGGCCCTGTTCACGGCGGTGGTGGCGATGTCCGGCCTGCTTTTTCTCATCATCCCGCGCTTCGAGCTGGCGAGCGGCTTCTTCCTCGACCGCTACATCACCCGCAAAAGCCGCACGGGATTCACCGACATGGTGAAGTTCGGCGACGTGAGCGAACTGATCCGCGACGAGAGCGTGGCCATGCGCGTGGATCTGACCGACACCTCTGGCCTCCACGAGTCGCCCTACTGGCGGCTGGTCGTGCTCGACGAATACACGCCGGAAGGCTTCAAGGTCTCCGCCGGGCTCAAGGGTGAGCTGATCCGCGGGCAGCGGGTGACGCAGCAGTTGCGCGGCCGGCAGTTGGGTCGGGAGATCAACGCGGTCGGCGGGGCGTGGACGTTCTACATCGAGCCAGGGGTGAGCCGGTTTCTGCCGCTGCCCGGCAGTTACGGCACGTTGCGGATGCGCGAGGTGTCGCCCCTGCAGTTCAGCGCCGGACACCGCGTCGTGGCGCTGCGGACCGAATCGATGACGATGACGGCGTTCCAGCTCGATGAGGTGGAGCTGACCCCCCTGTTGAATGACGCCCGGTTTCCGCAATTGCTCGCGGCGGCGCGGGGAAACGCTCCGCTGGGGAGCAGGCTAACCCGTTATGACCCCTTGGTGAACCTGCGCGGCCCGGTGGGGGCGGCGAATGAGGCCGTGCTTACCCGGATCGTGGCGGAGATCACCGGCGGGGCCGACCTGGCGGCCGGAGAATTCACCCGACGAGCCGTCAACTGGCTGCAGGCCCGACATGCCTACGCGCTGTCGGCGAAGCTCCCACCGGGTGCCGGCAAGGACGACATCGTGCGCTGGCTCGACTCGAACGAGCCGGGCTTCTGCGAGTATTTCGCCGCGAGCCTCACGGTGCTCGCGCGCGCGGCGGGCCACCCGGCGCGGGTGGTGGCCGGTTTTCACGGCGGCGTGCTGAACGGCTTCGAAAATTACTACATGGTGCGCAATTCCGACGCGCATGCCTGGGCGGAGATCTACGACGGCAAGGCCGCGTGGGTGCGAGCCGATCCGACGCCCGGGGCGGTGAACAGCGCGACCGAGAACGCGGCGCAGGCGGTGCGGCAGGAACAGGACAGCAGCTGGTCGGCGCGCGTGGACAGCCTGCGCGTGCTCTGGTATCGGCGCATCGTCAACTTCGACTCCCGCGCGCAGGTGCAGATGCTCGACTCGGTGAAAACCTTCACGACGGACTCGGGCGCGGCGTTGCGGGCGCGCTTCGATGAGTTTGCCAAGCAGCTCAAGGCCTGGCTCCAACGGCCGTGGGACGCGGCGCGCGCCGGACGCACGGCCGGGCTGACTGCGGGAGCCGTGGCGCTCGGTTGGCTGCTGGTGCGCCTAGGGCTGTGGGGCTGGCAGCGCTGGCGGCGGTGGCGCCGTCCGCAATCCTTTGATCCCGTGCGGCAGAAGGCGGGGCGTCACCTCGCGCGCTTGCGCGAGCTGACCGGAGCGCAGACGACAGAGGACAGAGAACAGATTATCACCGCCGTGCGCGAAGACCTGCGTCGGCTGCGCTACGGCCGGCGGGAGACGTGGCCGGAGGCGCGCGGAGTATTCCGCCGGGCGCGGCAGGCGCGGCGCCGGGCGCGTTGATCACTCCATCCGGAAATTCAGCGGCGTCGCGGCCGGTGGCCGGTCGCGTTTGTCCCGCCAGGCTTGGAGGACGGCCTTGACCACGGGGCCGGAATAGAGGCCGCCGCCGAAATCCTGGTCCTCCGCGCCTTCAAGCACCACGGCGATGGCGATGCGGGGGTCCTCCAGCGGGGCGAAGGCCACCAGCCAAGCGAGCTCGATGCGGCCTTTTTGCGCCGTGCCGGACTTGGCGCCGCCAGTGAGGCCCTCCACCTTGGCCAGCCGGCCTGTGCCGATTTGATAGCAGGACTCCAGGCCACGGAGGACCGCGTTGTAGTCGGAGGGGGACAGGCCGATCGGCGCGGTGCGCTGGAGGGGCCGGCGGGGATCGTGGAGCAGGGTGGGCTTTGTCTCCGTCTCGCCGCGGGCGAAGGAGGCGACCATGCACGCGGCCTGCAGGGGCGTGATCAGGGTGTCGCCCTGGCCGATGGCGATGTTGGCGGTGTCGCCGCCGCGCCAGATGCCGTCGGGCAGGTTGGCGCTTTTCCAGTTTTCCTTGCGCCACTCGGGATCGGCCACGCGCGGGGTTCTGAACTCCGAGGGCAGTTCGATGCCGGTCGGGTGGTTGAAGCCGAAACGCTTGGCCTCGGCGGCGAGGAACTGGGGGGTCGTCTCGAGACCGTATTTGATGAAGAAAACATTGCAGGATTGTGTGAGTGCCTTGGTGAGATCGACCTCGCCGTGCACGGCGCCGTGCGCGCAGGGGAAGCGCCGGTTGCCGACCATGATGAAGCCGGGGCAGATGATCCGGGAGACGGCCGGCTCGATGGTGCCGGCGCGCAGGCCGGCGATGGCCGTGATGATCTTGAAGGTGGAGCCCGGGGGATACTGGCCTTGGATGGCCCGGTTCAGCCAGCCACCGGATGCCTCGATGGCCTTGGCCGACTCGTGGGAGAGCCGGGGCACAAAGCTGTTGAGATCATAGTCGGGCTTGGACACGAGCGCGAGCACTTCGCCGGTGCGGACATCGAGGGCGACGGCGGCGCCGGTGCGGCCTTCCATCGCCGCCTCGGCGGCCTGCTGCAGGTCGATGTCGAGGCTGGTGACGATGCTTTTGCCTTGCACGGGCAGGCGCTTCTCAATCGGCAGATCCACCTTGTAGCCCGCCGGGTCCACGAGATAGATGGCACCGCCGGTCTCGCCCTGCAGTTGGTCGTCAAATATTTTTTCCAGGCCGGTGCGGCCGGTGGCACCCTTCATCTTGAAGGTCAGCAGGTCCTCGCCCGGAAAATCCTCCACCTCGGGGTCGTTGTCCACGCTGGTGTAGCCCAGCGCCTGGGCGGCGGCGTTGTGGTAGGGGTAGTAGCGGCTGCTGGAGGCATAAACCTGCAGGGGCGAGCTGACCGGGAGGCGCTCGAGCAGCCGGGCGTATTCCTCGGGCGCGAGGTCGTCGAGCAGCACGTAGGGCAGGAGCAGGGTCTGGTTGACGTGGCGGTTGAGGTCGGCGGTGCGGACGCTCTCGCGGCGGTTGAGGATGAAGTTGATCTTGTCGAGGTAGCGCTGGGCCACGGCGGTGCGGGCGATGCGCTCCAACTGGTCGCCGTTGGGCCGCTCCGCCGCCGGGAGCTGGCGGTAGTTGGCGCGGACGGCCTTGTATTCGGCGCGGAATTCGGCGCGGATCGCCGGCTCGGCGAGGTTGAGCACGACGGAGAAGCGGGCGCGGTTGTCGACCAGCACGTTGCCCTCCCGGTCGAGCAGCCGGCCGCGCGGCCCCGGCACGATGACGCGGCGCTGATTCTGCAGGCGCTCGCGCTCGCTGTAGAGGCCGGTCTTGAAGAGCTGGCGATGCGCCATGCCGCTGATCAGCACGAGGAGCAGGCCGGCGACGAGGCCGTGAAAAAGAAACAGCCGCGGGTTGCGGGCGCGGTGGGTTTCGATCGTGCGACTCACGGCGACAAGTTGCTCCAGGATACATTCAGATCAACCGCGAAGGGCGCGAAGATCCGCGAAGCAAGGCAGCCAGCCGGATCCACGGGTAAAACGAGAATCGGGAATTCTTGCATCTGGTTTGGGCTTCGCGCCACTTCGCGTCCTTCGCGGTTCATTCCGGGTTAAAGCGACACGCGCCGGCCGGTCTCAGGGTGGATCGCCACCAGCTCCATGGCGCGGTCCTGCAGGGCCAGAAACCACGGGGTGATGACCAGCAGGAGCAGTTGGGAGGCGAGGAGATCGGAAAACACGCGCAGCCAAGCCGAGCCGGGCCGGGGGTTGGCCCCCACCAGGAGGAAGGAGAGGGCGATGACGAGAAACAGATTGGCGAGGAGCGCCACGACGAGGCCGAAGACCGCGCCCTCGCGCGGGAAGCGCTGCCGCCCGTAAAGCAGGGTGGCGTGGACCAGGCCGAGCAACACCAAGCTCGTGCCGTAGGGCAGCGGTTCCACGGCGTCGATGAGCAGGCCGGTCAGCACGATGGCGATGAGGCCGTGCTTCCGGTCGAGCCGGAGCGCGGAGTAAACGACAAACAGGCCGCCGGCGTAGAGATGCACGGCCGAGTCCGCGAGATAATGGTTGGTCAGCCCGACGAGCCACCACAGCAGCAGGTTGGCCGCCGTGACGATGAGCCAGCGTGGATCGTATTTACGCATGGCGGGGCGAAGCAGGCGATGACACCAGGCTCACAGTTGCTCCGGATTAAGCGGCACGAGCACGGTGACCTCCGTGAGCGAACCGAGGCGGGCATCCAGGGCGACTTCGCCGGTCTTGAACAGGCCGTCGGTGCTGGGCTCGAGCCGGGTGATGTCGCCGATGGCCAGGCCGGGCGGGAAAACGCCGCCGAGGCCGGAAGTCACGAGGCGCCGCGGAGCGGTCTGGCTGGCGGAGATGTCCAGCGGCACGAACTCCACGGTGCCACGCGGGGAACTGAAGGCGTCATTCAGGCCGCCTTGGTAGCTGATGGGCTTGTTGTCGCCGCTCACCGTGGCGGCCACGCGGAAGGTCGGGCTGGTGAGCAAGTCGACCACGGCGGTGTAGCGGTGCACCTCGACCACGCGGCCAACGACGCCGCCGGCAAATACGACGGGCGCGCCGACCGGGAGACCGTAGTTCTCGCCCTTGCGGATAATGAGGCGCTGCCACCAACCGGAGAAGTCGCGCCGGGCCACTCTGGCGGGTTCGTAACGGAAGGCGGGCATCGAGGGCAGCTTGAGCAGGTTTTCCAGCCGGCTGATTTCGGCGTCGAGCGCCTTGTTCTGCTGCACGCTGTATTCATATTGGGCGATGAGCCCGGAGAGGTCCTTGCCGGCCTTGAGCAGCTCGTCCTTCGAGTGGAGCCGGTTCGACCAGAAGGTCTGCAGGTCCTGCACGTAGGAATCGGCGACGATGAGCGGGGCCTGGATGGCGAAGAAGGTGGCGCGCGTGGCGGTTTTCACGACCAGCGGCAGCAGCAGCCACACCAGCAGGATGACGCCCAGCGTGGCAAAGGGGCGGGCCTGATCGAAGCGTTTCGGGAGCACGGCGCGGGCGGCGGTTCAGCCGGGCCGGACTCAGAAGTCCGCGGCGATGCGGTGGAGCTCGTCGATGTTGGTCAGGAACACGCCGGTGCCGTTGGCCACGGCGGAGAGCGGGTCGTCGGACACGGTGACCGGCAGGCCGGTCTTCTCGGAGAGCAATTTGTCGATGCCGCGGATGAGCGAGCCGCCGCCGGCCATGACGAAGCCGCGGTCGACGAGATCGGCGGAGAGCTCGGGCGGGCAGCGCTCGAGGGCGGCGCGGACGGCCTCGACGATGGCGCCGACGGTGTCGGCCATGGCCTCGCGGATTTCCTGGGAGGTGATGTGGATGGTCTTGGGCAGGCCGGCGACGGAGTCGCGGCCCTTGACCTCCATGGCCAGCTCGGTCTCGAGCGGGTAGGCGGAGCCGATGGTGACCTTGATCTCCTCCGCCGTGCGTTCGCCGATGAGCAGGTTGTAGGCGCGCTTCATGTAGTTGATGATGGCGAGGTCGAACTCGTCGCCGGCGACGCGGATGGACTTGGAAAACACGATGCCGGAGAGCGAGATGATGGCGATCTCCGTGGTGCCGCCGCCGATGTCGACGATCATGTTGGCGGCGGGTTCGTCGACCGGGAGGCCGACGCCGAGGGCGGCGGCCATGGGCTCGAGGATGGTGATGACCTCGCGGGCACCGGCGTGGGTGGCGGACTCCTTCACGGCGCGTTTCTCGACCTCGGTGATGCCGGAGGGGATGGCGACAACGACGCGGGGCGAGACGACCTTGGAATTGTTGTGCACCTTCTTGATGAAGTAGCGGAGCATCGCCTCGGTGATGTCGAAGTCGGCGATGACGCCGTCCTTCATCGGGCGGATGGCGGTGATGTTGCCTGGGGTGCGGCCGAGCATCTTCTTGGCCTCCTCGCCGACGGCCAGGACCTTGCGGGAGGCGGTGTGGACCGCGACGACGGACGGCTCGCGGAGCACGATGCCCTTGTCCTTGACGTAGACGAGGGTGTTGGCCGTGCCCAGGTCGATGCCGATGTCGTTGGAGAAAAGTCCCAGCAGTTGGTTGAACATTGTGGCGGTGGCGGGGGGTTGCGGAATACAAGCGGCCGGGCGGAGAAATTGTCAAAAGCAAACTCGCTGGCAAAAAAGGATTTAGGGCATGGGCTGCGGGCTTGACGGTGGCGGCGGATGAACCGAGTTAATGGGGTGAGATGCAGGGAATCGAATTCATTCAGGATCTGGCGGTGGTCTTGCTGGTGGCGGGCTTGGTGGGCTGGCTGTGCCATCGGATAAACCTTTCCGTGATTGTGGGGTTTCTGGGCGCGGGCATGCTCATCGGCCCGTTCACACCGCCGTTTTCCCTCGTCACCGATCCGGCGCGCATCGACACCCTGGCGCAGATGGGCCTGGTGTTCCTGATGTTCTCCATCGGCATGAAGCTGAGCCTGCGGAAGCTTCGCCGGTTGGGCCTGCCCCTGATTGTGGCCACAGCGGTCACCGCCCTGATTGTCTACAATCTTTCGCGGCTTGGCGCGCCCCTGCTCGGCTTCAGCGGTCCCACAGTGGTTTTTTTCAGCGCGATGCTGATCGTCTCCTCCTCGGCCATCATCGGCAAGGTGCTGCAGGAGACGGGCCTGACCCACGAGAAGGCCGGCCAGATGGCGATGGGCATCACGGTGTTGGAGGACGCGGTCGCCGTCATCTCGCTGGCACTGCTCAATTCCATTGTTCTGCTTGGCGGCATGGGGGAAGCCAGGGTGGGGGAGACGCTCGGCCTGTTGAGCGCGTTTGTGGCGCTCGCCGGGGTGATCGGACTGTTGGCTGTGCCATGGTTGCTGCGGAAGCTGGGGGAGACCGCCAGTGACGAACTCCAGACCCTGATGGTGGCCGGGCTGATGCTCGGCCTAGCGCTGACTGCCCAACGGGCCGGCTACTCGCTGGCCATGGGAGCCTTCATCCTGGGCTCGATTGTGGCGGAAACGCCCCAGCGCGCGCAGCTGGATCGCGTCTTTGAAGGAGCCCGGGATATGTTCAGCGCGGTGTTCTTCGTCTCCATCGGCATGCAGATCGACGTGCGGCTGCTCGGCCAATCCTGGCTGCTGGTGATCGGCGCCTCCGTGATCGCGCTGCTGGCGCGTCCCTTGGGAGGCACGGTAGCCATGCTGGTGACGGGGGTGAAGCTGCGTGATGCCGCGCGCGTCGGTCTTATGATCACGCCGATCGGTGAATTCTCCTTTATCATCGCCCAACTGGGCGTGAGCTCAGGGGTGGTCCCGTCGAGCTTCGGCGCCGTGGCCGTCGGGCTCTCGCTGGTGACCGCCATTGCGGCGCCGGTGCTGACCCGCCGCTCGGGACCGATCAGCGAATGGATCGGGGCCCGGCAGCCAGTCTGGTTCGAGAGCGGGCTGGCGTATTACGGTCGGCTGCTGGAGCGGCTGCAGCAGATCCAGAAGCAGAGCGTTCTCTGGCAACTGAGCCGCAAACGCGTGATCCAGATCGTGCTGGAGGTGCTGCTGGTAACCGGGCTCTTCATTTTTTCCGAGCAGATGTTCGCTTTGGTGCGGGACTACCTGCCGGTGGATCGCCGGTTTCCCAGCGGCGCGGTGGTGCTTTTCTGGAGTGTGCTGGTGCTGGTTGCGCTGGCCCCGCTCATCGCCATCTGGCGCAACACCTCGGCGATGGCCATGCTCATCGCCCAGGTCAGCACTCAAGGGCACCCCAAGGCGGCCAAGCTGGCCCCGTTGGTAGAGACGGCCCTGAAGATCGGAGCCGGTCTGTTGTTGCTGCTCTGGCTGAACGCGATCCTGCCGGTCAGCGGCGTGACGCGCTGGCTGCCGATTCTGGTCTTGGTTCTTATTCTGCTAGGGCTGCTGTTTCTGCGTCGCCGGCTGATCTATTGGCACAGCATGATGGAGATCGAGCTGCAGGAGATGCTCACGCAGGGTGATCAGAAGTTCACTGGCACCACCGCGCCTTGGATGGCGCCCCATGGTGAATGGCGGCTGGCTCTAAGCGACTGCGTGCTGCCAGACTTGGCCGATGCGCGCGGGCGCACGTTGGGTGAGTTGGCGCTGCGCACCAAGTTCGGCTGCACGGTGGCCGGGGTTGAGCGGCAGGGGGTGATGGTCGGCAACCCGGTGGGCGACATGGTTCTTTATCCGCGCGACAAGGTGCTGCTGCTGGGCGATCCGGAACAGGTGGCCGCCGGACGCGAGTTCCTCCAACGGGCCTCCGGTGCGCCCGTGACCTCCAATTTCGACGAAGTCCGGATGGAGTCGGTCGATCTGCCTCCGGGCACCGCATTGCACGGCCGCTCGCTGGCTGAAATCGCGTTGGGCAAGGCTTTCGGCCTGCAGGTGGCCGGGATCAACCGTGCCGGCCGGCGGATGCTGAACCCGCGCGGCGAGGAGAAGCTTTTCAGCGGCGACAGCGTGCTGGTGCTCGGCAGCCCAGACCAGATCGCGGCGTTCAAGACGAGCCTCCGGCACGAGGGCGGGGCGGGGTCATACCCTCAGCGGGAGTGACACCGGTTCTCGCCTGGGCGCTGTCCTGCGGGCGCGCACGGATTCGGCGAAATCGCGCAAAAAAAGCCGCATCGGGCGACGCGGCTTGAGGTGAGGGCAGGCGCGAGGCCTCAGTTGTTGCCGGGCTTTTGGCTGGCGTCGGGCTTTTTCTCGGACTTGTTGTCCTCTTCGTCACCTTCCTTGCTGGCCTTCTTGAATTCCTTGATGGACTGACCGAGGCCCTTGGCCAGCGCGGGGAGTTTGGCGCCGCCGAAGAGCAGCAGCACAATGAGCAGGATGACAATCAGCTCTGTGCCGCCGAGACCGAAGATGCCGGCAACGGGTTCGGGAAAGTGGGTCATGGTGGGAGGAGGCTAGTTTATGAGGGAGACGAGTAAAGGCCCAATGCGGTTTCAGTCCTGCGGGAAGAGCGCCTTGCCGAGCGGACCACCCTGCTTGATGAACTGCGGGGGGATCACCGGCGGCTTCTTGAGCAGGTTCTGCGGGTTGTCGATCTGCTCGGCGTCGAAGAAGCCGTGGAGCTGGCGGATGCGCGTCGGGTGGCGCATCTTGCGGAGCGCCTTGGCCTCGATCTGGCGGATGCGCTCGCGGGTGACCTTGAACTGCTTGCCGACCTCCTCGAG
>Ga0154020_10011519_pt1 | contig 10081 bp, 10 predicted proteins | sample Klosneuvirus_201_FD_109709 | JGI IMG/M metagenome (GOLD analysis project Ga0154020, IMG submission 109709) | Active sludge microbial communities from wastewater, Klosterneuburg, Austria - Klosneuvirus_20160825_MG | ecosystem: Engineered > WWTP > Aerobic digester > Activated sludge | place... | reverse complement strand
GTCTCGGTCACCTGCACAAAACTGATGTTTGCGACCGCCGACCATTGGCCAAACGCCTTCTGAAGCGCTGTCAATGCGGTTCCGGCGCCGTACGCCGTGTCGATCTGGGCAAAAAGACTGCCCATATCGGATGTGCCGTGGATATACGTGGGGGCCGCTGCATCGAGGCCGGTGCCGTCGGCCATCAGGCTCCAAGTCACCACGCCGCCCGGAGTTCCGATGGTGTTCTCTCCCCACTTGCTCGCCTGGTCCGCCCCATACGGGAAGACGTTGAATGCAAGCGCCGGAGCGCCCAACACGAAACCCAGCAGACCACCGATCAGCCATTGCGCGTGCTTCATGTCCGTCTCCCCGAATCCAGACCCCGGAACCATTGCAGAACACGCATTTACCGTGCCGGAGGTCTGTTCCCTTTGAAAATCAACGGTGATGGAAAGCCCTTTCCCTCTGCCGCTGGGCGCGCTGTAAAAATTGTCGACGTGCGAATGAGTCCGTTCGGGCGCTGTCACTCCAGGAACGCGTCGAACTCGGTCAACTTTCTGAAGGAGAGTGCCAGCCCAGAAAAGGCTCAGTCTCGTTTTGGCAGTTCTATCCGGCGCGACGCAACACCAGGACCGCGTTTGTTCCTCCAAACGCAAACGAGTTGGAGACCATCACCTGGGCGGCGAAGCCTTCGCGTGCCTCATTGGGAACATAGTCCAGATCGCACTCGGGATCACGCTGCTGCAGGTGCATCGTAGGGAACGCGACCCTGTGCTGCATGGCCAGTAGCGACAACACACATTCAAGCGCTCCGGCCGCGCCCAGCAAGTGGCCGTGTATGGCCTTGGTTGCGCTGACCGGGATCCGATCGGCCCGAGCGCCGAAAACGGCCCTTATCGCGGCCGTCTCGGTCCGGTCGTTGGCCTGGGTTCCCGTGCCATGCGCGTTGATGGCATCCACCTCCTGCGGATCGACCTGGGCGGCACGCAGTGCCGCGGTCATCGCCGCAGCCTGGCCCTCCACACTGGGTCGCGTGATGTGGCTCGCGTCATTGGATTGCCCATACCCCAGGATCTCACCGAGGATGTGGGCGCCACGTGCCAACGCGCGATCCCAGGGTTCGATGACCAACATCGCAGCGCCCTCACCCAGGAGCATTCCACTGCGGTTCTTCGAGAACGGTCGGCATGACGCCGCGGGGTCCTCGGTGTCCATGGTGGCCACTGTGTGCAATGCTTCCCACGCCTTCATGGAGCCGGGCGACAGCGGCGCCTCTGCCCCACCCGCGATGACGACATCGAGCTGACCACATGCCACCCGCATCCAGGCCTCGCCGATGGCCACCGCCGACGACGAGCAGGCGGTTGAATACGTCATGTTCGGACCGCGCAGGTTGTGCTCGATCCCGATCCATGCGGCTGCCGCGTTGTGCATACCCATCAATATGGTGAACGGCTTGATGCGGTCTGACAGCTCTCCATAGAGGGTCTGGTATCCGCCATCCATCGTGAGCGTGCCGCCCATCCCCGTCCCGACGAAAACGCCCGCTCGCGAGCGGTCGACGTTCGCCAATGCGCCCTGCGACGCTTGCACTGCCTGGTTTGCCGCGAACAGGGCGAACAAGCTGAACCGGTCCAGCATGCGCAGCTTGCCCGGATCGAATTCAACCCCTTCGTCAAAGTTTGCCGTTGCAGCGATAGGCGTGGTAAGCCGGTTCGCAAACGGGATCTCGAGCCTGCGAACACCCGACTCGCCGACGCGCGCACGGGCCAATACCGCTGCCGCGCTGTTGCCAAGCGGCGAGACCACTCCGATTCCGCTGACCGCGACCCGTCTCATCACGCGCGCAACGGGGATTGCCCTGACGACGCGGGAGAATGTGTGGTGCTGCCTTGCTCGGCGACGAGTTGATCAACATAACGAACCACGTCACCGAGTGTGAGCAGTTCCACAGGATCGGATGGCAGCTTGACCTGAAACGCGTCCTCGATGTTCCAGAGCAGTTCGACGGTGCCAAGCGAGTCGATTCCCAGACTGTCCAGCGGAGCATCCAGTGCCATTTGGTCCGGCTGAAGCTTGTATTCCTTGATCAGGATCGCACTCAGGCGCTCGAAGGTCGTTGTCATGTCGATTCCCTTGGTAGGCGATTCAATGAACCCGGGATGCGCGGGTCGGTTCGGGTACGGATGGCAGAGTGCGCGCAATGCCAGTCGTATCCGCCATCCTGGCGGGGCGGACCTTCGCGCCCCATCGCGCACCTTGCGTGAGGAGTCCGGGCCACACCCGAACCAGTTCCATCAGAACGGCTGCGCCGCGCCGACGCATGGCGATATGGGCAAAGATGGCGGCCAGGCGCAGACGGGGCGCAAATTCGCGCTGCCAGGAAGCCGCGTAGGCACGCTGCAACTCGGCCTGGACCGCAGCGCCAGGCACCACCGCGGGGCCGTGACGCCCGAGCAGGTGCGAACACAGAAGCGCCGCCGACTGCAAGGCCATGCTCATGCCTTCACCCAGAATCGGATGGGCTTCTCCTGCGGAATTGCCGACCCTGAAAATCCTGTCCCGGGCATCCACGCGCACGCCGGTATCCAGAGGTCCAGTCGCCAACCAGGGCCCGTCACGCCGGGCGCCATGCAGAGCCTGTTGCACGCCAAGACACGCACGGCGCAGCCAGGCTTCGACGGCATCACCCGCGCTAAGGCCAGGCGCGCGGTCGCGCAGCAAGCTCAGCCGATCGCGTCGGATGCAACACGCGAGCGTCATTGTTCCGCCGTCAGCCACCACCATGCCACCGTAGCCGCCGTCCAGGGCCAGCACGCTGATCTGGCCCTCGGGCAGAGTCGAACCCGAGAAATTGGCCTTGAAGGCAAACAGGTCGGCCGACCCGCGTGCCTGCCGGCGCCTGGGTCGGTCCGACGGCAAGTCTTCCCACGACCCGTGGGCATCAACGACGATCGTGGCGTGCAGCCGCAGCAGTGCTGAGGAATCGAGCACGCGAACCTCACAGTGCCAGGCGCCGACGTTACCCCGGATCGCCTGCACGGTGCAAGGTTGGAAAACAATTGCGCCTGCTGCGCGGGCCTGCTCCAGCAGCAAGCTGTCCAGCGTTTCACGACCAAGGGCTCGACCCCAGGGGAAACGAGCGTGGTCGGCGACCGGAAGTTCAGCCGCCACAGCGCTGTCGCCTCGCAGCAGAGTGACCTGGCGCAGGGGCGGGCCTGCAAGCGTATCAATGGCCACGGCGACTCCCAGCGCTTCGAGCAAGGGAAAGTTGCTGGCCGCGATGCACTCACCGCACACCTTGCGGCGCGGGAAGCGTTGCCTCTCGATCAAGGCCACGGACCATCCGGCGCGGGCAAGTTGAATGGCCACCGTCGAACCTGCCGGACCCGCGCCAACAATGACCACGTCGAACTTAGTGGGCGAAGCTTCTCGCGTCATGCGATTTCCATCCGCCGGGCGCTGAAGCAATGGCTGAACATGCCCGCTGCGAACTCCCGCGTGTCCCAGGCGTCGCCGGCACCTGACCACGCAGCGGTGATCTCGTCGTCACGAAAGCCGGCCCGCACACTCAACACGGCGTCTTCACGGGTCTCCGCATTGGCCCCGATAACGCCGACAAGATGGCTGCCCAGCAGCGACATTGGCGACCGTTTAGGTTCACATGCGAAGAACCGATCGGTACGCGAAGCGACCGCGGCAAGCAACGACTCAAGCTGGGGCCCCTCGAAGTGGTGCAGGAACAGCGTGGTGGTGATCAGGTCGCAGCGTGGCAGCGACCCGTCCGGCGCCACGGGGTCGGTCTGCAGCGCCCAGGTCAACACGTCTGCAACCTGCACCTGCGCAGTCCACCCCAGATCGGCGTAACCTGCCAAGGTAGCGGCGCTCACGATGTCCTGTTGGTCCAACAGGGTCAGTTGCACCGGTGGCCAGTGCCGCGCCATTGCGCGTGCGACACCGAGCAGCAAACTGCCATCGCCGGCGCCGATCTCGAGGATCCTCAAGGGCACACGCGCACTTTTTGGCGGGAACAGGTTTTGCCAACCCCGGGACATGATGGCGCGGGTTCCCATGGCGCGATGAACGCGCACGAGATCGCGTCGCGAGCGTATCGCGGCGGGATCGTCAGGCGCAAGATCATCCAGCGTCTCGCGCACAACCATCCTCGGCGGCATCACTGGACCTCCAACAGCGCGCCATGGCAACTGAAGCCGGCCCCGAAAGACGACAACCACCACCAGCCTGGCGAGGCTGCGTCGGCGAGCGCGGCTTCGAGCACGTAATAGACAAAGGCACTCGACAGGTTGCCGTATTCGCGCAGCATGGCCCTGCTGTAGCGCAGAGCGTCAGGCCCCAGTTCCAGCCGGCGTTCCAGCGCCAGCAGCACATCGCGGCCGCCCGCATGCATGACCCAGGTACCGACGTCGCCCGGATTCAGGCCGGCCCTGTGGAGCACGGTACCCAGCACCCGCTGCGCATAGTCGGCCGCCAAGGCAGGTACCGCTCGGGTCAGGATGTTGCGCAGCATGCCGTCTCGCTGCTCGAACATCAGTGCGCTTCGCTCGCCCGGCTCGATGAGGGACGTACTGTCCTTCCATTCAATGCCCCTGACCGATGGTCCCGCCTTGCGCGCCAGCACAGCCGCACCAGCGCCATCACCGAACAAGCAGGCGCTGATCAACACGCCCGGGTCATTGTCGAGGTACATCGCAGCGCTGCTGACTTCTACGCAGATCGACAGCACGTGCTCGCAAGCGCCAGTGGCGAGCAAGGCCTTGCCCAGCATCAAGTTCGGAAGCGCCGCGGCGCAGCCCTGGCCAACGAGGTCGAAGGCCTGTACATCGGGTCGCAGTCCGAGACGCTCGACGACATGCCCGGAAAGCCCCGGACACAGGTATCCCGTGCAGGTACTGACCACCACGGCATCGACTTGCGAGGCGTCCAGTCCGGCCTTGATCAGCGCACGCTCGCCCGCCTGCGCTGCAAGCGGCGGCGCATGCGTCAGGAAGCGATGCGACAGCGTGTTGGGGTCGATCGTGAACACCTCGTCCAGCGATCCGACCGCCAGGCGGCGCGCCTCGATGCCGTTGTCACGCTGCAGGACCGTTCTCGCGACGAGGTGGGCCCGCCCGTCCAACCGGGCAAACCAGGCAGATTTCTCGAACGCAACCAGGCATTGAGCTTTGGTGTAGCGCGATGGCGGATGCGCAGTGCCAACGCCAAGGATGTGCATCGCTCAGGACACCGACGCGCCAGCCTCTCGCTCGGGAGCGCGGAGCTTGGCCGGCGCGGCGATGAAGTTGGCGACCGCACGATCGACAGTTCCCTTCAGGACACCCGGGTCCGGTTGGTTGTCCGCGAGCACGGCCAGTGTGGAAACCAGGCGCCGCGGATCTCTGGGACGCTTGGCCTTGGTGATGGTCTTCATGGGCAACCTCGTGACGCGAATGTGGCAAAAGGCTGTGTGCACCGGCTCACGCTGAAGCGATCAGGTACTTGAAGGGTCAATCGAAATGCACTGGACTTGAGCACGAATCTTCTCGCCGGCGCTCGGCCGCGTCTGTGCGACACCGCACACATCGGGTTCCATGGCAGAGAGGGCCGCTCGTTAGGTCACGGTCCTTCGCCTGCGCGCCTTCCGTCAGCTGCGACGTATCGCACCATTGGGCTGCCGCAAGGCGCAAGTCGGCGCCTTATGCCGTCGCATAGTGCCATCTGGTGACCATAAAGGGATCGCAAGACCTCACTGGTTGGCAATAAAACCGTCGGCACGCGCCGCGTCCAGCACGGCCTGATAGTCCAAATCCAGAGTTTGTACGGGAGCGCGATGCGAGAGCGAGGGATTGGGCCTGGCGAGCCAGGTTGCCACTTCCCATTGGTCAAAGCTGGGGTTCAACTCGACGAGTACCGGATCGGGCCGCGGATCAGGCATCACCTCCAAGCGTCTGAACTGGAACAACGGGAGCCAAGTTTGTGCCTGCCAATCGAAGCAGATGATTTTTCTCTCCACAATCCAGCGCGCGAGACCCGCGACATCGGGTCCACCATTGCGCTTGAACAGGGACAGCAGTTCGTCCGCGCGCACCAAACCGCCACCGTCGCGATACGCGTCGAGCATCATGACGAAATCGAAGTCTTTACTCGATTCGCGCGTCCGTCTGCCATTCCAGCCAAGCGACTCGCGCTGGGCCCTGGCCGCCTGCATGGCCAGCGAAATGGAAGACCTTGAAATATCAGCGCGGTGCATGAATTCTCCCCACTGTCGATGCCATACCGCATGCACGGTATCCGGTCTCGCAGAGCTTCGTCTGTACGTTGTCGTACAAACTGTGAGATCTCAAAAGCAGGCATTGCAATGGTGCGTGAAATGACAGGGCCGACCATAAAACTTCACATGGGGAAAAGGAATTTCAAACGCCATCGGACGGCCCAAGAAAGAGCACATCCACATAGGTGGTTGACTACCAGCGCCGCGCGCCTTACCGTTTGTCGATCCAATGGAATTCAAACAAGATCGGCAGGGTGAACATGCGCAGGCTCAAGACGAACCAGAATGACGATTTTCGGATCAAGGCGTACGCCGGCACGAACGGCGTGTTGCTGGCGGTCGACCTGGCCGAGTCGCGGCGCGCTGGCCTGCTGGGTTTTGCATTCCGGCAGAAGGAGGCGGCCAAACCCTGGCAGTGGCTGCTCAACAGCCTGACCTTTCCTGGCCGGGCGCACACGCTGGCGCAGTGGAATGCCACCCCGAGCAACCTCGCACCGATCCAGAAGTTTCGCTGGGCCGACTACAGCATCGAACCTGGCACCACCTGCCGCTACCGCGTGCACCCGGTCTATGGCACGCCGGCCGCACCTGTTCTGGGCGAGCCGCTGGAACTCAACGTGACCACCGACGACGGCAAGCCAGCCGGACATCGCGTCATCTTCAACCGCGCCGTGGCCGCCAGCCAGGCCTTCGGACGCAAGTTTCCCGAGATGGACCAGTTGCTCTCGCAGCAACCCGAACTGCCGATCGAGGACTGGCCGGCGGCGCCGCGCGATTGGCTGCAACACGGCTTGCTCGATCAGATCCTGGCGTTCATCGGGCGTGCCAAGCGCACCGCCTGGGCGCTGGACATTGCGATTTACGAGTACGAACTCAAGGCCATCGTGGATGCCGTCAATGCGGCGTACAAACGCGGCGTGCAGGTGCGTGTGCTCTACCACGCAAAAGCCGGCGATGACCAGACTGCGCAGAACGAGGCCAGCCTGGCGAAGATCCCGGTGGCGAAGAAGCGCGCCCGTGTCACCAGCCGGATCTTTCACGACAAGTTCATCGTGCTGAGCAAGCTCGGCGCTGGCGGGGTGCGCACGCCGCAGGCGGTGTTGTGCGGCAGTACCAACTTCACCGAGAACGGTGTCTATCGACAGGCCAACGTGGTCCATGTGGCCGACGACAAGATGCTGGCCGCGAAGTACCTCGAACTGTTCGGCCAGATATGGTCGAGTCCGGACGATGTGGCCGCCACCCGCAAATGGATCAGCAAGAACAATCCCATCGACGCATCGAGCGCGCTATTCGCCGGGTTCTCACCACGGTCGGGGGGTGCGGATCTGGCCGAGTTCATCCGGGTCATCGGTGGCGCCGACAGGGACCTGCTGTTCGCAACGGCCTTTGCGCTACCGGACGACCTGCTCAATGCGCTGCTCGGCGCCGAGCACGACGACGTGCTGCGCTACGGCATCCAGAACACCGCAAGCCGCATCACCGGCTTTCACGCCGATCGCACCGCCGAGTTCACAGCCACCGCCCTGTTGACGAACGGTCTGGAGGGTTGGGTCAAGGAAGGACTCAAGGGACAGCGTGGCAACCTGCTGGTGCACCTGAAGGCGATCGTGGCCAATTTCACCAGCGACACGCCGGTGGTCATCAGCGGCAGCCACAACCTCAGCGCATCGGCCAGCAATGGGAACGACGAAAACTACCTGATCGTGCGGGGCGACACCGACCTGGCAGACCGATACGGGCTGGAGATCATCCGCTTTTACGAACACTACCGCTTTCGCTATTACGCCAAACTGCTGAAGTTGCAGAAGGTCCAGCCGCTGGCCATGGACGACGCGTGGACCCGGCCCTACTACCAGCCTGGCAACCTCAAGTCCCTGTCGCGGCTGCGGTTTTCAGGTCGCTGACACCGACGCCGGTCAACTCCTTGCGCAAGACACGTGCGCGACGGTGAATGACTTGCAAGCCCGCATTGAAAATGGAAGACAGAGCACGTCGGGTATTCAGTCGTACCTGGGCTGGCACGATGCGAAGTACGTGAAATCTCATGGTGCAATCACGGACAGACGCGGGAAATAGCTTATGTATGGGGTAGGGTCCCGGGTGAGCACGCTCACATATCGAGCCACTGATTTCCTTCATCGCCGCCCCCAGGGTTCTTGGTCCTATGAAGGCGACAACTATTGTGACGCGGGGGGTACCTATGAATCAGCGATCAACAGCGCATCGGTCTTTAGTGCCGACCAATTATTTTGTTGCGGCAACGATTGCGTCAACGACCTGCTTATTGTCAGGGGCGCCCAAATATGCCCACTTAACCTCGTCCCCCACCACCATTGCGAACATGGGAGAGGAAACTCTTCCCTTGAATCGGTTCGAGATAACCTCGCGCAGTGACGCCAGATCGGACGGAAAAGCGTCCGCAGAGGGGATTGGGGCTGGGATTGCTTTTTGTACTTCGACGTACCTGATTGACTTGAAGGCCTCTGTCTCCTTCAGCTTCGGCAAATCAAAGGACTTCCATCCGCGGCACGTCGGACAAGAGTCAGTACCGAAATAAAATAGCGTTACTTTAGCCTTCGGTACGTCGGCTGCAGCAGTCTTCGTCCCGCCGGCACCTGCGGGTTCGGCAGTAGTGTTCGCTACGGCATTCACCTTGGTGGTCGGCTGAGCGGCGGCATGTGCTGGAGAGTCTGACATTTTCGATAGGGTCACATTCTTAGTCATACCGTTCTTGAACGTGATCGTTCCTACAAAGTCGCCATTGGCTGCTTCGCTGGCAACCACCTTTGCGTCGGCCTGTGTTGTGAAGACTAGCTTCTGATCACTTGTAATTTCCGCCCGCATAGGACCTTGCCTAGCGCTGGTCAAGCCGTACGAGGTTTCAAGCACTAACGCACCATCGGCCTTTTGTGCCATGCCGGTCACTCTTAGCGTACGAGTTGCAGTTTCGCCCTGCACCGTCATCAGCCAACTTGATGTCAGTGTGGACTGCCACTGTGCAAGTGTTCTCGGCTGCGCCCAGGCGGTATGGGGCATAACCGAAACTGTCGCCAGAATAATGCAAAGCAACAGCGCCCAGACAGAACCTCTCTTCATTGGCTCATCTCCTAGTTAGAAGCGTTTATCCTATGGCCAAGCAGGGTTAGTCAAGTGGGATAACCCTTGCAGGAGCGTTGCAGGCGCGGTTTGATTGGGTTTGGACTATTGATCTCTACGATTTGCTCTCTCGAAGTATCACCCAGTCATGCCCGGCAATGTTGAAGGCGGGGCGGGGCGCTATTCTGATATATGAGTTTGGAGGGATACCATGAACTTCAGAAAATTGGTGGTGGCTGGTCTGGTCATTGGCATTTGGCAGGTGGCACAGGCGAGCATCATTCTTCAAGCCGCTTGGCTTGAGGCAGAGGCAAATGCATTCGCGACTGATCTATCGACAGTTCAACAATATACCGCTGATCGCAAGTTGATAAGAGGCGGCATCAATCAACAACTTGCGCTCTCCGCCAGTGCACAGCTTGGTCGGGCAAGCGCCTTTACGTCCACTGAGGCCATTACAACATTCGATGCGGGGAGCAGCACATTCTCTGTATTGCCGAATGGTGGAGTGGGCACCGTCGGTAGTGGCGGCCGTGTTGCAGTCGGCCCACGGTTTGTGTTTCCCGAAGCAAGAACCGGAGCATGGTTTGACCCAGTAATGGCCGATGCTTATATGTTTGAAACAGGTGCGGGCTCGTTATTCACTGCAATCTTAAGTTTGCCAACTGGCTTCTCTGATGCATTTACGGTGATTGCAGAAGGGGCAAATCTATTGAGACTTACATAATTCAT
>Ga0154020_10011518_pt1 | contig 10082 bp, 6 predicted proteins | sample Klosneuvirus_201_FD_109709 | JGI IMG/M metagenome (GOLD analysis project Ga0154020, IMG submission 109709) | Active sludge microbial communities from wastewater, Klosterneuburg, Austria - Klosneuvirus_20160825_MG | ecosystem: Engineered > WWTP > Aerobic digester > Activated sludge | place... | reverse complement strand
GTCGCCCAGCGCGACCTCGACGACCCCGAGCTGGGCGCCACCATCGCGGTGGCCGACGGCGTGCTGGCCTATCGTGAGGGCCGCTTCCACGCCGCCCAGGCCCAGCTCGAGCAGCTCGAGCGCCGCCTGCGCGAGCAGCACCGTGACGTCGCCTGGGAGCTGGCGGTGACGCAGCGCTTCGCCCTGATGGCCGTCATGTACCAGGGCGACTACCTGGCCGAGGCGCGCCTCTTGCCGACCTACCAGGCCTCGGCGCAGCGCCGCGGCGACGCCTTCGCCGGCCTCAACATGCGCGTGCACGGGGTCCGCCTGGCCCTGGTGCACGACGACGCCGCGCGCGCGCGCCGCGATCTCGCCGGCCTGCTCGACGCCTGGCGCGGCCGCGATGTGGAGATGGCCAAGCTGCAGGAGCTGGTGACGCGCAGCTGGCTGGCCAGCTACGACGGAAACCTGGACGAGCTGCGCGCGCTGCGCCGCGAGCTGACGCTGCGCCGCCTGACCTGGGCGCAGTGGGCCATGCCGCACGCCGAGATCCTGGCCACCCACGCCGGCGTCCTGCTGGCGCAGCGCGCGGCCACCCGCGGCCTGGGCCGCGCCAGCCTGGACGCCGAGCTGGCCTCGTCGCTGTGGCTGCTCGGGCGCTCGCCGCTGCCGTGGGCGCGCGGCTGGGCGCTGGCCTACCGCGGCCTGACCGCCGCGCAGCCCGCGGCCGGGGCCACCCGCGCCAGCTCCAGCGCCCGCGCCCGCGGCTGCGACCTCCTGCTGCGCGGCGCCGCCCTGCTGACGAGCAGCGGCGCCCTGGGCTGGGCCGCCGCCGCCGAGCTGCACGCCGCCCGCCTGGCCGACGACGGCGAGGGCATCGCGCGTGCCACCGCCACCCTGGCCGGGCGCGGGGTGCGCCGCCCGCAGGCCTGGGCCACCGCGCTGCTGCCCGGCCTGCCGCGCGACGACTGAGGTATCGTGCCGGTCGTGGCGGACAGGACCCAGGAGCTCGGCGCCGACGTCGCGCCGCCCGCGGTGCGCGGCTTCACCTTGACCGTGGTCGAAGGGCCAGCCGCCGGCACCACCTTCCAGGCCACCGGCGAGCGCTGCTCGCTGGGCTCGGCGCCGTCGAACGACCTGGTCATCGACGACACCACGGTGTCGCGCTTCCACTGCGAGATCATCACCGACGCCGGCAGCGCGCGGGTGCGCGATCAGGGCAGCCTCAATGGCACCATGGTCGACGGCGTGGTGGTGCTGGAGGCCTTCCTGCGCGGCGGCAGCCTGCTCAAGCTGGGGCGCTCGACCATCAGCTTCCAGTTCGCGGTCGAGCGCCGCCTGCCGACCTCGACGCGCGAGGCCTTCGGCGAGCTGGTCGGGCGCTCGGTCGCCATGCGCGCGACCTTCGCGCTGCTGGAGCGCGCCGCCGCGTCGGACGCCACCGTGCTGCTCGAGGGCGAGACCGGCACCGGCAAGGAGCGCGCGGCCGAGGCCATCCACGAGGCCGGCCCGCGCAGCGCCGGCCCCTTCGTGGTGGTCGACTGCAGCGCCATCCCGGGCCACCTGCTCGAGAGCGAGCTGTTCGGCAGCGACCAGGGCGAAGGCCGCCAGCGCATGGGCGCCTTCGAGGAGGCCGACGGCGGCACCGTCTTCCTCGATCAGATCGGCGAGCTCGCGCTGGAGCTGCAGCCCAAGCTGCTGCGCGTCCTCGAGCAGCGCCAGATCCGGCGCACTGGCGTCGGCAGCAGCGGCGCCCCACCGCGCGCCATCGACGTGCGCGTGGTCGCCGCCACCAACCGTGACCTGCGCGCCGAGGTCAACGCCGGCCGGTTTCGTCCCGACCTGTACCATCGCCTCGCGGTGCTGCGCATCCTGATGCCGCCGCTGCGCGCGCGCCCCGACGATCTCCCGGCGCTGGTCGATCAGCTGCTGACACGCCTCAACACGCCGCGTGACGGCGCCGCCGCCGCCCACGTGCGCGACCCCCGCTTCCTGGCCACGCTGGAGACCTTCGCCTGGCCCGGCAACGTGCGCGAGCTCAAGACCTACCTGGAGCGCTGCCTGGTCTTCGCCGAGCACGCCGAGCCCCCCGCGGGCGGCCTGGCCACCGCGCCCGACTCCGACGCCGACGCCAGCGCCCCCGCCATCGAGCTCGACCGGCCCTACATCGAGGCCCGCGAGCGCGCCCAGGCGCGCTGGGAGTCGCGCTACCTCGGCGCCCTGATGGCCGCGCACGGCGGCAAGGTCACGCGGGCAGCGCAGGCCGCCGGCGTCGACCGCGCCTACCTGTACCGCCTGCTGCACCGCCACGGCATCAAGTAGCGCGCCGCCACGACTACAGCGCCTGCCAGCCCTTCGCCAGGCTGACCCCGCACGCCGCCGCGTGGCGGGCCAGCGCCTGACCCAGCGCGCGCACCGGCAGGCGCACGCCGTCCTCGCGCCACAGGCGATCGATCACCAGCGCGCCGTCGCGGATGCGGCCCTCGAGGCGGCCCACGAAGCGCTCGCCAAAGAGCAGCGGGTGCACATACCAGCCCCAGCGGCGCTTGCTGGCCGGCTTGTAGACCTCCCACAGATAGTCGAAGTCGAACACGTGGCGCACCAGCTTGCGATCCCACAGCAGCGGATCCAGCGGGCCCAGGAGGCGCACGCGCTCGTCATACTTCGGCTGCGGCAGCACGCGGTCGCGGAAGCCGGCCGGCGCCAGGTAGCGCGTGGCCAGCCCCTCGATGGTGACGTCCTCCAGCACACCCTCTCGCACCAGACGATCCGGCAGCGGCCCGGTGCGAGCATCGCGCAGCAGTGACCACTGCGGGCCCTGGTTGCGCGGCAGCAGGCCCGCGGCGTGCGCGCGCTCGATGATGGCCCAGCGCGCGAAGTCGCCGGCCGCCTCGGCGTGCACCTCGGGCAGCGCGCGGCGTGGCACGTCATACAGCTTGCCCGCCGCGCTGCGCCCGCACACCACCGCCTCGCAGCGCGTCCACAACACCTCCAGCGCCATCGACCCGGCGCGCGCGGTGCCGCGCCAGCCGCTCCAGTCGATGGCCTCGACGCTGCCATGATCATCGAGGTCCTTGGCGGTCAGCGGTCCGTGCGCCTCCAGCTGGGCGCGCACCGCCTTCAGCACGCGCGGCGGCAGGCGGCGCACCCGCTCCTGGTGGCTCCACCAGTGGCGCCGGCGCGCGGCGCTGTCGCGGTAGTACGGAAACGCCGACGCCGGCAGCAGGCAGCGCTCCTTGGCGTAGTGCTCGAAGGCGTGGCCGGGCAGCAGGTGCCGGTAGACGTCGCCACGCGCGATGCCATCGACCCGCGCCAGCGCCACCAGATCGGCGTTGGTGCCCATCGGATCCAGCGGGTCCAGCTGGATGCAGCGCAGCTGGGTCAGCAGCGCGCGCACGCCTGCGGCGCCGGGCAGCGGCTGCAGCTGGGCCAGCCCGAGGTGCCCGATCAGCCAGCGCCGCGCTTCAGCGCGGGTCAGCACGGTGGGCTCGCGGGCGGCGCGGCGCGACATGGCCAGCAGTCTGGCACAGACGAGGCCGTGTAGAATGGCGCTCGCGATGGGCTTTTTCGGACGCATCTTCGGCGCCGGCCGCGCGCGGCCAGTACCGCGCTGGGCACGGGACCTCGGCGACCGCGCCCGCTTCGACGCCTTCGTCGACGCCGTGGTGGCGTTCCTGGACAGGACCCACGATCCCTCCGACGCCGAGCGCGTGGCCACCGGCAGCGTGATGATCACCGATCGCGCGAAGCGCCGCGCCGAGTGGATCCTGCACGAGGCCGCCAGCGAGTGTGCCGAGGCCGACCCGGTGCGCTGGCCCGCCATCCTCGCCGACGAGCGCAGACGCGCTGCCGGCAGCAAGAAGGCCGAGAGGGTCGACTTCGCGGCAGCCGCGGCGCTGAGTGCGCTGGCCGACGGCGATGCCGGCTCCGGCGCCGGAGCCGGAGCCGACACGATGCAGGTCTTCGGCCTCGCAGCCGACGGCACCCAGCGCATCGTGGCCGGCGCCATGCAGGTCGAGCTCAACCGCCCGCGCGCCGAGGCCGACGGGGTCGCCATCGACGACCCCCTCGAGGTCGCGCGCGCCGTGCTGCAGCACCACCACTCGCTGCCTCTGCACGGGCGTCTCGAGCTCGGCTTCGTCGACGCCTGCTGGCTGCTGACCCGGCGCGGCCAGCCCGGGCGCGCACCCAGGCCGCCGGCTCGACGTGCCCTCGCCGAGCTGACCGCCGCGGCCGCCGCCGGCGACATCTCGGGCGCGCTGGCCATCGCCGCGCGCAGCGACGAGGCCGCCGTCGGCGCCGCCGCTCACCTGGACGCGCTGCTGGCAGGGCGCTGGCCGACCCAGCTGGCCGAGCACCTGCTCGAGCGCCGCGCCGAGCCCGGCCTGCTCCTGATGGAGGCCCTGGCCCCGGGCGCGCCAGTGCGCTGTCTGCGCCTGCTCGACGCGGTCCAGGACCGCGGCTGGGCGCGCGAGCTGACCCTGACCGCGCTGCTGGCCGCGCTCGATGCCGGCGCGCCGGCCAGCGCGCTCGCGCAGCGTTGGCACGCCATCGGCGCCCCCGACGACAACGACTGGCTCGAGGCCGACCTGCGCCGCCTGGTGCGCAGCGATCTCGACCAGGCCACGGCCCTGTACCAGCGCATCGCGGCCGAACGCCGCCCCGCAGCCCTCACCCGCGAGGCCTACTTCGCGCGCCTGGCCCGCGCCGACCCCGCCAGCGCGCTCGCCCGCGCCGCGGTCCCGGACAACCCCTGCGGTACCGACGAGCTGCCCAATCTGCTCGGCTGTCACCGCGGCGGCGCCGATGTGCGCCCCGTGCTCGAGGTCTACATCGACAGCCTGAACGCCCACGCCTATGCGCCGTTCCAGCACTTCGCCGGGCTGGTCGAGCTGTGCCTGCTGCTGGAAGCGCCCGACCTGCTGGCGCGCAGCCTCGATCGCGCGGGCGCCAAGAGCTGGCAGGTCGCCGTGGCCTGTCGGCCGGCCATCGCCCGGCTGGCCGCGCGCGGCAGCGCCGCCCTGCCCGCCCTGCTCGAGGTGTGCCGAAGCCTGCGCCCCGTCGGCGTGGTCGCTGGCCGCGACGCCTCCGACGGTGGCTTCCACGCCGGCATGATGGTGCTGCGCCCGGCCTGGCTCGACTTCACGAGGCCGCGTCCAGTCGACACCCTGCTGGTCAGCGCCGCGCTGGCAGGGGACGGTCCGGACTGGGAGCCGCGCGCGCCCCTGCCGTGAGCCGCCAGGGGCGCGGGTATTCGCGGCCGATCTGCGGCACACTGCCAGCATGGCTGCTGTGGTGTGGAGATCGGGTCTGCTGCTGATGCTCCTGGTCGGTTGTGGCAGCGCCCCGGGTGACGGCCCGGTCGACGACGGCGGGGCTGGCGACGGCGACGGCGGGGCCCCGCGCGACGGTGCGGTCGCCAGCACCGATGGCGCGCCGGCGCGTGACAGCAGCGTCGTCAGCCCCGACGGCGGCCCCGGCCCCGGCCCGACCCAGAGCTGCCCGTTCACCAAGGACAGCCTGGGCTTCTTCGACCTCGCGAGCCCGATGTCGCCTTACACAGTGCACCTGCCCGCGAACTATGACGTGCAGAACCCGACCCCGCGCGGCCTGCTGGTCGCGCTGCATGGCTGCGGCGACATGGCGCGCAACTTCGCCCAGTGGGGCGCGGTCGCGGGCAGCTTCCGCGCCAGCCACGACTACATCGCGATCTCGCTGGGCGGCCGCGAGGGCGCCTGCTGGATGGTGCCCCAGGACGGCGCGCTGGTGATGGCGGCCATCGATCACGTGCGCAGCTGCTTCTGGGTGCACCAGAAGAAGATCGCGATCGCGGGCTACTCCTCGGGCGGGATCCTGGCCTACGACTTCGGGCTGCGCCACGCTGCCATGTTCGCGGGGATCCTGATCGAGAACGCGGGCCTGCCCGGCGGCAACGTCGACGCCCTGCTGGCGGGCGCCGCCTGGAAGCTGCACATCGGCCACAGCGCGCGCCTGTCCGACGGCAGCTTCCCCATCGCCGGCGTGCAGGCCGGCCGCGACAAGCTGCTGGCCGCCGGCTTCCCGCTGGAGTACCGCGAGCTGCCCGGCAGCCACGACGGCACCAGCGACGACTGGTCGATGTTCCTCTTGCCCAAGCTGGCGGGCTGGATGGCGCCGTGACGCGAGCGTTCGCGGGCGGGTTGCGCGGCGCCCCCGGCGCCAGACGCGCCGGGGGATGAGGGCGGACGACTACGGGAAGTTGCCGCCCGCAACCTTGGTACCGGGCGAGAAGCGCGCGGTGATGGTCGGGATGGCGTTGTGCAGGACCAGGCTGGTGCCGGTGTCGCACGCCGCCGCGTTGGCCGGCGTCGCCGACGAGCAGCGCACATAGGCAGCGTTCGGGTTGGCGTTGAGCCCGGTGAACGCAAACGTGGACAGCGTGGCGCCCGCGGCCGAGCGCAGGATGACGCTCTCCAGCACGTTGTTCGACAGACACAGCGACCGGTTGGTCATGTTGCAGGTCAGCGACAGGTTGCCGGTGAAGACCTCGGCGGCGCCGAAGGTCCCGGTGGGACGACCGCCACCGAATACCACCGCGCTGGCGCCCGCCGCCAGCGTGGTGCCGCAGGTGAAGGTGAAGCGCGGTCCCACGGTGGTGCCCTCCCCGTCCGCAAGCTGCACACCGCCGAGATCCAGCACGCCCGCGCTGGTGTTGACCAGCTCGACGAACTCGTCTTCCTGCACGTCGACCACGCCGTCCTTGTTGGCGTCGCCAGTGGCGACCGCGGTGTCGGGGTCGAACAGCACCTCGTTCATGACCAGCTGCCCCGCCGTCGGCGCCGTGGCCCCGGCGACCGCTGCGCAGCCCGCGACGGCGCTGATGTTCATCGAGTACGCGCCAGTCACGCCGGCGGCGGGTTTGATGAGGTCGTCGAACGCGAACGCCAGCACCAGCGAACGGTCGCTGAGCGGCGAGGTCGTGACGCTGGCCGTGGCGGCGGTCGGGAAGTCACCGTCGATCCCGGTACCGTCGCCGTCGAGCAGCGCGACACCGACGTCGGCCAGGTTGCCGGCGGCGCCGTTGAACGCTGCAGTGACGCGGGTGTTGGGCGCCTGGCTGACGAGGTACCAGCGCGCCGCAGTGGCCGCCGTCAGGGTGTGGGTGGTGTCCATGAACGGCAGCGTGGTGGCGGCGATGGGCCGCTCCAGCGTCAGTGTGACGTCGGTCTGCAGACCGCCCGCGGCGCCGCCCGCGGACGCGTCCTCGTTCTGCACCGCGAAGTGATCGACGATGATCCAGACGTCACCCAGGCGCGACAGCACCTGAGCCAGGTTGGAGTTGGTGTTGCCGGTCACGCCAACATCCGCCACGACCACATCGTCGTTCTCGTTCAGCACGATGCTCCGCGACGGATCCCACAAGGTCACGATGGTGTCGACGTCGGGGAAGCGGGTCGCGTCGGACGCAGCGCCCTGCGTCGCCGCCTGCGCGGCGGCGTTGACGACGATGGCGGTATCGGGCGTGCCCGCGACGCGATAGAAGCCGAGCGCGCCGTTGGCCCCCACGGTGTGGGTCATCGTGGTGGTTGCACCGGCGGCGGGCACCGTGAGCAGCGTCGGCGTCGGCGCCGGCTGCGCGCTGATGACGAGCTGGTAGCAGAAGGTCCCCGGAGCGGAGACCGTCGGCGGCGCACCGTCCGCGTTGCGCTGGTCGGTGACACTGATGAAGTAGCGCCCCGCCTCGGGGAAGAAGACGTCGCGCGCGGACGAGTTCATCAGCGGGTTGTGGCCAATGCGAACGTTGGCGTTGACGTCCACAGGGCCGGCCACACGGAGTCGCGCGCGAACCATGTTGCCGGGGGTCGAGTTGGCCGCCAGGCGCATCAGGCTGCCCGGCGTGGCGACGTTGATGGCGTAGAAGTCGGTGTCGGTGCCCGACTGCAGCTCGCCGCGGTAGCTACCCGGACCAGCCAGCATCTGCGCCGTCGCCGGAGTGTTGTTGGTGTTCATGCTGGCGGCGGTCTCGGCCTCGGCCAGGTTGCCGCAGCCGATCAGCACCTCGGCGTCGGCCTCGGCATCGGCCATCGTCGTGCTGCTGTCGACCACCACGCCGCCGTCACCCACCCGCGCGTCACGCTGCGCCGCATCCGCCGTGGTGCCGCCGTCATCGTCGTCACCGCAACCCGCGACCAGCAAGCTACCCAGCCCAGCAATCAGCAGAAACTTCTTCATCACAGCCTCCATCGGGGCACTTCCTAGCGCGAGCGCCAGTCGATGTCGACCGTGAAGTTCGCTCCTGGGCCGTTGCTGCCGAGGGTGCCGGAACCGCCAATCTCAGTAGGTGAGACCTTGGAAGTCGCGACACATGATGCCGAGCGCCTGGACTCTGCTGTTGGCGGCGATCGAGAACCCGCCGACGAACTGGCCCCGCGGACACAACTGGTCCGTGCTCGGGAACGCCGGCGCGCCCCCCAGCCACTCGGTGGGGGTCGGGGTGACCGGGGTCGTGGGGATGCCCCAATCTCCGACGGGCGCGCAGAGCCCCTGCACGGCGGACAGAGGGCTGCCCGCTCCGACGCGCACGCCGACCAGCGCGTTGTAGTCCGGGCAGTAGCCCTCTTTCCCGCTGAAACCGTCGCCGTCGTGAGGGCCGACCCCGGGCAGCCAGGTAGGCAGGTCATTGATGAAGTCGATCCCGTCCGGAGAGGTCCGCACGGGATGACAGACTCCTGCTACCCGCGCCACCCCGCCACCAGCGGTGACCAGCAGGGAGGTCACTGCGCCGCGTCCAATGCATGCCTCACGTGCAATGGTTGTGACGTTTCCTCGGATGCCGATCAGCGGGTAGCTAGACTTCAGGATCGGCTGCGGGTTAGCCGCGCTTTGGCACGTGAGCTCGATAGCCCGCACCGTTCCGCCGACGGAGGTCGTGCGACCACGCAACTCCTTGACCACCATCCCGGCGGGACACTTGCGCTCCCACTCCGCTCCCCGAAAGGATCCCACCAGTGACGACCGCTGCGACTGGAGACCACCTGCCGCGATCTGCGCCTCGGTGGCGCAGAGGATTCCAATTCCACCAAGCCCTTCTCCGGCGTTTCCCCAGGCCCCCACCATCATGGATCCTTCCGGACAGGACAGGAGGGTTTGGCTGAAGAACCGGATTCCACCGAGCACTGGCGTCTCGGTCATGGCGGTGCCCCCCCATTCCCGACAGTTCAACCCGATCCGAAGGCCACTCTTCGTAGAACCAATGAGACCCGCCGCCAACTGAGTACCAGGGCAAGCGGTGTCGACGCCTTCACCGATGGGCAGCCCCACCGGAGCCAGAGTGGTCTCCTGCGCAATGGCCGAGCGCGGTGTGAAGCCGTGTCCGAGCAACGGTGACTCCCCGGTGCCGATGTCTCGTGAACAGGTCTCGAGTTGGTCCGGCACCGACAGCCCCGCCTCGCCTGTCAAGACATGCATCCAGCCCTTGTTGTGACCCACTTCATGGAGGATTTTGGCCGCGATCGATTCGGGATCCGTCGCGGCGAGCCCCAGCACTTCCTCATTGGGGATGCCGACTGCGGCGCTTAGGTAGTAGTCTGGCCTTGCGAAGTTGGTGGGCAGATCCTCCAGCATCCTGCTCCGGATCCACTCTGGGTAGGCGGTCCCGAGAGGCTGATCGGGGCCCGTGCTGGGCCCCGCCATCTGGCTCTCCTTGAGACAATCCAGCATGGCAGGGCTGGCCATGCGGTCTCGGGCCACCAAGAGGCCTGCGCGGATGCGGTCCATCTGTGCCGGATCCCAGGTGTCCGAGAAGGTCGCCGTGCCATTGATCGCCTGCTCGTGTTCGCCTGGCAGCAGTTCCGATTCACACCCCGCCAGTGCAGCGATCGCCAGTGCCATCCATGCAGTTCCATTCCACTTCGATCCAATGCGCATGAGGTCCTCCCAAAGGTTCGGGAGGGTCATCGCGCCCTGTCGTCGGTTGTTGCGTGCAACCTGCTGCTTTCCAGTCTCGATCGGTTCTCGTGATCCCGTAGGTTTGCCTCGCCCAGAGGGCAATTCGGAGCGGGTGAATGCGGGGCTCGGCAACGATCCACCGGTCCGGGCAGCTGGCGCCGCCCGGCAGGGTG
>Ga0154020_10011517_pt1 | contig 10082 bp, 8 predicted proteins | sample Klosneuvirus_201_FD_109709 | JGI IMG/M metagenome (GOLD analysis project Ga0154020, IMG submission 109709) | Active sludge microbial communities from wastewater, Klosterneuburg, Austria - Klosneuvirus_20160825_MG | ecosystem: Engineered > WWTP > Aerobic digester > Activated sludge | place... | reverse complement strand
GATCTTCCAGAAGCTGGTGCCGCTGCTGGCCGAGCTGGGCATCCACACGCTGGGCGAAGCGCGCGCGGCGGCGCAGAAGACCTTTTACGCGCGGCTGAAGTACTGAGCGCCCACAAGGCCGGGCCGCGCCCCTCGGGCGTCGAGGCGGGCGGTCGCGCGTACCGGGCACCCGATACCTGGTCGTGCGACAAGCCCAATCGCCTGCCCGCTCGCACCGGCCGCCTTGCGCCTATCCTTCAGTCCCCCGATACGCAGAGAGCGACGACATGGCGCGATTCAATCTCAACGGCAAGCCGGTCACGGTCGACGTCGACCCGGCCACGCCCATCCTCTGGGCGCTGCGCGACACGCTGCAGCTCACCGGCACCAAGTTCGGCTGCGGCGTGGCAGTGTGCGGCGCGTGCAACGTGCTGCTCAACGGCAACCCGGTGCGCTCCTGCGTCACGCCGGTTGCGGCGGCCGAGGGCCAGCACATCACGACGATCGAGGCGGTCGAGGCCGACCGCGTCGGCCAGGCGCTGCAGGCGGCATGGGTCCGCCACGACGTGCCGCAATGCGGCTATTGCCAGAGCGGCCAGCTCATCAGTGCAACCGCGCTGCTGAAGACCAAGAAGCGCCCGAACGACGCCGACATCGACGCCGCGATGGCCGGCAACCTGTGCCGCTGCGGCACCTATGCCCGCATCCGCGCCGCGATCCACGACGCCGCGAAGACGCTCGCTTGAGGAGGCCCGGATGAACTACTCGAAGCTGATGCAGCGTATCGGCCAGGCTGCCGCCGCAGCCCCGGTGGCCGGGCTCGCGCGGCGCGATTTCCTCAAGCTCTCGGCCGGTTCGGGCTTCGCACTCGGGCTGGCGCCGCTGGCGATCACCGCCGATGCCGCGGATGCCGCCGACGCCGCCAAGCCCGAGGCCCTGAAGCCGACGCAGATGCCGGCGGCTTTCGTCGCCATCGGGCGCGACGGCACGGTCACCGTGCAGAGCAACCGCATCGACATGGGCCAGGGCAGCGAGACCGGGCTGGCGATGGTGCTCGCCGAGGAGCTGGATGCCGACTGGGCCAGCGTGCGCGCGGTGCCGGCCCCGCTGGGGGCGGCCTACGCCGACCCGATGTTCGGCATGCAGATGTCCGGCGGCTCGACGGCGCTGCACCACAGCTACCAGCAGTACCGCGAGCTTGGCGCGCGCACCCGGGCGATGTTCGTCGCGGCGGCGGCGGCGCAGTGGAAGGTGTCGCCGGCCCAGGTCAAGGTGGCCCGCGGCATCGTCAGCAGCGGCCAGCGCCGCGCCGGGTTCGGTGAGCTCGCCGACGCGGCGATGCGGCAGCCGGTGCCCGAGAAGGTGGCGCTGAAGGACCCGAAGGCCTTCCGCCTGATCGGCAAGCCGACAACGCGCATCGCCGCCCCGGCGGCATCGCGGGGCCAGAAGGGCTTCGGCATCGACACCCGGCTGCCCGGCATGAAGACGGTGGTGCTGGCGCATGCGCCGGTGTTCGGCGGCAAGGTCGCGTCCTTCGATGCCGGCAAGGCCAAGGCCGTGAAGGGCGTCGTCGACGTGCTCAGGATCGACGGCCTGGACCGCGGCGCGCAGGCGGTGGCGGTGTTCGCCGACGGCTACTGGCCGGCCAAGCTCGGCCGCGACGCGCTCGTGCTGCAGTGGGACCTGGCCGGCGTCGAGAAGGTCGACACCACGCAGCAGCTGGCCAGCTACCGCGAACTGGCCGGCAAGCCGGGCCTCAGGGCGTCGAAGGTCGCGCACGCCGAGCAGGACGCGGCGCTTGCCGGTGCGGCACGCCGGATCACCGCCGAGTACGTCTTCCCCTACCTCGCCCATGCGGCGATGGAGCCGATGAACTGCACCATAGCCTTCGACGGCGAGCGCTGCCGGCTGATCCACGCCGCGCAGATGCACGGCGTGGACGCGGCCGCCGCGGCGGCGGTGCTCGGCATCCCGGTCGAGAAGGTGACGGTCGAGTCGGTGCCCGCCGGTGGGGGCTTCGGCCGGCGCGCGGTGCCCGCGGCGGACTACGTGCGCGAGGCGGCGCAAGTCGCGAAAGCCTGGCGCGCCGCCGGCCACCGCAGCCCGCTGCACATCCAGTGGAGCCGCGAGGACGACATGCGCGGCGGCTACTACCGTCCGTTCACCGTGCACCGCGCCGAGATCGGGCTCGACGCGGCCGGCAAGGTGGTGGCGTGGAAACACCGCATCGTCAGCCAGTCGATCCTGGCGGGCTCGCCCTTCGAGGCCTTCATGGTCAAGGACGGCGTCGACGCCACCACCGTCGAGGGCGTGGCCGACACGCCGTACGCGATTCCCGTCGCGCTGGAAGTGCACCACCCGAAGGTCAACGTGCCGGTGCTGTGGTGGCGCAGCGTCGGCCACACGCACACCGCGTACACGATGGAGACGCTGGTCGACGAGGTCGCCCGCGCCGCCGGCAAGGATCCGGTCGCGCTGCGCCGCGAGTGGCTGGGCGACCAGCACCCGCGGCACCGTGCCGCCCTCGACCTGGCGGTGGCGAAGTCGGGTTACGGCAAGCGGCCGCTGGCGGCGGGCCGCGCCTGGGGCGTGGCGCTGCACGCGTCCTTCGGCAGCGTCGTCGCCTACGTCGCCGAGGTGTCGCTGGTGGACGGCGCGCCGGTCGTGCATGCGGTCACCGCCGGCGTGCACTGCAACCTGGCGGTGAACCCGCGCTCGATCGAGACGCAGATCCAGGGCGCCGCGCTGATGGGCATCGGCACCACCCTGCCGGGCGCCGCCATCACGCTCGAGGACGGCGTCGTCCAGCAGTCCAACTGGGGCGAGTACACGCTGGCGCGCATCTCGCACATGCCCAGGCGCTTCGACGTGCACGTCGTGCCCAGCGCCGACACCCCGACCGGCATCGGCGAGCCCGGCCTGCCGCCGATCGCGCCGGCGATCGCCAACGCCGTGGCGCGGCTCACCGGCCAGGTGCCACGCGAGCTGCCGTTCCCGGCGAAGCTCGCCTGACGGCGCGCGCGAAGCCCGGCGCGGCGGTGCGCGCGGCCCGATGCCGGGCGCGCCGGCCGGCGTGTGCCGTCAGCGGTAGCGCTGCGCCAGCACGCTCTGCAGCGTCTGCACCACGCCGAACGCGTCCTTGAGCTGGCTGCGCTCGAAGTTGCTCACCTCGGCCAGCGAAAGGAAGTTGTCGGGCGCCACGCCGCGCGCCATCTGCGCGGCCTGGTGGCGGATGCGCAGCACGGCCATGAACTCCAGCGCGTCGCGCAGGTCGCGTGCGCTCTGCTCGCTGATCTCCTTGCCCTGCGCGGCCACCAGCAGGCGGTCGTGCGTGTTCACCGCATCGTGGCCGCCGGCCAGCGCGTAGACACGCGCCAGGTCGACGATGGGCACGATGCCGCTGTGCTTGAGGTCGACGGCGTCGCGCAGCGTGCCGTGGCGCACCGTGGCCAGGCCGCCGAACATCGACAGCGCCGGCCGGTGCAGCAGCGCGTTGCCCGCCATGTAGGCCAGGAAGATGCGGTTGTCGCGGGTTTCGGCCAGCACCTCGCGGCGCAGGCCTTCGAGCAGCGCCTCCTGGCCGTAGATCACGCGCAGGTCGAAGAAGACGCAGGTCAGCATCAGCGCCTTGGGCTCGGGCTGCTGCGTCCACCTGCGGAAGTACTCGGCCCAGCGCCGCACCGGCTGCCGCCATTCGGCGGTGCGCGCCATCATCTCGCCCGGGCAGTAGACGTAGCCGCAGGCATCGAGGCCGTCGTTGACGAAGCCGGCCAGGGCCTCGAAGTAGGCGCCGTGCAGGGCCTCGTCGTAGCGGTCGTCGAGCACCAGGCAGTTGTCCTGGTCGCTCTTGGCGGTCTGTTCCTGGCGCGCCTGCGAACCGGCGGCCACCCACGCGAATTCGACCGGCGGCGGGCCCAGCTTCAGTTCGGCCAGCACCAGCAGCCGCGCCGTGATGGCGTCGGTGATGGCGGTGATGATGTGGCCGCTGCTGTAGGCGCTGGCGTCGGCGGCGGCCAGGTTGCGCTGCAGCTGCTTGACGCGCGCGGCGGCGGCCACCAGGCCTTCCACCGTGCCCTGCTTGTGGATCTCGCCGGCCAGGTAGACGGCCGAGGTGCTGTGCTGCTCGGTCAGGTCGGTGGCGGTGAGCATGCCGGCCACACGCTGGCCGTCGAGCACCGGCACGTGGTGGATGTTGTGGCGCGCCATCAGCAGCAGCGCCTCGAAGGCCGGCTTCTGGATGTCGATGGTCAGCGGCGCCACGGTGGCGATCTCGTGCACCGGGGCCTGCGGGTCCAGGCCGGCGGCGAGGGCGCGGTTGCGCAGGTCGCGGTCGGTGACCAGGCCGAAGAGCAGGTCCTGCTCCATCAGCAGCACCGAGGACACACGCTGGTCGCGCATGGTCTGCGCCGTCTGCAGCACGGTGGCGCTGGGCGGCAGCGTGACCGGCGCCCGCTTGAGCAGCTGGCGCACCGGCGTCGTCATCAGGCCCAGGTGCGGGTCGCCGCCGGGCGCGGGCGGTGCCGCATCGGCCGGCGCGGCCAGAAAGAGCGCCATCGCCGGATGCTCGGCACACAGGCGCGCCACCTCGGCGGCGGGCAGGAAGGCGATCTCGGCCCGGCCTTCGGCCAGCGCCTGCCAGTCGCCGGCGGTGTCGAAGGGGCCGGCACCGGCGCCGAAGAGTTCACCTGCGCGCAGCACCACGGCGGGCGCGGCCTCGGCGCCGGCTCGCAGTGCCAGCTGGCCGGCGAGCACCCAGCCCAGCCGGTCCAGCAGCGCCGGGCCGGCGCCCACCACGGCGCCGGCGCTGAACACCTGGCGCTTGAACTGGCCGGCCAGCGTGGTGCGCGCGGCCTCGGGCAGGTGGCCGAAGACGCGGTGGTCGCGCAGCGCGGCGGGCAGGGCGGTGGTGTGGGGCATGGCGGCAGGCGGGCGGGTCGGGAAGAGGCTGCTGCGCATTGTGTGGCGCCGCGGCCGCGGCCGGCTTGACCTCGCGCACGGGCCGTCGCCCGACGGGCCCCCAAGAAAAAGAGCCCCGCGATGCGGGGCTCCCTGCGCACCGGCCACCGCCGGGTGTCAGCTGCGCGGGCTGGCCGAAGCCGGCGCCGTGGCCACGGCGACCGGCGTGGCTGCGGGGGCGCTGCGTTGCGCCAGCAGGCTGTCGGGTGCGGGCTCGACGGCGAGCAGGTCGATGCTGGCCAGGATGCCCAGCGTCAGCACGGCGGACAGGCCGAAAGAGGTGACGCGGTGGGTGACTTCGCGGCGGTTCAGGGTGTTCATGTGGGGCTCCTTCCGGGGGGTGGTTCGGTGATGCGATGGAGCGAACTCTAGGCAGTCGATGCACCCGCGGCCACGCCCTTGCGACGAAGCGCGGGCCGGCACCGACCAGGCGCGCGGCGCGACGATGAATGGTGTGCCGGCCCGCCCGGCCCGCCCGGGTGGCATCGTGTTCGCGCCGGCGTTTGAGGGGCTGCGCGGTCGCGCGCGTTCGCGCCGGCGCGCGGGCGCCTCAGCGTTCGCGCCAGGCCGCGCGCAGCGCGGCTTCGCGCGCCGGCGCCAGGCCCACCGGCGGGCGCAGCGGGCCGCCCGGCGCCGGTGGCGCGGCGTGGGCGGCCCAGGCGGCGGTGTCGCGCAGCGTCTGCGCCCAGGGCCGGCACTGCAGGCCGGTGTCCAGCGCGCGCGTGATGTCGACGCGGTGCACGCCACTCTGCGCCAGCGGCAGCCACACCGGCAGATCGCTCCACGGCGCCACGCCCTGTTCGAGCAGGAAGGCCTCGTCGACCCACAGCAGCTCCGACGCCGGTGCCAGCGTGTCGCGTGCGGCGGCCAGCAGTTCACCCATCGTGGCGGGGCTTTCCGGGCCGGTGAGGTTGCAGGTGCCGCGGTGGCCGGCTTCGGCCTGGTGCAGCATCCACGCCGCCGCGTCGCGCGCGTCGATGAACTGCACCGGCGTGGCCGGGTCGCCCGGGGCCAGGACTTCGGTCTCGTCGTCGTCGCCCGAGTCGGCGCGCACGAAGCGCTGCACCCACCAGGTGAAGCGGCCCGTGGGGTCGCAGGGGCCGACGAGCAGGCCGGGGCGCGAGACCAGGCAGGTGTCCTCGAAGCCTTCGTGCGCCGCGGCCTCGCACAGCGCCTTCAGGCCGCCGTAGGTGGCACCGTCGACGACCTGCACGCCGGGGTCGGGCAGCACCTGCAGCGGCGCGCTTTCGTCGGTGACGGCGGCGTCGAAGCCGGCGTAGACGCTGATCGACGACACCAGCTGGTACTGCCCCACGCGCCCGGCCAGCGCCGCGGCGGCGGCGCGCACCTGGCGCGGCAGGTAGGCGCTGGTGTCGATGACGGCGTCCCAGCCGCCGCCGCCGGGCGCGCCGTGCAGCGCGGCGGTGAACTCGCCGTCGCGGTCGCGGTCGGTGACGAGGTGTTCGGCTTCCGGGAACAGCGCCGCGGCGCTGCGGCCGCGGTGCAGCAGCGTGAGTTCGTGGCCGGCGTCCAGCGCCTGCTGCGCGAGGTGGCGGCCGAGGAAACGGGTGCCGCCCAGGATCAGCAGCTTCATGCCGCCGCCGCGTCCGCTTCAGCGGCCCGTTCGACCTGGGCCGGCGCCTGCATCGGCGCCTGCGACTGCGCGTGTGATGGCGCCGGTGCCTGCGCTTCTGCCAGCGCCTGCAGGCAGCCCAGGCACAGGCAGCCGCGGTACTGCTGCCGCAGCTGCGCCTGCAGCGCGGCGCTCAGCGTCAGCGTGCTGCAGGCGCAGGGCCCGGGCCCTGCAGCGCCGCAGGCAAAGCCGCCGCCGCAGCGCGGGCAGCGGTCAGGCGGGTCGGCAGCGTCCATGCGGCGGGCGGGCGAGGGTCAGGTCGTGAACAGGTGCTTGTGCTGGTCGCGCAGCAGGTTCTTCTGCACCTTGCCCATCGTGTTGCGCGGCAGTTCGTCGACGACGAAGACCTGCTTGGGCACCTTGAAGTTGGCGATCTGCGTCTTCAGCGCCGCCACCACGGCCGTGCCGTCGAGCGCCGCGCCGGGTTTCTTCACCACCACCGCGACCACGGCTTCGCCGAAGTCCTTGTGCGGCACGCCGACGACGGCCGATTCGGCCACGCCCGGCAGGTCGTTGACGTAGCCCTCGATCTCGGCCGGGTAGACGTTGTAGCCGCCGGTGATGATGAGGTCCTTGCTGCGGCCGACGATGGTGACGTAGCCGTCGGCGTCGATCTTGCCGACGTCGCCGGTCTTGAACCAGCCGTCGGCGGTGAACTCTTCCTTCGTCTTCTCGGGCAGGCGCCAGTAGCCCTTGAAGACGTTGGGCCCGCGCACCTCGATGCCGCCGATCTCGCCGGCCGGCAGCGCGGCGCCCTTGTCGTCGTGCACGCGCACGCCCACGCCGGGCAGGGGCGGGCCCACGGTGCCGCCGCGGCGCGCGCTTTCGGGGCGGTAGGGGTTGCTGGTGAGCATCACGGTTTCGCTCATGCCGTAGCGTTCCAGGATGCGGTGGCCGGTGCGTTCGTGCCAGGCGTTGAAGGTTTCGATCAGCATCGGCGCCGAGCCGCTGACGAAGAGCCGCATGCCGGCGCAGGCCGCCTGCGTCAGCGCGGGTTCACCGAGCAGGCGCACGTAGAGCGTGGGCACGCCCATGAAGACGGTGGCCTCGGGCAGGCGCGCGGCCACGGCGCGCGGGTCGAAGCGCGCGAACCAGATCATCTTCGCGCCGGCCAGCAGCGCGCCGTGGCTGGCCACGAAGAGGCCGTGCACGTGGAAGATGGGCAGCGCGTGGATGAGCACGTCGCCGCCGTCTTCCGGCCGCCGCCAGCCCCAGGCGGTGTGCAGCACCTGCGCGTTGGACAGCAGGTTGCCGTGCGTGAGCATCGCACCCTTGCTGCGCCCGGTGGTGCCGCTGGTGTAGAGGATGGCGGCCAGGTCGTCGGCGCCGCGCACGGCGGGCGTGTGCCGGTCGTTCTGGAAGGCGGCGCGGTCGAGCAGCGTGCCCGTGCGGTCGTCGTTCAGCGTGAAGACGTGCTTGGTGCCGGCAAGGAAGGCGATCTTGCTCACCCAGCCGAAGTTCCTGCCCGCGCAGACCACCATCGCCGGTTCGGCGTTGCCGATGAAGTATTCGATCTCGGCGGCCTGGTAGGCGGTGTTCAGCGGCAGGAAGACGTGGCCGGCGCGCAGCACGGCCAGGTAGAGCATCAGCGCCTCGACGCTCTTCTCGGTCTGCACCGCGATGCGCGAACCCGCGGGCAGCGCCAGGCCGTGAATGAGGTTGGCCAGCATCGCCGTGCCGCGTTCGAGGTCGCGCCAGGTGTAGAACAGCGGCGCGGCCGTGTCGGCCGTCTCGATGGCCGTGGCGTCGAGGTCGGCCGGGAAGGCCGCGCGCAGCGCCGAGAAGAGGTTCTGGTTGTCAGCGCGCATGCCGGGTCAGTCCAGCTTGGCTCCAGAGCTCTTGACCACCGCGGCCCAGCGCTTCACCTCGTTGCCGGCGAACTTGCCGAAGTCGTCGGTCCACAGGTCGGGGGTTTCGGCACCCATGCCGTTCCAGGTGGCCTTCAGCTCGGGGCTGCCGACGGCCTTGCGCATCTCGGCGGCCATGGCGTTGACGGCGTCCTTCGGCGTGCCCTTGGGCGCCCAGATGCCGTACCAGGTGGCGACCTTGTAGTCCTTCTCGCCGGCCTCGGGGGCGGTGACGAGGTCGGGGAAGCCCGGCGCACGCTTGTCGGCGGCCACCGCGATGGCGCGCAGCCGGCCGCCCTTGATGTGGCCGGCGCTGCTGCCCATGCCGTCGAACATCATGTCCACCTGGCCGGCGATCAGGTCCTGCAGCGCCGGGCCGGCACCGCGGTAGGGAATGTGCGTGATGAAGGTCTTGGTCTGCAGCTTGAACAGTTCACCCGCCAGGTGGTGGCTGGTGCCGTTGCCGGCCGACGCGTAGTTCAGCTTGCCCGGGTTCTTGCGGATGTAGTCGAGCAGGTCCTTCAGGTTCGTCGCCTGCACCTTCTGCGGGTTGACGACGATGACCTGCGGCACGCTGGCCACCAGCCCCACGGGCACGAAGTCGGTCTCGATGTTGTAGTCGAGCTTGGGGTACATGCTGGGCGCGATGGTGTGATGCACCGCGCCCATGAAGAAGTTGTAGCCGTCGGGCGCGGCGCGTGCCGCCAGGCCGGCGCCCAGCGTGCCGCCGGCGCCACCCTTGTTGTCGATGACGAACTGCTTGCCCGTGTTCTTGCTCATCATCGCGAACAGTGGCCGCGCGAAGGCGTCGGTGCCGCCACCGGGCGGGAAGGGCACGATCACCGTCACCGGCTTGCTGGGCCAGGCGCCCTGGGCGTGCACCCAGGGGGTGGCCAGGGCGGCGGCGCCGGTGAGGATGGCGCTGCGGCGGGTCGGGTGCATGTGCTGTGTCATCGGTCTGTCTCCGTTTTGAGGCTCGTGGATTCTGCGTGATGGCGATCTGCGTCGCCTGGCCGGGTCAACCCGGCGTGGTGATGGCGCGTGAGCGCGCCACTTCTCCCTGTCTGAACCTGGCGTGGCTGGATTCCACCTTGGCCAGGTCGTAGAGGTAGTTGACCATCAGGCCGAAGGACTGGCGCAGGCCCTTCACCGACATGTTGCCACGCGGGTTCAGGCGTTCCAGGCGCGCGCCGTTGTCGAGGTGGAAACGGGCCACCGGGTCGCCCCGCGGCGTGGTCGACAGCAGCGTGAGGTAGGCGCCGCACAGCAGCCGCAGCGCGGCGGTGCCGGGCTCGCCCAGCTTGTCGTGCACCGCGTGGCCCTGCAGCGCACCGAGGTCGCCGCCGCACAGCTTGCGCAGCGCCTCGCGCGCGGCGTCCAGCTCGGCCACGCCGCCCTTCTTCACGCCGGGCAGCGTGCTGAAGTCGGGCTCGGCCAGCAGCCAGGCCGCGAAGCCGGGGATGGGCGACAGCGTGCAGAAGGTGCGCAGCCGCGGCAGTTCACGCTGCAGCTGCGTGGCCACGGTCTTGATGAGGAAGTTGCCCAGCGACACGCCGCGCAGCCCGGGCTCGCAGTTGCTGATGCTGTAGAAGGCCGCGACGCGGAAGCGGTCGGGCGCCAGCGGTGTGCTGGCCTTGTCGATCAGCGGCGCTATGGAACCCGGCATT
>Ga0154020_10011516_pt1 | contig 10083 bp, 16 predicted proteins | sample Klosneuvirus_201_FD_109709 | JGI IMG/M metagenome (GOLD analysis project Ga0154020, IMG submission 109709) | Active sludge microbial communities from wastewater, Klosterneuburg, Austria - Klosneuvirus_20160825_MG | ecosystem: Engineered > WWTP > Aerobic digester > Activated sludge | place... | reverse complement strand
TTTATCAATTCCTTTTATGTTCATAAGTGCTGCTTGTTCAATATATTTCTTAGAAAAATAACGATTGAATATAAAGGAAAACTTCTCTTTATCATCACTCGTTATCTTAACCCAGTCTCTTTTATTCTTTAACATTGCATTAAAGACATCAATTAATTCTGCCATTTATAGTATAATTTTATCTATTTGTTTATCTCTAAATTCTATTGGATCATAAAACTTCATGTATTCCAATCCTAATACTTCTATTAATTCATCACAAGAAAGTTCATAAGAAAATGAAGAATTAACAGGTACATATCTACCATTGGATAATTCATATTCTTCAATACCAGTAAAAACATTGAAAACATTTCTAACAATACCAACTCTTTTTGAGTTATCAAGTTTATATTTTATTTCATTTAATTTATCAGTCAAATCATTAGCATTTTTGCTATCATAATATGATAATGAATGATATTCACAATAGTTACATATATGTTCTGTCAAAGACTTATTTCTATAATTAAAAAAACTTTCAATTACAGGTTGCCATTTTTGAATTATACTTTTCTCAATATTATTCATTTACATTTTTTAATAATTCATCTATATTGTTATCTCTCATCAATCCTGATTCCTTCATTACATCATTCCAAATATCATTGAAGTTTTCACTATTAATATCTTTTAATTTATTAGTAGCAAGAGGTAATATCTCATCATACATTTTAGGATCTAAATACTGAGCTCTAATATTATAACCTTTATTTATTGAGAAACCTGTTTCTTTAATAATTTCTACTGAAAAGTAATCATCATCACTAACTTTAGTTAAACCTGAACTACTATTTCTTGATTTCTTAATACCTGATAAATTATCAGTACTTATTGAAAATCCACTATCATTTATATTTATATTAATGTTATTTCTATAATTTAATAGATTTAACAACATTGTTTTTAACTTATCACTAACCTCTTCATCATAACCAGCCCAATCAGCAGTGTACATTTGAGATTTTATAGGTCTATCCATCTCTCTCATTTCTTCAACTACAAGTTGAACTATCTTTTTTAATTTCTTCTCTTTCATATTCCTTCAAATACTTTTGTCATTCTACTTACAACTTCTTGAGGTAGATTACTCATTCTTAAATCAATTAATCTAACATTCATTTCTATATTACCAACAATAGGTGAGATTTGACTTTTCCCTAATTTCTTTTTCTCACAAATCAAATCTGCAATATTTTCATGTAAGTCTGGATCCAATAAATTAACTTCACCAAACTCTAATAAGTATTCATCATAGATTGTTTTAGCACCAGCAGCACCAATTCCTCTTTTCTTACCATTCTTTGTAACACTCCAAACTGAATTAATGTTATCACTTGAATCACCTGATATAATCTTAATAATCAAAGATTCCATAGGATCAATTTCATGAACTTCATATTTGTTTATGAAGTTGTCTAACAATCCTAAAAACTCAACATTATCATTTAGATTAAAAATATCATCATTAGGTAGTCTTGATAGTTTATTAAGAAAAACTTGATAGTTTTTAGGTAAAAACAATTTCTCTTTGTTATACATTTCATTAGTCATTAAATTGATTGTAAGTGGCTCTAATGAATAATTAACCATTTGTTTAATATCATAGTCATTTGAAACTATAATTACAGATCTTCCTTCATGATTTGCTCTCTCTGTTAAATAACTCAACCAGTCATCTCCTTCAATATGTGGTGCTTCTAATACTTTAATATTTTTTAGTGAATCCTTAAATTCACCATAAGCAGTGTAAACAAAGTTCCAGTCAATATCTGTATCTTTTTTCCTGGTTCCTTTATAATCATCAACTATTTTTTTTCTCCAAGATTTTTCCTTGGAATCACTAACTAAATATATGTTTGTAAATGGATACCACTTTCTATATCCTGATATATTATTCTCAAGTGCCTTATGTAATCCACCATAAAGTAAATTATGTTTATGTAATGTAAAAACTAATTTACTTAGTATATAATTTCCATCAATAAGTAAGTCTAAATTCATTTTATTTTATTTTATTTTATTTTTTATCCAGCAAAATTATTATTTTTTGATAAATTTTCAATTGCACTTAATGGTTGGTAATTTGTATAATGGTTTAATTTATATAACTCTTCCTCATCTTTTGCCCAAGATATAGGTATTATATGGTCTAAGTGCCAATATTTTCCATGATTATCCCAAGACATCTTATCATCAAACTTATCTTCTATATATATTTTGAAAAATTCATAAGAACAACCCAATATATTATATGTTTTTGAGGTTTTGCTATAACCTTGTTTTTTTATAGAATTCTTTATTAAATTTCTTATTGTGTGTGATAGTTTAAATAATGGATCATTTAATAGTTTTTTATTACGATAATCATTTATTTTATCCTTATTCTTTATCCTATACAACTTTCTTTGTTCAGAAATAATATCTTTATTTAATTCTCTATACTCTCTACTTTTTTCTTTTATTCTCTCTTTATTTAATAAGTTATATAATTTTTTATGTTCCTTATTTTCTATTCTATATACTTTCTGTTGTAATTCAATTTTATCTTTGTTCTTATATTTATTCTCTCTATTAATAATATTTGTACATATTTTACAATATGTTGATATTCTTTTATATGAATAAAAGAAGACTAATTCCTTTTCCTCATTACATTTTTTACATAATTTCATTTTATGTGAAGTTTTTTATTATTATATATAAAATATCACACTCTACCTAGTATAATATTTTAAATAATTCATAAATATTTTTATTACCTTCCCTGTCTATGAAAATAGAAATATATTTCTTTGGAATTCCTCTTTTTCTCCAATTTGAAACCGTTGAACTTTGTACTATAAAATACTCTTCAATTGTTTTATTATATTTAACAGATATAAAGAATTGTATAAACTTTAAGTCTATCATATTTTATATTATTTTTTATTTATACTCAATAAGATAAGATTTGTTGTTATTTTAGTATATCATTAATCTTTTTATCTCTATCTAATACTGTTATTCTTTCTTCAATAAATGAGGAAATTTCATCAGTAAGTTTAATATCTTGTTTCTTTAATTCTAACCAATATGGTTTGCCTAAAACATTTAATGTTGCAATAATCAAAGGTGTTATAATATCCTTATAACCATCTACTTCTAATTCTTCTCCAAGAATAACATATTTTGTTTTAGGTTGTGATATAGTTGCTGTTGTTCCCCAAGAACCATGACCATTTCCATAAATTGCATTAACATTACTTCCTAATGTTATTGTATTATTTGATGTACCTGTTATACTTGAACCTATTGCTATATTTGCAGTATTATTTGAACCTGATGATAAAACTGAACTCATTTTTAATTTCTTTGCCATTTTTTAATCTTCTTTTTTATATGATTCTGTTAATTTGTATATCTCTATACATCACAGAAAATTCTTCTCTTATATCTAACTCACAGTCATATATATGTGTGCTACTATAGTAATCATACCAATTTCTATTAACAACTTTTTTCAATATACTATCATAGTTTTCTTTAAGTAAGTGAAAACACTTTTCTTTCTCCATCCAATGTGTGAAGTTTCTTATTAAATCAAATCCAATTTTATCAAACCCATAAAAGAATTGAGGTCTTGAATAAGCAAATAAATAATGTGATATTACTAAATTATCATCTATCTCTACTTTTGGATTTGAATACTCTGGTGTAGTGAAATAAAACTCAACACCTGACTTCATTAGTGCTTTAGTTAGTTTTAATACTTGTTTAGTTAATTTAACATCTAAAAATACATAATAAATATCATCTTCAATAAAACACATAGGTATATTGACATACTTTTTATACATTAAAAAGTTGCCTTTAACTAACCAATTACTATCAAGTATTAAATTATTTAATCCCATATTCTTTTAGTATTTTAAGAAATACAACTCTTTGTTTTTCTCGATTATCACCATCTCTATAATAGTTACTGTTTTTATTTGGAGAGTATTTACATTTATACTTAGTGTCTGACCTTTTAGATGTATAAGTCTTATACATAAAATTATAAGAAGAACCAATGAAGTCTTGGACCATTGGTTCTTGTCTAAAAATGTTATTAACATCTTTAAATCTCCACCAACCACCTCTTCTCAAACTTGTTATTCTATGAATAACCTTCTGGTCTTCTTTATATCTTCTCCAAGCACGATTTCTCATACTGGATTATATGACTTATTGGAGTAATTGTTTTAATTTATAATCTCTATCAATTTGTATTATATCTTCATTAACTTCAAAAATTGAGAATCCATCTATTCTTGAATATTTATTGAATATTCCATAAACCATCTTACCATCATATTTACACAAATCTATCCTAACATTAGAATATGGAAATGGTTCTGGTTTAAAATAAGGATTTTTCATTATTTCTATATTATCATGTAAAGTTATAACTTGATAATGTTTAGATGAATCTAAACAAAACATCTGATTTTCATCAGATGTTTTTTCATGGTATTTTATTAATATATTCATTATTTTAATAATTCTACTTTTCTCAAATCTGAGTTTTTACCAAACCAAGTTTCTAATGCACCACTTGATACATCATTTTTACTTATTAGAGTAAGTCTAGGACTATTAATAATATCTTGGTACTCATCATCAACTAATGCAGCTAAACCTTTCTTATATTTAATCTCAAAGGTTTTTAAATCATTCTTGTCTGCCCATTCATTGTATTCAGTTTGTGAATAAAAAAGTATTTTCTTTTTACCTTTTGCTCTTGGTACAGCAACCACAATAGGTGTCTCAACTTTATATATCATTTTTCTTTCAAATATCTCTGGCCAATACTTAAAGAAGAAGTTAATTAATAAAGCAGAAATGGCATTACCATCAACATCAGCATCAGTATAAAAGAATATCTTACCATATCTTAAATGTTTTAATTCTATTGGTTGTCCTAACTTTAATCCAATTGCAGCCATTAAGTTAACTGCTTCTGTATTTTGAACTAATTTTTGATTTGTAATCTCAGATACATTTATAAACTTACCTCTCAATGAGAAAGCTCCCATTGTGTCTGCAGTTCTATATTTTCTAAATGCACCTGCTGCAGAATCTCCTTCAAATAATCCTAATGAACATTTCCATCTGTCTTTACCTTTTGCATCAATAAGTTTCTCTACCTTAATTTTAGATAACTTCTTATTTAATTCTCTTTGTAATTTATTATCATCAGCATTTTTCTTTTGTTCTATCCAATCTAATATAGAGTTAACTATTTCTGATTTAAGAATAGATTGTACTAATTTAGCACTTACATCAAATGTAGTTCCAAACTCTTTAACCTCTGTAATTAATTTCTCTTTTGTTTGTGATGAGAATGATGGATTGATTACTGTAGAATCCAAAAACAAAGTCATATGATTTTTTAATTCTGTTGGTTTAATATCAACCTTATGCTTCTTTAAGAAGAACTCTCTTAGTTGTGCAACTATTTGTGCCATAACATAATCAACATGTGTTCCACCATCATATGTTTCTGTTGAGTTAGCAAAACTAATTTGTTGGAATCCATTTTCTGAAATAGCAATGGCAATAGACCAGCTTTTATTCTTATTACATTCAAAGAAGTAATCATCTGTATAAAGTTTAATGTAATCTTCAAATGAGTTTAAATTGATTAAAGTACCATTGAAATATATTTTAAGACTTGGATTACAAGCGGCTAAGTCATATATTCTTTTCTCAATCATTTTGTAATGATCTTCATCAATTTTTTCTAAACCAAACTTTTCAAAGTCAGTAGCAAAAGTTATTTCAGTATGTTTCTTTGTTCCTTTAACTACTTTTGCTTCTGTTCTATCTCTCATATTATTTGTGAATGTTTGGTCAAATTGATTTTTACCATCACAAGTTGATATAGTGAATTTTTTAGAATAGATATTTACTAATACAGAACCAACACCATTAGTTCCTGCCCAAGTTCTACTATCATCATCATCAAAGTTAGAACCAGCTTTAAGATTTGAGAATATCATTTCAGGAATCCATTCATTATGTTCTTGGTGTTTGATTACTGGTATACCTCCATTATCCCATACAGAGATAACATCATTTTTTATAGTAACTTTGATTGTGTTTAATTTTGATCCTTCTCTTTTACTTTCATCAACTGAGTTAGTAATAATTTCATCAAATATTTTAAGAAATCCAGGGTTGTAAGTAAGTTCCCTTTGTGTCATTTTCTCTTCTCCTAACACCCATTTAGTTGCTGTGTGAGGTTTAATTGAACCAATATACATACCAGGTCTCAGTATAACATGTTCAATATCAGTTAATTTCTTATACTTATCTTCTATTTTCTTAGACATTTATATAATTAATTTTTATTTGTATATAGTAAAAACTCATGTTTGTTTTTTATCCAAGTAGTTCTTTTAGTTTCAAATTCCTATCAAATTGTTTTATTCCTGCTAAAACATCTTCTTTATATCCTCTTCTTAATTCATGTATATAGGTTTCTTTATCTTCATAAGATAATACCCAAATGTGACCACTACCTGGTTTTAACCATAGAAGAAGTTTACCATCAATAGTATATCTTTCCCACTCATCTGTTTCATGATTGTGTTTAAATTTATTATCTATTAAAAAATCATCCATAAATTATATATTATGAAATATTCTCCTTATCTTTGTATTTAAACTAAATAGTATGTTAGATAAATATGCTCCTGTAGGACTAAAGATTGTGAATCACAATGTGAACGTAAGGTTTTAATGACACCTGATGGCCCTGTTATTGTTTGTGATGGTTGTGATAGAATTGTAATGGATAATAGAAAAGATAAGTAATGGAATATATCCAAGGATTTGTACATGAATCATTTGCAAAAACTCACTATTATGAATTTAATATGGATTTTACAATGGTTATTTGTAATAATATTAGATATTGTGATATTGATGATTTTGACAAAGATGGTTATGGTATGGACTTTGAGAAAGGTTATATTATGTGTGTCAAGTTTTTCAAATCTAAGGAAGATTATAGTGCGTATCCATTAACGGAAGAAGGTACTTACTTAGAAGGTTTTTATAACTTAGAAGGAGTTTATACTGAGGTTAACCAAGAAACTATAATGAGTAGAGAATTTGTTTCTGCTAACTCAGAAGAAGTTGGTGGTAAATTATTAGTTGATGTATCAAAAAAAATGAATAGAAATAATAAAATAGATTTAATTTTAGAATGATGGTTTGTAGATGTATAAAAGTAATAGAGAATTCCAAATTTATACTTGGTAATTATTATACATATGAGTTTTATAATGAAACTTATTGTGTAATAAAACCTGGTAAACCGGAATATAAAATACCTAATTATAATCAAGTTATGAATGAAAAAGGATTTAATGAATACTTTGTTGATATGTCTAAAGTAAAGACAGAGAAACCTAAAGTAGAGACAAAAGGCCCAAGTAAACTAAGTGTAACAAGTATAGTTGATCGAAGTTTAACAGATTTACTTAAACAAGGTTTAGGTTTTTTAGAAACTAAGGAAAATCTTAGATTAAGAACAGTTAAACTTAGAACAAGTCTTGAAAGAGATATGAAAACTTGTGAGTTACTTAAAAATATTGATCCTGATGTTTTGTTATATACACCAGATTATTGGACTAAAGTTGAATCTTCAAGAGTTAAATATCATCTTTATTATATCTCACATTGTCTTAAAAGAATTGAAGATATTAATTGGTGTTTAACACATAGATTAAAATTCTATGAGTATAGTTCTTTACAATTATTTAACTTAATCAAGTTAAAAGAAAAGCTATCATTAGAAAATGCTGAACCAGTAGAAGAATTTTATACTATATAATATGACACCACATATAATAAGAATATCAGTTGATGATGATTTTGGTTCAAATAGTAATAGTTATGCTTCAGGTTTGCATCAACAATACAATATAAATCCAATTCCACAAATGCCAAATGGTATAAAATCTATATCAGGGAGTGAAGCAGTAGTAGATGAAAAAATACTAAAAGGTAGAAATTCTTGGACAGTTGTGAGTTCTTTAATGAGTAGAAACTTTAGTTTAAGAGATTCAACTCAAGAAGAGTTTCAAGAACATATGAAAAGATTTGGTACATTTAGAATTGAAGAAAACTCACGTGATGAATTTACATTACATTTTGATAATGATAATGCATATGACTTAAAATTGGCTAGGTTTATAGATAATGATAGCAGAGGTAAAGGATTTAATACTATGGATATTTGGTATCAAAATAATCCTATAAACTATTTCTTTCTAAAAGATGTTAATGGTTACACTTCAATAGATATAGGAACATTCAGTAAAAGTTACTATGTTTATAGTGAATCAGATTGGTGGACTTTTATGGATTGTTTACAGAAAGGTCTTAGTATTCAAGAGGTTAGAGAGTTAAAAATTAATCAAATTCTTAATGATAGTCCAAGTGAGTATGCAAACTTAGTTAGACAGCTTCATTTCAGAAATGAATATGGTAGAAATTCTAATAGTTTTTTGAGTAGTGTCTATGGTTTTTATGAAAAAAATGGGTTTATTACAGAGAGACAAGCTAAGGCAGTAATGAGAGAAATATGGTAAAGCATGTAACATCATGATATATAATAAATATAATTTTGAAAATTTTTAAATAATTAATATCTTTGTAAAATGAAAAGAAGTAAATGGTTATTCAGTACAGAACTCAAAGACTGTAAAACTAATGGTTGTGATACTAAATTAGGTATTGTGGTTATATTTGACACAGATAAATCACATTGGAAGTATTATGTAGTATCTTACTATAAAAACTCTCTTGGTGATGTTAAGACATCATCAGACTTATGTGGATATTCAGGGTATGATTTGGATTTGAATATGGTTCAAAAATATGGTAAAGAATATACTTCAAAAGAAGAAGGAATTGCATTCATTGAAGAATATAAAACAAAATGGGAAACAGGTTCAAACTCTACCTTAGAAGAAAAAAGAGACAAAAAATTAAGTCAATTATTAGATGATAAAGATGAAAAAAGTTAATACTGAGTTAATTCCAGTAATACATATGATTAATGAAAATCAAGTTTTAACAAATGTTGAGACTTGTTTATCTTGTGGTATACAAAAGGTTTTTATAATAAACCATCAAACTACATCAGAAGAACTAATCAAATGTGCAGAAAGAGTAAAAAAAACTTATCCTAATTTATGGGTTGGTATTAATATGTTAGATAAATATGTAGAAGATGCTATACTATATGAATTTGATTTTGATGGATTATGGTGTGACCAATCCATCAAATTAGAAGATTACAAGTACAGAAAATTCAAAGGTATGTTATTTACTGGTTTGGCATTTAAGTATCAACCACAACCAAAAGATATAGAATTGGCTTGTAAAGAATCTATATTGACATCTGATGTTTCTACTACAAGTGGGCCAGGTACAGGAAAAGCAGCAGCTATAAACAAAATATTAGAGTTAAGAAGTCATTTAGGTGAACATCCAATGGCAATTGCATCAGGAGTTAGTGTAGATAATATTGAAAATTATAAAGGGATTGTTGATTACTTATTAGTAGCATCATCAATTACAAGTAGAAGTGAGATTATCTATAAAGATAAGTTACTTGAGTTACTTGACTATTTAATATAAAAAAGAGGACAAATGTCCTCTTTTTTAAATACAAGATGGTGGTTTATTATTTCTTTGAAATTTCCAGTGTAATGACTCCCAATTATTAATTTCTTCACTTAATTTATGTAACTCAGCTTCCCATTCTTTGGTTTCTTGTAGTCTTATTTCAAAATCTCTTATTTCATCACTAATATCTGACTCTTTTTGATTTAATAATATCTCTAAATTAGATAACTCTTTTTCTTTCTTAGAAAGAAGTGCTTCTTTCTTATCTAAAGCCAGAAGATCAGTATCTATTTTTTCTTTTAATTCTTTATACTTACCTTCAATATCTTGACTTGAGTTTAGAATTTCATTCTCAAGATTTCTTTCTCTCTCATT